>VFQQ010000047.1_pt1 | contig 307549 bp, 228 predicted proteins | sample 3512341 | NCBI WGS metagenome assembly VFQQ01 (sample SAMN10412373, study PRJNA504923) | tailings metagenome | isolation source: Relicate 2 Philex TSF1 revegetated site | place: Philippines: Tuba, Benguet | collected 2017-08-29
CATCTCCGGCTTCGTCCTCACCGACACCACCGGCGACCAACTCGGCGACACCGGCCTCGACGCCATCTTCATCACCCTTCTCGACCTCGACGGCAACACCATCGCCTCCACCTTCACCGACTCCTCCGGCGCCTACTCCTTCACCAACCTACCCCCAGGCTCCTACCGCATCGCCCAGGATCATCCCCCTGGCTACGCCTCTCTCGCCGACGTCGATGGCGGCGACCTCGACCTCATCGGTGATATCACCCCCATCGTCCTCACCGCCGGCGCCACCATCGCCGACCAAAACTTCATCGAGTCCCAACTCGCTTCCATCACGGGTGCCGTCCTCGCCGACCTCGACGGCGATGACCTCCCCGACACCCCCCTCAACAACGTCACCCTCACCCTCAAGGACAACAACGGCGACATCGTCGCCACCACCACCACCGACGGCTCCGGCCTCTACGAGTTCCTCAACCTGCTCGCCGGCACCTACACCATCGTGCAAACCCAGCCCGCAGGCTTCTCCAGCCTCTCCGACGTGGACGGCGGCGACCTCAACATCATCGGCGACATCACCCCCATCGTCCTCCTCCCAGGTCAGGACCTCACCAACCAAAACTTCATCGAAGCCCTCAACGGCTCCATCCAGGGCACCGTCACCGCCGACCTCAACAACGACGACATCGGTGACCTCCCCCTCGAAAACATCCTGATCACCCTCCTCGACTCCAACGGCGACCCCGTCACCTCCACCACCACCGACACCAGCGGCTTCTACCAGTTTGAAGATCTCGCCCCCGGCGACTACACCGTCGTGCAAACCCTGCCCGCAGGTTATCAAGCCGTCACCTCCCCCAGCGCCCCCGTCACCCTGCCCGCCGGCGGCTTCGAAACCGTGGACTTCGTCGATGAGCAACTCGGCTCCATCTCCGGCTCCGTCTTCGCCGAAACCCTCGGCGGCTCCCCGATGGAAAACATCCTCATCGAACTGCTCGATGCAAACGGCAACCCCGTCCTCGACGGCAGCAACGACCCCGTCATCCGCGTCACCGACAGCAACGGCGCCTACAGCTTCGACGCCCTGCCCCCCGGCACCTATCAAGTCCGTCAAAACGTCCCCGCCACCCACCAAGCCATCGCCGACGCCGACGGCGGCGACTTCACTCTCATCGGTGACGTGACTCCCATCGCCCTCACCGCCGGTGCCGGCATCACCGATCAAGACTTCGTCAACGCCGCGCTCGCCGACCTCGCCATCAGCAAGTCCGTCAGCGATGCCACCCCCAACGTCGGCGAAGAAATCGCCTTCACCCTCACCGCCACCAACCACGGCCCCTCCGACGCCACCAGCGTCACTGTCACTGACGCCCTGCCCTCCGGTTACACCTTCGTCTCCGTTGACAGCCCAGACTTCTCAATCGACACCTGGACCATCGGCAACCTCAACAATGGTGACAGCACCTCAGTGACCATCACCGTCACCGTCAACGCCTCCGGCGACACCCTCAACACCGCCACCATCTCCGGCAACGAACTCGATCCCGACCTCGACAACAACGAGGACTCCGCCGACACCAACCCCATCCCACGCGGCGCCATCTCCGGCACTGTCACCGCCAATCTCGACAACACCGGCTCCGCCATCTCCGACCCCGTCACTTCCGGCACCAAGGACGACGACATTGGCGACATTCCCCTCGAAAACATCACCGTCACTCTCCTCGACTCCGACGGCAAAATCATTGCCTCCACCACCACCGACGCCACCGGCTTCTACGAGTTCCCCAACCTTCTGCCCGGCGACTACAGCGTTGTGCAAACCTTGCCCGATGGCTACCAAGCCGTCACACCCCTCAACGTCCCCGCCTCTGTTTTGCCAGGCGAAACCACCACTGTGGACTTCGTCGATGAGCAGCTCGGCGACATCTCCGGCTTCGTCCTCACCGACACCACCGGCGACCAACTCGGCGACACCGGCCTCGACGCCATCTTCATCACCCTTCTCGACCTCGACGGCAACACCATCGCCTCCACCTTCACCGACTCCTCCGGCGCCTACTCCTTCACCAACCTACCCCCAGGCTCCTACCGCATCGCCCAGGATCATCCCCCTGGCTACGCCTCTCTCGCCGACGTCGATGGCGGCGACCTCGACCTCATCGGTGATATCACCCCCATCGTCCTCACCGCCGGCGCCACCATCGCCGACCAAAACTTCATCGAGTCCCAACTCGCTTCCATCACGGGTGCCGTCCTCGCCGACCTCGACGGCGATGACCTCCCCGACACCCCCCTCAACAACGTCACCCTCACCCTCAAGGACAACAACGGCGACATCGTCGCCACCACCACCACCGACGGCTCCGGCCTCTACGAGTTCCTCAACCTGCTCGCCGGCACCTACACCATCGTGCAAACCCAGCCCGCAGGCTTCTCCAGCCTCTCCGACGTGGACGGCGGCGACCTCAACATCATCGGCGACATCACCCCCATCGTCCTCCTCCCAGGTCAGGACCTCACCAACCAAAACTTCATCGAAGCCCTCAACGGCTCCATCCAGGGCACCGTCACCGCCGACCTCAACAACGACGACATCGGTGACCTCCCCCTCGAAAACATCCTGATCACCCTCCTCGACTCCAACGGCGACCCCGTCACCTCCACCACCACCGACACCAGCGGCTTCTACCAGTTTGAAGATCTCGCCCCCGGCGACTACACCGTCGTGCAAACCCTGCCCGCAGGTTATCAAGCCGTCACCTCCCCCAGCGCCCCCGTCACCCTGCCCGCCGGCGGCTTCGAAACCGTGGACTTCGTCGATGAGCAACTCGGCTCCATCTCCGGCTCCGTCTTCGCCGAAACCCTCGGCGGCTCCCCGATGGAAAACATCCTCATCGAACTGCTCGATGCAAACGGCAACCCCGTCCTCGACGGCAGCAACGACCCCGTCATCCGCGTCACCGACAGCAACGGCGCCTACAGCTTCGACGCCCTGCCCCCCGGCACCTATCAAGTCCGTCAAAACGTCCCCGCCACCCACCAAGCCATCGCCGACGCCGACGGCGGCGACTTCACTCTCATCGGTGACGTGACTCCCATCGCCCTCACCGCCGGTGCCGGCATCACCGATCAAGACTTCGTCAACGCCGCGCTCGCCGACCTCGCCATCAGCAAGTCCGTCAGCGATGCCACCCCCAACGTCGGCGAAGAAATCGCCTTCACCCTCACCGCCACCAACCACGGCCCCTCCGACGCCACCAGCGTCACTGTCACTGACGCCCTGCCCTCCGGTTACACCTTCGTCTCCGTTGACAGCCCAGACTTCTCAATCGACACCTGGACCATCGGCAACCTCAACAATGGTGACAGCACCTCAGTGACCATCACCGTCACCGTCAACGCCTCCGGCGACACCCTCAACACCGCCACCATCTCCGGCAACGAACTCGATCCCGACCTCGACAACAACGAGGACTCCGCCGACACCAACCCCATCCCACGCGGCGCCATCTCCGGTACTGTCACCGCCGACCTCGACAATGACGACATCGGCGATGCCCCCCTCGAAAACATCACCGTCACCCTCCTCAACTCCAACGGCGACCCCGTCACCTCCACCACCACTGACGCCGCCGGCTTCTACGAGTTCACCTTCCTCCTGCCCGGCGACTACACCGTCGTGCAAACCCTGCCCGATGGCTACCAAGCCGTCACCCCCATCAGTGTCCCCGCCACCGTCCTGCCCGGCGAAACCACCACCGTGGACTTCGTTGATGAGCAACTCGGCGAGATCTCCGGTTGCGTCCACGAGGACCTCAACGGCAACGGCTCCTGCGACCAACCCATCGCCGGCGTCACCATCGAACTCTACACCGATCCGAATGGCGACGGCGACCCTGCCGACGGCGCCCTCTTCGCCACCACCACCACCGACAGCTTCGGCATTTACCGCTTTGAAAACGTCCCGCCCGGCTCCTACGTCATCGTGCAGACCCAGCCCGCCGGTTTCCTCAGCGTCCGCGACGAGGATGTCACCGCCGACGATCCCTCCTCACCACCTGACTCCCCCAACAGCGATCCGCTTGACGACCGCATCCCCGTCACCCTCGCCGCTGGTGAAACTGATGACGGCAACAACTTCACCGAAGTCCGCCCCGCCTCCCTCAGCGGCAGTGTCCTAGCCGACATCAACGGCGACACCACTGGCGAGCTGCCCATCGCCGGCGTCACCGTCACCCTGCTCGACTCCAACGGCGACCCCGTCACCTCCACCACCACCGACGCCGCTGGCGCCTACAGCTTCACTGACCTCTATCCCGGCACCTACCGCGTCGCCCAAACCCAGCCCGCCGGTTACTTCTCCGTGACCGACGCCGACGGCGGCAATCCCGATCTCATCGGTGATGTCACTCCCATCGTCCTGCTGCCGAACACCGACAGCACCGGTCACGACTTCATCGAACGCGCCGCGCCCGGATACTTCTATGACGCCCTCAGCGGTCTGATCCTCAGTGGCGGCAGCGTCAGTGTCTCCGGCCCCGGCCCGGTCATCCTCACCCAGAACGGCTCCACCGGTGCCTACAGCTTCGTGCTCGATCCGAACAACCCCGTCGCCGGCACCTACACCCTCACCGTCACCCCGCCGCCTGGTTACATCCTTGATCCAAACCGCCCCGTTGCCGGTGCCTCCTTCGACCCCACGGGCGGCCCGAACCCCACCGTGCTCGGCGCCGCCGAAAGCAGCGGTTACCTCACCGACTTCTCAGCCGGCGCCAACCCCTACTACCTCGTGTTTGACCTCGCCCCCGGCGATCCCCTCGTTATCCACAACAACCTGCCCTTCATTGAGAACAAACCCAAAACCTGGTCGGCCTGGCGTTACCGCCATCAACTCGGCGGCCAAAACGGCCCCACCGACAACCCCGACGGCGACCACTATGACAACCTGCAGGAGTTCGCCTTCTGCTTCCAGCCCGACTCTGGTCTGAAGCCGGCCTGCCCCGTGCAAATCCTCATCGACCCCGCCACGGGCCGCATCGACGCCCGCGTTCGCCGCGTGCCCGGCATCGTCGGAGTCAGCTACCTCCTCGAAGGCATCGCCGACCTCGCCAACAGTCCCGGCGGCTGGACCGACATCACCACCATCACCCCTGTCATCACCCCCGCTGGTCCCACCACCGAATGGGCCACTTATGAAAACATCGGCGCCCTGCCCCTCTTCGCGCCCGGCACTCAAGGCTTCATCCGCGTCCGCATCGAACTCGACGAGGACCTCGGCGGCACTCCCGAAGCCGTCACCCGCACCGAAACCCTCGGCTTCAACCGCCGCACCTTCGCCACCCAGTGCGAGACCTTCTCCCTGCCCTACCTGCGCTGCGACCTCTTCGGCGGCACCGCCGGAAACGTCAGCGGCAACAGCATCGACCTGAGCGCCAGCCTTCTACCCGACGACGATTTCGCCGACCGCCTTATCACCGGCACCGAGTACTACCTCGAAGTCATCGCCGGCGACTTTGAAGGCCACCGCTTCGAGCTGGATGAAGCCGCCTGCACCGCCACCAGCCTCGTCATTGACGCCGCCAGTCCGCGCAACACCCTGCCCGCGCTGCCCGCCGGTCTCACCGGCGATCACCTCGCCGTGCGCCCGCATCAGACCCTCGACGAGGTCTTCACCAAGTCCCTGCTCAACGCCACCAACGACCCCGCCACCGCCGACCGCGTACAGTTCCACAGCGGCGTCACCTTCACCACCTACTGGCTCTTTGCCAACAGTGGCAACCCCCGCTGGGTGCAGGCTGGCGACGCCACTCTTGCCGATCGCGGCAGCCGCATTGTCGCCCCCGGTGAAGGCGCCTTCGTCCGCCTCAAATTCGCCGCCGCCACTCTCGCCTGGGGCGGTTACGTGCGCAGCAACGCCTTCGCCCATCCCTATCTCTCTGGCGATCACTTCATCGGCGGCGGCTGGCCGCTGGCACAGTCCCCCGCCTCTCGCGGCATGAGCACTGCCAACGGCTACTTCGGTCACACCAATCCCGTCCTGGGTGACAAACTGCAAATCTGGAAAGGCGACGCCGTGCCCAACGCCAGCGGTTACGAAGGCTACTTCCTCCTGCAAGGCGGCGCCCTCAACCACTGGACCTCCGAGCAGAATGCCTCCCTGACCAATCACAACAACACCCAACTCCTGCAAGCCCTGCGTGCCGTCTTCCTGCGCTCCCGCCACGGCAACAACGGCTACATCGCCCCCATGACCTGGACCCCCTGAAGCCCGCAGAGAGCAAAGCGCAATGAGTCTGAAAACAAACCCCGCCGCTCACCACTCACCATTCACCACCCTCTGCCCTCCGCCCCCCGCGAGAAAGATTGTTATTTAACGCATCTTAACTATAATTATCAAATTACGCCTCTTATGAACCCGCCGCGTCATCTCCCCGCCACCACTCTGCTCGGTGTCTGGCTTCTGCTGCTGGCCGCCGCCCTTCCCCTGCGCGCCGCTACCATCTACTGGGGCAGCGCCGTCAACGACTTGATTTACGACAGTTTCGGCAACACCCTCGACGACAGCTTCATCTTCGAACTGGGCACCTTCGGCGACAGCTTCATTCCCGACGACGAGAACATGCACCTCTGGCTTGGCCATTGGAAAGTGCTCGACCGCGTCACCGCCCCAGCCGTCAACGGTTGGGACTCCAGCACCGGCTTCTTCAGTTCCAGCGTCAGCCTGCTTTATGACGGCACCTCCAGCAACACCGGCGTCGGCAGCTTCGTCTTCGCCCCCGGCGAGCAGGCTTTCATTTGGGTGTTCAACAGCCAGGCCATCGCCCTCGACAGCGAGTGGGCCCTCATCACCAATGACAGCAGCGACGGCAACAGCGCCGACGACTGGGTCATCCCCCCGCTCCCGCTGGAGTGCGGTTGCGGCGGCGGCGAAACCTCTCTTGAATGGCGCCTGAGCAATGCCACCCAGCCCGATTTCGGCGGTCTCAACGACGAGTACGGCCCCGGCAACGTCTCCGACACCCCGCCCAGCTTCTCCCTGCAAACCGCCATCCTCCCCGAACCCGGCGGCGTCCTGCTGCTCCTTTCTGCTGCCTGCCTCTTCGGCCTGCGCCGCCGACGCGCGTGATTGCATTACGCCATGATCGGTGCCACCCCGCGCATTTGATCAGCGCCGCAGCGTCTTATTTCGCCGGCGATGTACGGAGCCTTTCGCTTGCGAGGCGCTCCCGCAGCGGACGATAGCCGTGTTCATTCAGGAGGGCGATGGCACCGCGGTCACTGGCGTCGCGAGCCACATCGGACCAGGCGTTGATGGCGGTGTAGATGGACTCCAGCGCGGCTTCCAAAGATTCGGCATGCGTGGCGGCGTCTTCTCCGTTTGAATGCAAATGCTCAATGCCAGTGATCCAGTGGAAGGCGGACTCCAGTCGCTTGGCGTGGTAAAGTGTGAATTGGCGCGAGCCCTCACGAGCGCGGGTGTTGGCCCGGTACATCTCGTTCATGGCATTGAGGTAGTGGGTTTTGATTTGCGGAAGCCATGCGGGCGCCGCCGCTCCCCGTTCGCAATAGCGCGTGAGCATGTCCGCTTCTGGCAAGCCGAGAGCGGGATCATGGCGGGCGATCAAAGCCTCCGCTTGCGCCATCTCCAAAAAGCCCAGCCACATCCGCTCCGCCACGCCCTCGCCGCACAGCGGAGTCACGTAAGCACTCAGGGATCCCTCATCGGGAAACGGGTTCTGGGGAAGCACGCTGGTGGGCGCCGGTTCGGCCGTGATGACCTCAAACCCAAGTTCGACCGCCCGCTTCCGAAAGTAGCCGGTGATGGCTTCCAAATTCGGGTTCTCCCAAGTGACAGCACCAAGGAAGGCTTTGCGGCCAGCGGTGTCTCCATCCACCCGAATCGGCCGGAAAGGGCTGAGCTTGGCGGGAATCGCAACGGCGGAGTACCCGAGGGTTTTTAGCTGCTCGAGCCGGGCATCCAGGTCGGCTGCGCTCCACGCCTCCTGGCCCATGGCATTGCCCGTGTAACCATTCCATACAGGTCCGGGACGCACAGGCAGGATGAGGGTCTCTGAGCGGCCGTCTCCTGCGCCGGCTTTTTCCCCGGCCACCAGCGCCGGCTCACCGGCACGGGAGCCAACGCACAGCAGACTGCCACGCGTGCGCACCCACAAGCGGTCACCGGCGATGGCGGGGGTGGCGATGATTTCCTCCCCCATGTCATGTTTTCCCAGCACCCTCAGTTCCGGCGCGTCCTCCAGCACGACCATGAAACCGTTTTTGCCGGACAGATAAACTTTGCCATCCGCGGCGACGGGCGAGGCAAAGTAATCGCCAAAATTCCCCACGCGATTGCGATCCCACAGCAGCCTGCCGTCGTTGGCGTCATAACAACTCGACATGCCGCCGCTCTTCACCAAATACAGCCGGCCATTGTAGAGCAGTGGCGACGACAGATTCGAGGGGGTTTTATGGTCGAGGTTCCAAAGCACATGCGTGCGGGTCACGTCCCCGCTGCCGCCGCCGCGCACGGCCTGAATGATGTTGCCGCCGGCGGACATGTTTTCCGGCGATTGGAAAGCGGTGTCGATTTCATCGGGATCGATGCGGCCATTCCGGTTTTTGTCCGAGGCATCGAAGCGCTCATGAAACTCCTTGGGCGTCTCCTCCCTGGTGAGGATGCCATCCTGGTCGGTGTCCAGCCATTCCAGCAGCGCGTGCTTCAAAGTCCGCGTGGAGTCGCCGTAACTCTGCGCGGAGAGGTAAATCACGCCGTCCCGCACCACGGGCGAAGTCATCATGGTGCGCAGCAAGGTGTTGCAAGTCCAGAGCTCGGCACCGGTGGCGGGATCGTAGCCTTTCAGCTTGCCGCTGCCTGCGACCACCACATCGGCGCGCCCGCTCGCCTCGCACAGCACCGGCAGCGCGTAACCCGCCAGCATGTCCGGGCGCGGCGTCTTCCACTTTTCCCGGCCAGTCCCCGCCTCCACCGCGACGAGGAAGGGGGCCAGATCATCGTCCTGACAAAAAATGACCAGCCCGTCGTGAACGATGGGAGAGGAGGCGGCACCCCAATCCATCAAGTAGGCCGGGCGGGTCAGCGTGTGCCGCCAGACTTCCTCGCCGGTGAAAAAATCGAGCGCCAGCAGCCCGAGCGTGCTGAAATAGACATAGACGCGCTCGCCATCCGTGGCCGGAGTTGAGGACGCGTGGCTGTTCGGCGGGGTGATGCGCGGCAGCGTACCCGTGTCAAAAGTGCTGCGCCAAAGCGGCGCGCCAGTGGCGGCATCGAACGCGAGCACGGCGAAGGTTTCGTCCTCCAGCATGGAGGTGGTGAACACGCGGCCATTTTTGACGATCGGAGAGGCGATGCCCTCCCCGATGCGGGCCTTCCACGCGATGTTCGTGGTGGCAGAAAAAGTCGCGGGGAGATTCCGGGAGGAGGACACGCCGGAGCCGTTCACCCCGCGGAACTGCGGCCAGTCCTCGGCGCCCAGCGCCGTGGCAAAGCTTAGGAAAGGGAGCAAAAACGCGCGCGAAACCCAGCGCGGGCAGGACAGGTTCATGCGAACAATTCGGTGAGAGGTTGGCCGTCTTCGAGCAGGTTGTAGGATCGTCCCAGCTTGTCGTGCGCCTCCAGATCGGAGAGGCCCATGGCATAATAAACGGTCTTGGTGATGTCCTCGGGATAAATCGGCCGGTCCTTGGGATACTCGGCGCGCGCGTCAGTCTCCCCGACCACCTGCCCGCCGCGGATGCCCGCGCCGGCCATCAGCACACTCATGCAGGCGGTCCAGTGATCGCGCCCCGCGCCGGACGGACCGCCGGAGCGGCGGTCTCCCACTTTGGGCATGCGGCCCATTTCGCTGGTGACCATCACCAAAGTTTCGTCCAGCAAGCCGCGCGCGGCCAGGTCCTCCAGAAAGGCGGAGAAACAGCGGTCGAACTGCGGCAGCAGGTGTTCGCGCAGGCAGTTGAAGTTGTTGCCGTGCGTATCCCAACCGCCGGCGCTTTTGCATTTTGCGGCGATGCTTTCATCCTCCTTCCAAAAGACGGTGATGAATGGCACGCCGGCTTCGACCAAGCGCCGCGCCATGAGCAGGCTCATGCCGTTGATGTCCTGGCCGTAGCGCTCGCGCAGTTTTAACGGCTCGCTTTCGATGTCGAAGGCGTTGGCCGTGCTGCTGGAGGACAGCAGCTCGAAGGCGCGCTCCTGCTGCTTTCCGTAGTTTTGAATTGCCAGCTCGTGATCCAGTTCACGGCGGGCCGTATTCATGGAGGCGAGCAGCGCTCGGCGGTCCAGCATGCGCGCGGCACTCATGCCGCCGGCCATCGAGATGGTGGGCGCGGCAAATTTCAGCGGCTCCTCGAAGCTGCCATTCAGAAAAAACGGATCGTGCTCCATGCCGATGCGGCCGGCGAACTGACCGGGCCGTGTGAAGGGAAGCTTGCTTGGCTTGTGCGGCAGCGTAACGAGCGAGGGCAGCGAGGCATGCGGCGGGCGCTTCATCGCCACCACGCTGCCCATGTAGGGCCAGTCATCGGACATTGGCCGCCGGTCGTTGCCCTGCTGTTTGAACGTGATGTCCGGCGCATGACCGGTCAAATTGTAGTAATAACCGGCGTGATGATCACCCGTGGCGCGGCCACCGTCGGTGACTCCGTGCACCATGGCAAAGCGATGCGCCTGCTTGGCCAGCAGCGGCAGATGCTCGCACAACACCACGTCATCCCCGCGTGTGCGCATGGGCTTGAACTCGCCGCGAAACTCCAGCGGCGCTTCGGGTTTCATGTCCCATATGTCAATGTGGGAGGCACCGCCGCACAGGAAAAAAAGCACGGTGGACTTGGCCGGCTTGGCCAGCACGGGCTGCGGAGTGGTGTAAGAAGTCGAGGCCCGCGCCGCGCCGCGAAATCCAAGCGATGCCAAGCCCATTGTCGAGGCGGTAAGGAAAGCGCGCCGGTCCAACGCGGGACGAAACAAGAGCGAATTCATGGCGGGAGATGGCAGCAATACGCCCGCTCCCCACCTCAACTCTCCATTCCTGCCAAAATCCCAGCGTTTTCGCCTGGAAGAAAGCTGTACCGGCGGTCTGTGACCGTCGCTAAGTTCCGTTCTCTCGGGCCGCTATCTCCCAAAAAGTCCGGCTGTCATAGACGCCCGCTACAGCAGAAATAATGCTGCGGTCGCACTCACAACTTCAAGTCTCATTTCTGGAGAAAGTCATCCTGCGGTCCCGGACGGCATCAAGGCTGCCCGCTCAGGTCCATCTGCCTGCCTTCCGCCGCCGGTTCCTGCCATACCTGCAATCGCCCCTCTTGTCCTCCGGTGAGCAGCCATCCGCCTTCGCGCGTGGCCGAAAGACTGTTGAGAAAGTCATTCGCGCCGGAAAGGTTTTTCACTTCCGCTCCAGCACTGGTCAGCAATCTCAGTTTGGCGTCGCCGGAGCAAGTGGCGAGCAGGTCGGTGCCGCCAAGATAACGCACCGCGGTCACTTCCTTGTCCCAGCCATTGATGTTTTGACGGCGTTCGCCCGTGGTCCAGTCCCAGATTTTCACCACCGCATCCGCCCCGGCGCTGGCGAGCAGGCGGCCATCTGCGCGCCAGGAAACACCAAGCACATGATGGGTGTGGCCCTCGAGAACTTTCACAGTTTTGCCCGTAACCGAGTCGATCACTCGCAAGGCCTTGTCCGCGCCGCCGCTGGCGATGAGCTTGCCGTCCGGTGAAAAATCAAGCGCGAGCACGCTGTCGAGATGCGCGTCATCCCAGCGCGATCTCAAAGCGCCGTCGGCCGGATGCCACAGCGTGATGTCGCCGGAACGCGAAGGTTCGCCGCTGCCCACCGCGAGGGTTTCGCCATCTGGAGAAAAAGCGAGGGCGTTGACACGGTCGGTGATGACTGACTGGGCATCGCCACTACCGAGCGTGCGTTCCAGCTTCCACTGCATGGCTTCGATGCTTGTAAGCGGTTGAACGCGGGAGGGACTCGCGACGGGGCCGCTCGTATCGGGCCAGGTGATATTGATTTTCAGCGCGGATGAAGCCAGGGCCATGCCCGTTTCCACGGCCCAGGTGCGGACGCGGTTTTGAGCGTCGAGAGCGGCGATCTGGAAGCCATCCGGCGAGAAGACGAGAGAATGCACGCGTTGGATGGCCTCCGTATCGCTCTTGGCAGCGGCAGCCTTGGCGGCCGCAGTGGTTTCCTGGTCTTGCCGACTTTTCTCCAAGGCTGTCTTGGCCACTTTCACAGCTTCTGTGGCAGTGGCGATAAGGCCAGTGACGAACTTGATCTCCTGAGCAGCGTCCTGCACGGCGGTTTCGGCGTGTTTGAGGGCTTCCCGCGCGGCGTTGGCATCGACTTCCGCTTTGGCGGCGGCCTCGCGGGCTACGGCGAGTTTATCGGAGGTGGCTTCGTCGGGTTTCGGCGCGACGGGGGCTGCCTCGTTTGCGGTGGTCGGATCGGGCGCGGGCGGTGTTTCCAATGTTTTCAAGACAGCGTCCGCCTGTGTTTTTGCCGCTGTTTTGGCCTCGGCGTCCTTGCGTTTGTCCTCGAGATTTTTTTTGGCGGTCGTTTCGAGTTCCTTGCCTTTGGCCAGGCGGGTGTTGAGGTCGGTGACTTCTTTTTCCGCTTTCTGAACGCTTTCAGTTTGCCAGGAAGTTTCGAGGGCGGCGCGGTCGGCGGCATAGGTGGCAGCGCTGAGCCGGCTGGCGGTGTTTAGATCGCCGGTGATCTCGCGGATGAGTTTGCCGGTGGCGGTTTCCCAGAGCTTGAGTTTGTGATCGGCGCCAGCAGTGGCCATCTTATGTCCGTCAGAGCTGAGCGCGGCTCCATGGATGACTGCGCCGTGGTTGATCTCGCGCAGGGTTTCTCCGCTTGCACGGTCCTGGATGCTGATCGTTTCGGAGGCGGTTTGAGCAATCTTAAACTTGCTTGACGCGGCAGGCGGCGGCGCGCCGGGGGTTAGGTTGTTTTGTGTGACTAGCCGCCAGATTTTGACCTCGCGGTAACTGCCGGTGGCCAGACGCTGGCCGTCGGGGCTGAAGGCGAGCGCGGGCACGACATCGCGGTGCGCGACCCCGGGTTTTTGATAGAGTCCGCTCTTGATGAGGGCGTCGTCGGTGAGGCGGGTCATGATCCGCGCGGTGGGCAGATGATAGACAGCGACCTGATTGCCGTGCGCGGCGGCGGCAAAGCGCGCGTCACGGGTGATGGCGGTGGCGTAGATGGGAGCAAACCCGCCAGGCAGGGGCTCCCAAGCAATGACGCGTTCCAGCCTGCCGGCGTGGTGCGCGCCCTCATCGATCCATTGCCTGAGCAGGGCAAGTTGACCGCTGGTGAGAGGCACGGCGCTCACCTTGTTGTTCTTCGGCGGCATTTCGGAATCCCACTCACCGGCGGCGGCCTGGTGGATGAGGCTCTGCGCGCCCTCACCGCGCGCAAGACTGGGGCCGCTGTCCCCGCCTTTGAGCATCAGATCCACGGTCTCCATGGTGAGACCGCCCTTGGTCGTCGTCTTGTTGTGACAGGGCAGGCAGTTGTCCTTCAAAAACGGGAACACCTGCTTTTCATAGTCCACCGTGGCGGCGGCGAGGGGGGCTGTGGTGACGAGAAAAAGAAGACGCTTGAACATGGCGGATCACTTCACGCGCAAACGCACGGGGTTGGAGTGGACGAGGAAGGAGGCAGGCTTGGGCGCGCTTTGGCCAACTGGCATCACAGCCGGACCTTGCAGGATGAAGCCGTACTCGCCGGGAGCAAGCGCGAGCGCTTTAGTGTCGAGCACGAGTTTGGCTTCGGCGGCTTTGGCGGGAATGGTGACGGCAGGCGCCTTGGCGGGATCGCCGAGGCCGATGACTTTCAATGGGATCGCCTCCGTGCAGGCGGTGGCGCGCTGCGCTTTGACGATGATCTCGATTTTCTCACCGGCCTTGACTTCGTTGACTGCAGCCAACTCCAAGCGAGCGGGCGCGGCCTGGTCCACGACCGCGAGCGCGGGCGGGCCGCCGAGGCGGGTGAAAAGGAACTCGCGGTTGGTATCGGCGGCGGTGCGGCTCAAATGCAGCGCGGGTGGCAAATCGGTGAGGATGGCGCTGCCAGGTGGCGCGTCATCGGCGGCTTGAAAAGCCACGTAGGCCATGCGCTGGCCTTTGCCGGCGAAGCCGCCAAGACAAGTGACCCCGGCGGGCAGCGTGTTGCTGCGAATTTCCAATGGCCCATTCTGTGCCGTGCGCAACGGCAGCGCCACCTCGATGACACTGATGCCACCGCGCCAGGCATTGGCGGGCGCGATGAGATGCGGTCCGATGGGAGCAGGGCGCGGCAGCAGGGCGTGCATGGCGATGGCGGCGCGGGTGTCTTGGTCATCCAAAGTGCGGACGCGCAAGGTGTAGGGATAGCGGCGGCCATTGGCGGCATTGAGCGGGTCGCTCACAGTGAGGCGGAAAATTCCCTCGTCCTTGGCCTCGAAGGCGTAAGCGGGATCGAGCAAGGGCACGCGCGCGACCGAGGGCGCGGGAATGAGGGCGGGCATGTCGTTGACCTCGGCCTGCGGGTTGAGGGTCTCGGCACCGGGGTCGTCTTTTTTGAGGCTCTCGACGAGCAGAAACGGATCGGTGGGCAGACCGCGCAGGGCGGATTCGACCTCAATGATGAAGCGATCTCCCTTTTTGAAGGCCAGATCGAACACACGCGCCGCGCCATGCGCGGGGAACCATCCGGTGTGGGTCTGGCCGATGGCCAACGAAACGGGCTGATCGGTGGCTGCGGAGGCAGGTTCGGTCTCAGTGCCAAAGCGCAAGACTGGCAGTGGACTGCCGGTGATGAGTTGACCGGCGGTGGTGGCGTCGGTGACGAGTCGCTCCAGTGGTGGGCCGGGGCGGACTTGCAGTGACGGGATGCTTTCGCCGCCCGGAAGGTTCCAGCCGTGAAGAATGGCGGACTCATCACTCGGATCGTGATGACGGCTGAAAACAACCGGACCGGTGGTCAAGGTGAGTCGGTAGGCGTAGTCGTCGCCAGCGCCGTGCATGAGGTCATGGATCTTGAGACGATAAACGCCGCCGGCAGGCAGGGTGGCGGCCAGCCAGCCATCACGCAAACGCGCGGTCTCGCGTCCGTCGGCATCGTGCAGGCTGCCGCTGAGCCGTGTGCGCACATCAAAAGCGGCTCCGTCAAAAACAGCGAACACTCGCTGACCCGCTTTGCCGCTGAACTCGAACCAGTGCGGAGCGGTGTTTTTGAAGACGCCGTGCAGGACGGAATTGGCTTTGACCTTCAAAGCGGTGTCCGGCTTTTCATTTGTTCCGGGTGAGTTCGCCTCGGGCCGCGGACTGATTTGAAACACACGCGGGTTGGAGATGCCGAAGTCACCCACGACACGCAGCTCGTAGATGCCCGGATTGGCCGCGTCAGGCAGGGTGAGGGTGAGCGTGTTGGCCACGGGCTTGCCTTTGGCGTCGAGCTTCGGTCCGGCTTCCACGGGCGCGCCGGGGTCGGGTGAGAGATGCGCCGCGCGCAGCCCTGCAAGGTCCGTGCCTTTCACGACGAGATCGAGCGTCTTGCCCGGCTGGCCGCCGAGAGGTGAAATGGAAGTGATGACCGGTGTTGGGAAGTTCAGCGCCTGGGCAAACGCGAGCGCGGGCGTCAGGAAGAAAAGCGGGAGCAGCTTCATCAGTGATTGAAGAGGAATTCCTTGGTGTTGAGCAATGCCCAAAGGATGTCCTCAAAGGCCTCGCGGCGCGCGGCGGGCAGGGCCTCGCCGGTTTTGCCGTCCGTCTTCTTGGCGAGGTGGGAGAGCGCCAGTTTCATCTCCTGCGCGCTGGGGTCCCGGCTGAGGGCGATGTGATAGAGATCACCCACCTTGTCATCGTCCGGGCGGTTGTCTTTGGCGAGTTTGTCCGCGCGCCCGCCTTCACGGGCAAGCTGGGTCTGGATGTCAGCCGCGTTGAGCAGGTGCAGGCTTTGCGCCAGGCTGGCCTCCTGGGTGCGCTCGCACTCGCAGGCGGAGGAGGAGTCAGGCCGGCCAAAGACGGTGAGGAAGTAGGTGGTTTGGTTGTAGCTGTTGTCCGGCAGCGCCACCGCGCGCGTACCGGGTGCCTGGCCGGCGAATTTGCTTTCGGCTTCGAGCAGGGTGTTCACCGCGTCATAGAGCACCTCGGCGGTGAGACGCTTGGGATAGAAACGGCTGAAATTCTGCCGGTCCTTCTCATTGTGCTCATTTGGAACGGCGCTGAGCTGGTAGGTGGTGGAGGTGGTGATCGTGCGGATGAGGCGCTTCAAGTCGTAGCCGTTCTCGACAAAGTCGGCGGCCAACGCGTGCAGCAGTTCGGGGTTCACGGGCGGATTCGTCTCGCGCATGTCATCCTCGGGCTCGACGAGGCCGCGATTGAAAAAGTGCTTCCAATAACGGTTCACGAGCGTGTGGGCGAAGAAGGGGTTGTCTTTGGCGCTCATCCAATCCGCGAGAGCATGGCGGGGATCCTGGTCCGGCTTCAGCGTCACGCTCTCGGCGCCGAGGCTGGTGGGCATGACCGGTTGCTTGGTGCGGATGTTCGTCATCTGCGCGGTGCCGCGCTTGTGAAAGATGAGTTCCTCGTAGCGGTCGCCCGCGGGCTTGCGCGCCACGTTGGCGAAGAAGGCCGCCAAGCCGTAGTAGTCCTGCTGGCTCCACTTTTCAAAGGGATGATGATGGCATTGCGCGCACTGCATGCGCGTGCCGAGGAAGAGCTGGGCCACGTCCTCCATCTGCTGTTTGGGCTCCTTCACCTGACGATACCACGCGGTGGGCGGATGCTGCTCCAGGCTGCCCGAGGCGGCGATGACCTGGCGCGCGAACTGATCAAACGGCATGTTGTCCGCCATGGCATCACGAATCCAGGACCAGAACAGGTAGCTGCCGCGCGCGTACAGGGGCTGTGTGCGCTGATTGCGCAGCAAGGCGCTCCATTTGTTGGCAAAGTATTCGGCGTACTCCGTTGAGTCGAGCAGCGCATCCACCCAGGCGGCGCGCTTGCCGGTGTCGCGCGAGGCGAGGAAATCCTTCATCTCTGCCACCGTGGGCAGGCGGCCAGTGAGGTCGAGCGTCAGGCGACGCAGGAAGGTGGCGTCATCGGCCACCGCGGAGGGCGGCATGCCGATGGTCTGCAGTTTGGCAAAGACATGCCGGTCCACAAAGTTGCTCTCCGGCGGCAGGGTCTCGACTGGCGCGCCCAGCGGCACGGTGGCGCGGAAGGTGGCCACCTTGCCCTGGTAGCGCACCATCACCGCCACATCTCCAGGCAGATCGAGGAGTTGCACTTCACCGGTCTCGCTAGTCTCGGCCATGGATTTTTCATTGGCTTCGTAGAGCGCGCGGCGGGTGACATCGCGGGTGGAGCCGTCGGTGTAATGCGCGAGGACTTGGAGCTGCTGGCGGCCTTTCATGGCCATGGTCAAGGCGGCGGGCTCGACGCTGATGCGGACCATCTTGGGATCATCCGGGCTGCCGTAAGGCATGCCCTCCCGGATCCAGCGCAGGAGGTCCTGGTAATCCTCCGAGTCAGGGATTAGTTTTTTGCCGCCGCCGTGCGGAAGCTGCGCGGTCCCCTTGGTCAGCAGCAGGCTCTGCTCTGGCGCGGCCGGGAAGACGCGCCGTCCGCGCGCCTCCTTGACGATGTGCTCGTAGTCCTCCTCAGGCTCGAAGCCTAGCAGGGAAAGCTTGAAACCGTTCTGACCGCTGGCCTTGCCATGACAGCCGCCGCTATTGCAGCCGCCCTTGGTGAGGATGGGCACGATGTCGTTGGCAAAGTTCAGCGGACGCGGTGAATCATCCGCCTGGACCGGCAAACTGAAAAGCGCCGCGCAGAGCGGCAGATGATAAAAGAGGCGTGGCATGGGTTAGAAGGGATACTCGGAGGCTTGTACGCGCGGGATGAGCTTCACAGCAGTTCGGCAAGGGGTTGGTGCGCACCTTCGACGAGGTACTGCGGGCGGCCGCTGAAGTCGTCGAGCGTGATCTTGCTCACATCAATGCCGAGGTGGTGATAAAGGGTGGCAAAAACCTCGCCGAAAGCGACAGGGCGCACCACGGGTTCGGCGGCAATTTTGTCGGTGGCGCCGATGACCTGGCCGTGGCGGAAAGCGCCGCCCGCGAGCAGGGCGCAAGACACGCGCGGCCAGTGGTCGCGCCCGCCCTTGGGGTTGATGACTGGGGTGCGTCCGAACTCACCCCATACGACGACGGCCACGTCCTGGTCCAGACCGCGCTCGCGCAGGTCGCTGAGCAGGGCACTAAGGGCGCTGTCGAGCAGGGGCAGGTCCTCGCGCAGCTGGCCGAAATTGTTGCTATGATAGTCCCAGCGACTGAAGCCAAGAGTGACAACACGCGCGCCGGCCTCGACGAGACGGCGGGCGGCGAGGAAGTGCTCGGTGAGGCGCGGGCCGCCGTCGTCGCGGTTTTTATTCTCGCCCTGGCCATAGCGTTCCGCGATGCGGCGGTCCTCGCGACTGAGGTCGAGCGCGTGCAGCAGCTTCGGGCTGGTAAGCACGCCGAGCGCCTGCTCGTTGAAGGCGTCCATGCCTTCCATGAGGCCGGAGTTGTCAAGGTCGCGACGCAATTGATCGAAGCTCTTGAGCAAACCCGCGCGGTCATGCAGGCGGTCGAGCGTCATGCCGTGCAGCGTCATGTCATCGGTGCCGCCGCCTCGGTTCGGCTCAAAAGGCGCGTGCGCCACGCCCAGGTAACCCGGCTCGCCAGTGCGCGCCCAGGGCATGTGACCCATCTTTGGCGAGAGTCCGACAAAAGGCGGCATGGCTTTGTCCAGGGGGCCCTGCAAACGAGAGACGATGGAGCCGAAGGCGGGCCAGCCGCCGGGCGGTTGCTGGCGCGTGCTGCGTCCGGTAAGGCACTGGAAGGCATCGTGGCTGCTGTCGCAATCGGCCATCGAGCGGATGATCGTGCAGCGGTCCATCATCCGGGCGAGACGCGGAAGCTGCTCGCAGATCTGGATGCCATCCACATTGGTGCCGATGGGTTTGAACTCGCCACGAATTTCGGAGGGCGCGTCCGGCTTCAAATCGAAGATATCCTGGTGCGAGGGGCCGCCGGGCAGGAAGACCATGATGACGGCCTTATGGCCCGGCTTTTGATTTTGCGCGGTCTCGGCGCGCAGCAGTTCCGGCAATGAAAGCCCGCCCATGGCGAGACCGCCGATCTTGAGGAAGTCACGCCGCGTTTTGCCGTCGCAAAAGCCGCGATGAGAGAATCCGGGGATGGAGAGCATGGCCGAGAGTGGGTTGGCAAAATACGCGGCACCCGGCTGGCCTCTTGCCGCGACGGGAAATCACATCAGGCCTGGAATCGGCTGCCCCATGTAGAGCGGATGCGGGCGGCCGGTGAAGTCGTGCCACATGATCTCGCGCGGCAGGCCGAGCGCTTCGTAGATGGTGGCGGCGAGGTTTTCGGGAGTCTGCGCGTCGCTGGCGGGATAGCCGCCGATCTTGTCGCTGCTGCCGATGACGCGGCCGCCTTTGATGCCGCCGCCGGCAAGCAGCACACTCTGCACATGGCCCCAGTGATCACGTCCGGGCAGAGCGGTGGCGGTGATTTGGGAAATCTTCGGCGTGCGGCCAAATTCACTGCCCATGACAATGAGCGTGTCCTCCAGCAGACCGCTGGCGTCGAGATCTTCAATGAGCGCGCTCACCGCCTGATCCATGGGTGGCAACAAGTAGTCTTTCAAGTTCCGCCAGGCGGCCTGGTGAGTATCCCAGCTTTCGTTGTTGCCGAGGTTCACCTGCACCATGCGCACCCCGCTTTCAATCAGGCGGCGCGCCATCAGCAGGGACCAGCCGAAGCTGTGCCGTCCGTAGCGATCCAGCTTTTCTGCGGGCACTTGATCGAGACTAAAGGCGTTGTGAACCTGGCGGTTGCCGAGCAGGGAGACAGCGGCTTCGCGGTAAGTGTCGAAAGCGGGATCGCCGGACAGGGCGGCGAGGTTTTCCGTCTGCGTTTCCAAAGAATCGCGCAAGGAGACGCGGTCCAGCACACGATCCAGGGAGAGTCCCTGAGGCAGGGACAGATGCGGCGCGCGGAAAGTCAGACTGTCATCCGTCTCGGCGCCGCGCTCGTGATGAAAAAGGTAGCCGGGATAGGCGCCGTAGTGGTTGGGATGGTAGGGCGCCATCTCCAAAAACCACGGATCATGCCGGGCGCCAAGTTGACCGGCGAACTGCCCGGCCAGCGTGCGTCCGGTGCGGTGCACGATTTTGTCCGGCAGCACGATGGCGGGCGGCAGGTTGTCTTTCCGGCGCGGCAGCAAGGCGCTGGCGAGCGCGGCCATGCTCGGGTGGTCGAATTTTTTCGGTTTGGTGGGGTCAAAATCCGGCGGCACATCGCTCCTGCCGGTGAGCATGACATGATGACCCTGGGAGTGCTCGCTGTGACTGTGAGTGAGGGAGCGCACCAGCGACCATTTTTCCGAAATCCGTGCCAGCTTGGGCAAGTGCTCGCAAATGTGGGTGCCGGGGGTGCGAGTGCGGATGGGTTTGAACTCGCCGCGCACCTCCATCGGCGCGTCCGGCTTCATGTCGAAGCTCTCATGCTGCGCCAATCCGCCGGAGAGGAAGATGTAGATGACGGACTTCGCGCGCGGCTGCGGCGCGGACCCAGGAACCGCCAGAGCGCGCAGGCTGGTGAGATGGTTCATGCCCAGCCCCAGCAGACCCACCGCCCCCGCCTGGAGAATCTCACGGCGGCGGCAGGGATGGGCCGGGTGCGGTGAGCGCATGATTCAAATCAGCTCCGGCATGGCCTGCCAGCCATCCACAAGGTATTGCGGGCGGCCAGTGAGGTCGTTGACGGTGGTTTTGTGCGGGTCAATGCCCATGAATTGATAGAGGCTGGCAAAGACCTCGCCGAAATGCACGGGGCGCTCGGTGGGTTCGCCCGCGAGGCGGTCGGTGGCTCCAATGACCTGACCGGTCTTGAAGCCGCCGCCTGCGAGCAGCGCGCCTCCCACGCGCGGCCAGTGATCGCGTCCGCCCTGGGCGTTGAGGGTGGGTGTGCGGCCAAACTCGCCCCAGGCCACGACGGCCACGTCTTTGTCGAGACCGCGGTCATGCAGGTCCTGCACCAGCGCGCTCATGCCTTGATCGAATAACGGCAGGTGGCGCAGCAGTTGCGGGTAGTTGTTGTCGTGGAAGTCCCAGCGCCCGAAGTTGAGCGTGACCACGCGCGCACCTGCCTCGACGAGGCGGCGGGCCATGAGAAAGTGCTCCAGGTTGAGCGGCGCGCCGTCGCCGTAGTTTTTGGGGTCGCCTTTGCCGTAGCGTTCGCGGTTTTTGGGCGACTCTTTTTCCAGATCAAGCGCGTCGAGCAGTTTGCTGGAGGTCAGCACGTTGAAGGCTTGCTGATTGAAGGCGTCCATGCTCTCCACCAGGCCGCTGTGGTCCACATCGCGGCGGAATTGATCGAAGCCTTCGAGCAGCGAACGGCGGTCGTCCAGGCGCGCGACGGAGATATTATTCAGCTTCAAATCCTCCACTCCCGCGCCGTTCGGGCGGAAGGCGGAATGCGCGGGTCCCATGTAGCCGGGATGCCCCGGCGAGCCGTAGGGCGGGTGGCCGGCCTTGGGCGCGAGTCCGACAAAGGCAGGGATGGCGGGGTCGGCCTGGCCTTGCAAAGCCGAGACGACCGAGCCGAGAGAGGGATGGTCCGACTGCGCGCCGGTGGGCGCGGCTCCGCCCGCCGGATTGGGCGCGCGGCCAGTGTAACAGATGAAGGAATCATGCGCGCCGGTGGGTGAACCCCACAGGCTGCGGATCGGCACCAGCTTGTCCATCATCCTCGCGAGGCGCGGCGCGTGCTCGGAAATTTGGATGCCGGACACATTCGTGGCGATGGGCTTGTAGGGGCCGCGAATCTCCAACGGCGCGTCCATTTTCAGATCCCACATGTCCTGATGCGGCGGCGCGCCGCAGAGGTAAATCATGATGATGGACTTGTAGCTGCGGCCTGTCCGGGCCTCGGCCTCGGCTTTCAGAAGATCAGGCAGCGTCAGCCCTCCCATCGCCAGACTGCCAATGCGCAGGAAGTCGCGCCGGGCCATGCCGTCGCAGAGTTTGCCGTGGGATTTTCCGGAGAGAGTGAGCATGGATCGTCCCAACCTACGACTTGGCGGCGAGGTTTTTTGCAACCTTGGCGCTGTGGGCGGACGGCGGCAGGATGCGTTGCCCAGAGCGAGTTCCTTTCTGGGGACGGCAACAGTGCCGCTTATGCCCACCTCCCCTTCCCCGCCTCCACCTTGCCTCGGCCTGCACCCTGCCTGACGTTCGTAAAATCCCTGTTCCTAAGTTCGTTGAAAGACGGCCTCTCACTTTTGCCCTTTACCGATGCCGCGCGGATTTTATTTGGCTCTTGCCCTCGCCATGCCCCTCGATCTCAGGGCGACCCTGTCCTTTGAAAAGGACATTCGCCCCATTCTGAAGGCGCATGGTTTTCACTGCCACGGCGAGGCGGGTGAGGTGAAAGGGGATTTGGATGTGCACTTGAAGCGCTTTCTGGAGGCGGCGGGGGCGATTCCGGTCCCACCATCGTCGCGGGCAGCCCGCATGAGAGCTTGCTGCTGGAGCAAGTGAAAAGCGGGGAGATGTCCAAAGGCGGCAAAAAACTCACAGCCGCGGAGATCGCCACGATTGAGCAATGATCGCGGAGGGGGCGCCAACGCTGCGTGAGGAACCGGAGAAGATCGAGGGCCACTTCATCACGGAGGAAGCGAGGGCATGGTGGGTGTTTCAGCCGCTCAAACGCCCCGCCGTGCCCGCTGGTGAGGCCAGCGCGCTGGGTGCCTATGTCCGTGCGCGCCTGCGGGAGGCCAAGCTCGTGCCCTCACCGCAAGCGGACGCGCCCCCCTCATCCGGCGCGCTTTCTTCGATCTCATCGGTCTGCCGCCAACGGCAGCGGAGGTGGCCGCATTTGAGCAGGCGATGCGGGCCTCACCCCTGGCCTACGAACAAATGATCGACCGCCTGTTGGCGCGCCCGGAGTACGGCGAACGCTGGGCGCGGCACTGGCTGGATGTGGTGGGCTACGCGGACAGCGCGGGTTATGATGACGCGGACATGCCTTTCGACCGCTTTCTCATGGAGCAACTCGCGGGCGACGAGTTGATCGGGTTTCCCAAACCGGGCCAGTTGACATCCGATGAGATCGACACACTCGCCGCCACCGGCTTCCTGCGCATGGCGCCGGACGGCACCGCCGGCACGAAAGACGCTGCGGCCAAAAAGCGGTGATCACTGAAACGGTGAAAATCGTGTCGAGCGCCCTGCTTGGCATGACGGTGGGCTGCGCCGAGTGTCATGACCACCGCTTTGATCCGATTCTGCAGCACGACTTTTATTGTCTGCGCGCCGTGCTGGAGCCTGCACTCCATTTCGCGGGCTGGCTGGAGCCCAGACAACGCAAGGTCTCGTTGCGCACGCCCGCGATGCCACGCGCGAGGCGGAACTGCAGACCGAGCTTGCCGCCATCGAGGCCGCCTACAAAGAGAAGCTGCTCGACTATCAGGCGTGGTCCATCATCACGACTACCTGGTCACCGTGCTGCGTCTTTTCGGACTTGAGGAGCGCCAGCTCATCTATAAGCGCAATGGCCTTGCCGAGACCTTGCTCAACGGCCAGCCAGGCCGGGTCGTGACGGAAATCCTCTCCTGAAGGCCTCAGGCGGCCCCGTCCCGCAGCCGTCATCGCCTGCTCCCCGCAGAATCATCAAATGGCTTGGAAAAGACGCCTCGCTGGCTTTTTGTCCGGCATGCAGGATGCCATCCACGTCATCGGCCACAAGAACCCGGACACCGACTCGGTCTGCTCGGCAATCGGCTACGCCTTTCTGCGCAACACCCTCGGTGACACGGCGGTGCGTCCCGCGCGCGCGGGCGACTTGAATCAAGAAACCCGCCACGTGCTGGCCCGCTTTTCCCTGCCGGAACCTGAGCTGCTGACGAACGCCACCGGACGCAAATTGATCCTGGTCGATCACAACGAGGTGGCCCAGGCCCTTGACGACATTCGCCATGCCAGCGTCCTGGAAGTGTGGGAGCATCACCGCATTGGCGATCTGCAAATCCCGAGTCCGATCACCTTCCACTGCGAGCCCGTGGGCGCCACGGCCACCTTGATCGCGGAGCAGTTCTTCCTGCATGACATTGTGCCGCCGCCATCCATCGCCGGCGCGTTGCTGGCGGCGATTCTTTCCGACACCCTTGTGTTGACCTCCCCTACCACCTCAAGCAAAGACCGCCGCATGGCACCGCGTCTGGCTGCCCTTGCGGGCGTGCAGGTGCCCGAGTTCGGTGCCGAACTCATGGCTGCGCGTGGAGACATCGCGACGCGTTCGGCACGGGAACTGATCGAGGCGGATTTCAAGGTCTTCAATTTCTCAGGTCACCGCGTCGGCATCGCCCAAGTGGAGGCGCCCGACGCCCGTCCGCTCCTGGCGCGGCGCGCGCAATTGCTGGAGATCATGGAGCAGGTCCGCCACGAGCAAAACCTGCGGCAGGTCATCCTGGTTGGCACCGACATTACTCGCAAAGGCAGCCATCTCTGGGCTGTCGGAGATGGACTCGGTGAGGTGGAACGCGCCCTGCACTGCACTCTCAACGAGCGGGACATTTTTCTCGAAGGCTGCATGTCACGCAAAAAACAAATCGTACCCGCGCTGGAGACAACTTTTGCCCAGACCAGACCGACGGGCCCATGAAAGCGCCGAACATCTGATTTGGCGGCACGCTAACAACGCGCATGATTGCGGCCTGGCGTTGGGACAAACCACCGGCGGACGACTCCTCCCATGTCAAGCCAGCGGGCGGCGGCCGCGAAACTCGAGAGCGCCTTGCGAATTGCGCTCCAAGTCGATCTCCTCGCGGATGGCGGCGCGCTTGGCCGCCGAGCCATACTCCACGGTGATGCGCACGCGATAACTGCCCGCCTCCAGTTTCAACACCCGAAACACCGGCTCGCGATTCGGCCGCAAAAAACAGCGCAGGGGCACATGACGATGCGCGGCATTCCACAGGTGCAGGGCGGGCGGGAAATCCGGCAGCTCGGAGAGCGCGGCGAAAATCTCCCGCACTTCCTCCTCGTTGTGACGCCGGGTGAGCTTGGCCTCGGCGAAGCGGCGTTTCAGCTCCTCGAAGGCGGCGGCGAGCGGATTGAGATGATCCTCCTCCATCTCCGCAATGAGCGCCTCGGCATGGACGCGCATGGCAGCATGCAACTCCTCGCGGCTGATCTCGCCCGCGTCGAACATGCGGAAGAGCTTGTTCGGATTCGGCGGGACGGCGGTCACAAGTCAGGGGGCGGGCTGGGTGGTCAAACAGCGGCGGTTTCCCGAAGGCGCACCGGCACGCCGTGCTCATCAAGGTAACGTTTCACGTCGTCCACCGTGTACTCGCCAAAGTGAAAAATGCTGGCCGCGAGCACCGCGTCCGCTTTTCCTTCCCGCAGCACGGCGACCATGTGATCAAGGTTGCCGGCGCCGCCGCTGGCGATGACGGGAATGGTGACGGCCTCGCTCACCGCACGCGTGAGGGCGATGTCGTAGCCCGCCTTGGTGCCGTCGGCGTCCATGCTGGTGAGCAGGATTTCCCCGGCGCCGCGGCGGCAGACTTCGGCGGCCCACTCGACGGCGTCGAGTTCGGTGGGATGACGGCCGCCATGGGTGAACACGGTCCAGGAGCCGCGCTCGTTGCGCTTGGCGTCGATGGCAACGACGAGGCACTGGCAGCCAAAGGCCTGGGCCGCCTCGTCGATGACGTGGGGGGTTTTCACCGCGGCGGTGTTGATGCCCACTTTGTCGGCTCCGGCGAGGAGCATCTCGCGCATGTCGGCCACGGTGCGGATGCCGCCGCCGACGGTGAGGGGCATGAAACAACTCGCGGCGGTGCGCTCGACGACATCGACCATGGTCTTGCGCTCCTCATGGGAGGCGGTGATGTCGAGGAAGACGAGCTCGTCGGCGCCCTGCTGATTGTACACCTGCGCGCACTCCACAGGGTCGCCGGCATCGCGCAAGTCGAGGAACTGCGTGCCTTTGACGACGCGGCCTTCTTTGACGTCGAGACAGGGAATGATGCGTTTGGTGAGCATGAAGGCCCCAGGCTAGGCGGAGTTTGCCAACTTGCAAGGCGTGGACCAAGTTGTACCGGCGGTCTGTGACCGTCGCACTTTTCCAGTTTGACGGACCGTACCTCGGGAGAGCCCGCGACGGTCATAGACGCGCCGCTACAGTTTACTGCGTCGAGAAAACGACGACGTTTTTCTCGTAACGGCAGACGGTGCCGGAGAGTTGCGACACGTATTTGATGGCGTCGGAGAGCGGGATGTTCTCCAGGTTCAGTGTGATCGTCTTGGTCATGGCGTCGCCATTGTGGACAAGGAAGTTCGGGACGACCTTGCCGTCGGTGGCGTTTTTGCTGAGGGCTTTCAGCCCCTCCAGCGCTTCAGGTACGGTCACCTCCGCGAACTCGACTTTGCGCAGGGTGACGGCGGCGAGTTGGTCGGCCAGGGTGGGTCCCTGTTTTTCCTCCAGCTTGATGCGCGCCAGCATGGCCTGACTCTGGGTGTGGCGCGGGTCGGCGGCCACCACCTGCATCAGCAGGGGCTTGGCTTCCTTGTAGCGTCCCTGGTAATACAGAGTGCGGGCCTGTTGAAAGACCGCCTCCATTTCGTTGCCCCGGCTGGGAGTTGCCGGGACCAGACAGATCATGCAAACCGCCGCCGCACCGGCGATGCCTTTCCCTAACTGACGCGCAAGAATCATGTTCATGGCTCTTCCTGGGTTTAAGGCGGGATTATTCCCACCCTGGCGCGATTGCACGACAAAACGCCGTCCGAGGTCAAGCTTTATATTGGCGCAGGTAGGCCTCCAGCGCCTCCTGCCAGGGGCGCGGATGGATGCCGGTGAGCACCTGGAATTTCCCGGTGTCCAGCGCGGTGTGGGGCGGACGTTTGGCGATGAACGGGGGGAAACCCTCCATGCTGTGGCCGATGACCTCCCGCGTCTTCAGCGGCAAGCCCATGCTGGCGGCAATGTCGAGCACCGTCTGGCCGTACTCCTGCCAGGTCGTTGAACCCTCGTTGCACAAATGCAGAATCCCCGAGGCATCCGGGTGCTTGAGTAGCAGGACGCGCAGCCAATCCGCCAGGTCATCGGCATAACTCGGGCTGGACCATTTGTCGTTGACGGCGCGCACCTCGTCCTTCTCCAAGGCTGTTTGCAGAATCGTGTCCGGGAAGCTCGGCTTGTCAGGGCCGAACAACCAGGAGACGCGCGCCACCAACGCGCGCGGATCGGCGGCGAGCACCGCGTGTTCCCCGTCAAGCTTGGTCTGCCCGTAGTGATTGCAGGGCGCGGTGGCGTCGGTTTCGCGGCAAAGCGCGCGGTGATTGCCGGCAAAGACGTAGTCGCTGCTGAGGTGAATGAGGCGGCGGTCGTGCGCGGCGCAGAACTCCGCGATGATGCCCGGCGCGGTGGCGTTGGTCAGGCGCGCCTCCTCGCGGCGGATTTCGCAACCGTCCACGCTGGTCAACCCGGCGGCGTTGATGAACACGTCAAAAGCCGAGCTTTCCAACCGGGCGGGAATCGCGCTGAGATCGGTCAGGTCCAGGTCAGCGCGTCCCCAGCCTGTGACCGCAAAAAGTCCGCCGCTGTAAATCCGCCGCAAGGCTCCCCCCAGCCTTCCGTTGACGCCCAAAATGAGGACTCGCAACGGCTCAGGCATTGTGCAGGCAGCCGCGTGCGGCGGCGGTGAGGGAGGAGGCTTTGGACATTTCTAAGAAGCTTCATATTGCGGGCGCTGCCAGCCGGGTCAAGCGGCGTTTCGATTCGCCGCGCGAGTTCCAGCTTGAAAGAAGCGGGCGCGTCCGCTGTTCTTGTCCGCCTGATGAGTGTTTTACGAGTTTTGATGGCAGGCGCTGTGATGACCGCGGTGGCAAACCTTTCCGCGGCGGACCCCGAAGTGCTGACCCTGTGGCCGGACGGCGCTTCCGAACCAGCGGGATTCAAAGCGGATCCCGAGGCGGAAATCACCCGGGACAAACCCGACGGCGTGCGCCGTCTCGGCAACGTCTCGGTGCCAACCCTGACGATTTTCCGTCCTGACAAACCGGCGGCCAATGGCGCGGCGGTCCTGGTCTGTCCAGGAGGCGGCTACAGCATCCTCGCCATCGAGCACGAAGGCACCCAGGTCTGCGAATGGTTTAACTCGCTCGGCATCACGGCGGCGCTGCTCAAGTACCGCGTGCCGAGGCGCGACCCCGACAAGCCCTGGGAACTTCCCCTGGCGGACGCCCGCCAAGCCATGCGCCTGCTGCGCGCCAAAGCAACGGACCTCGGCATCCGCTCCGACCGCATCGGCGTGCTCGGCTTCTCCGCCGGCGGCAACCTGAGCGTGATGCTGGCCCTCAATCCCGCTGGAGCGGACGACATGGAAGCCGTGCGCCCAAATTTTTTGATCCCGGTTTATCCCGCCTATTTGACCACGGAAAAAGATGGCGGCGCCCTGGTGCCGGAGATCGTGGTGGATGAAAAAGCGCCCCCCGTCTGCCTCATTCACGCCCACAACGACCGCATCACACCCGCCGGCAGCGCCCTGCTCTACCTGGCCTACCAGCAAAAGCAGCGCCCCGCGGAACTCCACATCTACGCCGGCGGCGGCCACGGCTTCGGCATGAAAGCCAACGGCGACCCCATCAACACCTGGACGCAACGCGTGGCCGACTGGCTCGGGCAGTTGTGGGCGGAGTGAGCTTGAGCGTCTTGCAAAACGCAAGACAAGGGTTAGACTGCCCCATGAGCAGTTCCACATTGACCATTCGCATGCCCAGGGAGCAGCGCGAGGCGCTCAAACGCGCCGCCCTCGCGTTGAAGAAAACCGAATCCGACTACATCCGGGATTTGCTGCAGCGCGATCTGGACTTGCAGCCGTTTGGCGAGCGCGCCGGACATCTGGCTGGCAGTGTTGGTTCCCTGAAAACCACCCGCAAATCCCACCCGCTGAAGGGACAAATGCGCGAGCGCAACTGGAGGCGATGAAGCCTTATCTCTTGGACACGGGTCCGGTGGTGGCGTTGCTGGACCGGAACGATCCCTGGCATGGTTGGGTCGTTCCGAGATTCAACCCGTTACAAGGACGGCTGGTGAGCTCAGGTGCGATCGTGACCGAGGCCGCTTTCTTTTTGCAGGATGTGCGGGACGGGACAGAACGGCTTTTCGAGCTTCTTGAATGCCTGAGAGTCGAGATTCGCGATGTTTTCCAGCCCCATCAACTCCGAACCGCGTCAGTGCTCATGCGTCAATATGCCGACACGCCCATGGATTTTGCGGACGCCAGCCTTGTCTTGCTCGCGGAAGAACTGGGGACAAACCAGGTCGTGACCCTCGATGAACGGGGTTTCCGCACCTACCGGCATGGCCGGGGCCGGGGCCGGGCTTTTCGCTTGATCCTTCAGGATGAAACCGCACCTGGAAAATGACTCGTTTTGTTCACCTCAACGAAACCGGCCTCGTATGCTCGAAGAGCCACCCGGCCATGTCCGCGTAGAGTGGATACGAGGTGATCAGCACGTTGCCATGCGTACCTGAGCCGACGTTGACCCACTTTGTTTTTGCCGATCCAAGGGCCTCAAACAACCGGCGCGCTGCTTTGGGTGGAATGAGCGGATCGTCATCGCCATGAGCCATCAGCGCAGGCGTGGTCACCTGCGCCGCTAAAGTCACGGGCTGAATTTCATCGAGCGACAGTCCTGTTTGCAGGACGTGCATTGTCTTCACTGGAGGATAAAACAAAGCGCCGAAAGTAGGGCCAAGATACTGTCCACTTTGCCTCTCAATGACCGGTCCAAGCGCGTCAAAACTTGCCACCACCACCAAGGCATCCCATGCCTCTGGTGTCTCCGCCGCCGCATGAACGGCGACCGATCCACCCATCGAGATGCCCCACAGACCGGCAGGTTGGGCGGGGAAGCCGTATTGCGCGGCGGCTTCCTGAAGTACAAGCAAAGGCAGCCCACTCTCGCGCGGTCCATAGCTGGCGAGCTTTGATGGATGATCGCCGTGTCCCGGCAAGTCAGGCAACAAGCAGCGGAAACCGGCGGCACAAAAGCGGATGGCGACTGGCAAATTGTCCTCTTTGCGGCCACGCCGGCCATGCAGAAGCACCAGCGTGGCACCGTTCTCCAGTCCCGGGGCCGACAAGACCAACCCGCGCGCAAGCAACTCGCCACGCAGTTTGATCCCGCGCTCGTCAAGTTTCGCGGCGCTATCCGGCCGGCACAACAACACCGGCGTGCCATCGCTTGCGCTGAACGACTCGATTTGGATGCCATGCTCGCCCGGCGCATTCAGGATTTGCAAATGATGCGGCTCCAAAGCCCTGCGGCCCGGGCGGCTGATCTCACGCGCAGCGAACCAAGCGCACCCGAGCCATGCAACGACAGCGGTCAGCCCAAACCAGACCAGCAGACGCCGTCTTCTCCCGCCCGGCCCGCCGCTCATTTGGCCTTGCCTTTGCCCTCAGTCTGCCAGCGCGGCTCCCACTCTGGCAACGGATCGCGCGCCGTTTTCAGGTAGTCGCCAATTTTGGCGGCAATCTCGGGGTGTTGATCCGCCACATCCGTCAACTCCGCCACGTCGTTCTCCTGGTCGTAAAGTTTCACCGGCGCGTCCGGGCCGCCCATGCGGATGCCTTTCCAGCGGCCTTGATACAACGCGGCCTGCTTGAACCCGCCCTCGTGAAACTCCCAGTAGAGGAATTCATGGCGCTTCTGCTCGTCCGACTTACCGAGCAAGGTCGGCACGAAACTGATTGAGTCACGTCCCTCAGGCAATTCCACCTCGGCTAGCTCGGCGGCAGTGGCCATCCAGTCGCCAAAATAGGCCACATGCCCGGTCTCGCTACCCGGCGCGATTTTGCCCGGCCACCAGGCGATGCACGGCACCCGGATGCCGCCGTCGGTGAGGCTGCGTTTGATGCCGGTGTAGGGACCGGCGGGATTGAAGCGGGTGAGGTCGTGCTTGCTCTCGTTGTGCGGGCCGTTGTCGCTGGTGAAAATGACCAGTGTGTTCTCCGCGATGCCGAGCTCGCGCAGCTTGTCCAGCATGCGTCCGACATGGCCGTCAAGACGGGTGATCATCGCCGCCTGACCCTTGTCCTGCTTCGGCCAGTCCTCGCTCTCGTAGGGGCCGTAGTCCGGGACGTGGGCGCCGTCGCCGAGTTCGCGGGCGCGCTCGTTATTGGCGTGCGGAGTGACCAGGCTCCAATAGAGGAAGAAAGGGCGGTCTTTGTTCTCGCTGACGAATTCCAGGCTCTCGTCGGCAAAGAGATCATCGGCGAAATGCACCGCCTCGGTGGCGTAGCCGGCGCCGTTGTCGCCAATCGGAACGATCACGTTGGAGAGCGGCTCGCGGGTTTCATTGCGCCAGAGAAAATCGGGAAAGTGATTGTGCGCGTGTCCCTGGTTGAGGTAGCCGTAAAACTCGTCGAAGCCGTGCCTGCGCGGCAGGCCGGTCTCCGCCTCGCCAATGTCGCCCAGCCCCCATTTGCCGATGAGCGCGTTGTAATAACCCGCCTCCTTCAAAAGGCCGGGCACCGTCACATCACCGGGTTGCAAAGCCTGCGCCGCCGGGTTGGTTTTGCCGGCGTTGCCGCGCACCCGCGTGCGGCCCTGGTGCTGGCCGGTCATCAGCACGCTGCGCGAGGGCGCGCAAACCGTGGCCCCGGCGTAAAATTGCGTGAAGCGCAGCCCCTCGGCCGCCATTTGATCGAGGCGCGGCGTTTGAATGACTTTTTGCCCGTAGCAGCCCAGATCCGCGTAACCGAGATCATCGGCCATGATCCAAATGAGGTTGGGTTTGGCGGCGGCAAAGGGCGCGGCGACGGCGAGCAAAACGAGGCAAATGGAAAGACGAAACATGACTGCGCGATAACGCCGCCAACAACGCCCACCTGTCGCTTTATTGCATTCCAATTCTCCCGCAAATGCCGTGCGCCTGGGGAAAGCCTTGACTCCCCGCCCACAACGCGCATTGTCCCAGCCCTCTTAGCAAAAACATGGCCGAAGAAACCACCCTCATCCTGCTCAAGCCAGACTGTGTCGCCAAACGCATCAACGGCGAAGTTTTGAAGCGCTTTGAAGACGAAGGCTTTCGCGTGCGCGGCTGCAAAATGATGCAGCTCACCGACGAATTGCTCAAAGAGCACTACTCCCACATCGCCGACAAACCCTTCTTCCCGGAAGTGGCGGGCTTCATGAAAAGCAAACCGGTCATCGCCGTGGCCCTGGGCGGTGAAAACGTCATCGCCCATGTGCGCGACCTGCTCGGCCCCACCGACTCCAAAACCGCCGCCAAGGGCACCATTCGCGGCGACTACGGCGATGACAAAATGACCAACGTCGCGCACGCCTCCGACTCGCCGGAGAATGCCGCGCTCGAGCTGAAGCGCTTCTTTGCCGAAGGCGAAGTCTTCGACTATTGATCCAGCGGTACCTCGTGGTACTCCAGCGCCCACTCGCGCATGTAGCGCACCCGAGTGGGCGACATTTGATACACGATCAGCTCCGGATTGTCCGGCGTTTTCAAGTAGGCCCGTAGCAGCGGGTTGTTCTCCCAAATGGCGCCCAACAGTGCCGCTTCGATCACCACCCGTGCCACCGCAGTGATGCGGACTTGGTTGTGCTCATCATCCGTGTAGCACAGCTCCACTTTGGGATTGGCCGCGATCTCGGCGGTTTTCCCGTAGCGACGCAGGTTGGCGACATAAACCGTGAAACCATCCGTGCGCACGGGTGACACGGGCCGCAGACGCGGCTGATCGCCATCCATCGTCGCAAGGTGAGGAAACTTGGCGGCTCGCATCGTCGCCTGAGCCAGGGCGGGCAGCTCTAGCGGATCGACCGGCTGGGGTGTCGGCTGCGCCATGGCGACAAATCACATCTCCGGGCGCACCACCACGATGCTGCCCAGAAGGGTTTCCTGCTCCACCTGCAAATGATTGAGCTTGATGAGTTCCAGCATGGCCAGGAAAGTGACGATCACCTCCCCGCGACTGGCCGCGCTCTTGAAGAGCGACTCAAAAGGCACTCGCGCGCCCACCACGATCGTCTCCAGCAGGTGCTCAATCTTGTCCGCCACGGTGTAGCGGTCGTCCACGATCTCGCGAATGTCCGTGGTGTTCTCGAAGCGCTTCAGCACCCGCTGAAAAGCGCGAATCAGATCAAAGACCCCCACCTGCGCCATCACCGGCGCCGCGCTCAGGTCGGGAATCTCCGGCGTGGTGGCGAAAAACTCCTCGCTGCGCAACGCCTGGCCGCCGAGAAAATGCGCGGCGTCCTTGAACTTCTTGTACTCCACCAACTGGCGGATCAACTCCCAGCGCGGATCGTCCTCCTCCGCCTCCTCGTCCGGCGGCTGCTGAGTCTTTGGCAGCAACTCGCGGCTCTTGAGGTACATCAGGTTGGCCGCCATCACGATGAACTCACTGGCCAGCTCGATGTTCAGCATCTTGAAAGTGTCAATGTATTCGAGGTACTGCTTGGTGACGCGCTCGATCGACACGTCGTAGATGTCGATCTCATCCCGTTTGATCAAATACAGCAGGAGGTCGAGGGGCCCCTCGAAAATCTCCAATTTCACTTTGTAGTCGGTTTCATCCACAGCCCGCAGATAAGCCAGCGCCACCGCGCGCGCCAAGGAAAAATGCGATCAAGCTGGCATTCCATCCTCCCACCCCTTGACCGTTTGACTCCTCTTGACAAAACATGCCCAAACTTGACCACCGCAGCCGCCTTTTGAAGGAACAAGCCAGCCGCCGCGTTGCCTGATGTCCATGCCCAAAACCGTCCTTCCGCTTTTGACCTGGCTGCTGTGCGGTCCTGTTTTGTCCGCGGCACAATCACCGAACATTCTCTTCATACTCGCCGATGATCTCTCGTGGAGTGATCTCGGCTGTTACGGCCACCCCTATCATCAAACGCCGAACCTGGACCGGCTGGCAGAGCAGGGCATGCGCTTCACCCAGGCCTACGCGCCCGCACCGATCTGCTCCGCCGCCCGCGCCGCTTTTCTCACCGGCAAAACACCCGCGCGCCTGCATTTTGAATTTGTCACCAAAGACAAGCCCGGCTCGCAAAACCTGCGCCAGCCGCTGCAATCACCGCCCTACCCCACGGATCTGCCGCTGGAGGAAGTGACCATCGCGGAAGTGCTGTCGCCAGCCGGTTACCACACCGCCTTCTTCGGAAAGTGGCACCTCAACAAGCACCACGGCGGCTATTTGGGGTGGTCGCCCACGCACGGGCCGTTGCAGCAAGGTTTCGCGGAGGGCCACGCCGACTTCGGTGGACACCCCTACGCCTATCGCACTGAAACTGGATTGCAAGAAGCCCTGACTCCTGCTGGCGAGTATCCGCCCGACAGCCTCACAGACCGAGCTTTGCGCTTCATTCGCGCCCAACGCAATGAACGCTTCTTTCTCTACCTTTCTCATTACTATGTGCACGATCCTGTTCACAGTCGCTGCCAATGGTTGGTCGATGAGTATCGTCGCAAGCTGCCTACAGGAACGGAACCCGAGCGTGCAACTTATGCCGCAATGGTGGAAACCCTGGATTATGAAGTGGGTCGGGTAACAGGGCTGCTGCTGGCATTGGGGCTGCATGACAACACCTTGATCGTCTTCACCTCCGACAACGGCGGCCACCCCAACCACACCGCCAACGCCCCGCATCGCGGCAGCAAATGGAACCTCTACGAAGGCGGCATTCGCGTGCCCTTCATCGTGCGCTGGCCCGGCCACACCCCCGCGGGCGTCGTGTGTGATCAACCCGTGCATGGTTGCGACCTGCTGCCGACTTTCGCCGCGCTCGCCGGAACTCAAAGCGGTCCCGTTGACGGCATCAGTCTCGCGCCTCTATTCCGGGATGAAAATCACATGCTGCCGCAGCGGGCCATGATCTGGCACTTCCCTTTTTATCATCCCGAGAGCGGTTTCGCGAAGGCTCCGGCAAAAATCGGTGCCAACGACTTCGTCACCAGCCAGACCCGCCCGCACTCCGCCATCCGCCTCGGCCGGCACAAGCTGCTGCACTTTTATGAGGATGGCCGCGACGAACTCTACGATTTGGAGACCGATCCCGGCGAGTCGCGTGATCTCGCCACCGCCAAACCTCTAGTCACCACTGATCTGCGCGATCAACTTGACGAATATTTGAAGAAAACTAGGGCGCGCCTGCCCACAGCAAAGCCCGCGCAACCTTAAGCCAAAAGCCACCGCTTCATGAAAAACTTTATCCTGTTCCTAACGCTCGCGCTGTGTTCCCTCCTGCTATCCGCCCAGCCGCCGAATGTCATCCTCATCCTGGCCGACGACATGGCCGTTGGCGACATCGCCGCTTTCAACAACGGCATTACCCGCACACCCGCGCTCGACCAGTTGCTCTATGAGGGACTTTGGTTTGACCGTGCGTACTCGGCTTCCTGCGTCTGCGCGCCCGCGCGTGCCGCGCTGCTCACGGGGCGTTACCCGCATCGCACCGGGGTGGTGTCGTTGACGCTGAACACCGAGCCGGAGCTGACCCGCCTGAAACGGGATGAAATCACGGTGGCTGATGTTTTCAGCGCCAACGGTTATCACACCGGCCTGATCGGCAAATGGCACACCGGCCTCGGCGCGGGCTACGGCCCCGTGGCGCGCGGGTTCCAAGAGGTGGCGGTGTTTCACGGCTCCGATGGCGGCGGTTACCATCGTTACGTCCTCCACACCGACGATGACATGACCGGCAAGCCGGAACCGCAAGACAGCTACCTCACCGACGAACTTAACACCCGCGCCCGCGCCTTCGTGCGCCGGCACGCGGACAAACCTTTCTTCCTGCACCTCGCGCATTACGCGCCGCATCGCCCGTTGCAGGCGCCGGAGGAGGTCATCGCGCCTTATGTGGAGGCCGGCTACGACCGCGACACTGCCACCGTTTATGCCATGATCGAGATCATGGACCGCGGTCTCGGCGAGTTGTTTGCCGAACTCGATCAACTCAACCTGCGCGAGCGCACACTCATTCTTTTCACCAGCGACAACGGTCCCGATATCCTGGTCCCTGAGCGCTTCAATCTCGGCCTGCGCGGCGGCAAGTACATGGTGCACGAGGGCGGCATCCGCGTGCCGTTCATCGCCCGCTGGCCAAGCGTGATTCAGCCGGGAAAAACGGAGTCACCCGTGCATTTCACCGATGTGCTGCCCACGCTGGTTGAACTCTGCGGCCTCAATCACGCGCCGAAACTGCCGCTCGACGGTCGCAGCTTCGCCTCCCTGCTCACTGAAGGAACAGCCCCGGAACCACGCCCGCTGTTCTGGCAATGGAACCGTCACGAACCCAATCACACCCACAATGCCGCCCTGCGCGACGGCCCGTGGAAACTGGTGAAGCCCTACGTCACCAAAAACAAAATCGAGGGCGACTCCGACCTGCCGCACGCGCTTTACCACCTGGACGACGACCCCGCCGAGACCACCGACCTCGCCGCCCGTCATCCCGACCGTGTGCAAACCATGCGCGCGACGCTGGAGGCCTGGAGTCATGACGTGGAGCTTGACCGCATCCGCTAGAGACCGATCGCACAACCGTGCGATCAAGAAACCGCAAACCGGTTCAGGATTCGGCATCAAGCGCGCGGTGATTGAAGATAGATGGCCTTTCACCGGTCGCGTAGTCTCATTATTACCCCGCCCCTCCTCCTTCCATGACCGCGCTCATGAGGACTTTCCTCGCCATCCTGTTGTTCTGCACCGCCTGCAAAGCTCAACCGCATCTTCCACCCGGCACCAAAGCTCTCCCGTCCGCTGCGGAGAAAGGCCGCGGACCGCTGGCGCTGGTGAATCTACATCATCACGTTCTCGGCCACGCGCATGTGTTCGAGGGGAGAATGCCCGATCTCTTTGTGGCGGGTTACGGCGGACCGCAAGCGCTGCATTTGTTCAAATGGGTGGATGTGCAGGAAAACGGCGCACCCGTGTTTGCCGCGCCGGTGGAGGTGAAGTGCGACTTCAAAGACAAAGGCAGCATATTCCAAAAGCCCGACGGCACCATCCTCGGCCTGTGGATCAGCAAGGAGCACCTCGTCACCACCGAGTTCGACCGCGCCAAGCTCGAGTTCCGCGAGACCAAGCGGGTCAAACTGCCCGCTGATATCAAATCGCCCGCCAGCCTCGGTGTGCTGCTCAATGCCGACGGCAGCCACGACCTCGCCTTCGAACTTTCCACCAGCGCAAAAGGCACGCCCGGCCATCCTTGGACGGAGGAATGGCGGCCCTTCAACTCCTCCGGCATCGCCACCGGTGAATTGCGCTACCGCTACCTCATGGGCTGGACCGCGGCGGGCGAGGTGAAACAAATCACCGCCACCAAGAACGAGGTCTATTTCTCCATGCACGACCTCACCGCCCTGGACCTCGGCTCCGGCCACGAGCGCGACCTCATCACCGGCTCCCGCCAGGGCAACCTGATCTATTACCGCAACCGCGCCGCGCGCGGATTCGATCTCGAAAAGAAACGCCTCGTCGCCGGCCAGGATGGCAACGCCCTGCGCCACCCCAGCATCAACCCCAGCGTGTCCGCCTATCCCGGAGGCCTCATCGCCTGCGGCGAGGGCTCGCTGTACTTTTACCGTTTCACCGGCAAGTGGGCCGCCACTGGCGCGCCCGTCTTTGCCGACCCCGTCTCCGTGCTCCAGGAAAACGCCGACCTCTACGCCGGCACCCTGCCTTCGCCCACCACCGTGGATTGGAACGGCGATGGCCGGCTCGACATCCTCGCCGGCAACTCCGAGGGCTTTGTGCTCTTCTTTGAAAACATCGGCAGCAACGAAGAGCCGCGTTTTTTGCCAGGGACGCGCCTGCAGGCTGGCGGGAGTGACATCCATGTCCAAGCAGGTTACTCCGGCAGCTTGCAAGGACTGCAAGAGGCGCGCTGGGGCTATTTGTCGCCGAACGTGTTCGACTGGAACGGCGACGGCCTGCCCGACCTCATCACTGGAGACATCACCGGCGACTACCACATTTATCTCAATCGCGGCACCATGACCGAACCCATGCTCGATCCCGCGCATCCGCTCTATTGCGACGGCATCAACCTCCACGGCATGTGGCGCTGCCGCCCCGCCGTGGCGAGGATCGGCGACCGTATCGCGCTCGTCATCGTGGATGGCGATGATCATTTCCATCTCTACTGGCGCATGGACAACTACAACGTCGAGGACGGCGGCAAGCTGAAACTCGAAGACGGCAAACCCATCGGCACCAGCGGCGGTGTCGGCGGCAAAAGCGGCCGCGCCAAGCTCGATCTCTTCGACTGGAACCAGAACGGCCGCCTCGACCTCATCATCGGCACCAACCGCGTCAACTCCATCCCCGACCGCGAGACCGGCCTGCCCATGCCCGGCATCGGCGTCAAGACCCTCGGCACCCCGCTGCTCATGCTCAACACCGGCACCAACGCCAGGATGAAATTCGCCCGCCCCGTCCCCTTCAAAGACCAGGCCGGCGCCATCATCCAGCCCGGCGGCGCGCATGAGACCGGCGCCGTCGGCACCCTGCTCGGCAAAGACGGCCCCAACCTGCTCATCTGCAACGAGGCTGGGCGGCTTTTTCTTATACCCCGCAAATTCCTCCACATGCAGCCATGAATGACCTTCCCTCCTTGGCGCTGCCCGCCATCCTCATCGGTTTTTGCTTTGCCGCAGCGCTGCCCGGTAATGACAAATTCAGCGGCGACATCACCGATGTGCGCGTGATCCGTCATGTGGACCAGGAACCCGGCGCTTCGCTGCTGGGCCAGCCGAGCCTCTCCTTGTGGAAGGATCGTCATCTGGTGGCGGCCTATCAAAAGGGCATTGCTGGCAAGACGGACATGGGCAGCATTGATGCTGTAGTCTCCACCGATGATGGCAAATCCTGGAGCATCCCCAGTGCTGTGTTTGACCACACTCAGCGCCACGGCGCCATGCAGTTCGCCTATTGCAACGCGGTGCTCTACAAACCACCCGGCCAGGAGGTGCTATGGTGTTTCGCCATGCGCTGCCCGCTCAACTACACTAACAGCGAGGACTCCCATCTTGCCGCCGCCTACAGCGGCGATGGCGGTCGCTCTTGGATTCCGGTGGAACTCGCCATGCACTACACCGGCCCGCTGGTGATCCTGGGTGAGATTCAGCGCATCGAGGAAAACGGCCATCCCGTTTATGTCATGCCCGCTCACCGCAACACCGGTCGCGCCGACCCGCTCGGCCAGCGCGAGCAGTTTGTCCTGCGCAGCACCAGCTTGCTAGATTGGCGCCTGGGCGGTTACGTGCCGCAAGCCGGTCCGAACAAGGTCTTTCTGCACGAGGGCCAGATCGCCGTCATCAACAAAGAACAGCATCTCAAAATGGTCATGCGCACCTCCACCGGCGTCGCGGTGGGCGGCCAGCAAGACGGCGGGGCGCTCGATCCGCCGCGCGCCTGGTCCACGCTCAGCACCGACGGCGGCCTCACCTGGAGTCCCGCGCAGGAGGAACCCGACCTCTGGAACACCATATCCGAAGCCTGGTTCGGCCAGTCCAGCACCGGCATCCAGCTCTACGTTTACAACGACGGCCCCGCCCGCAGCCGCTACGCGCTGCGCTACAAAACCAAACCGGACGGCGCCTCCTGGAGCGCGGAGAAAACCTTCTTCGATGCCGGCATCAAAAACTCCTACCCCACCCTCATCGAAGTCAACCCCGGCGACTTCCGCGCCGTGTGGGACAGCGGCGACGAGAAGCGCGCTCGCCGCACGATCCGCTTCGGCAAGCTCCGCGTTAGACCTTGAGTAGGTATTGTGGTCAAATCGTCACCGCTGCGTCCGCACGGCGTAGCTGTGCTCCACCGCGCCGTTTTCGAGGTCGCTGCGTGTCACGCCTGAAACGATGCTGCGAACGTACTCGACCTTTGCCTCATCCGCACCTGCCGTGATGCGAAGATGGCCGCTGCTGCCGAGGATGACGCCGCCGTAGCCGTATTCCTTCGCACTGCGTGTGCCGCCGCTGGGATGGCCTGGCTGCGGCACTTCCTGGTAGATGATGCCGTCCAGCTGCTCTTTGGCGAAAAGATGGTCATGGCCGTGAAAGACAATGTTCACGCCGTTTTTAACCAGAAGTTCATGAATCGGCAGGTCCCAGCCGGGGCGGTTCTGTCGGAAGCCTTCGCTGCCGTCGGCATTTCTTCCGCCCCACTCCATGTAGGCGGCAGTTTTGGCACCGCCGCGCACATCGCGGCCCAAGCCGCCCACAAGATGGTGAATGAAGACAAAACGCAGCGCCGCGCTGCTGCCCGCGAGCGTTTTCGCAAGCCAGCGATACTGCGTTTCACCGAGCGTCATATCCCAGCCGGAGGCTCCGCGTTTCGTGGTGGCCCAAAACGGGTCGAGGCCGATGAAGAGCGCGTTTCCCCATTCAAAGGCGAAGTAGCTGTGCTTGTCGTTTCCATCGGTGGGGTTCGGAAAATAAGTGTGGCGCTGCTTCAGCGACCACGCGGACATCTCGGGGTCGCTGCCGCGCTCGCCGTCATGATTGCCAAGCACCATGAAGATCGGCACGCTGTGCGCGATGCGGCCGAGGTAGTAGCGCTGCGCTTTGTATTGGGACTCGGAGCGTGTGTAAAACCTGCCAAACTTGTCCACCATGGTTGTGTCGCCGAGGTCGATCATGAAGTCCGGCTTGTCGGCGAGCATGTTGGCCAATGTTTGCTGGTAAACACTCACATCAGTATTGTTGTCAAGGTGCGAGTCTGCCTGTATGACAAAGGTGAACTTCGATCCGGCCTTCCGCTGCGTGTGAAAGCTGCGCATCTCATCCTGCACCGCCTCGCCACCGGCGCGGCGATAGTTCAGGCGGTAGTTGTAGCCCGTGTCGGGCTTCAAACCGTCCAGCACGATGTTTTGCGGTTCGCCGGCCTTGAGTTTGACCGCGTCGGTCTTCAATCCCTCACCATACTCGATAAAAGCCTCCATTTCATCCCACGCGAGCACGCTGAGGGTCACGGATTCGGCTCCTGGCCTGCAAAGCCACACATTGAAGAGATACGGTGGCACCACCGCGGGCTCGACCTGTCCGCCCTGACCCGCACCGCCTTTTCCGCCGCCTTTCGGCTTTTCCTCCGGTACAGCAGCGATCAGCAACAAGGCGAGCGCGCCAAATCCACAGGAAATCATCAACGGTTTCATGGCTTTTTCCCTCCCTTCTTCCCGCCTTTACCCCCCTTGCCACCGCCTTTGATCGCAGGCTCTTTATTGGGATCGTAGCTCGGGTTGGGTTTGGGCATTTCAGCTCCAACTTCGTTCAAGTAGTCCGCGATTTGCTTGGCGAGCGTCGAGGCAAGTTCTGGCTTGGCTGCGGCGAGGTTCTTGGTCTCGCCGATGTCGGCTTGGAGGTCGTAGAGATGGTTTTCTCCTGTTTCGTAGAAATGAATGAGCTTCATCTGGCCGCTGAGGATTGCCGAGTGCGGTGAGTCGCCTTGGTAATGCGGGAAATGAAACACGAGCGACTCGCGAGGGCGTTTCACGGGTTCGGAGGAGCCGCTGAGCAGATGCGTGATGTCGCCGCCGTCGAGTTGCGGTGGGAGCGGCGCCTTCACACCGGCCCACCGGCAGAAGGTCGGGAAGAAATCGTAGCCGACGACACGCTGATGGCACCACGAGTTCGGCGCGATGCCGGGTCCGCGAATGATCAAGGGCACGCGGATGCCGCCCTCCCACAGATCGCCCTTGCCGCCATTCAGCGTGCGGCGGTTGGAGCCGCCGTTGTCAGACATGTAGATGACGATGGTGTTCTTCGAGAGCCCCATTTCATCCAGTTTCGACAGCAACTCGCCGACACCGCGGTCGAGGTCTTCCGCGATGGCCGCGCGGCTGACTTCCTTGTCGTTTCCGCCGGAGGCGAGCTTCCGATACTTCTCCAGCAGCGCGGGAGTCGCGTTCTCAGGATAATGCAGAGCGTGGTAACTCATCTGAATGAAGAACGGCTTTCCCGCCCCCTGGCTCCGCTTCATGAAATCCACCGCACGTGAACCCATGCCGAAAATGTCCACGGGGTTGGGCGGTCGATGCGGGGCGGCATCCTGGTTGCCGGTGTCGCCATCACTTTCATCGTAGCCATGGGCTTCAGGTCCGCCGCCTCCCAGGTGCCATTTGCCATAATGCGCGGTGGCGTAACCCGCGGACCTCAGCACTTCGCCGATGGTGGTCTCCTCCTTGAGAATGGCCTTGCGCGTCGCGCCTTCAATGAGGCGATGACCGCTTTCAGGAGGAGCCGCTTTCGTCCAGCGCAGGGCTGCCGGATTGCGTCCCGTCTGCAGGCTGATGCGCGTCGGCGAGCATACAGGCGCGGGCGCATAAGCCGCGCTGAAGCGCATTCCCTGCTGCGCGAGGCGCGCGATGTTCGGCGTTTCGACAAAGGGATGTCTCGACTCGCCAAGATCGGGATGCATTTGGCAGGACAACCCTGCCCAGGCCTGATCGTCCGAGAGCAGGAAGAGGATGTGGGGCCGGTCCGCCGCCATGAAGGCGGAGTTTGCCAGAAGGGCGGCAAGACCGAGAAGGATCAGAATTTTCATGGCAGGCAATGGCTGCGTTCAACGAAGGGGCGCTCCACTCACATCGAGGTCGGGTTTGGTGTTCCACCTCGGTGTCCAGCCGGGTTTTTCGACCTTGGTGCGGAAGATGACGGTGTTGTCGAGGGCGAGGTCGTCGGTCCAGATGAACTTGGCGCCTTCGAAGTCGTGCTCGAAGTAGGGCTGCTTGGGATCGACTTCTTGGACGGTGTATTCTTTGGCGTTCTTCCAGTTGCTGTCGTCGAAGTCGATGGCCCACCAATTGGCAGGAATAGGGTCCTGGATGACTTTGGGATTGGTGGTGTCACCGTTGACGGGGCCGTGGAGCCGAGCGGAGCGAGACAGGTGCGACGAAGGAGCATCCGAAGGACGTGTGGGATGGGTGGCGGGAGCACGCCAATAATTTTTGGCCTTCCAGCTCGCGTTGGTGACGGTGCCGTCGGCGAATTTCAGGATGAAGCCGCCATCGCCGATGCTGGCACCGTATTCCAAGCCGGTCTTGGGATCGGCGTTGTCCTTGGCGAGCACGGCGATGGTCATGGGGTACTCGGGGAGGAAGTCCACGCTGACGACGTTGTGCGGCGTGAACTGGATGCTGTCCACGGCGACGAGCCGGCCATTCACATAGAGCATGAACCAGTTGTCGGCATAGACGTTGAGTTTGATCGTGTCGGCGATGCTGGGCTTGATAAGGCCGGGCGGGCCGCCTTTGCCTTTTGCTTTGCCGCCGCCTTTTTGGCGTTCGAGGCCGTGAGGCGGTGGTGCGGGCGCTTCCTCTGATTGCGGCCCGACATTTCCGACGGGTCGGAGCTGAGCAACGTATCCGCCGCTGACATGCAGGACACGCAGAGATGAACTCGCCAGCACCTTGCCTTTCATTGCTGCAAGCAACTCCTCGCGGCCCGGAGTGCCTGCGGGCGTCACGCGCTCGGACAAGGCATACATCGTGATCACATAGGTCTTGGCACCGGGGCCTTTGGATTGCGGCGGCTCGTAGCCGATCTCGCCTTTGAAGCCGGTGCCGAGTTTGCCGATGTTGGTGACGTTTTTTGGCAGGCTCGATGCACTGCCCGGGATGTCGTAAACGGTCCAATACCACTTCCGATCTCCATCTGACGTGACGTGATCCATGATCAAAGCATAGCTTTTCGTGCCCTCGGGTGAGCCGGTCCATGCGAGCGGCGGGCTGATGCCGTCGCCATCGCCGGTGAACTCGGTGGGGAGTGCTTGCAGGTCTTCGACGACGGGGCTGTTGAGCATGAATTTGCCATCGCTGCTGCGCGGCTGATCGGGAAGAGCAACAAAGGCCTGTCCTTTGCCTCCCCGTTCACCACCGCCGCCCTTCGTCATCTCTTCGCGGGCAGTAGGTTCCTCACCTCGCGGCGGCGGAGCACCGGCAGCGGATGCATTGCCTGCGAGTTCATCAAGCTCCAGCGTGTCGAGCTTGCCATCGCGATTGTGATCGAGCGCGGTGAACTGCTCTTTTGCTTCCGCCATCGCCTGGGCCAGCGGCGCACCTTTCTTCGCGGCATTCGACTTCGCGTTGTCGGCAAACTCCAGCGCGGTGACGACGCCGTCGCCATTCACATCGAGGATGTCTTCGATGGCGGCCTGCGGACGCGGAGGCGGCGGATCATCACGGCGCATCCCGCCCTCGCGATCACTTTTGCCCTTGCCTTTACCCTTCATGCCTTCGGGGCCGCCTCCGGCCGGACGACTACCGCCACCACCACCTTGACGACGTGCGGTGTAAACTTCATCGGACGTGCCTTCGCGACCATTGTCAAAGTGGAAGGGATAGGTGCCATCAGCCTTGATCGAGTAGTTGATGCTGCGCTGGTCGTCATTCACCTCGTAGCTGAGCTTGTAGCTGTCCTTGCCGGTGCTTTCGAAGGCGGTGATCTTGGCGCCACGCAGCGCGGGGAGAGCCTCGCGCACGCCCTGGGCGCGCGGCTGTGGGTCCACTTGCCCCTCGCGTTCCTCCACCGCTCCGCGGAAGCCCGCAAAGACATAAGGATACTTCATGGAGGCATGGTAATGATAGCCCAGCCCGTCATGGTCGTGGCCATGGCAGACATCGAGATTGCGCACCGGCGAGCCGTCCGGCTCGGTAAGGCCGTAGATGGGATAACCATCCAGGGCATAAGCCACCGGCATGGCCTTGCCAACGATTGCCTGGAGGTGCAGCGGCGCAATGTGGTAGTGGTAGTCATCCGCGCGCCCGCAGTGGCCACCCCACTGGTCCAGTTCGCCAATCTCCTGACTGATCTCGCCGCGATTGTTCTGTGGATTGAAAATCGGAATGCCGTTCACCGCCAAAGCGATCGCGCCGCGCAGGAAGCGGCCTTTGATCATCGCGGGTTCCTTTGCCACAACGGGCTTCAGCGGGATGCGCCACGCGTTGTCCCCGAAATAGGACTGCGGCAACGGCACCTGCTGCTGCCACGCGGTGATGCCCACCATCATGTTGTGATCCGGCAGGCCATTTGAGCCGACATAGAGGAAGTCGCCATCCGCACGCAAATCCAGCTTCGTGAAGGGCAAAAATGCTTTCGCGGTCTGTGGCGCGTTCGCGGCATTCGCCACGGCTGCTGCAGCGAGCTGGAGCGTCGAGGCCGTGGAAGCCACCTCGGTCATGCCGCGCTCGCGTTTCCACTCCTCCAGGATGTGCGCACGCAAGGCCTCGCGGTCGGACGTGATCCAATCATGCGCGGCGAGGCTCGACGCGAATAGCAGGAGGAAAAGGAATGGTTTCATGGTGCCGGATCCAACCCTCCCTCTGTCATAGCCACTTCAGCGATTTTGCGGAGAATTGTCAAGATTGCGTCAAGTGATTGGTCGCAGCGGAAAATGAGGGCATCTTGGACAGCCATGCGCCTCCTGATCATCGATGACGATACCGAGCTTTGCCAGCTCGTGGCCGACTACTTGAAACCGATGGGTTTCGAAGTGGCGATGGAACACAATGGCGAGCGCGGTGCCGAGCGCGCCACCTCCGAGCAATGGGCCGCGGTCATTCTCGATGTCATGATGCCCGGATGCGACGGCTTTGAAGTGTTACGTCTCCTCCGCGCCAAGTCGAAGGTGCCTGTCCTGATGCTCACCGGTCGTGGCGAGGAAGTGGACCGCATCGTCGGGCTCGAGCTCGGCGCTGATGACTACCTGCCGAAGACTTTTTCCTCCCGCGAGCTGCTGGCCCGCCTCCGCGCCTTGCTGCGCCGCTCCGGCTGGGTGGATGAGACCACGCCGCAGGCACCGGCCAGGGAACTCGTCATCGGCGCGCTGCGCATCAACCCAGGCACTCACGAGGTGGTGATGGGAGACCGGCCTCTCCACCTGACCCCCGCGGAATTTGGGCTGCTGCTTTCGCTCGCCAAGGCGCATGGCCGTGTCAAAACCCGCGAGCAGCTCATTGAGGAAGTCGCCGACCGCGAATGGGAAGTATTTGACCGCGCGATTGACATGCACATTTCCACGTTGCGCAAAAAGCTGGGCGATGATCCCAAAGAGCCGAAGTTCATCAAAACCGTTCGTGGCTACGGCTACCAGCTCGTGATTTCCGGACGATGAGCAGGCTGCGATTACCGCTTTACGCCAAAATCCTCGCGTGGTTCGCCCTGAACCTCGCCGTGCTGGCTCTGCTCGTTGTCTTTTTCCTCAGGTCGCAGTTCCGTCTTGGCCTTGACTGGATGCTCTCCGGCGAACCAGGAGACCGCATCGCAGCGATGGGAGACCGGGTGACATTTGAGCTTTCCAGGCTGCCAGAGCCGGAGTGGACCGCCTGGCTGCTTTCCTTGGGCGAGGAGCACGCCGCTGATTTCGCGCTTTTCAACGGGCTGGGGCAGCGGGTGCATGGCGCGCCAATCGAAGCGCCGGAGGAGGTTCAGCCTAAACTGCTGGACAGGCGCCCCCCCAGCGAACGCAGGCTCAGACCAATGCCGAAACGTCCCGCCGATGCGCCGCCCAAGCCGCGCTTCATGATGCGCGCGGGTCAGCCCGCCCATTACTGGGCCGGCGTCCACCTTGACCTCGTCTCCCAGGATGGCAGACCGCTCTCGCTGGTGATGGTATCCGCTAGCATCAGCGGCGGCGGCTTGTTCTTTGATCTCAAGCCCTGGATGGGGCTCGCCGCTGCCGCGCTGCTGCTCTCCGCGCTTTTGTGGCTGCCATTTGTGCGCGGCATCACCGGCTTTATCCACGCTCTCAACACGGCCGCAGGCCGCATCGCGCGCGGCGGATTCGACGAGCGCATCGAAAAACAGCGCAGCGACGAATTAGGCGAACTGTCTGCATCCGTGAACGCCATGGCCGCGCAGCTTGGGGACTATGTCCGCGAGCAAAAACGCATCACCGCCGACGTCGCGCACGAGCTTTGCAGCCCGATCGCCCGCATGCAGATGGCGCTCGGTGTGGTCGAGCAGCGTGCCACGCCCGAGCAGACGATCTACCTCCAAAAGCTCGACCGCGAACTCCAGCACATGGCCAAACTCGTCGAGGAAGTGCTCGCTTTCTCCAAAGCGGAGACACTTCCTGATCGCGAAACGCCCGAGGATATGGATCTTCGCGAGCTGCTCCAAAGCATCCTCGCCCGCGAAGCACCCGAAAGCAGTATCAAGCTCGAATTGGGTGACATCAGGCTGCGCAGTCTGCGAAGCGCCCTTGATCGTGGAATCGGCAACATTGTCCGCAATGCTGCTCGCTACGCCCGTGACATCGAAATCCAGGCCGCCATTGCAAAGGGGCGTGTGATCCTGCAAATTCTCGACCGTGGACCCGGTGTGCCTGAGAATGCCCTCGCACACCTTTTTGATCCCTTCTACCGGCCCGAAGCCGCCCGCGGCCGCACCACTGGCGGCAGCGGTCTCGGTCTCGCCATCGCCAAACGCTGCATCGAAGCCTGCGGGGGCACCATCGGTGCGCGCAATCGTGAGGGAGGCGGACTGGCGCTGTGTCTTTCCTTGCCTGTCATGGCCGCCCAAGCGAAGATTGAAGCATGAGGATGCCATGGTGCGTTATGCATTTGCCATGCGCCCTCACTTCTTATTCCCACCTGTTTTCGCTTTGTTTGCAGCCATGTGCTCTCTCAAAGCCGCCGAGACCCTCCATGGTCTGCCGTTGCTATTCAGCGAGGACTTTGAAGGAGGCCGCGAGCGCTGGGAGGTCACGGACGAGAAAAGCTGGACGCACCGCGTGGTGGAGGGCAACGCGGTCTTTGGCATCAACCGGCGTGAGAGCGATTACAAACCAACGCACCGCAGCCCTTTCCACATCGCCCTCATCAAGGACCTCAGCGTGGCGGACTTTGTGATCACCTTCAAAGTCCGCAGCACCAAGGACACCGGCAATCACCGCGACTGCTGCGTCATCTTCAATCACCAGGACGCCTCCAACTTCTACTACGTTCATCTCGGCGCCAAGCCCGACCCCGCCAGCGGCCAGATCATGATCGTGCAAAACGCCCCGCGCCGTCCGCTCACCGAGAACACGAAGTCCGTCCCCTGGACCGACGGCTGGCACCAGGTCAAGATCGTGCGCGATACCGCCAGGGGCAGCATCGAGGTCTTCTTCGACGACATGGAGACACCCCACCTCAGCGTCACCGACAAGACCTTCGGCAAAGGCCGCATCGGCATCGGTTCCTTCGATGACATGAATGATTTCGACGACATCCGGATCTACGCGAAGGAATGAGGGGAAACGATTCTCGAAGTCCCGCCCGCTTAAGGACTGACATTTTGTGTCGCAATGTCAGACATGAGCACATCTGTCATCCCTGACTTCACTGTCCGCGATCTCAACCGCCATCCTTCCAGGGTGCTGGAAGCATGCGACCGCGTCGGCGTCGTTCACATCCGCAGCCACAAAGGACGCGTCTATCGCATGCAGGCCGAAACTTCACCGGAACCTGCCACGCCCGCTCCCGACTGCCCCGATTTCGCGGCACGCCGCCGCGCTCTCGGCATGCCCAGGATGACCAAGGCGCAAAGTGAAATGCCCGACCGACTGATTGCTGGCGAATGAACATTTACGCCGATACCAACTACATCAGCTTCCGCGCCTGCGACATCCTGCACGTCACCTTGGCGCTGTTGCTTGGCTGTCTGGAATTCTGGAGCTTCAACAAGAAGGGCTGCAAGCTCGCCAAGCTGGAGGGCTTGAAGACCGTCTGAAGGCGGGCGCTCAGCCAGCCTTGCGCCTTCAGCATCAAGATCCCGCATCACCGTTCAAGAATCGGCATCAAGTTGCAGTCATCAGGTGGCAAGCCGTGCATGGATGCTGGCGTTAGCCTCATCCCGCCAACCATGAAACCATTGCCGCTCCTGCTGCTGTCCTGCTCGCTCGCCCTGGCCTCTGATCCTGCCCTGGTGCAAAGCGAGTTCATCTATGAGAAGGGCGCTTACTCGCAAATCCACGCCACCACCATCGCCGAGACACCGGCGGGGCTGGCAGCCGCTTGGTTTGGCGGCACCCGTGAAAAAGACCCGGATGTCGGCATTTGGATCTCGCGCCAGGTGGATGGAAAGTGGACTGACAGCATCGAGGTGGCCAACGGCGTGCAATACACCACCACCGCAGGCGTGGTCGTCCGCCACCCCACCTGGAATCCGGTGCTGTTTCAGGCGAAGAACGGCCCGCTTCTGCTCTTTTACAAAGCCGGCCCCGACCCGCGCACCTGGTGGGGCATGCTCACCACTTCTGCAGATCACGGACAAACCTGGGAACAGCCTCGCCGCCTGCCCGAGGGCATCCTGGGCCCGATCAAAAACAAACCCGTTCTCCTGCCGGACGGCAGCCTGCTCTGCCCCACCAGTGTCGAGATCGAGGGCGATCCGCGGAATTGGAGCGTCCATTTCGAGCGCACGTCCGACCTTGGCCGCACCTGGGTGCGCACCGGGCAGATTCATGACGGCATCGCCATCCAGGCCATCCAACCCAGCATCCTTTTCCTTGGCGGCGAAAAACTGCTGGCCCTGGGCCGCACTCGGCAGGGCAAAATTTTTCAAGCCGCCTCCGCGGATCTCGGCAAAACCTGGGAGCCCATGACCCTCTCCGGCCTGCCCAACCCCAACTCCGGAACGGATGCCGTCACCCTTGCCGATGGCCGTCACCTGCTCATCTACAACCACACCGCCAAAGGCCGCAGCCCGCTCAACCTCGCCCTCAGCAAGGATGGCTTGATCTGGGAAGCCGCGCTGGTCCTGGAGAGCGACCCCGGCGAATACAGTTATCCCGCCATCATCCAGAGCAGCGACGGTCTCGTCCACGCCACCTACACCTGGAAACGCCAGCGCGTGAAACACCTCGTCATAGACCCCGCCAAGCTGACCTCGAAGCCCATCGTCGAGGGCCAGTGGCCCAACTGATAGAAACCCAATGAAGATTGCACCAAACTCTCTTGCGCTTTTTGCGTTCTTTTGCGGCCCATCCCTTGCCCTCTTCGCCGCAGATTCCCCCGTCATGCTCTCCGGCCCCTGGCTGCCCGAAAACCCCCATCACCTGGATTTCAAAGCGCTGCCGAGTGTGCCGAGCCAGCACGCGGTCATCAGCGATGCGCGCGCCAGGGAAACCGTGCCGGGAGAGCTGAACAAAACCACCGGCGGCGTGAACCAGCACAACTACCTCGCGCATCACAACGGCCAGTTTTGGGCGATGTGGAGCGACGGACCGGGCATTGAGGACCGCGTCGGGCAGCGCGTGAAATATGCCACGAGTGCTGATGGCTTGAAATGGAGCGAGCCGAAGTTCATGACGCCCATTCCGCCGAACTCCGGCCCCGACTCGCCGCACTACGCCACGCGCACGAAGAAAGGCATGCGCTGGATCTCGCGCGGCTTTTGGAATCGTGACGGCGAGCTGCTCGCGCTCGCCTCGCTTGATGAGGCGGCGGGATTCTTCGGCGAAAGCCTCGAACTCCGCGCCTTCCGCTTCGACAAAGCCTCCGCCGAGTGGCGCGATGCCGGACTTGTCTCCAAAAACACCATCAACAACTTCCCGCCCATCAAACTGCGCACGGGCGATTGGATGATGTCCCGCCGCACTTTTGATTACTCGAAGACAGGCGTGCATTTCCTCGTTGGCGGCGTGAAGGCGCTCGACGACTGGCAGTCCTTTCCCGTGCTCGGCACCGCGTCCGAATTGAAGGCCGAGGAACCCGACTGGTGGATTCTGCCCGACAACAAGCTCTCCGCCGTCTTCCGCGACAACCGCCGCAGCGGCTTTCTCTATCGCGCCTTCTCCACCGACGACGGCCGCACCTGGAGCCAGCCGGTGAAGACGAACTTCCCCGACGCCACCTCGAAAATCAGCGGCCTGCGCCTCTCGGATGGCCGCTATGTGCTCGTCTCCAATCCCAACCCAAAGAAGCGCGATCCGCTCACCCTTTCAGTCAGCGACGACGGCCTCGTCTTCACCAAGATGCTCCATCTCGTCGGCGGCCGCTGGATTGACTACCCGCACGTCATCGAGCACGAGGGCAGTCTCTTCGTCGCCTTCGCCGGAGGCAAGCAAACCGTCGAGGTGCTCAAGGTGAAGCTCAGCGATGTGGACGCGGCCAACATGCCGGGCCAGCCGCTGATCAACCTCGCGGCGGCCAAGGCGCCGCTCATCGAACCTCGCGGAGACTGGCTGGACCTCGGCAGCGAAGGGGAAAGTCTCTTCCTCTCCGCCGAAGTCACCGTCCCCAAGCGCGGACAGACCGCCGCGCTCGGCCTCGCCACTGCCTCCAATCAAAAGCGCGTCAGCATCGGCATCAACGCCAGCGGCAAACTCGGCGCTGAGCTCTTCGGGCACGAAACCCTGGGGCCTGAACTCAAGGCTGAAGACAAACTCGCTTTGCTCGCCCGCATCGTCAGCCACAAGAGCGCACCGGATGAAGTCTTCGTTGCAATCGGTCCCGCAGGCAGCATTCCGGCGGAACCGGACACGGCTGATGGCTGGAGCTTGATCAATAACCAAGGCAAAAGCGATGCCAACCTTGCCCGCGTGATCCTCACCGATGATCCGGCCACTCCCGCTTTCAGCACGGTGCGAGTCGCCAGTACCCGCGCGGCGCTCGCTGAGGCGGAGCCTGTCGCGGTCACGATCCAGAAAGCGCCGCAAAGGCCCGACCTGACACCGCCGCATCCGGTCAGCAATCCCGGCAGCTCACTGATGCTCAGCGGGAGCTGGGTGCCGGAGGACACTCATCGGCTTGATTTTGCCAGCTTGCCCACGGTGGCTTCGCAGCACGCCATCGTGAACGACGCGCGTCCGCTTCTCGGACATCGCGTCAACCAGCACAACTACCTCGTGCATCACGCGGGCCGTTTCTGGGCCATGTGGAGCGATGGCCCCGGCGAATCCAAAGGCCCGGACAAAGTGCCCGGCCATGACCGCGCCGATCAGCACGTCGCCTTTGCCAGCAGCCCCGATGGCTTGAATTGGAGCGCTGCTGAAAACCTCACTGGCAAGCCCGACGAAGGTTATGGCTGGATCGCCCGCGGCTTTTGGGAGCGCGAGGGCAAGCTGCTCGCCCTCGCCAGCCGCTACAAGGCGGTCGGTTTCGCCGGACCGGGCCTGTCTCTGCAGGCCTTTGAACTCACGAGCACCGAACCCGCTCGGTGGAAGCCGCTCGGCATCGTCTTTGACGACACGCTGAACAACTTCGCGCCCATCCTGCTGCCTGGCGGCGAGTGGATGATGAACCGCCGCGATGGCAAGCGCGCCGTGCATTTCCTGCGCGGCGGTATCAAAGCCTTCAACGACTGGCAGTCCACGCCCATGATGCCTTACAGCGAGGACGGCCTCGCCGCCGAGGAGCCGGACTGGTGGGTGCTGCCCGATGGCAATCTCTGCGCCCTCTTTCGCGACAACGCCGGCTCCGGCTTCCTCTTCCGCGCCTTTTCGTCGGATGAAGGCCGCACCTGGAGCAAACCGGTGAAGACCAACTTCCCCGACGCCAAATCCAAATTCAGCGCCCTGCGCCTCAAGGACGGACGCTACGCGCTCGTCTCCAATCCCAACCCCCGAAAGCGCGATCCGCTCACCCTCGCCATCAGTGATGACGGCCTCGTCTTCCATAAGCTTATCCACCTCGTAGGCGGCCGCCATGTGGACTACCCCCACCTCATCGAGCACGGCGACTCCCTCTACATCGCCTTTAACACCCTCAAACAAACCTGCGAAGTGCTCAAGGTGAAACTCAGCGACGTGGATGCGGTGCAGATGCCCGCCAAGTAGAGAAAATGGCAGAGGAATGCGGGCGATGGAGTGTATTTTTTCCTAGTCCAGTCCTTTCATTTCACAACTCTCGCAACATGAAACCCTGAACCAAGCCGAACTCCAACAATGACCACAATGCCCATCTCGCATTTTGCCTTCTTTGCGCTCCTTTGCGGCCAATCCATCCTCATGAGCGGCGTCGCCGCGTTCGCCGCCGATCTCTCCTCCCAGCCCGGCATCATCAAGAGCGAGTTCCTGTTTGATCCCGCCCCTCATCCGCAGTGTCACTCTTCCACCATCGTGGAAACCGAGAACGGCTTGGTCGCCGCATGGTTTGGAGGCACGCGCGAAGGCAATCCTGATGTCGGCATCTGGCTCACGCGCGAAGTGAACGGCCAATGGACCAAGCCGGAGGAGGTCGCCAACGGCGCGGAGACGGAAACCCCGCGAGTGAACTGCCTGAACCCGGTGCTGTTTCAGGTGCCGAAAGGTCCGCTGCTGCTGTTTTACAAAACCGGCCAGTGGTGGGCCTATGTCAAACGCTCGACCGACCACGGAGCCACCTGGTCGCCGCCGGAGCGTCTTTACAACGGCTTCTTTGGCCCTGTGAAAAACAAACCCGTCTTGCTTTCTGATGGCTCCATCCTCAGCCCCAGCAGCACGGAATTCGCCAGCACCCAGCCCAACCTCCTCAACCGCGCCTGGCAGGTTCACTTTGAGCGCAGCACCAATGAAGGACGCAGTTGGCAGCGCATCGGTCCCATCAATGAGGGAATCGAAATCCACGCCATCCAGCCGAGCATCCTGTTTCATGGCGAAGGCAAACTGCAAGCCCTGGGCCGCACTGCACAAGGGCGATTGTTTGAGGTTTGGTCTGAGGACAACGGCATGACCTGGGGCCGGATGAGCCTGATGGACCTGCCGAACAACAACAGCGGCACCGATGCTGTCACCCTGCGCGATGGCCGTCATGTGCTGGTCTATAATCACACTGGCAACCGCACCGATCATGATCGCCCCAACGGCTTCCGCTCCCCCTTGAACGTCGCCATTTCCAAGGACGGCAAGCACTGGGAGGCCGCCCTCGTGCTCGAAAACGAACCCCGGCGCGAGTTCAGCTACCCCGCCGTCATCCAGACCCAGGACGGCCTCGTCCACATCACCTACACCTGGCGGCGCGAGTTCATCAAACACGTCGTCGTAGATCCCACGAAGCTGGAGACACGCCCCATCAAAGACGGCCAGTGGCCTGAGTGAGAAAACTTCAGTTCAGGCGAATCTGAAAACATGAACACGAAGTCCGTCCTTCTTTCAGCGTTCTCTGCGCTCTTTTGCGGCCTTTTTCTCCACGCCGATTCTCCCGCCATGAATCACTCCGCCGCACTCACCGCCTACGTCGAGGCTCTCAACACGCATTCTTGGGAGAAAATCGCGCCGCATGTCGCGGAGGACGCCGTGTTCATCTTCACCGAGGGCACCTTCATCGGTCATGCCGCCGCCAAGGCATCGTTTGAGAAGACCTTCGCGCTGATTCAAAATGAGGAATTCAGCCTGCATGACATCACCTGGACCACGGCCACGGCTGAAACGGCATCCTGCCACTACGAGTTCCGCTGGAAAGGCATCATCAGCGGCCAGGAAGCCTCCGGCGGCGGTCGCGGCACCAGCATCCTGCGCAAGGTCAATGACCGCTGGCTCATCGCCCACGAGCACCTTGGCCCCTATCCAAGAAAGCCATGAGACCGCTGCTGTTTTCGCTCCTTGCTCTCTGCCCGGGGCTCTCCACATCGGCCCAGCCCAACATCCTTTTCATCCTCGCTGATGACATGGGCTGGCAGGATACCAGCGTGCCGTTTGCGAGCGAGCGCACGAAATGGAACGACCGCTACCACACGCCCGCCCTTGAGCGGCTGGCGAGCGAGGGCATGAAGTTCACCCAGGCTTACTCCTGTGCGGTCTGCACGCCCACGCGCGTGAGTTTTCTGACTGGTCAAAACGAGGCCCGTCATGGGGTGACTCAGTGGACCCACCTGGGCGGTGATGCCCCGAGCACGGACCGCCCGCACCCCGAGCTTTCCTCTGCCGCTTGGAATTGGAACGGCTTGCAGCCCCACCCAGGTCTTGCCCATGCGACGAGCGCGCCCGTGCTGCCCGCTTTGCTGAAACAGGCCGGCTATCGCACCATGATCTTCGGCAAAGGCCACTTCGGCGCGGAAGGAACGCCTGGCGCCGACCCGCAAGCCTTCGGCTTTGACGTGCGCATCGGCGGGCGTTTCGCTGGCGGCATGGGCAGCTATTGGGGAACCAAGCACTTTGGCGCCCTGCGCCGTCCTGAGGGCCCCTTCCGCGCCTGGGACCTCGACCACTACTTCGGCCAGGACATCCATCTCAGCGAGGCGCTCACCCTGGAGGCCAAGCGCGAAATCCGCGAAGCCGTGGCCGCCAAAATTCCTTTCTTCTGCTACCTGTCCCACTACGCGCCGCACACGCCCATCGAGCCGGACGAGCGCTTCGCCCCGAAGTATCGCGCCGCCGGTCTCGACAGCGTCGAAGCCGCCTACGCCTCGCTCATCGAAGGCTTGGACAAAAGCACGGGCGACCTGCTCGCGCTGCTCGACGAACTCGGCATCGCGGACAACACCCTGGTGGTCTTCACCAGCGACAACGGCGGTGTCAGCCACGCCTACCGCGGCATGGATCCGCCGCACACGCACAACACCCCGCTCAGCAGCGGCAAAGGCTCCCATCATGAGGGTGGCATCCGTGTTCCGCTGCTGGTGCGCTGGCCCGGCATCACCCAACCCGCGTCCGTGAATGCCACTCCGGTCATCATCCACGATTGGTTTCCCACGCTGCTGCGCGCCGCCAAAGTCCCGGTGCCGGACACGACCGACGGCCTCGATCTTGCCCCGCTGCTCGGCGGAAAAAGCGACCCCGCTTTTGACCGGCCGCTGGTCTGGCATTTCCCGAATTTCTGGGGCGGTCTCGAGCACCCCGGCCCGCGCGAAGGCCCCGGCCTCGGCCCCAGCAGCACGCTCCGCCATGGCGACTGGAAACTCATTTACTATCACACAGATCGCCGGTTCGAACTCTTCAATCTGGCCTCCGATTTAAGCGAGACCGTCAACCGCGCTTCCGAGGAGCCGGATCGCTTGCACGCCATGGCCGCCAAACTTTCGGCCATCCTGCGCCAGCATCGCTCTCCCATGCCCATCGTCACCGCCACCGGCCAGCCCGTGCCAATGCCGGATGAAGTCCTTCCAAAACCATGAAATGGCTCGCCCTCGCCGGATCACTGTCGTTGATCCTCATTCAGAACATCCGCGCCCAGGACCTCGTCATCTACGGCTCCACGCCCGGAGGCATCGCCTGCGCGGTGCGGGCCGCGCGGGAGGGCGCGGACGTGCTGCTCGTCACTCATGCGGAGCATGTTGGCGGGCTCTTGAGCAGCGGGCTGAGCACCATGGACGCGCTTTACTCTGGCAAACGCGCGCCCATTTACGAAGAGCTGCGCGCGGCGATCCATGATTACTATGCCAGCACCTATGGCAAAGACTCGCCTCAGCACCGCGCCAGCGTGCCGGGTCATGCGAAGGCGAAATACGAGGCGCATGTGGCCGAGCAACTCCTCGAAAACATGCTGGCGAGTGAGAAGCGGATCACGGTGAGGAAAGGCTGGCATCCGGTGTCCGTGGAGCGCGATGGTGCGATCATCCGCGCCGTCACCTTTCAGAAGATGGAAGGCAGGGAGACCTTCACCGCGTCAGGGCGTGTCTTCGCCGATTGCTCCTACGAGGCCGATCTCGCGGCGGTGGCCAGGGCGAAGTATCGCGTGGGCCGTGAGTCGCGGGAAGAGTTCGGGGAGGAGCACGCGGGTGTGCTTTTCATGCGCCACGTGAAATGGCCGCCCGCCAACGTGGACCCCGCTTACCTGTCCGAATACCGCAAGCTAGACCTCGTGCATTACAATCGCTGGTTTGAGATCATCCGTCCCGAGAGCACCGGTGCCGCCGACCCGGCGGTGCAGGCTTACAACCTGCGCACCGTGCTCACGAATGATCCCGTGAATCGTGTCTCTGTTGAAAAGCCCGCCGACTACGACCGCGACGCCTTGATGCGCCGTCTGGAGACCGATGTGAAATGGTCCGCAGGCATCCCGAAGTCCGTGCTGCCCAATCGCAAAACCTACTGGAACATCCCCGAGCTGATCGGCGTGCAGACCGCCTATGTGGAGGGAGACTGGGCCGAGCGCCGCCGCGTGACACGAGAACATGCCGACCTCACCAAGGCGCTGATCTATTTTTTGCAGAACGACGACTCCATCGCCCCGGAGCTGCGCGAAAAATGGCGCGAGTGGGGCCTGCCCAAGGATGAGTTCGCCAGCAACGGCCACATGCCCTACGAGATCTACATGCGCGAGACACGCCGCGTCATGGGCCGCGCCATCTTCACCGAAAACGACGCCCGCCCCGCTGAAGGCATGAAGCGCGCGCCGGTTCACGCCGACAGCATCGGCATCACCGACTGGTTTCTCGACTCCCACGCCTGCACACCGCGCAAAGTGAAAGGCAGCGACTGGGAAGGCGAGCTGCTGCTCAACAACATCACCACGCCCGGCCAGGTGTCGTGGCGTTGCCTGCTGCCGGAGGGTTTTGACAATTTCGTTGTCCCCGTCTGCCTTTCCTCCTCCCACATCGGCTGGGGCGCGATCCGTCTGGAACCCTCATGGATGAGCTATGGCGAATCCGCCGCTCATGCCATCGTGCTCGCCTTGCGGCAAAACATCACGCCCGCGCAGCTCGACGCCGACACCCTCGTGCGCCACCTCGCCCGCAGCGGCATCCTGCTCAGCTTCTTCAACGACGTGCGCAAGCACACGGAGAAATCCTGGTATGCCGCCGTGCAGTATCTCGGCACGCAGGGTTTCTTTGGCAGCTACGATGCTCTTCCCGGCCAACACCTCACTCAGTCGCTTGCTCGCGTCTGGACCGCTCACACAGCGGCGCTTTGGAACAAAGAACCGCGTGATGCCACCGAGGCCGCGCGCAGTTCTTGGAAAGCCGGGCAGGAAAAAGGTGATGCCGTCACCGCCGCCGCCTTTGCGCGGATGCTTGACACTGCTTGCGCCACTGACCGTTTCAGCCAACAGCTTGCCGCCATTGAAATCGCTCCTGGCGACCCCATCCGCCGCGCCCATGCCTGCCAACTGATCTTCACCACCTTCGACCATCCATGAAGCCCATTGCGTTGCTTTTCTTCTTTTGCGGAGCCGCCTTGCAAGGCGCTGAACCTCCTCCCGACCCGGCGCTGTTTGAAACCAAGACACCCTGGGTTCCCGACCCGGAGCTGGTTGCCAGCCAGGGCAAACGCCGCCCAGAGAGCAACTACGACGAGTCCAAGGTTCCGGCGTGGACCCTGCCTCCCCTGTTGCGGTTCGCTGACGGCGCTCCCATCGAAACGCCCGCCGACTGGGCAAAGCGGCGCGAGCAACTGCTTGCCGTTTTTCAAAGTGAAATGTTCGGGGTGTCACCGCCGCGCCCGGACGGGCTCGCGTTTGAAGTCATCGAAAAAGATCCCCATGCCATGGATGGCGCGGCCACGTTGAAGCGCGTCGTCATCAGGATTCCGCTCGCTGGCGAAACGTTTGCTTTTCATCTCACCCTCTTCGTGCCCAATGCGCGCAGCCAGCCTGCGCCAGTGTTCCTCCAGATCAACCATCGCGGGGTCGAGAACACCGATCCGACACGCAAGGAACGCTCCGGCTTCTGGCCCGCCGAGGAGGTCGTCGCACGCGGTTACGCCATCGCCGCCATCAATGTCGCCGCCGAGGTGGATCCCGATAACTTTGAGGCGACCAAGACGCAGGGCGTGCGCGCCTTCTACCGCCGTCATCACCCGGATGCCGGCTCCTTCACCTGGGGCACCCTGGTGGCCTGGGGCTGGGCTGGCTCGCGCGGGGTGGATTATTTCCAAACCGATCCTGACATTGACGCGAGCCGCGTTGCGCTGATCGGACACTCGCGCACCGGCAAGGCCGCGCTGTGGGCCGCGGCGCGGGACGAACGATTCGCGCTGGTGTGCGTCAACGGCGCGGGCGAAGGAGGTCCGTCACTGGCGCGCCGCCATTTCGGCGAGACGCTGGGCCAGGTCACCCGCAACTTCCGCCACTGGTTCACTCCGCGCTACGCCAGCTATGCCGACCGCATCAATGAGCTGCCGATGGATTCCCACCAGCTCATCGCCCTTGTCGCCCCGCGCGCCTATCATGGCGGTGACGCCGCGCGCGATTTGTGGGCCGACCCGCGCGGTGCCTGGCTGGCTTTGGTCGAAGCCTCCAAAGTCTGGCACTTGCAGGGCAAAGCCGCGCCATTGGAGGACGTCATGCCGCTGGTGAACGACCTGCTGCTGCACGGCCCCCTCGCCTATCACATTCGCGCCGCCGGCCACGACCTCACTCCTTTTGATTGGAAGCTCTACCTCGACCACGCCGACACCCTCTGGCCGCGCACCGCCCGTCCAGCGCCCAAACCTGAGTGACATCCACTCGGCAAGCCACTGGCAAACCCCGATTCTTTCTCCCTGTGCGCACCGCATCAACCACGTCACCTTTTATGCCTCGAATCCTCCTTGCCTTCTTCGCGGTCTTTTGCGGCCAATCCCTGTCGCAAGACATCGTCATCTACGGCGGCACGCCGGGTGGCATCGCGGCGGCGGTTTCGGCGGCGCGGATGGGGCGTGAGGTCACGCTCGTCGAATACCACGACCACATCGGCGGCATGACCACCAGCGGCCTGGGCAAGAGCGACATCGAGAACCGCGCGATGATCGGCGGCATCTTCAAGGAGTTCGTCACCGGCGTGCATGAGCACTACCTCGCGAAATACGGCCCGGAGCACGAGAGCACAAGACTCTGCCAGGACGGCTACTACGCGGAGCCGCATGTGGCGGAGAAGGTCTTCGAGGCCATGATCGCCAAAGAGCCGAACATCACGGTGTTGAAGGGCTGGCGGCTCAAGTCAGCCGATGTTACAGACAACAAACTGCGCGGCATCACCCTCGTGAAGCGACAAAACGACGACGAAAAGCGGCTCGAAGCCAAAGTCTTCCTGGATGCCACCTACGAGGGCGACTTGTATGCGGCGGCAGGCGCGCGTTTTCGTCTCGGCCGCGAGTCACGCGAGGAATTTGGCGAGCCTCATGCCGGTGTTGTCTATTTCGACTATCAGAACCACGAGTTCCTGCCAGGAACGACCGGCAAGGGCGATGACAGCCTGCCCGCCTACACCTACCGCCTTTGCTTGACCAAAGATCCTGCCAACGCCGCCCGCATGACCGAGCCTCCGCCGGGGTATGATCGCAACGACTACCTCGGCTACTTCGATGACCTCAACGCGGGCCGCCTTGCCGGGCCGAAGAACTTCAAACCCGGCCGCGGCTACAACCCCAAGCATTTCGACACGCTCGTGCGCGCCTTGTCCGTCGCCGACATCCCCAACCACAAGTGCGACGTGAACATCAACCCGCGCCCGCTCGGCTTTCCTTTCCCGGAGGAAAATCGCGGCTACATCGAAGGCGACGAGGCGACGCGTGAGCGCATCCGCCAGCGGCATCGCAGCCTCGTGCTCGGCCTGCTGTGGTTCCTGCAAAACGATCCCGAGGTGCCGGAGACGCACCGCGCCCTGGCGAACGAGATGCACCTGCCAAAGGATGAGTTCACTGACAACGCGCACTTTCCCTGGCAGCTCTATGTGCGCGAGGGCCGCCGCCTCATCGGCGAATACACGCTCACCCAGCACGACATCACCGGCAAAGGGCAGGAGCCGAAGCATCACGCCGACAGCATCGCCGTCGGCGAGTTTCCGATAGACAGCTTCCCCGTGCGCAAACGCCAGCCCGGCGACACGCTCGTACTCGAAGGCTACCTCGGCATGCTCGACTACATCACGCGGCCTTACGAGATCCCGTATCGCATCCTCATCCCGGAGAAAATAGACGGCCTCATCGTCCCCGTCGCCGCCAGCACCACCCACGTCGCCTTCTCCAGCATCCGCATGGAGCCGACGTGGATGGCGCTCGGCCAGGCCGCCGGAGTCGCCGCGCATCTGGCCATTCAGCACAAGGTGGAGCCGCGCCAAGTGCCGATCAATGAACTACAAACCCTGCTCACCAGCCAGGGGCAGGTGATCCGGCACCGAGCACCGTGAGAGAGTCGCCAGTCAAACCGCGCAAAGGCGAGCAAAGCAACCATCTCACATCGAAATGAAGAAGTCTGACGGCATCCTATTTTGATGCTGAGTTGACAGCCAGTCTGGGGGCTGGTTTACTGTTATACAGCAATACAGCAAACCAGCTTCACCCTATGAAAGCCACACTCGACATCCCAGACGATCTCTATCGGCAGGTTAAAGCACGCAGTGCGCTCGAGGGACGCCCCTTGCGCTCCGTCGCCATCCAGTTGTTCCAGACTTGGCTGAATGCAGCGCCCAGGACGGACCAGTCGACCACCCCCATAGCTGCGGACGAAACCTCCGCTCCCTGGCTGGCCGTTACCCGTCGCTACCTGAAGCCGGACATGAACCATGATATGGACGCCGTCCGAGCCGCCATCGCTCGCGGCTGGGCGGCTGAGTCTGCGGAAATCCCAGGCCCCACGCATCCATGATTGCAGGTCCATGCAGTCTCGACACCTCTGCGCTGCTTCGGCTGTTGATCGGGCTGCCAGGGGATCAGTATCAGCGCGCGGCGCAGTTCCTGGCTGAGCAGCGAGCATCGGGAGAGTCCATTCATGTGGCTGATCTCGTTTTGGCTGAAGCTTACTTCGCCCTCCAGCACTACTACTCCATGCCCAAGGCTGATGCGCTCACAGCCCTTACCCTCTTTGCGCAGCACAGCGGCGTCAGCTTGACTCCCACCGCCCAAGCCGTGCTGGCGACACCCCAGTTGGCCAGCGCCAAGCCCGGCTTTGTGGATCGCTTGATCCATCGTGCCAGTCAGTCCGCTGGTCATACACTCATCACCTTTGAAAAAGCCGCCAAAAAGCTTCGCTCCACCGTAGTGCTCTGACGAAATCTGGTTTTGTTGTCCAAATTCCACTCGCTGATGCCTTTCTTTTTCGCAACCTCTATGAACCGCCGCCATTTCCTGCATTCCTCCCTCGTCTCCAGTCTCGCCGCCGCGCTGCCCGCGGTTGCCGCCAGCGGCCGCAAGCCGCGCATCCTTCTGCGCAACGGCTGGCAGAGCCAGAACATCGGGGACATCGCGCATTACATGGGCATGATGGAGCTATTGAAGCTGCATCAGATTGACGCCGAGGTGCGCTTCTGGACCAGCAACATGGAGAATGGCGCGGATGCCCTGTTTAAAAAGCATTTCCCCGAAGTGCCGTTTTTCAAGGACAAGGAGAGCGTGGCCAAGGCTTTTGAGGAGTGCGATTTTTTCCTTCACGGCTCCAGCTCCGGCTTCGGCGCGTGGAAGGACGCCAGACGCTGGCACGATGAGACGGGCAAACCGTTCGGCGTCATGGGCATCTCGCTCACCAGCGCGGAGGAAGGTTTGGTCGAGACTTTGAAGCTCGCGAAGTTCGTCTATTTCCGCGACGGCGTCTCCGCGCAGGCCGCCACTGTCATCCTGAGCGTCCCCAAGCCGCCCGCCATGGGCTGGGGACCGGACACCGCCTTTGGCATCACCAAGCTGCGCGATGACGAGCGCGCCACCGCCTACCTGAAGGCGAACGGTCTGGAGGAGGGCAGGTTCCTCTGCTGCATCCCGCGTTATCGCTGGACGCCGTTCTGGACGCTGCACAAGGACCGGCCCGTGGACCCGGTGAAGCGGGCCCGCAGCGAGGAGATGAAGGAGCACGACCACGCGCCGCATCGCGAGGCCATCATCCGCCTCGTGCGCGAGGCCGGCGTGAAGGTGCTCGTCACCCATGAGGACCAGACGCAGATCCAGCTCGGCAAGGAGGTGCTCTACGATCCGCTGCCGGCCGATGTGAAAAAGAACGTCGTCTGGCGGGAGCACTACTGGCTCACCGATGAGGCGCTCAGCATCTTCACGCGCAGCCTGGGCCTGTTCGGCAATGAGATGCACAGCCCCATCATGTGCATCGCCAACGGCATCCCCGCCGTGGTCGGCCGCTGGGACGAGCAGACCAACAAGGGCTTCATGTGGCGCGACATCGGCCTGGATGAATGGCTTTTCACCATGGATGACGAAGCCCGCCTCGCCCAGCTCCCCGAGACCGTGCTCGCCTTCGCCAAAGACCCCGCCGCCGCGAAAGCCAAAGCGGAAAAAGCGCGCCAGATCGTGCTCGCCAAACAGAAGGAGCAGTTCAGCACTTTGCGCGCCGCGCTTGGCTGACCAGCGCACGTTGCCATCGCATGTCATAGAGGGCTGCGCCTGACTGGATGGGTTGGCCGCAATAGAGCGTCCGCTATCATGATGCAGACAGGAAGTTGTAGGCCTCACCTCGTCATTTCTTCAGCGTCTTGATGAACAGGATGATGGAGTCGATTTCGTGGTCTTTGAGGACGCCGAGATAGGAGGGCATGCCGACGCCGGTGCGCTCCATTTCGTAGCCGGCCTGCACGCGGCGGGCGGGGTCGAGGATGGATTCGCGGAGGTAGGCGGCGTCCACGCTTTTGATTTCGGAGCCGTCGGAGAAGGTGAGGTGCGCGCCCCAGAGGCCGGTCCAGGGCGGGCCGACGGCGGTCTTCACGCCATCGGCGGCGGGTGCCGGGGCGGGCAGGGAGGGATCGCCGGTGGCGTGGCAGGCGATGCAGCCGAAGCGCAGGGCGACTTCTTTGCCGAGGGCGGCGCTGGGTTCGACGGCGGGACCGCCAGCGGCGAGGTCCTGGCGCGCGGTGAGGTCCACTTCGTTGTTCTCAAAGCCGAGGCTCGCGAGGTCAAAGGACGGCAGCGAGTGGAGGGTAAGGTAAGCATTTTCCACCGTCTCCACGCCGGGCGCGGGCAGGCGATAGGTGAGGCGCAGCGAGTGGCAGGGGCGCATGTCGCGGATGCCGAGGAAGAGGGATTTGCGATCCTTTGAAAGCTTGGCGCTGGAAACGGGGATGGCTTCCTGGCCGGGTTCGTCGTTGTCGGTGCGGTAGTTGCCGGAGCCGTATTGATGGGTCTGGCGGTAGTTCCAGCGGTCGGCGGAGTAGCGCCCCAGTTCGCCGGCGAGTTCAGCGGAAAGCGGCGCGTCGAAGCTCATGAGAATGCCGCGTCTTTCGGCGCGAATCTCACGCGGCAGCCATGATGGCACGCCGCCCGGGCGCACGCGGTAGATGCCGGCGGTGCGGCTGCCGGAACTGCCGAAGATTTGCAGGCCGGTGAGGTAGAGCTGGCCGTCACGCGGGTTTATGCGGCCATTGAGCAGGCCGGAGGGGAAGCCGGCAAGCAGCGGCATCACCGCGCCCTGCCCGCCATTCTTATCGAGGTAGATTTTGAAGATCTCGGGCCTTCCGTAGCCGATGTGGACGAGCGCTCCATTCAGTGCGCCCATCCGGGGTTCGCTGCCGTCGCGCTGCTTGATCCACACCTGGCTGGCGCCGGATTGATTGATGAAATGCGGAATCCAAACCTCCGGCGGCGCGATGGTGGCCGGGTGCGTGACCTTGTCCTTGAACTTCTCCGGCTGGAAACCGAAGTAGCGCCCCTCCTCGACGCGATAGATCGGCGTGGCGGGTTTCCAGTTGCCTTGCTGGTCGCTGGCGGTGAGCAGGCCGGCTTCGGGATCGTAGCCGAGGTAGGGCTGGCGGAAACCGGTGGCGATGACTTGGAAGCCGCGGCCATCCGGCGCGACCTTCACGACGACGCCGTTGTATTTGCCGATGGTGGTGCCGATCTGGCCGCCGAGCGCGAGGAAGAAGCCGCCGTCGCGCGCGGCGATGAGGTCCATCGGGTAATTCCGCGTCTCGGCGGACTGGGCGACGGCGTTGCAGAAGTTCTCATGCCAGTCGGCCTCGCCATTGCCATCGGTGTCGTGGAGTTTGACGATGCCGTTGCGGTCAAAGACGTGGATCACATCGCCGACAATGCAGAGGCTCTGCGGCTCGTGCAGGCCGGAGGCATAGCGGCTCCAGGTGGCGGCATCGGTGCCGAGTCCTTCGACGATCCACACATCGCCATCGAAGGTCAGCACGGCGGCGCGGCCATCGGGGAAGAATTCGAGGTCCGAAGGGCGCACGTTGCGCTTCCAGGGGTTCGGCATGGGCAAGGGCAGATCGTCAAAGACCCACGGCGCGTCTTTGGCGGGCGGAATCACCGCGCCGGTCTTGACCGGCTCGCTCCATCGGCGCGCGGGGGCTTTGGCTGCGGCAAAGACATCCGCTGTTTTCACGGAATGCGCGCCGCTCTCTGAAATCACGATGCGATGCGCGGCAGCCGTCTTGGAGGGCTCCAGGCTGAGCCAGTCCGCATCGCCGGGGCCGGTGCGGAGGTGGAGTTTTTGATCATGCGGGCCGACTTCGATAAGTCGCGCCGCGCCCTTGCTTTCCGCGATCAAGCGTTCCCGCACTGCCGCGTCACCAAGCGTGTATTCCAACTGCAAGCCGCCCTCCACGAGGCGGGTGCCGGAGAAGCGTCCGAGTTCCACCGGTACGGGGCCGAGTCCAAGCTCGCCCGGCTCGGCCTTGCCGCGCTCACGCGGATCGTTCAGCGCCGGCGCATCGCCCACGCTGATTCCGGGACGCAGCGGCATGGTGATCAATGGCACGCCAAAGGGGCGCGGCAGCTCTTTTTGACCGGAGGCGGATTTCCGGTTCGGCAGGCGGTAGCTGCCCGCGGCCATGCCATCCATGGAGAGATATTCGCCGTCATCGTTCGCTCTCCAAATCAGCGCCCAGCGCAGCAGATCGGGGTCAAAGCAGCCCCACACGCCGTTCCCAGCCGGCACAATGATGCCGCGCGGCGTGAGATTTTCCGCCTGCGGTGCTTCGCCAAAATTCCGCGCATCCACGGTCTGCGTGAAGAAGGGGTAAGCCGTCTCCACAAACGAGGCGAAGGTTGAGTCCAATTCGAGATGAGCTTTTTCCTGTGCTCCCAGCCGGGGAACGAACAGAACAGCGATGGTCAAGCGGGCAAAAGCGCGGGGCATCATGAGTCAGGTGAGTCTGCAACGTGTGGAGGGGGCGGAGCCGTAAACTTAACGCTCCACCGAACCGGATGTTCGCAGCGCTTCTCCTCGAACGCGGACGGACACTGAAGCGCCCAACAGAATGAGCTTGCTCTGAACAATTCTTTCGGGGCTATCGTTTAGCCAAAATACTCTGAACGAATCCCAATGAAAGCGGCCATCCTTCTTCTCGCCCTCCTTGCCAAAACTGTCCTCGCTCAGTCGCCAGAATCCATCCAACTGCCCGCGGGCGTCAGGATGGAAAAAGACATCGCCTACATCGAAGGCGGTGACGAGGCGCAAAAACTCGACATCTATCTGCCGGTGGAGCCTTCCGGAACGCCGTTGCCGTTGATCGTTCACATCCACGGTGGAGGATGGAAAGGCGGCAGCAAATTCCCCTGCCCGGTGCTGCCGATGGTGCTCAAAGGCTATGCGGTGGCGAGCGTTGAGTATCGCTTCAGTCAGAAAGCCCTGTTTCCCGCGCAGATTCAAGACTGTCAGGCCGCGATCCGCTGGCTGCGGGCGCGCGCGCAACAATACAACTTTGATCCCAAACACATCGGGGTTATCGGCGGGTCCGCCGGCGGACATCTCTCCGCGCTCGTCGGCACGGCAGGAGGCAAAAAAGCTTTCACACCCATCGGCGGCAACGAGGACCAGTCCGATCGTGTCCAGGCCGTGTGCGACATCTTTGGCCCCGCCGATTTCAGTTCTGTGATGAGACATGCTGACGAGGACAAGAACGTGCGAAACATTTTTCAATTCAACACGCCCGGCGACCCCTACTCCGCGCTCATTGGCGCCAGTCTCGACGACAAACCCAAGGCCGAGGTCGTCAGTCCCGTGCATTACGCCAGCGCTGACAACCCGCCATTCCTCATTCTCCACGGCACGCATGACGCGCTCGTGCCTTACGCGCAGAGTGTGCAACTTGAGGCGGCATTGCAACAGAAAGGCGTCCCGGTGTGGCTGCAAACCCTGCCCGGCTCGGGCCACGGCGGTCCCGCCTTCACTCATCCAGCCGTGTTGCAACTCACGCAGAACTTCTTCGACAAGTACCTCAAAGGAGCGGACGTGCCGATTGAACTCGTTCCTGAAGCGGAACTGGCGGTGGAAACGGGCGGCAAGTAAACCGGCGAAGCCTTCACGCCAGTGCGAGATTCGGGTCCACCTCCGCATCGAGAGGATTGGACGGGCCGGCGTTGAACCGTTGCACCGCGGCGAAGGCGATCATGGCGGCGTTGTCGGTGCAAAGCGCGGGATCGGCGAGCAACAGATCGAGCCCCTCGCGCTGGCAGCGATCGCGCAAGGCGGAGCGCAGCCCGCTGTTGCAGGCCACGCCGCCACTGACCGTGACCAAGTGCTCACCGTGACGACGCGCGGCACGCAGGAGTTTTTCGACCAGCACTTCCACAATCGCCGTCTGCACGGAGGCGCAGATGTTTTCGAGCACGCCAGGTTGTTTGAGATCGAGCTTGGGCAGCTCGTAAAGCACGGCGGTTTTGAGTCCGCTGAAGCTGAACTCAAGGCTGCCGCGCGTCATGAAACTGCGCGGCAGGTCGAGAAAATTGGCGTCGCCCTGGCGCGCCAGCTTGTCGAGTTCCGGCCCGCCGGGATAGGGCAGGCCGAGCATTTTGGCGATCTTGTCAAAAGCCTCCCCTGCGGCGTCATCACGGGTGGTGCCGAGAATCTCATACTCGCCCGCCGCGCGCACACGCACCAGCAGGGTATGACCGCCGCTGACGATGAGCGAGACGCACGGGCGCACCGGGCCGTGGCCGTTCATGAAAGGCGAGAGCAAGTGACCCTCCATGTGGTTGACGGCGAGGTAGGGCTTGCCCTCGGCGACGGCCAGCGCCTTGGCCATCGAGGTGCCGATCAAGAGCGAGCTCACCAAGCCCGGACCCGCCGTGGCGGCAAAAGCGGCGACATCCGGCAGCGCGCAACCCGCCTCGGCCAGCACCGTCTCGACCAGCGGCCTGACGTGGAGCACATGATTGCGTGAGGCGACCTCCGGCACCACGCCGCCATACTGCCGGTGAATGTCCGCCTGACTGGCCACCCGCGCCGCCAGCAAGGTGCCGTCCAGCGCGCAGACTGCGGCGGCGGTTTCATCGCAGGAGGATTCGAGGGCGAGCAGGACAGGAGCGGGCATGAAGGAGACAGCAGCCACTTTCCGCGGTCACCCGCTTGGCACAAGGACTTTGCGCGGCCGCACTCCAACGTCAAACCTTGCCCGGCGCGGGCACCTCGAACCCGGTGTTATTCGGGTCTTTGAGCAAGGCGTTGGCGCGCTCCGCGTGCTCGCCGAGGTGGCGCTCGGTGGCGGGATCGAATTCGAGCCAGGGACCGACGACGTACTCGGCCTCGTTCTCGGGCACGCCGACGCCGTCACGCAGAATGCTGTGCAGCTTCATGAAGTGATCGTGGGCAGCGGTGTTGTCGCCAAAACGGCCGGCCTTGGCGTTGAACGGCACCTTCTCTCCGAGGCGGTAGGAGTTGTTCATGAGGTGGCCGAGCACGCAGCCGTGATGCGCGTCGTGCACGTTGCCGTTCGCCATCATCGGATCGCCCGCGCGGCAGGCGGCGACGAAGCTGCCCCACTCGCCACCCGGGGTGACCTTGCCATTGGGCAGGTCCAGTTTTTCGCCTTGGTCACTGCCCGCGGGATAATAAAGTCCGCGGATGATTTTGCCGCCATCCTCGAAGTAGTACTCGTTCTCGACCTGGCGCTCGTAGCCCTTGTAGTCGATGTTGCGCACGTTGAACATGACCTGCTGGCCGTTGGGGTATTCGGCGATGCCGAGCATGGAGTTTGGAGTCTCGCCCTGGTCGTTCCATTGGAAACGCCCGCCGAGCGCCATGACCCGCACGGGATGGGTTTGGTCGGCGTTGAGCGCCCAGTGAGCGACATCAAGCTGGTGGGTGCCCTGGTTGTTGAGGTCGCCATTGCCGGTGGCCCAGAACCAATGCCAGTTGTAGTGCACCAGATTGGCGTGGTACTGCGGCACCTTGGCGGGGCCTTTCCACAATGACCAGTCGAGATTCGAAGGCGGATCGGTGGGCTCTTTGAAACCGATGCTGGCGCGCTCCTTGCAGCAGTAGCCGTAGGAGAGCTTCAGCTTGCCGAATTTGCCGGCGCGAATGGCCTCATTCAAACCGGCCGTGCCGGCGCTGCTGCGACGCTGGGTGCCGTGTTGAATGACCACGCCGTATTTCTGCTGCGCCTCGACCACGATGCGGCCCTCGGCGATGTCGTGGCTCATGGGTTTTTCGACATAAACATGCTTGCCAGCCTGCGCGGCCCAGATGGTCATCAGCGAGTGCCAATGATTGGGAGTGGCGATGGAAATGGCGTCGAGCGTCGGGTCTTCCAGCGCCTTGCGCACATCGGCGAGACCCTTGGTGGCAAATCGTCCCTTCGCCTTGCCAGCGAGGTCTTTCAAAGCCCCCGCCAGCACTTGCGAGTCGGGATCAATGAGGTAGGCGATCTCGACATTCTCCTGGCCCAGCCAGCCGGCGATGTGCGATTTGCCGCGGCCTTTGACGCCGGCGACAGCGATGCGCAAACGGTCATTGGCGCCTTTGACAGCACCGGAAGCACGGGTGCCGGTGAGAAGGAGGGAACCGCCAGCGGCGGTCAGGCCAGTGCGGAGGAAGTGACGGCGGGAGGTGGCGGGTGTGCTCATGGAGGATGCTTGGTCGGAGGATAACGCGCCAGACGGCTTTGATCTTTATCCAACTCGCAAGGAGAAGCTTGCCAGGGGGCGGGGTCGGGTGCTTAAATTCACCTCATCATGCAACGACGACACATATTTCGGACAGGACTGCTGGCAGCGGGCGCGGCGATGATGGGCGGCGCGAGCCGCGCGGCGGCCGCCAACGATGTGAGCAAAGCGGCGGCGGATCCCGCATTTAAAATCCGCAACGGCAGCCTCAAGCAAACCGTGATGGGCTGGTGCTTCAAGCCGATGGAGACTCTGGATCTGGCGCGCCATTGCAAGGAGATCGGCCTCAAAGGCATGGAGGGCGTTGACCGCAAGTTCTATCCTGACATCAAGGCGCTGGGGTTGGAAATTTCGCTGGTCAGCGGTCACGGCTTTGCCAACGGGCCCTGCAATCCACAGTATCACGACGAGGTGGTGGCGAAACTCACCGAAGGCATCGAGGTGGCGGCTTCGGTCGGCGCCAAAAAGGTCATCACCTTCACCGGCATGCGCTTTGACGGCATGGACCACGATCAGGCGGTTAAAAATTGCCTCGCCACTTGGAAGAAAGTGCTGCCACTGGCGGAGCAAAAGGGCGTCACCCTGGTGCTGGAGCATTTGAACTCCCGCGACGACACGCACCCGATGAAGGGGCACCCAGGTTACTTCGGCGACGACGTCGATTTCTGCATCGAGCTCATCAAGCAGGTCGGCAGCCCTAACTTCAAGCTGCTGTTCGACATCTATCATGTGTCCATCATGAACGGCGACATCATCCGCCGCATCCGGGCCTATCACGAGTTCATCGGCCATTACCACACGGCGGGCAATCCCGGCCGCTGCGAGCTCGACGAGCACCAGGAGATTTTTTATCCGCCCATCATTCAGGCGATCATCGACACCGGTTACGATGACTTCATCGCGCAGGAGTTCATTCCGACCTGGGACGACCCGATCCTGGCGCTGCGGCACGGCTGCATGGTCTGTGATCTTTAAGGGGACCGTGATGGGCAAGTTCCGACCTCCAGGCCAGTGCCCGGTGTGCGGGGAATGGGTGTATCGCGGCCAGGCCGCTTGCGGAGAGTGCGGCGCTTGCGAAAAATCCGGCTGGCGCGCGGACGCGGGGCACACCGACGGTCTCGATCTGCCTGACGAGGACTTCGACTATGACGACTTCATCGCCCGCGAATTCGGCGGCAAAGACGAGCGCCGCATTGGCGAGGGGCGCATGAGCCGGATCTGGTGGTGGGCGGCAGTGGCGGTGCTGGCGGCTTTGGCGGGCGGCTTTTTGATCGCCGTGTTACGATGAAGGCTCTGCCCCGGCGAGTAAAGACTACTTTTCCGCCAGGATCTTCGCGGCCTCCTCGTCGCTGATCTCGCGCACGAAAAGATTGCGCCAGCGGATCTCGCCGCCGTGGGTTTGCAGCATGATCGGACCTTTTTCAGGCAGCTCCTTTTCGCGGTCCCAGTAGTTTTCCATCACCGCGCCATCCACAACAAGCAAGCCGTTGAGCCAGACCCAGGTGCGGGCGCCGATCTGGCGGATGCGGAATTGATTCCACTCGCCGAACTCCTTGTCGGCGACGACGAGCGGGTCGCGGCCCGGTGTGTTGGGCGTGTTGTTGAACAAACCGCCGGAGCCGAGATGCGGTTTGCGATCGGGTTTCTCCGGGTTGAACACCTGATTTTTGTCCCAAATCTGCACCTGCGGCGTGCCGCGCAGGTAGATGCCGCTGTCGGCGCCGGCCACGGTTTTGTACTCGATCAGGAATTCGATGTCGCCGAAGTCCTCGTCAGTGGTGGCATAGGGGCCGGTGCCATCGTTGACAAGCTCGCCATTCTCAATGCGCCAGTGGGAGGCGAACTCCTCGCGCTGCTTTTGCAGGTTCTCGGCTTTTTTATCGTCTTTTAACTTGGCGGACAGATGCGGGTTGTGCCCGTGCCAGCCAGCCAGGTCCTTGCCGTTGAAGATGGCGCGGAAACCCTCGGGCGGCGCGGGTTCGGCGGCGTGGAGCGAGGACAGGGCGAACAGGGTGACGAGAGGCAGGAGGCGTTTCATGGTGGATGGTCATTTACGGCGGAGCGAAGGCCATGTTGCACAGGGAATGGCGGACCCCATCCGGCCACGAATGGACAGGAACCGCAATGGACACTAACGAGCACGAATGAACCGAATGCATTTCAGTTCACACTTTCCCAAGTCAGTGCGGGTCAGAGGCTCCTCAATCTTCGGGCATGGCGGCCGGCAGGCACACGCGTTGCTTTTTTCCAAAAATACCTGGGCGTGGACAAAGGTCTGTGACAGACTCTCCTACAGCACGCCCATGTCATCCGAGACCGCCGAGCGCGAGGAGCTTTTTGACGCCGCCTTCCTGGACCGGCTGCGAATGCTGGCGCTGCGGCTGCGCAAACGCCGGCAACTGGCGCGACGCGGCGCACAGAGCAGCCCGAGCACCGGCTTCACGCGCGAGTTCAAGGACTACCGCCACTACACCCCGCGCGAGGATTACCGCGCGATTGACTGGCGTCTTTACGCGCGTCTGGACCGGCTCTTTGTGCGGCTTTACGAGGAAACGCAGGAACTCAATGTCCACATCGTGCTCGACGTCAGCGGCTCGATGGCGCGCCCTTTCGGGCAAAAAAGACGGCAGGCACTGCGTTTCGCGGTGGCGCTGGCCTACCTCGGCCTCAGCAACCAGCAGCGCGTCAGCGTGCATTCGATGAGCGACGCCACCCGCCAGGAGCTGCCGCCACTGCGCGGCCAGGGCTCGGTGGACAAAGTGATCCAATGCCTCACCCGGCTCGACTTTGACGGCTTCACCAACCTGCAGCGCTGCTTTGAAACCTTCCGACCGACTCGCCAGCGCTACGGCGTCATCTTCGTGATCTCCGACTTCTTCGGACATGATGTCAACGCGGCGCGTCAAGCGGCGGCCAGCGCGGCGGCTTGGCCGGGTGAGACCCACTTCGTGCAGATCACCCATCCCGAGGAGCGCGAGCCGAGGATCGACGGTGAGATTGAGTTGACCGAAGTGGAGACGGGCGAGCGCCGCCGCTTCTGGTTCACCCGGCGCGACGCCAAAAAATACGCCGAGACCTTCGACGCCTTCGTGGAGGATCTGGCACGCGAGTGCGCCGGTCATCGCATCGACTTCATGCAGTGCGGCAGCGAGGAAGCCTTCGAGGAGCGCTTTCTCGACCTGCTGGTGCGCGGCTCGGCGTTGGCGGGCGGAGGCCGCTGAGCCGTTGGATGGCAAGCCTCATTTCGATGGCGATGAACGCGAGCCCGTTGAACAGGACTTTGAAGTCCGGGAAACTCAAATCGCCCAAGGAAAACCATCCATGGTTGCCGCGAATCGTCTCCCGACCCTTTCGTGTGTCCCTGCGTGGCGGTACCAGGATCAAACCAGCTACCCTCAGTCTATCCACTCGCCACCTGCGGCTCATTCTTACTTGCCTGTCCACCGCAACGCGTTACTTACTTGGTTAAAGGCACGCTGAAGGATGAGTCAATTACAAGAAGTTAATCTAGAAGACACATGGGAAAAAACCACCTTGTGGAAGCACTTGTGTGATCGCCCAAACTCGGATTCTAAGACCAAAGCGGCATTGGAGATTTGGTTGCCCGAAATCGAACATGTCCTTCGGGCTGGCGGCACTCAACCGCTACGGTTTACACTGCACGATGAGAGACACGCATTCAGAGTCGCCCAATGCATGGCTCGATTGATTGCGGAGGACATTCCTGATTTATCTGATTACGAGGTCGCTATACTCTTACTGTCTGCGTATTTGCATGATATTGGAATGGTGCCTGAGCGTGTGATGAGCAAAGAACACATGGACTACTTGCTCAGCGGCGATCCAGGCAAATTGAATGAATGTCAATGTGAGGAGTTTCGACGCTGGCTTGACGCGGTTGAGAGGGGGATTGATATTCCACTCAGAAAAGCAACACCGACACGTGAAGACCTTGATCTCGCTGACGAATTGACCGCTTTTTACATACGCAGTCAGCATAATGACTGGAGCCGCGAATGGATCGAGCGACATCATGATCACATCCCTAGCCTGTATGATGGATGGCTAGACGACTTGATTCTAGTTTGCCAAAGCCACCACTGGGGACGTGACCGCCTAGCCCAGAAAGACTTTGAAGGGTGCATTCGAGGAATTCCTCCTCAGCCGATGCAGCTTCGATACCTTGCCTGCATTCTACGCATTGCCGACATCCTCGAGAACGACCCGGAGCGAACTCCAGAAGTGTTGTTCAAACATCGAGGTGTTTGCAAGGGAAGCGCTATTTTTTGGTCCAAGGATCATCCTCTTTCCATCAAGGTGGAGAAGACAAGCGTGCAAATTGTTGGCAAGCCGAATTCGGCCTTAATACACAAAGCACAATTGGAATTGGCTGCCGACATCAATAGCGAACTAGCCAATTCTGCCTGGCTTCGAGACCACTCGGACATAAATGGTTGCGAAGGTCTTGATCGAAAACTACTTCGATCATGGAATCTTGAGCCAAGCGCACGAGTTGAAATCAGTGAGGGTAGTGATTATCAATTCATTAACGGTGCATTCCGGCCAAGGACAGACCGCCTGCTTGAATTGATCGGCAGTGAGCAACTTTACGGCACGCCTTTCGCCGCAGTCAGAGAACTGCTCCAAAATGCATTCGATGCCGTCCGTGAAAAGATCGCGTATCTTCGGTTGAAGGAGACCAATTCCGCTCTTGTGGAGCACGCTGTGAATCTTGGGAATCAACAGCTTGTTTGCCTTCGGGTTTATGAAGAAAATGGCCAGCCTTGCCTGGAGTGTCGAGATAGCGGAGTTGGAATGACGAAGCAGATCATTGAATTCGCAATGCTGCGCTGTGCTCAGGGAAGCCGAGGCGAAATTCGCACACTTCAGCGTCTTTGCCGAGATGCGCGCTTTGAACTGGGCCGGACTGGCCAGTTTGGCATAGGAGTCCTGAGCTATTTCATGCTGGCTGACCAAGTCATTATCCTCACAAGGCGGTCGCCAGTCGCCAGTCAGGCCACATCAACCTACGACACTCTACAGTTCACCATCGACGGTCTTGGGGACTTTGGAGAACTGAGAAAAGTATCGCACGATCTCCTGCCTGACGACGGCACTATCGTTAAATTTAGACTGCGCGGAAAACACGCAACCGACCTTGGGCGTTTTGCTCGACAGTTGATTTCTCGCGTTCGAGAGTATGTCACACATACGCCCTGTGCCTTTCATCTCGAATTACCCCCCGAACTCAAAACCGCTTCAGCATACCAATTTTCAACAGGCTGGCTTCGAGGCGACGAGGCTGCCACAGAACTAATTGAATCATCATGGAAAAAACGTGGCGGAGTGCCTCCATTTTCGAGTCTTGGATTTGTTCCTCTAACCCAAGTGGAAGAACAGGAAGCCACCGCCTACACGAACAGCAAATCAAAGCTTCATTGGCACACCAGAGAACTTATGGTTCTCGATAATGCCGTCTTGATTCGCATCCGACTTCCAGCCTTCGCTGAAGAAGAGGGTTTGGCTCTAGCCTCATTTTTCGATGGCGGCGATCATCGCCTTTCACCTCAGTCAGCCCACATCGGTTGCTATCTTGCCACGCCAGGAATGCTTCATGGTAGTTGGAAGGGTATCAATGCTACCTTTATCTTTCATCCTCTTCGACCACGGGATTCCTGGTTTATTCCCTCAAACGGCAATTCCAGCAAAGAAAACTTCGACCATCCTTTTTTAATCGAATTTGACATCCTGAACGCCCCAGGAGCATCCTTGACTGCGGACCGTAATAAGGTCCGTTTGTCACAAGATTTCACCTCCCTTCTCAAGCGGACGATTCGCGAAGAATGCGAAGCATTACTCGATTCGATTCCTCTCCTCTTCGCTGACAACAACCCGTATGCCGACTTCAATCGATGGAGGTGTGGGCGCAGCGTTCGAGCAGCCCACAATTCAAGATGGTTTATCCAGGACAATGACTCGGTATTCTTCAAACGTTGGGTGTTCCCTTTCACAACACGGCAAAGCTCCATCCGTACCATTTTTTCCCCTTCGAGCATCACGACTATCAGTTACTGCGATCAACCAGTGGCTCAGATAGCGAATGCAAAGACCGTCGTTGGAACTGACGCATACGGTCCGTTCCCCGATGGAAACGGTCTGGAGCTACGCCCTCCAGACCGAGTTTGCTTAACCATCAAGAAACAAGGCGATGATGACGAATTGGGCTTTTTACCTCTTTGGCTTGCCTCCAAAGAGTGGATCGGCACTCAGTTTCCTTCGGTATGGCAGATGGTTGCAGGATTTGAAATGGGCTGGAAAACCATGATCTGGAACCGGGATAACCCGCTTGTTGAGTTGGCAGGTGGAGTTAGGGTGCTCTCAGAGGAAAAATGCGATGATTGGAAAAGTCTCTGGTGGGATACTGAAGATGAACAGCTTCGACGGAGCGTTCTTTCCTGTCCCAATCACGCTGCCCAGGCATTGTTGCGGAGCGGTTTAAATGCGCCACCTTCAAAAGAAGAAGGTCTTTACGAATTGTGGCAGGAACTTTGGGTGGTGTGCGCCAAGGCATTGAATACTGACCCAGCGGCACTGCATTTCTACATCACCAAGAACACAGAACTTGTATGCCATGGGATGGCCGCAATCACTCAGATAGATTGGCTAAAGCGCAGCACCTGGCCAGACGACCTTGGTCTTCCCAGTAGTGAATTTGAAACACTAGTTGTTCACTGATTTTCCTGTTTGATGCCGAACTCATTTTCAGTCGATGGGACAATCAAGGGCAAAATTACATGACGATTCGCAACTTGCGCCGCAGTAGTTTTGTCAGATTGACAATCACTTGTTGTTTGTCAGACAGACTCCCTGAAGCCTCAGCCTCTTTCCTTCGGTCCAGTGGAACGCGGAGGAAACTCCCTGGAGAAACGAAGAGAGGCGCTTCGGCGAGGCAGGGATCAGGACGGGACAACGGTCTCTGAAAAGGTGCGGTAGGAAGATTGGATCGAGCCATGTCGCTGTCCTGATTTCAGTTCCATCTCGCTACGGGCACGGAAGGTCTCTCCCGATGAAAAATGGATGTGTGCTTTTTTCAAAACCATGACCCGTCTTTGAAAAACGCTTCATTCTTTTTTCAAAGCCATGAACCGTCCTTGGAGAACGTGTCACTCCTTTTTCAAAAGCTTGAACCGCTCTTGGAAAACGTGTCATTGCTTTTCCAAAACCATGAAGCGTTCTCGGAAAACGTGTCATCCTTTTTTGGAAAGCATGAACCGTTCTCAACATACGTGTCATTGCTTTTCCAATTCCATGAACCGTCCTTGGAAAACGTGTCATGCCTTTTTTGAAATCATGAACCGTCTTTGAAAGTCGTGTCATTTTTTTCTTCGAATCTGCGACCGTTTTCTGAAAAGGATGGACCGAAAATGGAAAACGTGTCATGCTTTTCTCGTTTGGATTCGGGCTTCAGGACGGCGGCTCTGTCCTTCTGCGGCCTGGATTCATCCCAGTTAAAAGATCCTTTGCCCCGCTGTGGCGGGGGCTGACGCTGCAACCCAAACCATCACGTCATGTCTGTCCGCGCTCGCATTTATTTTGATGAGATGCCCTCCATCGAGATGGAGGCTCTGGCCCGCATCATCCACAAGAACCTGTCCGCCCATCCGGCGTTGTTTCCCCAGCCGCCAGTTTCCATGGCGGATTTTTTGGCGCAGATCGACGACTTTAAGGCGAAGATCCTGGCGCGCGTGGATGGCGGCACCACGGCGGTGAATGCGCTGCGCACGGCGCATGAGGGGATGGCGGACCGGCTGCGCCAATTGGGCACCTATGTGAACACCCGGGCCATGGGGAAGCTGGCGGAGACGCAGAAGAGCGGCTTCCCCATCTATGCCACCCGGCGGCCGCCGGACTACTCACCGCCGCCCGCGCCGCAGGATTTGGTGCTGCGCCATGGCAAACTCAGCAGCACCATCAAAGTGCGCCACCGCCCGGCCCGCCGCCGTTCGGTGAACGAGGTGCAAGTCTGCCTGGGCAACCCCGATCATGAGGAAAACTGGACCCATGCCTGCTATGCCACCGGCGGCAATGCGGAGCTGGAAAACCTGCCGCCTGGAGCCATCGTCTGGGTGCGCGTGCGCACCAACGGACTCAAAGGCGTCTTCGGCCCCTGGAGCGATCCGGCGCAGATCCGGGTGCTGTGAGGCCTTATTTCAAGCCGCCGCGCAGTTCATGCACGGTGCGGACGATGACGTCCTCGATCTCGGGATGCCAGCGCGCGGGGAAGTGGTTGTGCTTCATGGCGGTGGCGCCTTCGTAACCGCCCTCCTTCCAGACGCGCAGGCTGGGGATGTAGGTCATCACGTCGTTGCTGTAACCGGCCACCCACACCACGGGGTCCTCGATCTCTTTTTGCAAGCGCAGGGAGTAGTCCACCACCACCTCGCCGCCGAGGGCGACGAGGGTGAGCTCGCTGCCGAGACGGATGACCTGGATGGGATAAGGGTACTCGGTCATCAGGGTCTCGCCGGCATCGAGCTGGCCGAGCACATGGCGGGCGAGCTGCGCGTCCAGTTTGTCGGTGCCTTGGGCGCGCGCCTCCCATTCGGCGCGTGATGGCAGGCGCTCCAGCTTGAGTGGAATCTCCCTCATCGCCGCCTGGATGGCCCCTTGCAAGGCACGCGGCGGTGTGTCGAGCGCGGTTTCCACCGCCAGCGCCAGTGTGCGGCCGTGGGCCTCGGCGTGCTCGAACTTTCTTCGCGGATAGGGATTCTGATCGCCGCTGCACCCGTTCATGAAAAGGGCGACCGCGCCCGTGTGAGCTTCCTCAATGATTTTCTGCGCGTAACCGGCGTAGTCGCCATTGAAGCGCTGATGGTTGAGGGTGGTGCAGTGGCAGGCGTAGCCGAAGAGGAGGGCGATCTCGGACTTGTCGGCGAGGGAACGCACCTGCAGCACGGGCACGCGGTGATCCACGGGGCCGTCGGGATTCGGCGCGTTGCGGAAGCCGCCCTTGCCATCCGGTCGGCGGCGGTTCATGGCGAAGCCACAGCGCGCATGCACGTAGTCGGCGGTGGCTGCGGCCCGTTTCGCCAAAGCCTCGCCCACCAGTCGCGTAAAGGTCTCCACCAACTCCGCGCCATACTCCGCCGCCTCGCGCTCACGCCGCTCGGCATCGTCGGTGTTGTCAGTGCGCCAGACCCGCAACTCGGGTCCGCAGTGCGTGTGGGAGACATTGATCAGCAGCCGCTCCGGCGGAATGCCATGCGCCTTTTCCACCGCCGCCGCCGTGGCCAGCCGCACCGCGCGCGGGACGCTGACGAGGTCGGCGGTGAGGAGGGCCAGTTGGCCGCCTTTGTCATCCTCCAGGACCAGCGCCTTGGCAAAGAGGTCCATGTCCGCGCCCTCCGCCGGTTGGGTGCGCGAGGCGTAGCCTGCCATCCACATCAGGGTTTTCGGCGTGATCACCGCTGAGGAGGCGCCCGCTTTCCATGAGGCGGGCTGGGCTGGAAGTGCCTGGCTGGATGCCCATGCGATGCTGGCGAGAAGAAGGACGGTTTTCATGAGAGGCGGAGGACCTTTACTCCGCTTCGGCGGCGGCTTTTCGATACAAAAAGGCGTCGGAGGTGAGGAGGGCGGTGAGGAGGGCTTTCATGCTGCCGCCGCTTTCGCGGTAGGCGCGGTGGGCGGCTTGCAGGACGGGGGCGTCGTTGAGGGTTTCGTTGCGGCCCATCCAGTAGCGGAAGGCGTGGCGGACGAAGACTTGCTCGACGCGCTCGCTGGCGGCGAGTTTGCGGATCATCTCGAAGACGTCCTGCACCGGGCCGTCGAGGGCGGGGTCGCCGCTGTGGATGATCTCGCCGGTGGTATCCACAGGCTTGCCTAGCTCGGTGGTGCGGAAGAGGCCGACGTGGGTGTAGCTTTCAAAGGGCAGGCCGAGGGGGTCCATTTTTTGGTGGCAGCGCCAGCATTCATCGACGCGGGTGACTCTCATGCGGTGGCGGAGGGTTTCCTTTGGTTCGTCGGGCAGCATGGCATCGACGGTGATGGGGATGTCCGGGACGGCGCCGCCGAGCAATCGCTCCAGCACCCAGCGACCGCGCAGGATGGCGTGGTTGTCCATGGCGTCGGAGTGGGAGACGAGCCAGCTGGGATGGGTGAGGATGCCCATGCGCTGCTCGCGGGGTAGCGCGGTGAGTTCGCGATTGGGGTCGCCCCCGAGGCCGGGGCCGAAGCGGGCGATGGCTTTTTCGATGCGGATGAATTCGGGCGTGCCTTCCGGCAGTTCGATGAGGCCGAGTTCCTCGGCGGAGGGGGTGTAGTTCTTTTTGCGGTCCGCCTTGGGCGGGTTTTTGACGAGCTTGTCGAAGTGGCTGAAGTAGCGCAAATCCTGCTGGCGATGAAGGACGACGCGGTCGGTGGTGAGCAGCTCGGCGAGGACGTTTTTGTCCTCCTGCAGCACCATCTCCACCAGGCGGTCGGTGCTGGCGGCCATGCTGTGCATGGTGACATAGTATTTGGCGAGGTCGCCCCCGGCGGCGCGCAGAGCGGTGGTGTCCTTGCAGATGTAACCGGCGCGGTCGTAGTCGAAGTACTCGCGGAAGAACTGGAGGATGCGGGGCTTGCGGATGTGGTCGTCAGCGAGGAGGCGGGTGACCTCGCGGCGCACGTCCTGGCGGGTTTTGAGGCGGCCTTGGGCGAGGGCTTGTTTGAGGGGTTCGTCCGGGGGCAGGTAGCGCAGGGCGGCGTTGACGGCCATGGCGAGTTCGTGGCCCTGGAGCATGACGCGGCCATGCGGGTCGGGTTTGCCTTTGGCGGCGAGCTCCGGGCGGAAGAGGGCGTCGCGATCCAGGAAGATGGGGACGAGGCCGAGGATGATGCCGTCCTTTTTGCCGAGGTCGCGGATGGCGTCTTTGAGCAGGCCGAGATAGGTCTGGGTTTCTTGGGTGGAGGGCGGGCGGAAGGTGAGGGCTTCGAAGAGGTAGGTGACGGCGGCGTGGAGTGCGTCGTCCGGGGTGCCTTCGGCCTGGGCGAGGTCATAAACGGGGGTGAGGGGGCGCTTGGGTTCGCGGGCGTAATAGACGCTCTGGGCGAGTCCGCGAATGTCGCGGCCTTTGAATTCCTCGGGCAGGACGATGTCGCGCTGGGTGTCGCCGAACTGGAAGGGCTCGGCTTTGGGGCCGTAGGCCATGAAGCGGAGGACGTCCTCGGCGATGTTGGCGATCTGATTGGCCTCCGAGCCGTTGACGGAATAGAGCACGGGGTAGTTGCGCAGGCCGTGGTCGGCGGTGGTGGTGAGGACGGAGGGAAAGCCGGTGATGGCGGCGGCGTAAGCGGCGGAGCCGCCGGACCAGCCGATGATGCGGTCGATTCCGAAGTACAATTTCACCTCGCCCTCCATGTTGGCGGGGATGCCGTCGCCGTGGGCTCTCATGCCGGGGCGTTCGGGATCGTGCGGCGGCTCGTGGCTGATGAGTTCGTTGAGGCGGGTGAGGTGCTCCTGAGGGTGGAGGCGCCAGATGCGCGCGGGGGTGGAGGGGGGTTCGAGGTGGTCAGGAAGCGGGCCGAAGAGGAGGTCGTGATCGAGGTGGTTGCCTTTGATGGGATGGATGTGGGAGTGGAAACCGCCGTGGTCGGCCATGGCGCGGGAGAGTTCGCTGGTGATCCAGTGGGAGAGGCGGACGCGGTCGTGAGGATCGGGCTGGGTCTTGCGGTTTTTGGGCGGCATCTCTTTGAGCGCCACTTGCTCCCAGATTTGTTTCCAGCGCTCGGCGTTGCCGGGCGTGACAGCGGTGAGATCATGCAGGGCGAAGTCGCCCTTTTGAGTGTCGGCATCGTGGCAGTCGATGCAGTAACGCTCAAGGAAGGGGGTGACGAAGGTGTCAGGGGAGCCTGCGTTTGCGCTGGGAGTGGCGCTGAGGAGGAAGAAACTCAGGAGGCAGAGCGGGTGAAGGGGGCGCGAGGGGGGCTTGCGGCTCATGGGACATGGGCGTCAAAAAGATTTCTCTTGTGCTTGGCGACAGGGATGTCGCCATTCCTTGCAGGTTCAGGCGAGGAGTTGCTCGATGGGGCCGACGGCGGAGTCGTGCTGGGCGGCGGCGTTTTTGTCCATGTTGAAGCGGTCCTGGGGCGCGCCGGCGGCATGCAACAGGGTGGTGTAAAGGGCGTTGATGGGCCGCTTGCCGTCGAGCTGGGTGAGCTGGCCGGTTTTAAACTGGCCGCCGCCGCTGCCGAGCAGGATGAAAGGCCAGTTGGCGCCAGTGGTGTGCTGGCGGTCGGCATTGTTGCTGGTGTACACGATGAGGGTGTGGTCCATCATGGTGCCGCCGTCCTCGGGCATGGACTCGAGCTGCTGCATGAGCTTGACCAGCATGCGGCAATTGTACTGGCGGATTTTGATCCAGATGTCGTTGTCCGGCTGGTCCATGTGACCGAGGTTGTGACCGGTGGTGGTGACGCCGAGACCTTTCCAGGAACCGAAAATTTCGCCGCGTCCGGAACCGATGGTGAGCACGCTGGTGATGCCGGATTTCAGGGCGGCGATGCCGAGGTCGAGGAGGGCGTCATGCCAGTCGGTCTCGTATTCGGGGTGGGTGTATTTTTCGTCGTAAGCGGGCACGAATTTTTTCAGGTGCTCGGAGACGCCTGTGAGGCGCTCGCGCAGGCCGTTGATGTCGCGGAAGCCATCGACAAAGCGGCGGTAACGCACGCGGTCGTCCATGGGCAAGGGGTTGGCGCCGGCGCTGGCGAGTTGCTCGATCTGGTTGAAGACGCGGGAGCGGGCTTCATGACGTTGTTTGACCTCGCCGGAGGCAATGCCGCCAAAGAGCATTTGATAGAGGTCGCCGGGGTTGGAGTGCATGAAGATGGGCTGCCCGGCCCCGGTGGCGGAGAGAGTGGCCAGGGTGGGACGGGCGCGCATGTTTTCCAGGGAGTCCATGCCGATGCAAAGATGCGGCAGGATGGTCTCCGGCAGCAGGCCGCTGAGCACATGGTCGATGGTAGGGGCGGCGGGAGCGACGCCGATGCCGCCGCGATAGCCGCCCAGCGCGCCGAAGAAGGCGCTGTGAGACGGGCTGGTGTGCATCCCGTGCAGGCCATTGACGATGTGGATCTTGTCTTTGTAGGGCTCGAGCGGGTTGATTGGTTCCGGCAGGGTGACACCGGACAGGGGCACGCTGTCCTTGAGTCCGCTGGGGATGGCGGTGGCGGGGTCAAAGCCTTGGTTTTGCAAAAAGAAGATCACCCTCTTCGGCGCGCCGCGCCGAGGAGCAGCGGAGGCTTGGCCGGGAAAAGAGGCGGGGATCAATCCGGCGCCTGCGGTGGCTGCCATCTGGCGGAGGAGTTTTCTGCGGTTCATCATGACGGTGCTTTTCTTGGGTCTGGCTGGGAGCTTTACTCACTGAGTGCAAGATGGATGCCACTGGCCGCCTTCTAAAACGGGGGCACATAACGAATTGTTGCTTCTCGAATTGCATATTGGCGAGTCCCCTGCCCGATGCCTCATTTGCTTGCAAACGCAGGGGCTTGATCGCGTAGGTTTCCCTCATGAAACCTACCGGACCGCTCTTTTTCTGCCTCTGTCTGCTATGTCTCACCCCCGCGACCGCCCAAGAGAAGCCGGAGAGGATCTTCAAAGCCGGCGCGGCCACCAGCAACATCACCCCTCCTTTGGGCATGGAGATTGTCGGGAACTTCGCGCCGCGCCCCATTGCGGAGCATGTGCATGACGAGTTGCACGCGCGCTGTCTGGTGCTGGACGATGGCGGCACCAAGCTGGCTTTTGTGGTGGCGGACACCATCTCGCTGGCACGCGACATCTGGGACGAGGCCAAGGAAAAGATCGCGGCTGCCACCGGCATCCCGGTGGCGAACATGATGTTCTCCGGCACGCACACGCACTCCAGCGTGGCCGCGCTTTCCAACGCGGACCCGGCTCTGAATTACCGCCAGATGCTCATCTCGCGTGTCGTCGATGGCGTGAAGCGCGCGGTGAACAACCTGGAGCCTGCGCGCATCGCCTGGGGCTCAGGTCAATTGCCGCAGCATGTTTTCAATCGCCGCTGGCTGCTCAAAGACGGCATGACCAATCCGAACCCCTTTGGCGGACAGGATCGCGCGGTGATGAATCCGGGCGGACTGCTGCGCGCCCGTCTCGCCGGACCTGCCGGACCCACCAATCCCGAGGTCTATTGCCTCTCCGTGCAAGCGCTGGACGGGCGCCAGATCGCGCTGATGGCGAACTACTGGCTGCACTACGTCGGTGGCGTGCCGCGCGAACATGTGTCAGCCGATTACTTTGGCGAGTTTTGTCGGATCATTGAAAAACAACTGAGCACGGACGGTGAACATGCGCCCGTGGTCGGTCTTCTTGCCAACGGTCCCTGCGGCGATGTGAACAGCACCGACCGCAGTGGAAAAGCGCCTGCCAAAGAGTATGCACCTTATGAGAAGATCAAACTCGTGGCTGGCGATCTCGCTGCCGAGGTGCTGCGCGTGCGCGAGACGCTGCAACACCAGGATTGGGTGCCGCTAAAGGCCGCCGCGGAGGACCTTGAATTGGAGTCGCGCCGACCCACGCCGGAGATGGTCGAGTGGGCGAAACAAGTCATGGCCAAGCCTGCCGATGCGCAGTCGGCCCACATCCGCGAACGCCCCTACGCCGAGCGCACCCTTTCCGCTCACAATGCCAAGGCCGACACCGTGAGTTGCGTGATGCAAGCCTTCCGCCTCGGCGACCTCGGCATCGCTTCCATCCCTTTTGAGGTCTTCACCGAAACCGGACTTGAGATCAAAGAGCGCAGTCCCTTTGCCGACACCTTTACCATCGAGCTGGCGAACGGCAGCAACGGCTACTTGCCAACGCCACCCCAGCATGACCTCGGTGGTTATGAAACCTGGCTCGGCACTAATCGCGTTGAACGCGAGGCCTCGGTAAAGATCACCGCCAAGATCCTCGAACTGTTCGAGCGTCTGCGCTGAGTGCTTGCCCACTCTTTTACATTCCCCTCCCCTCTCCAATACCGCTCATCATGATCCCGTTCCGCCATCTGCTCGCGCTAACCGCCCTCGCCCTGCCCCTCCACGCCGAGCCTGCCTTTGAATGGCTTGCTTTCGGCGGCGGACCGAAAAACGACAAAATCCGCGCGGTGACTTTTGACCGGGAAGGCAATGCCTTTCTGGCGGGCGAGACGACCGATGACGGCGAGTTCGGCGGCATTGAACGCAAAGGCGCGGGCGACATGGATTTCATGCTGGCGAAAGTGTCGCCGCAAGGACGCGTGCTGTGGCTGCGCAGCCTTGGCGGCAGTCTGGTGGATCGCGGTTACGGCGTCGCCACCGACGCGGATGGCAATGCCTATGTGACCGGTCATTTTCAAAGCCAGGACGCCGAGGTTCTCGGGCAGACGCTGCCGAATGCGGGCGATTACGATCTGTTTGTGGCGAAGTTCTCGGCCGAGGGCGAACTGCTGTGGGTGCGCAGCGGCGGCGGCAAGGGTTACGACTACGGTCATGGCATCGTCATCGACGGCGCGGGTGATGTGATCCTGAGCGGCGCGGTGTCAGGCGAGGCGCAAGTGAGCGGCGTGACGATCAATCCCGGTGCCACGGGTCGCGCGGTGTTGTGCGCCAAATACAAGCCGAACGGGGACTTGGTTTGGGCGCGCGCCACATCGGGCAAACTCAACGGCAGCGGTCATGGCGTCAGCGTCGATGGCCAGGGCCACATTTACATCGGTGGCAATGGCTCCGGTTCCGGTGCCTTCGGAAGTCTGGCTTTGGAGATGGGAGCGCGCTCCAGCCTCGTTTTGAAATTGACCGCGCAAGGCGAACCCGTCTGGGCGGCTCTGCATCCCGGCGCCGGCGTGCATGAAATCACCGCTGACGCCGAGGGCCGGGTCTGGGCCGCCGGGATGTTCAAAGTGTCCGCGCGGTTTGGCGATGAAACAAAAGAGACCACCGGCCCCGCTGATGACGACGGGTTCCTCTGCCATTACAGCCCGGACGGGAAGTTGCGGTGGACGCGCATCGTCAGCAGTCCCGGCAAGGATTACTGCCTCGGCGTGGCCACCGACGGCAGCGGACGCGCGTTCGTCACCGGCGAGTTTTCCGCCACCGCCACCTTCGGCGGGCGCACCTTGACCAGTTTGGGATCGACAGACATTTACACCGCCGCTTTCGACGCGAAGGGCAACCTGGAGTGGGTGGTCGCCAACGGCGGTCCGAAAGGCGACAACGCCTACACCATCGCCTGGCATCCGAGCGGTCGTCTGCTCATCGGCGGCGCCTGCGCCGCGCCCGCCACGTTCGGCCCGCATCTCATGGACAAGGAAGGCCGCAACGAGGCTTACGGCGCGGTGCTGAAGTGGTGAGGCGCTTACCGCGCGCGGATTTCCAGCAGCCGCTTCATGACAGGGTGCAGGCTGCCGGACCAGCCGGCGGTGCCAAAGGCGTCGTGCAGGTCGCGGTAGAGCGTGTAGAGCTCGGCATAGATAGCCTGGTTTTCCGGGATCGGATGATACACGGTGTCGCGCACGGCGGTGACTTGGGATTGCAGGTTGGCGATGCTGTCCACCCCGGCGGCGGCGGCACCGAAGATGGCAGCGCCGAGCGCGCAGGTCTGCTCGCTTTGACTGACTTTCATGGGCTTGCCGATCACGTCGGCATAGATTTGCATGAGGGTTGCGTTCTTGATGGCGAGGCCGCCGGTGTTGATGATCTCGTCGATGCGCACACCATATTCCTCGACGCGTTTGATGATCGTGAGCGCGCCGAAAGCGGTGGCCTCGATGTAGGCGCGATAAATCTCATGCGCCTCGGTGTGCAGCGTCTGGCCGATGAGCAGGCCGGTGAGCAGGGGATCAACCAGGATGGTGCGGTTGCCGTTGTTCCAATCGAGCGCGAGCAGGCCGCTGGCACCGGGTTTCTGCGCGGCCATCGCCTTTTCCATGGCAGTGAATTTATCGCCCACCGTCGCGCCATAACTGTCGGGCACGAGGTGGTTGACGAGCCAGAGGAAAAGATCGCCCACGGCGCTCTGCCCGGCTTCGATGCCGAAGTAACCGGGCAGCACCGAGCCATCGACGATGCCGCAAACACCGGGGATGTCCGCGAGCGGGGCATCGCTCGGCGTGATCATGAGGTCGCAGGTGCTGGTGCCGAGGATTTTCACCAGCGTGCCGGGTTTGACGCCGGCACCGACCGCGCCCATGTGCGCGTCAAACGCGCCCACCGCGATGGCGATGCCCGCAGGCAGGCCTAGCTTGGCGGCCCATTGCTGGCAAAGCTCGCCGGCCTTGGTGTCGGCGGTGTGGGCGGTGTCGAAGAGGCGGTCGCGCAAGTCGGCGAGATCAGGATGCAGGCGCGCGAGGAATTCCTTGTCTGGTAGGCCGCCCCACTCGGCGCTGAAAAGCGCCTTGTGACCGGCGGCACAAACGCTGCGTTTCAGGGTGAGCGGATTGGTGTCGCCCGCGAGCACGGCGGTGATCCAGTCGCAATGCTCAACGAAACTGAAAGCGGCGGCGAACACAGCGGGATCGGCGCGGCGCAGGCGGAGGATTTTACTCCAGAACCATTCGCTGGAATAGATGCCGCCGCACTTGGCCATGATGTTGGGTCGAAGCCCGGTGCCGAGCTTGGTGATCTCCGCGGCCTCGGCATGGGCGGTGTGGTCTTTCCAAAGCCAGACCATGGCGTTGAGATTGCCGGCGAATTCGGGCAATAAGCCGAGCGGGGTGCCATCGCGATTGACCGGGATCGGAGTGGAGCCGGTGGTGTCGATGCCGATGCCGACGATGGCGGATGGATCAAAGCCGGACACGTTTTCCTGTGCCTGCTCGAGCGCGCCGCGCACCACGCTGACCATTCCGTCGAGATAGTCCTGCGGGTTTTGCCGGGCCAGGTGCGGGTTCTGCGGATCAAGCAGGATGCCCATCTCCCCCGAAGGATAATTGAAGACAGCGGAGCCGAGTTCGGCACCGGTGGCGAGGTCGATCAAAAGCGAGCGGCAGGAGTTGGTGCCGTAGTCAATGCCGAGGGCGTAGCGTTGCGTCATGGTGGTCGGGAAAACGGCCCCATGGTGACGGGAAGGTCAAGCAGGGTCAATTGCCAAAAACGGACTTCATGGCACACTGACCTTCGCACTGGGTGGCGACTCTTGTCCGGCGTTGTCGAGGAAGGTCAAGGTATAGTCATGGGAGTCTTTGGAGTCATCGGTGAGAGTGAGTGCGCGCAGTTCTTCGGGCGCGGAGTCACGACCGGTGGCGAGGAACGCTCCGGGTTTCAGACCCAACTCTGTCCACGGCTTGCCATCGCGCTGAAGGCGAATCGCACGCAGGCCGCCAGCGAGATCGGGCACGAGGTTCCAGGTGATTTGGATTGTGCCGTCGGCGTCGCGCTGAGCGGTCAAAATTGGCCTTTGTGAAGGAGGCGACTTCGGCAGCAGGGTGCCGTGCTCGCTGAACTCCTGCCAGTGTGCCGCAAAGCGGTCGTTCGGAAACCAGGGCGTGGCGGTGTCGCCGGAGGCGGGCGCGGTGGCGTCGCCACTGAGGACGGCGTTGAAGAAGTTGATGCTCATGAAGCGGGAGTCGTCACAGCCGTGCTCGGAGCGCGGATCAATGACGCGGCAAACCTTGCCGCCGCTTTGGCGCAGCTCGCGATACATCGTGTTCATCGGCTCCCAGGAAACGAAGTGGCTGGAGGGCGGGGTGGACTCGCGCAGGCCCCATACAAAAAGCAGCGGCAAGTCGCGCGCCAGCGGCAGGAAACGGGCGCGAAACTCCGGCGCGCCAAACTGCTTGTGGCAGCCGCCGCGAAAGGAGGCGGCGAGCACTCGCCCCGGATGGCGAACGATCATCTGCGCCGACCAGCTCGAGCCACCGGAGTGCCCCCAAAGCACCCAGGGCGCGTCCTTGAGTTCAGGGCGATCCGAGCGCCGGGCGAAATCCTCAAGCGCCGTGAACAGCGCGCGTTCGGAGCCGCTGTCGGGGTCATTCCATTCATCGCAATTTTTGGCCACCTGATACATCGGCACCAGCAGCGCCGCGTCATGCTTGCGCGCCAGCGCCCGCCAATGCCAGTCGCCCGTGACAGGCGGATGCTTGTCCGGCGCGGCGCTGGTGCAACCGTGCTGGTGGATGATGACGGCCTTCACCGGTTTTGAGGGATCGGCCAGCCAGAAAGAAAACTCCGCGTGCTGAAAGCGGTCGCCCTCGCGCGGGGGCATGACGAGATCGAGAAGCAGCCCGTCCCCGGCACGGGCGGTGGTGATTGAGACGAGGAGGCCAAAAAGAATGAGTTTCATCGGCTAGGAATAAAACAGCATCTGGCGCGGTCATCATGCCCTTTTGTGAATGGCTTGGAAAATGCGTTGGAGTTGAACCACTCATAGACACGAACACACACGAATATAGGCGGGAAACCGAGGGACCGGTAGGCGGTGGCGGTTGATGCCAAGTTTTTGCGCAACACGAACATCGTTCATGCCCCCGGCCTTGAGGAGAATGATGCGGCAGTGCAAAACAACTTGTTGCGGGATGCCGTGCGCTGCGACCCAGGTTTCAAGCAGTTTCCGGTGCTTGCCGGGCAGTGTGATTTCCGTTTTTTTTCGCGCCATACCGGAGAAGCTAAGGCCAGAGGGGGCTCACGGGCTGATGGCACCCGAAATGTGCGCTGATGTGAGGAAGAAGCTCATGTCGAGGCTGCCGAAATAGAGGCGTGATTCTCGCACTACTTTACGGGATCATTGAAAGTTCGAGCCATTAAGAACGTGCCCATCTACAAGTGCCTCGAGCCATGATGAAACGCCTCCTTCTGCCTTTGCTGTTGCCGCTTGCCGCACACGCCCAGGTGCGTATCGAATCCTTGCCAGAACAGGGAATCCAGCCGCAAGTTGCCGTGACAGCGGCGGGCATGATACATTTGGTTTATCTATGGGGCGATCCCAAAGCATGCGACGTCCGCCACACGACCCGTAAAGTGGACAGCGGCGAATGGTCCCCGCCCATCACCGTGAATAGTGAGCCGCTTTCTGCCATTGCCGTAGGCACGATTCGCGGCGCACAAATCGCGCTGGGCAAGGGTGGCAGTGTGCAGGTGATCTGGAATGGCAGCACCGGGGGCAAAAAAGAACTGATGATGCGCGCACCGCTGCTCCATGCCCGACTTCAGCCCGGTGACAAGGCTTTCAGTCCGCAGCAAAATTTGATGGGCGACACCACCGCGCTGGATGGCGGCGCCTCCATTGCTGCCAATGACCTTGGCCACGTCAACGTCGTGTGGCACGCCGCGCCTGCCGGGACGGCGGGTGAAGCCGCACGCCTTGTTTATGCTCGGTACTCAGCTGATGATGGTCTAACCTTTTCAGCACCCAGGCCGCTCAATGCGGAGCAGCCCGGTGTTTGCGCTTGCTGCTCGCTGCGTGCGCATCTGGCCGCTGATGACACACTCACCGTGATTTATCGCGGTGCGCCTGCACCTACTGTGCGCGGCATGATCCTACTCACCAAAAAAGCCGATCGCACAAAGTTGACGAAACTCGATGAGTGGCGCGTCGCCATGTGTCCCATGAGTAGCGCCAGTCTGCTGCCTGCCACGCAGTCACTTCGCGCAGCCTGGGAAAATGACGGTCAGATCATCACCGGTCTCATGGGCAACCCTGCGGGGTCAGCTCAGAAAGTCGGTCCAATGAATGCCAAGCATCCCACTCTGGCGCAGAATACGAAAGGCCAGACCCTCATCACCAGTGTCATTGGATCCGGCTGGAACAAGGCTGGTACGCTGCATTGGGACATGCTTGATGCCCGGGGCACAGTGACGGATTCTGGTGGGGGCGAGAAGCTGCCCGTGTGGAGCTACCCCGTCGCTTATGCACAAGCTGACGGCAGTTTTGTCATCCTGAGGTGATCTCCTGGTGCGTCCATCGAGTCTTCCTGCGCACCCATGGACACAGAATTGCGCCCCGACCAAATCTCATCTTGCGAAGCTCATCTCCTTCACATTCTCGGTAACCTAGCGCCACAAATCGCGCTCTATGGCCCTTCTGAAGATGTACCCCTCGCGCAACCGAAGCTGATCGCCGTGGTTGTTAACAGCTTACAATATTGTCCGGCATGAACTCTACCCCATTCCTTTCACTGTCTCTTTTCCTGTTGCCAATGTCCATCTGGAGCGCGGATACGGTGCGGATGATCGACTTCGCCGATCCTCTTTACGGCACCCGGGTACGCCAGGTCTTCAATTCAGCGGGTGATGAACACAACCTCTACCACTACCGCTCGGTGTTCAACTCCGACAAAACCCGGTTCCTGGGTATTGAGACCCCGCTCGGCTCCAAAGACTATGAAGTCACCCTCTATGACGGTGACGGGCAGCGTTTGAAAAAGCTCTTTACCCAAGCGCAGTTCGACTGGCGCGTTGCCTGGGACAAAAAGAATCCTCGTTGGATTTACACTTGGAAGGGGTCCACGGTTTTCCGTTACGACACCGAGGCTGAAGAAGCAGAGCCCCTCAGAACCTTCAGCCAGCCCGCGCTGGCGCCGACGTGCGGGCTCTCCCTTAATCAGGCGGGGGACCGCATGCTGCTGATGATGGGCGACAAGACCGTCCGCACCTATCGGCTGCCGGCTCTGGATGATGAAAAAATTTGCCGTATTGACATACCCGAAGGCTGGTATGCCAACTGGGACAAGCTCCGTTTCACCGGACACCGGGATTATTTCGCGCTCACGTTCTCGCCCAACCAAGCCGCGGTCAGAGGCGCAGCGGTGCCCAGGAGTTTCACCCGCATTTACGATGGCCTGAGTGGCAGCCTCTACAGCACCCTGGAGTCCGTGACGGTGGGGCACCACGATTTTTCTCCAGACGGCCGCATGGCCTATGTCGAAGGCTATTTCAACCAAGGGCCGGAGATGCGTCTGCGAGTGGTCAACCTTGATGGAAGTGGCGACCGGGTTGTCTTTACCGCTCCGCGGGAAAAGCTCCGCTACGTGCGCAATTATCACATCACCTGGCCATCGGGTGTGGATGACTGGTTCCTGCTGAGCTTTTTTCCGCAGACCGGCCGCCTCCCGCAGGACTACGAGCCCTGGCTCGACGAGATCGTGCAAGTTTATGTGGACGGCAGGCACAAGATCCTGGCACGCACGGGCACCACATGCGACACGAACTTCTGGACCCAGCCCCAGCAATCGGTAAGTGCTGACGGCAAACGCGTCTTGTTTCACAGCACCGGCAGATGCACTGTCGGCCGCACCGGTCAGCAGGCCTCCGGAACATTGGATCAGTGCCTGCTTTACCTGGATTGATAGCGGTCTGGGGAGTAACCGCCTTGCTCAATCTTTCTCTGCGCAGCTTCCCATCTCAATCCATCCATGAACGCTCGTCTGCCAGCCGCCGCTTTTTTTATCTGCTCCCTCCCGCTGGCCTTCGCCGCGACGGCGCCTTCCGCTGACGCGTTGCGGGCAGCTGCGGATTATTCCGCGCGTCATGGTGGCGCATCTGTGCTCGTGATGCATGAGGGAAAAATGGTGTTCGAGCGTTACGAAGCTGGCTGCGACGCGACGACGGCGTTCGACATGCACAGCGGCACGAAAGGATTCTGGGGGCCGGTCATCGCCGCCATGATCGAAGACGGACTCGTCAACTCCTTCGATGAACTGGCGAGCGTGACGTTGCCTGAGTGGCGGGAAGATGCGCGCAGGCACACCATCACATTGCGACACCTGTTGGAACTGAGTGCCGGCCTCGCACAGGATCTACCCGCGTTGCAAGGCAACGCCCGCACGACTCTCGCGCCCGATCTCTACACTCACGCGATCAAGCTCGCCATCGTCACCGCTCCGGGCCAGCGCTTTGTCTATGGACCGAGCTGCTACTACGCGCTCGGCGAAGTGATGAAGCGCAAACTAGCGCTGCGCAAGCAAACGCCGCTCGAGTATCTGCGCGCACGCATTCTCCAGCCGATCGGTGTGGAAACAGGCGCGTGGATTCATGACCAATCGGGCAATCCACACATTCCCAATGGAGGATCGATCACCGCACGAAACTGGGCGCGGTACGGACAATTCCTGCTTCAGCAGGGCGAGTGGGAAGGCAAGCAGATCATCAGAAAGGAACTGATGCTGGAGCTGCGCCAGCCGTGCAAGGCGAACCCTGGCCATGGCCTCGCCATCTGGCTAAACCAGCCCGGAGGCTTCGCTCCCACGACACAGCGTTCAGGCAATTTGCCGGACAGCGCGCGTCCCGGCTTCATCTACCCCGATGGCGAGCCTGATCTGTTCGCTGCGATGGGCGCACAGAAAAACCGTCTCTACATTTTCCCGCAGCGATCGCTGGTCGTTGTGCGGCAGAGCCGCGATGTGAACGACACGATGTCTGACGCGGAGTTCATCCGGCTCATCCTCGGTGGTGAAGCGTCGGTTCCGACAGCCTCCGACCGCCTTGGCCTGATCTTCACGGACCTCGATAAAAATCGTGATGGCAAGCTGGACGAGGAGGAAGCCGGTGTGCGCCCCTTCTTCAGACCTGCTGACGCCAACAAGGACGGTGTCGTGACGCTCGACGAAGTGCGCCATTTTTTCCGCCAGCGGGCCCGGGATCCCTGAGGACGGCTATCATTGCATCGGCAGTCTTAACTCCAGCGTCTTGCCGCCGCGCAGAACTTTGACAGTCACTTGCTCGCCTTTGAAGTGATCCTGCATTAGATGACCGTGCAAACGACTTTCACTGATGCGCGCTTTGATGCCCGCCACTTCGATTAGAACATCATCGTTCAGAAAGCCGGCGTTCCTTGCGACTGCATGCGGCCCGTGCATGCCAAGTCCTTTGACCCAGAGCGCCATGCCTTCGGTGCCCAGGCCGCGCGCTTTGCGTTCATCGTCGGAGAGATCCACCATGTTCAGGCCGCCAGCAGCCATCGCGCGCAGTGACCACGCTGAGGCCCGGCCTGAGGTGTCCGTCATCTTGCGCCAGCCTGAGGGCAGATCAAGGGTCAACTTGGTCTCGACACCGCCGCGTTCCACAACGACCTCATGCTGAGCACTGTCTCCGCTGCAATGCAGTGCCCAGGCCACGTCGGCGCTGGAGACCAGCGGCTGTCCGGCAAAGGTCACGATCTCATCCCCCGGCTTGAGTCCCGCCTTGTCAGCCGGGCTTTCCACGATGACCGCGCTGACTGCGGCCACCTGGTCGTTTGAGAGGCTCATGCCGATTGTCTCCGGCGCGGGCATGGGGAAAACCCATTCATCAGGCACCGGCTGCCGTTTTTCGCGATACGAGGCGCGCATCGCATCACCGATCATATGACAATGGATGCAGCTGCCCACCACCTTGCCATCCCAGTCCAAGTCACGCTTGTATCGTTCAGCGAGCTTCGGCATGTCCGTGGGATTGACAAAAGGGAGCTGAACAGGCTGCTTCATGGCAAGTGCGGGCTTGTTTGCTGGATACCCCTTGTGAATGGCCAGGGCGGCTTCAAGTGCCTTCTTGTAGCCGGCGAGAGTCTGATCCTCTTTGTTCTTCTGGTGGGTCCATGAGCCGTAGCGGCCATATACCGTGCCGTCGCCGTTGAAAAAGAGCGTTGAAAAAGAGAGATCGAAGTCGAACTGAAACCTTGTGAGATCGAGCGCGTTGGCATTGATCACGCGCACGCAAACAAACTCGTCCAGCAGCGTCGAAAGTTCATCACTCTCCATGAGCACCGCAGTGTCCAGCCCCATGCAGGCCAGGCAAGGCACGCAACGCATCACCACCAGCACCGGCTGGCCTGTGAGCTGTGCCAGTCTGAAACCGCTTTCGACGTCATTGTAGGCCCAGCGCTTGTCTGCTTCCATCCTGGCTTTGTCAGCGCGAACCGCTCCTTCGCGGTCTTTGACCGATTCTGCCTGAATGCAGGAAAAAGAAACCAGAGCGGCGAGGAGCAATCGTTTCATGGTTGCATTTGCTGCAAGGTTCACATTACGGCTTTAAAAACCAGCTGGTGCTTGTGGGATCGGAACTGAAGAACTTCAGAAGTTGTTCCGCTATTTTCTGCCTGCCCGTGTCCGAGGGATGGGTGCCGTCGTCACGGAAATCCTCGCGTTGGAACATGAGATCGCCGGCCTTGCGCCCCTTTTCACCATCGGCCCATAAGTAGGGTCCCCACAGCAGCAGCGGCACCCGCCCGGTCGTGTGGCTTAACTGCTCCGCACCGTTGATTTGATCTTGGATGAGCCAGCGCACCGCGAAGGCGCTCTCATAGGCGAACGGTTCGGGATTGAGGTCTGTCCTGGCATAGCCGCCGTAGCTCCGGCTGGAGATGTAGGCGAGCTTGAGATTCGGCAAGTGTTGCTTGAGACGTTGCAGGATGACCGCCGTATCATCCTTGAGTTGCGTTGCGTGTTTAGGAAATTCGCCCGCCTGCGCCGGCCGCGCCACGGCATGCTTCATCCACACCACCTGCACTTGCTGCGGCGTCGCGCCCGCTTTCTGGATGCGCTGCATCAGGGTCTGCCACGGGCTCGTGCCACGCCGCGTGTGCGTGTCATTCACCCATTTGCGTGAGTCGATGCCACCCTGCGCCCCATCGATGAGCAGCAACGCGGGATTCTTGCGCGACTCCGGCTTGACCACCTCAATGAAGCGCTCCGCTTCATTCGTTGTGTTCGACATGCCATGCGTCAGCAGGACAACCTTCCCTTGCGGCGACGGGTTGCCCTCTTCATCCAGTGGCTGGATCGTCGCCGCCAGCTTCAGTGCGGCTTGCAAATGATCTTCCGGTGGCGTGTTGCGTCCCGCCCCATAAAGTCCGCCATCCTCGCCTTTGTAGCTGTCGGTCGTGCTCATGTCAGACAACGGCATCAGAGTCGGCGGCGGCTTTGCTTCAGCCTCAGTTGCTGATGCCGAGCCGGATCTGCGCGATTGCCCGATCTTCATGCGCTGCGCTTTCCCCTGATCGTAATAGGCCTTTTCCTCCGGCGTCAAGGACTGCCCCTCCCTCACCTTCTGATGCAATTCGCGCAGCTTTCTGGCATCCACCTGCGCATCCGCGCCCCAACCGGGAGCGTTGGCGGCAGTCAACAGAAACAGCATGAGAACGGAGATCGATGTCATAAGTCGCGCTCAATCAAGAGCGGCATTGGAACACCGCTGTTGAGTGGAAGTTTTTTTCTTCCGCGGAGAAATCGCCTCAGATTGTGCCCGCCCTGCCCGCACCCTAATGGCCTGAAACCTCAATCCAGCACGGCTCCAGTGCGGAAAGCCTGGTGCCAGGGACTCCACTCATGGCCCGCCCCGGCGCGGCGGATGCGAGTCACATGCACGGCGTCGGGTGCCAGCGCATGCGCTCCGGACTGGGTACCGCAAAAGACGCCGCTCTGGGCGGTGGTCTTCATTTGGCCGGCGGTCGTCGGGTGTGAGCGCCAGACGGGTTCCGGGCGCGGACCGTCAAGCGCGATTTCCACTTCCCACACCTCGGATTCAGGCTTGCCAGTGCGTATGACCACGGGGCGCCGGGCAGTGACCACCGGGCCGATGGGCGCGGTGGAGACGACAAAATGATCCAGCCAGCGCGATTGTTCGACGGGAGAGCCTTTGTTCCAGTAGGACTCCAGCAGAACCGCGTTCAGGCCATGCCCGTCATAACTGCCACGCCAGTCAAGATTCAGGCGCTCACACTCCAGTCGCCCATCCAGCCAGAGCTGATTGATCCCGTCCTTCTGTCCTGGCGTATTCAACCGTACCCGTGCCTCCACGCAAACCCAGCGCCCGGATTCCCCGGCACTGTGAATCTTCAGATTGGAAACAGGCCGGTTGCCCAGCCAGCGCAGGCGGTCAAAGTCATTGTACTTCCGCGTCACCACCACGCCATCCGTCACTCCTGTGGCCGGGTCCAGCGTCAGGGATTCTCCCGAACTCCAGACATGCGCAATCACCGCCTGCGCCCAGGACGACGAGGCGAAGGATGTCGCCCGCGAAAGTTTGTCCGGGCCGCCGCCAGTCCAGCCGGACTGGTGCTTCACATAAACTCGCCACCAGATCTCGTCAAACTTCTCCCCCCGGCGCACTGCCGCGCGGGGATAGACTGGTGAATCACCAAAAAAAAGTTTCACGCCACCCTTGCCCTGGGAGCCCTTCGCATAATCCTGCCGCAGCGCCCTGCCGATTCCGCCGAGACCAACTCCGTCTTCCAGCACGCCGCTTTTTTCCGCGTAGCGCTGCCAGTTTTCATCCGTGTCAAAACCATCCGCCCAAATCACGGCCGAAATCTTTTCATGAGGCTGCACGGGCAAGGGTGCGACCGATTCAACCCAAAGCGGGGACGGGCCTTGTGCATAAAGGCCCTCCGGAAAACCCAGTGCCAGCCATGCCACCGCTATTACCAAAGACTTCTGCGTGGGAGCTTGAAGGTTGAAAAAGGATGGAGGGATGCTGGTCATCTGTCGGAACGCTGTGGTCTCCTCTTAACGGTAAGCACATCCAGCTTCCTGCTCCTGAATGGAATTCTGGAGCTTCCCGCATCGCCTGCGGTGACCTCGCACAACACCCCTTCTCGCCCGAACGATGCGAAACAATGCTTCACAAAGGCGTAGAAACTTGTCATCTGGGAAATCTGCGCATGATATATCCAATCCTCCTCTTCGCCGCTCTCACGGCCAGCATGTCCGCCGCGCCGGTGGCGACGGACGCACTTCCACAAAGCTTGAAACAGCTGCAGCCGGGAGAGGTTTTGGAAGTCGCCGATGGTGCCTGTCAGGTGGACAAACCCCTCACCGTCCACGGGATTAAAGGCACCATAGAAAAGCCGGTCATCATTCGCGCCGCCAATAGAGGCAAGGCGGTGATCTTGGGGATCGCTGGGTTCGTGCTCAACGAGTGCGAGCATGTCACCGTTGAAGGCTTCACCTTTGAGAATGATGCGGACCAACCGAGCGTGCGACTGGTGAACTGCCGCCATGCGCGCGTGACGCGCAACCTCTTCCGTCCCATGGAACGAAGCAAACCGCGCCACTGGGAGCATTGGGTCACGGTAGAGGGAGCGGAGAGCAGTCATAACCGCATCGACCACAACCTCTTCGAGCGAAAAGTGAACCGGGGCAGTCCGCTTTTCATCCGTGGTGATGACTTGGCGCTCGTTTGCTCGCAGCATGACCGTGTGGACCACAATCACTTTCGCGATGTCGTCGATGCGAAGGGTGAAAACGGCCATGAGACCATCCGCACTGGCAGCAATGACCTCGGTGCATCCGGCCAAAGTTCGTTCACCCTAATTGAAGACAACCTGCTCGAACGCTGCTGCGGTGAGGAGGAGATCATCTCCCTCAAATCTTCGGACAACATCGTGAGGCGCAACACCTTGATCGACTGCGCGGGCGCCATCTGCCTGCGCCTGGGCAACCGCAACCTTGTGGAGAACAACCTCATCATGGCGACAGGGGACGGTCCTGATTTTGGCGGCATAAAAGTTTACGGCTTCGATCATCGGATCACTGGAAACTACTTTGCCGGACTCACGGGCACGAAACATGTGGCTCCGTTTGCCTTCTTTCCTGGCATGCATGACACACCAACCACGAAAAACATCGGTGACAACTATGACAGCAGTACCTGTTCCGCCGCGACACGCTGCATTGCTTCTTTCAATACATGGGTGGACTGCGCGCCTCTGCTGATGGGCTTGGAAATGGAGGATCCGAAAAGACCTCACCTTCCTGCGGACTGCATTTTCTCCAATAATCTCGTCATGCGCACTAAACCGCATGCAAAGCCAATGGTCATCAATGGTCTCATTGACCGTCTCACTGCCATGGACAATCGCGGCCACGCGGCGCAGCCAGCGCCAAACCAGCCATGGGCTTCATGGTTCCACTGGGAACAGCAGCCGCCAATCATTCCAGCGCCCAAAACACTCACCCAGGCCGAGGTCGGCCCCGACGCGCCATGACCACCCATGCCGGCAAATGGGTATCTTTCGGCCAGTCCACGGCAATACCTGCAAGAGCAAAGCTATCCGCGCGTTGATGGCAGATAATGCGATGTTTGACATTATTGCTGCTCCCCGTGCTCGTGTCCGCCCAGGAGACGAATCTCGATCTGTCCAGATCCCCAAGCAAGCCTGACAAGCCAAGCATTGATGCTTACCCGAGCTTGGAACAGGTAGAGATAGCGTTAAAAAAGGCTCTCGGCTTCACACGCGCGAATCTCAGTTTCGCAGGCGGATATGCCGCCAGGTGGTCGCGAGATCTGAAAGAGTCCCGCACTTCGGAGGTCAACTCGCCCTCTATGATTAGCATTGAAGCGCCGGGCACGCCGGTCATTGGTCAGCAGTTTCTCCGCGCCTGGCAAGTGACTGGCGATCCGCTTTATTTGCAAGGAGCGCGCGAGGTGGCGCAGGCTCTGATGTGGACGCAACTCGCCTCAGGAGGCTGGGGGACCACGCATGATTTTGCTCTCACCTCCGCGCGACGCCTGCACTACCGGCGGGATCTGGAGGCTGGCGACACCGAGCGCGGCAAACGCGGCGCGCACACCACTCTTGATGATGACAAGACACAGTTCGCTTTGCAGTTTCTTTTGGAGTTCGCGCAGATCACTGAAAGCGGGATGCAGGAGCAGGCGAGGGTCGCGTTGAACTTCGGGTTGGACGCGCTGCTTGCCGCACAAATGCCAAACGGCGGCTGGCCTCAGGGATTCAACGGCCCTGCTGACCCGAACCTGCCCGTGAAAAAGCCGGAGTTGCCTGACGAATGGACGCGCACGCATGCCAAGCTTGATTACACGCCCTATGCCACACTGAACGACAACAACCTTGTTTCAGTTTGCGCCCTGCTTCTGCGCGCTTACGAGATCACGGGTGAGGACCGCTTTCAGTTGGCTGTCAAAAAACTTGGCGACTTCCTCGTCCTCGCGCAGTGTCCTGAGCCACAACCAGGCTGGGCGCAGCAATACGACGCCGAGATGCGCCCCGCTTGGGCGCGCAAGTTTGAACCGCCCTGTGTCAGTTCCGTGGAGAGTCTAGGCGCTTTGAACACACTGCACACCATCTGGCTAGCCACTGGAGATGCCCGCTACCGCGAGCCGTTTGAGAGCGCCCTCGCCTGGCTGGAGAGCGTGCGGCTGCCGGACGGCCAGTTCGCGCGGTTCTATGAATTGCATAGCAACAAGCCGCTCTACTTCGTCAAGGACACTTATGAACTGACTTATGACGACTCGAACATGCCGACGCACTACGGTTTTAAGATCGCTGATCTCCAGGAGGACATTGACAAATTCAAGAAGCTGGCCGTCAGCAGTCGCGAGGAACTGCTGGGGAAACGAAACAACACCCCATCCAAAACCAAGGACTGGTTGCCTAAAGTCCGGGACAGGGCCAAAAAAGTGGTGGCCGCCCTGATCGATCAAAACAAGGATGGTGTGTGGACCCGAAACAATATGATCGAGGCCGACTTGATTGTGCGGCACACACAGGCGATGATTTACTACATTGAAGCAGCGAAAGGCTCGGGAGAGTTGTTTGAAGATTTCAGGGCGAAGGAAAACGCGGCCAGAGTTGGAAAAGAATAGCAGAAAAACGGCATCAATGCTACGATCCCGATTTTCCATCCGCACATGGTTAGCCATGCTCAGTTTTTTCTCAGTGCTTCAGGCCAGTCTAGCCCAAAGTCCGCTGCTCAAAAAAATGGATTTTGAGTCAGATAACCTCTCAGCATGCGCTGTTCAAAAAGCGCGGGAGGACTCGATTAGCATCGTGACCTCACCATTGCGTGCGGGAAAGCACGCAGCCAGAACGCTACTGAGAGCAACGGACCCAGAGGTGAATGGGGGGCAGCGGGCGGAGTTCTCCGATGGGAAAAGACGCCAACGGCACAGGGAACAGCACAAGACGCTTGACCATCATCTACCGGTCATGGCAGGATTGTTACCATGCAACGGAACCGCGAATTCCGCCGATGACCGGCTCAGCCGTTTGGCAGGGTGTCTTTTGACGGCGATCCCAGCCCGCTGGGTCAGTTCGCCTGGATGGGCGCAGGCCGCTTGGTGAGTTTGCAGGAATCATGCTGCTCCTTAGCACGCCTGATGCAGCAGGCGAGAAATTGTGGAGCTTTTTGAAGGATGATCCCTGTTGTTTGAACCACGAATGGACACGAATAAAGGCGGGAAACAGAGGAACTGGAGGCGGTCGTCACAAGTGAGGAAAATTGAAGCCAGTTCCACGCTCCTGGCATAACCCCATCGGCATTCGTGTTCATTCGTGGTTTGCTGCTGCCTATCGCAGTTTATGGATCGACTTGGGAAGGCGGCCATATCGCCCAGCGATGACTTCCCAGTTGGTTAAGATGTTGCGGGAAAACCAGGTTGCCGAGTGAGAACCAAACCGGGCAGCCATGCAGCGCGTCAGTCGTTTGCGCCACATGCGGGTGACTGCCGATGACGGCATCGACTCCGTTCTCAACAAGCCAGCGCGCCCATTTCCGTTGGTCCTCGGAGATTCGATCCTGATATTCGTCACCCCAATGCACCATGACCAGGACGGTTCTGCCGCTGCGTTTCTCTCGTTGCATGGCGTTGGCGAGTTCGGCTTGATGATCCGGCAAGACGCACACCCCTGGTTGCTCATCCGCTGCTATCATCCAGGGCAGGCAAACCACCCCAAACAAACTCAGGGACTGATTTTCCCGTTCGATCCGTGCCGGAGTGAGGGCCGCTTTGAGCGTTTCTCCCGCACCAAAAACTTTCAATCCGGCGGCCCGAATCGCGGCCAGTCCTTCGCGCAAACCTTCACGACCGGCGTCGAGAGCGTGATTGTTGGCGAGGCAGACGGCGGTGACGTTTTGCCGCACCAACCAGTCCAGGCGTTCGGGTGAAAACCTGAAATCATAACGCGGCTTCGCTTCGGGATCAGGTTCATGGAGGCTGGGTATGCCTTCAAGATTGACCACCCAGCCTTCTGCCTCAGGACGACTGACAAAAGCGGCTTGCACCTCGGCTTGTGTGACATCCGTGAGCACCACATCGCCCGCTAAGGCCAGCACCGGTTCCCGTGCCGGACGCTGAAGAATCGCCACCATGGGATAGCCGGATAAAAGATCACCCAGAGACAGAACGGCAGGCACATTGCCGAGGTGGTGCACAATGAGGTCGCTCTGATCCAACACTCCATGCGGCTCCCGATCTTCCCATACAGCGGCCATGTGCTCGCCGAGATCAATCACCACGCCACGCTCGACGGCCCCTTCGGGCAGTTGCAGCGGTTCAAAAGAGCGGCTGGAGCGCCGTTCCTGAATGACTTCGAGCGCTGAGCGCAACTGACCCGGACTGCACCAAGGCAAGGGCCAGCCTTGGCGGCGCCAGGCGTGAATGAGAAAATTGGCGCAATCGTTGCCCCAACCGGTGTCGGCTCCGGTCCGGTCGAAATCTTGAGTCAGCCCGATGCCAAACACATAAGGCATTCCCATCTGCTCGGACAACGCGGCATGAAAGGCTTGCCCGCTGGTCACACGCAGTTCGATGGCCGGCAGGGGCAACCAGCCGCTGGCTGTCTCCATCTCCACGGCCAGCCTCACGCGCCCGGTGCCGGTCCGCTGATCCAAGGCATCCTGCCAGTGTCTGGGAGCGAGTGCCGCATCTTCTGTCTCAACCAAAAACACCCGCCGCTCCGCCACCCAGGGTGAGACCTCGCCGGTGAAGGATTTGCCCAGGCTTGAGTCCGGCAAAAGATGATAGCTTTTGGCGCGCGGCTGCAAATGCCACCAGCGACTGCGCCCCGGTTCCACCCCATGCGGCGTTTTGACCCTTGCAACCGCATCGGCAAGCCTGTCTTGATGCAACCTCCACACACCGTCCAATCCCAGGTGAGCCGCTTCAAGTTCCACCTGAGCACACTCCGTCTTGCTTTGCCACTCAGACCACAAGGTCTGCCAATCCGCATCCAGCTCCCACGGCTGGACACGGCCGCCCAACTGCCCGAACTGGGCCTGCAAAAAATCCGGCATTGCTTTCCAATTCCAGCGTGGTGGACGCTGACCTTGACTCAACCACTCGCGGGCACGCAACGAGCCGTCCGGCTCGTCCGGGCACAGACGATGATCAATAACCAGGCGCGCCCCACGAGTATCGCCCACCAAAGTTAGAAAGTGTGAGAGTAACGGGGCCGCCTGGGCATCGTCTTCTTGCCAGGGCCGGGAGATGGCGGCGGTGACTGCGCGCAGCAAGGGCCAGGTGAGAGCGGCAGCCCAAATACGCTCCATTTCATCCGCTGCCTCCTGTTCACTGAGGGCGGTGAAATAGTCGAGATCCAGGCTGAGCACCACTGGTGTGGGATCTTCAAGCAATGCGCCGATCTCGGCTCCGGAGCGCACCGACCAACGATCCGCGAGAGCGCCGCACTGGCGGGCTTCGAATTCGAGATGCGCATCCACCGAATCCCCAGCCTCCTTTACTTGGCGTCGCTGCTTGATCTCATGGGTGCCGCGCTCAGCAATCCAAACCACGCGATCCAGCGGGCGCGGCATCAGCGGCTCGATCCAATTATAAGCCTGGATGCGTCCGGATTGCCGCCATTCTTGCACCCGCTGCCGGCGCGCTTCAGGGGTAACCACCCGCCGCAGTCCCCGGCGCAATTCATCCGACCGGCTTACTGCGGTGGCGTCGGAATGCGCGTCCACCAACACCAGCACATGAGGTTCATCCAAGTCCAACTGCTCGGCCAAAAACGCGAGGCTGTCCGCATGATTGTCCGCCACAAACACCGGCAGCACACCAGGATTTGCAGCGCCCGCCACACCACAACAGAAGCAGAGTAAAAGCAGCGACCACCGGCTGCAAAGCTTGGTGGTGGCGCTCATCGGGATGGTTCGACCTTCGGTGCCTTGCTCAAGACACTCCGCAAACTCACCCGTGTCAGGCACATGTCTTGGTGTTCGGTGCCTTCATAGACGGAAAGAAAGGTCAGCTTCACCAGGCGCACCGGTTTAGAGTAACCCTCGACGCGGATTTCCTGCTCCTTTCGAAATAGGTTCTCAAGTGTGTGCTGAAACTTGTGTTCGCCATTGAGCTGAATCTCTATCAGACATGGCCTTGAATTGATCTCGAACAAGTCCTTCTCTGAGTGGCCCGAACGAATCAAAATAGCATCCAAAGGCTGGGCAACTTCGGGGCGAAGCTCCAGCCACTCGCCCGCGCCACTGCCGGGCGCTCCCTCACTCCACACCGCGTCGTGCAAACGCAGATTTCCCGCCTGATAACTTGTATCATCCTCATTCGGCAGCGTTGAACTGGCTTTGATTGAATAATTGGTGTGTTTGACAAACCAGCGTTCTCCCCGCCGCATAAATTGAGCAGCTAATGAATCATCATCGCGCCTGAAGAACTTTCCATTAAGCTCCCGCCATCCATAAGTTGAAACAGGCGCGACCGCCTGGATCACCAGATCGTCTTCAAGTGTCGGTTCCAAGTCACGAAAACTCCACTCCCAGCCTTCGGAGTTCCTTTGAAAACGATTCACGGGACTTTTCACCAACAACTCTTCCTGCCTTAAGCCCTCTGATCTCACCGTGACCCGGCCTCTTAGAATCGGACCATGCCATGCGGCACCCGTCGAAAGCCGGTATTTGAAAATTTTGGCATCGTAGGTTGAATCCTCACTGACCGAATGCCTGCTTGCAATGTGGTCCGCCTCGAAGCGGATCGTCATGGATTTTTCCTCGCCCTTATCAAAACGCGCCTCGGACACAAGCCAGCCGCGCAGGCCGATGAAACGCTCGTCCGGCTGAGACTCCTGCGGAATGAACTTGGCGTCCAACGACTTGCCGCCGAGTTCGATACGGTAGTTGCGGCAGGCTTCGAGCTGTTTCGGAAGCATCAATTCGCCACTGTTTTTGGCTGACCAGTAAGTCAAAGTGTTTTTAGCCATAACGATCTCCTCCACAGGAAAACCAAATCGGACCCGGGCTTTAGCATTAGAGACGTTGCGCAGGATGTATCGCACCTCAACCTTGGCTGAATCCTCGAGCAAAAGGATGTCGAGATCCTCTTGGATAATCGCGACGTTTTCGGTGCCTTCGGGCTGGAAACTTTGGATGGTGCCGGTCTGATCGACACCTTTGGTGAAGTAGCCGCCGCCGTTTGCGTGGACAGACGATGTTTCATCAATACCACCGAAGATGAGAGCAAGAAACAGTGGGCAGAGGCGGCAGCGAGAGACGACACTTGCAGGAGTCATGCTGCTTTTTACCACGCCTGACGCAGGCAGGCGAGAAATTCTGGAGCTTTATGGGCGACAACCGTTGATTTGCTCAGTCATGGTTTCCCTCCACCTTCATTAAACCCGCGAAGTGGCTTCGATTGCCCACCGAAGCTACAGCGCGGCCATGAGCTGCAACTTGAGGCCCATGCCCATTTGATAGAGGGTGCGGTAGTCGCCTTGCTGGAGGGCGTCGCCGCCTTTGTTGCTTTGGGCGGCGCCGGCGAGCAGGCCGTCGGGGGTGAGGTGGTTTTGCAGGCCGGCGAGGGCGCGCCGGGCGGCTTGATGAGCTTCGTCCTTGAGCCAGCCGTCGGCGTGCGCGCGGGCGAGCGCGGCGGCAAGACCGGCGGAACCGGAGGTGTCGGTGACGGACTGCGGGTCGTGGATGAAGTTGCCCCAAAGGCCGTCGTCGCGCTGGTGCTCGATCAGGAACGCGGCGACGCGGCGGACCTCGGGCAGCCAGGCTTTGACGGCGTTGTTATCGTCGAGGGCATGCAGGGTGCGCACGAGGCCGTTGTAATACCAGCAGACGCCGCGGCACCAGTTTTGCAGACGTTTGTCGCCGCCCATGGAACCGCGTTGATAGATGTGACCGTCATGCACGCAGGCGAGGCGGCGCGCTTCGAGCTGGCGGAGCGCGATGGTGGCCATCTCGGGCTGGTTCAACACCCGCGACAACACGGCGGTGGGATAGGCGGCGGTGTAACAGCCTTCGGTGGTGAGGGCGGTGTTGCGGGAGATGTCGTTGCGCGTGACGGAGTCGGAGGTCAGGAACTTGCGCGCGATTTCAATCGCGGGGTGATCCGGTTGTCGGCGCGCGAGCGTGGCCCACGGCAACGGCTCCTCAATGCCGCCGACCCGGTCCTTTATTGGACTGCTGCGCGGGCTTTGAAACTCCACGCCCTTTTCCGTGAAGTACATGCCGAGGTAGCGATCCACCGCGGCGGGCAAGGTCTCGTCGTTGCGTTTCTCTGCGAGATCGAGAAGGCCCTCCGACACGCAACCGCTTTGCCAGCCGAAACCTTGCAGCATGACCAGGCCGCGCGCGCGCTGCTCGAACTCGGCGGCACGGTCTGTGTCCGGCGCGGCCACGAGCAGATGCGGAAGCTGAACCGGATCGGGCGCGGGGTTGCTTTCGGGCGAAGGTGCAAAGAACCACACCGGGCGCGAGCCTTTGACCATGCGCAGCATCACGCCGTCACGCGCCACCGCGAGTGCTTGCGACGGAGTTAGCCGCATCTCCTGGACTTGAAAGAGTCCGGCAAAGCGCACCACCAGTGTGCCAAGTGTCGCACCGTCGGGCGTGCTGACCTCAAAGGCGTGATCGTCGCGCACATCAAGCGCCGTGGTCAGGCGCAGACGGCAGTCGGCGTTGTCAGGAATGACGGCGGCGTCAGCGGTGGTTCCGAGCAAGCGAACCGGGTCTGACCCCACGGCGACGGTGCGCCAACCGAAGCGCGCAAAGCCAGTCGCCAGGCCCTCGGGCGGCGGCAGGTCGAGCGCGTCTTTGACGGAGAGCGGCAGGTGCCGCACCGAAGCGTCCGCGGCGCTGGCGAGGCCGTTATGTGAAAGAGTGCCGTACCCGGCAGCAGCGGCGAGGGTTTTGAGGCAGTGACGGCGCGTGAGGTGTCGGATAGGAGAAGGCATGGGGGAATGATTGTAAAGCAAGCTTGCATCAACCGGGAATGACAGGCGAGGCGTTCACTTGAAAAGTGCGACGCTCATAGAGCGACGCTACAGGTTGGTGTTGGGGCGTTCGGCGAGCAGAGAGCGGGCGGTACGGGGGGAGACGAGGTGATGCGCGGGCACTTCCACGGGGTTTTGCGAGCCGAGGAAGTCGAGCAGCAGACGCACGCGGTCCTCGCCGCGACGCAGGCTGTGAACGATGCCATGCAATCCGCGCATCGGACCCTCGGCGATCTCGACCGCGTCGCCCAACTGCAAAGGCGCGTGGATTTCCTTGACTTCGAGACCGTCCATCTCGGCGCGGATGCCCTCAATCACGGTGTCCGGCACTTGCGAGAGCAGGCCGCCGAACTCGACGACATTGAGCACGTTCTGCGCATGGCGCACCGCGCGCAGGGAGGTGACGGCGTTGAAGCGGGCGAAGAAGTAACTGGGGAACAGCGCCTCAATGAACCAGACTTTGCCGCGCGCGGTGGCGCGTTGGAATTTGATGCGCGGACAGTAGGCGGGGATGCCAAGCGAGCTTTGCATCAGGCCGGCGGCGACATGCTCCGCCTTGGTGCGGGTGTGCACGACGTACCACGCGGGTTCATCGAGAAAGCGGGAGGATGGGGCCGGGGTGTCGCGCACGTTTGCAGCTTCCGCGGCTCCTCACACGCTTCAAGAGAAAACCGGCTGACGCGAGAGTATCGCAAAGGATTCACTGCACACTGTTGAGGAATGCGAGTCCAGGCTGGCGCTTGCGGTCGGGGAATTTTGGATCGCTGGTGATTTGGCGCAGGGTGCGCACAATTTCCTGACGACGATTTTCGGGAAGGCTGTGAAAGTAAGAGGTGAAGCCGTTGAAGTCTTTCTCAAGCCAGGGAAAAACCGCGTAACCAAGACCGGTGATGCCTCCATCGCGCGGCGATGGTGGAAGTGTGAAGACCCATTCGAGAGCGGCCTGCGGATCCTGCTCCGCCCAGGCGCCCGCGAAATCGCGGTAGGCGAGATCGTTGCGCCAAGTGTTCGTTGATTGCGAACTCAGCCAGGCGGCGCGCTCCTCCAGTGACAACCGCTCCAGCCGGTTGCTGACGGAAGGGAAAAGCCGGTGCTTGAGTGCTTCGTCCGGCAACGCGTCGAACCAGGCAAAGAGACCTTCTTTACCTCCGCTTTGCAGAGCGGCGCTGGAGAGGATAAAGGCCATGTCCCCAAAAAGCGGGTCGTTTTGAGCGATGACTTTCAAGGCGTAATTCGTGGCGGCGTGCGAATCGCGAAGGGCGTAGCCGGAAAGCAGGCTCAGCGTGGCGGCATCCAGGGCCTTAGCTTCGAGGCGCGTGTCGGACGCGAGCCAGGTGATGGCCGCCCCTGGATCGCGCGCCGCCCATTCGAAAGCAAGCAGGCTGGCCACAGAGGCCTGCCAATCCCTGCCCCGCTCGCTCGTTTGATAAAGTCGCACTGCCAGAGCAGGATCACGCGCAACCATTTCCGACCAAAACGCGGACCATTCGGCACCGTTGCGTTTGCCCTGTTTGCGGAGCGTTTCAAAAGCGTCGAGCAGCAGCCGGAGTCCGTTTTCATCCTGGACAGAGGCAAGCAGTTGGACAAATGCGAGCTGGCGTTGTGCCGGGCTGGGCATCTGCAGAATACGCAGGCACTCCGCCAGAAGAGCATCTGGAGCGGACACCATTGACGCCATATTGGCGGCAACCGGACTTTGATCGCTTGGCGTGGCGGGCGCGCTGCGGGCAAGAGTGCTGGCGACTGGCTCTTGGGAAGCGATTGCCGGCATGGCATTAGGATCCAATTCCGGCACGGCAGAGCCTAGGCTGGCAAGCCACCATGCCGTTCCGATACTGAGCGGAATCAGGAGCAGCAGCCAGGGCAGAGTTCGGATGGCGGGAGTCATGGTTGCAAAAAACCGCCCGCCCCAGCGGTGCAGGGGGGCGGTCGTCAAGAGGTTGCAGAACGAGCGGTTTTCAGCGCTTGGCCTGGGCCTGCGGTGGCACGCGGAAAAGTTTGCCGGTGTAAGGGCACTTCACTTCCGTGCCAACGGATAGGCCGGTGACATCGACGAGTTGATGTTTCTCGGCAAAGGGGCTGTTGACGAAACCAGGACGGCCCGGGATGGGCGCTCCGAAGGGAAGCTTAGGAGCGGCGGCCTGCGGAGCGGGCGCGGGCTCGGTTTTGGGCTCAATTTTCGGCGTAGGGTCGGCGGCAGGTTTGGCGGGTGTTTTGTTCGCGGCGACAGTGGGAGCGGCTTCCTTCTTCGGCTCGGTTTTGACGACCGGCGGCGGCGTGGTTTTGGGTGCTGGAACGGGAGCCGTTTGCGGCTTCGATTGCGGTGCCGGCGGGGCGGTCGCCATCAGTTTGGGGGCCTCATCCAGGGACTTGATAGGAGCGGCAGGAGTCCGCGGTTGGACTTGCGGGACGGGGGCAGGTTTGGATTGGCTGGCCGCCATCATCGTCTTCGAACTCGCCGCCGGGCTGACCGCCTCAGCGGGAATGACGAACGGCTTCTGCGTGTAAGGGCAGATCATCTTGGCGCCCGCGCTTTGACCGCGCACGTCCACCAAGCGCGGCGGGTTGGTGTATGGGGTGCGCACATAGCCGGTGAGATTGTTCACGCTGTAAGCGACAAGGAATGGGGAATTGGAGGCGGACACCGACTGCACCTTCGGTTTGGCGGGCTCAACCACTTTGGGTTGACCGGCTTGGTTGACGGCGAGCATGGTGCTGGCGGGGGACTGCGCTTGATCGGTCGAGATCGCTTTCGGCGCGGACATGCCGTTGGCAACAAAAGCAATCAGGCCGTCCTGGCGCATTTGCCTCCAGGCCTCGCCCGGCGGCAGACTGCATGACGGAAGCATGACCAGAACGGCGAGGCCGAAGACGGCGGTGGAGCCGCGAGAGGATGGGTTAGTGGGCATAAACGTCGGGGAGTTGCTTGCAAAGAAACCGCCGAATTGTATGAAATTTTGTACTTTTGGCAATCACGACGCTTGAGAAGTTGTGGTTTTTATAAAATTAGCACAATAAAATAGAATTACCACAAATAAACCTTTTGGTTCATTCAATTTTGCGACACTTTGCCTCATGCATTGGCGAATCGTGACTGTGGGCAAACCCGCCTTGAGCTGGGCCAAGGCCGGAGTGGAAGATTACTTGCAGCGCTTGCAGCGCGCGAGTCAGGTCGAATGGCGCCACCTCCGCGACGGCACGCCAGCGCAAGTGACGGAGCGCATGTTGGAAGCGAGCGCCGATTGCTTGCGAGTGGCACTCGACGAGCGCGGAAAAGTTTGGCGGAGCGTGGATTTGGCGGACTGGATCCGTGAGCGGGAACTGCGCGGGGTAAAACGCGCGGCACTGCTCATCGGCGGCGCCAACGGGCACAGCCAAGAGCTGCGCGAAAAGGCGGACATTTGCTGGTCGCTTTCAGCCCTGACCTTGCAACATGAAGTGGCCCTGCTGGTGGCACTCGAGCAGTTGTATCGGGCGGGCACCATCCTGCGTGGCGAGCCTTATCACCGCGAGGGTTGAGTCGCATGACTGAGTCACAAAGTTTATTTGATTCGCCTTGTTGAGAGATCACGGGCACGCTATTGTTACGGCATTCTTAAAAAAGGCTTTCCCGAATGTCTTCCCCTTCCCCCGTTCTCAAAAATATCCTGCATCCCCGACCGGCAGCAACCATTGAAACGACCTCTCGAAGTCACGCCGGCAATGATGAGTCCGACCTCCTGGACACACTGGCGGTGGTGGTGGAACACACACCGGTGGCGATTGCAATGTTTGACCACCACATGCGCTACGTGCTGGCCAACAAGCAATGGGTGCAAGAGTTCAATCTGAACCAGTCGCTGCCCCTGGTCGGCAAGAGCCAATACGAGGTGTTTCCCAAACTGCATCCCGGTTGGCGGCAGCTATATGAACGCGCCTTGCAGGGCTACACCATGCGCAGCGATCATCCCCTGCAAGCCGCGCAGGGCGGCGCGCCGGTGCTGTTCCGCTGCGAGGTGCGGCCGTGGCGGCAAAAACGCGACGCCTCGGTCGCTGGCGTGGTGGTGACCTGCTCCAAGTTCACCGGCAACGCCGCGACGCCGGCCGCGCGTGATGGCCTGGATTTGGCGGCGACAGAGCTGCCGATTTTTCTTTTGGATCAATCGGGTTGCATCGTGGCCGCAAACCCGCGTGCGGCGGAGTTGAGTTTGGCGCGCGGTCTGGAAGAGGGAGTCACTTGTTTGTGGGAGGCGCTGGCGGACGAGACGGGCCGGCCCGCTTTGAAAAAAACCTTTGAGGAGCTGGCCGCGCGCCTGCGCCACACGCCTGCCTTGCCGCCGCAGATTTTGACGTTGAAGACCAACCTTCCCGCGCCAGCCGCGCCGCAGGATCGCGACGAGGAGCCGCGAGTTTTGCAGCCCCCCTGCCGCTGGATGCTGGCGCGTCATGGTGAAGACGGCGCGCATTTGACACTGGTGGGTTTGACCGGCCTCTCCCCCTTTGAAGCGGTGGCCAAAGTGGGCATCCAACTGCCCGCGCCACCCCACGACCACGCGCCCGCGGACGAGGCATCCACCACCCGCGCCGCGACCGTAACAAAGGCGAATGAAACCCATGAACGCGAGCTGGCGGCTTTGCGGGAGCAGGTCAACCGGTTGCAATTGGAATTGCGCACCCACCGCGAGGCGGAGAAAACCATCGCCCGTCGCGAAGCCCAGCGGCAGTCGATTTTGGAGGCGCTGCCCGGCGGCTTGCTGATGCTCAACGAGCAAGGCCAGCCGCAGTGGCACAACAGCCGCCTGCGCCAGCTTTTCGGACGCGGCATCGACGCCGACATCAGCATCGAGGACTGGCTCGGGCTCGCCTGCCCAGAGGAGGAGCATCGCAATGAAGTCCAGCGCGTCTGGCGCGAGGACATCTGGCGCCGCCAGCTCACGCGAACACTGTCGTTAGTGACGCGCGACGGTTTGCTGCGTGAGATCGAGCTGCGCCCTTCCACCCTGGCTCAGGACGGGCTGCTGGTGTTCTTCCAGGATGTCACTGCGAACTGCCGTTTGGAGGAGCAGATGAGCGCCTTGGAATCGAAGTTCCGTGCGCTGTTTCAAGACAACCCGCTGCCGGTCGTCAGCGCTGACAAAGCCGGCAGCATTTTCGACGCGAACCGCGCCGCGCTGGAACTGTTCCAGCGTCCCAAAGCGGCATTGCGCCGCCTGCCGGTGGACGCGTTGCTGTCACCGGAAAGCGCCGCCGCCCGCCGCGACGCCCTGCGGGAAATGCGCCAATCCGGCGAGCTTCACCAGCGTCTCACCGTGCGTCTGGCGGGCGAAGGCGCGCCGCGCATGCACCTCACCCTGGCCGCCGTGCCCGCCGCCGATGGCGAAATCCACAGCACGCTGCATTTTTTTGAGACCCCGCTCACCTGGACCGCGCCGCTTGCCACCCAGATCGGAGCCGAACCGCCGCCGCGCGAACCGCAGGCCCCCGACCCTATCGAACCTCCTGCTGCCGAGGAAGATCCTGAACCCGCCGCACCCGCGCCGGTCCTGCTTCTGGCCACTTCCGCCAATGGCCGCATCCAAAGCTGGACGGAGCAAGCAGAGGCGTTATTCGGTTTCACGGCGACGGAAACGGCAGGCATGCCACTGCATCTGCTTTTCCAACCCTCGGATGCCTCTGCGTTTTATGGTGCCGTCCTGCCGGAGGCAGCGCGCCAGGAGCGGGTGGAATGGCCCTTTTTCGGCCGCGACGGCCGGCGCGGACGGCTTTCCTGCTTGGTGCGCGCCAGCCCGAAAGGGGGCCAGCAGGTGACGATTTGGGCCTGCGAAACCATGGAAGCGTAAGGAAAATGTAGTTTTTTATAGCGTTTGCTAATAATTAGAGATATATTAGCTACTCATCTTCATGAGTGGTTTGGACCGCATCCGCATTCTCGTCATTGAAACCGAATCCCCCGATGGTTCCAGCGTCGCTGCCGACGTTGGCAAGCTAGGGTATGAGGTGGTCGCCACTTGCCGCTCCGGCGAGGAAGTGCTGGCGCGTTTTGATGAATTGCGACCAGACTTGGTGATGACGGACATTCCCCTTGGCGGGGAACTGGACGGAGTGGACACCGCGCACCGGTTGCACGAGCGCGGGCATGTGGCGATCGTCTATGTCACCGCCTGCGCCGATCTCGCCACTGTTGCGCGGGCGCGCGAAACACAGCCGCACGGCTACCTGCTGAGGCCCTTCACCTTGGATGAGTTGCGGCTCTGCATTGAGGTGGCCGCAACGCGTTACCTGGAGGAAGCGGAACGGCGGCGGCGTGAACAAAGCTTCTTCGAGGCCTTTCAAAGCCTTGCCGACGGAGTCATCGCCGCGGATCTGGCCGGGGTCATCGTCTTCGTCAACGCGGCGGCGGAACGCGTCACCGGCTGGCCCGCGGCGGAGGCGGTCGGGCGCTCGCTCAATGAGGTGTTCCGCATCTATGATGAAAGCGGCGAGACCACCGAGGTACAAGTCGCCGAACTCGGCGCCCCCACCCGCGAGCGCACGGTGTGGCTGAGCGGCCGCGATGGCCGGCGTGTCGCGATCCAGGATCGCACCGCGCCCATTCGCGATCAACGCGACAGCCTGAACGGACTGATCATTCTTTTTCGGCGGCTTCCCGAGCCGGTCGAGTCCGTCGTCGTGCCTGCTCCTGCTGAGAAACCCGTCGCCGCCGCGCCTGCGGTGGCGGCACCGCCCGGCGTGCGTCCCAACTCCGGCGCCGCGCCGTTGGTGGACGTGGTGGAAAGCATCTCCGACCCGCTGGTGGCGCTCGATGGCCGGTGGCGCATGGTGTTTGCCAACGCCAGCGCGGCGCGCCTGTTTGAACGCTCGACCTCGCAACTGCTCGGCGCGGAGTTCTGGAGCCTGCTGCCGCCCGCCGCCAAGGAGGCGCACCACGAGGCGCTGGCCCACGCCATGCTGCATCGCCAGTCGGTGAACTGCGAGATGTTCTACGAGGAAAAACAGACCTGGCTTGAGATTCGCGGCTATCCCTTCGCCGAGGGGTTGCTGCTGCTGGTCAAAGACATCACTGAGCGCCGCTGCGAGGAGGAGCGCAAGAGCCGCATGGACCGGCTGGAGTCGCTCGGCCTGCTGGCGCGCGGGTTCGCGCACGATTTCAACAACCTGCTCACCGTACTGCTGGGCAACCTCTCCCTGGCGGAGATGCGTCTGCGCGGCAGCAACGCGCTGCCGGAATTGCAGACCGCTAAACAAGCAACCTTGCAGGCGCAGAACCTGGTGCAGCAACTGCTCACGTTCGCCCGCGGCGGCGCGCCGATCAAACGGCCCACCGATCTCGGCGAGTTGCTGGAGGCCTTTTTCCAGCATCATGCCCGCATCGGCGGCATCGAGTACGAGCGCGAGGTGCAGCAGGGCCTGCCACAGGTGGCCATCGATCCCGCGCAAATCCGCCGCGTGCTCAGCAATCTTGTGCGCAACGCCGAGCAAGCCCAACCCAAAGGCGGCCGGGTCAGCGTGCGCTGCTACGCGCCGGACCTCGCCGAGCTCTATCCCGGTGAAACCCCGATGGAGGACGACCTGCCACCGCAGGTGGCGCGCGTGGTCATCGAGGTGCGCGACCGGGGGGAAGGCATCACCCCGGAGAATCTGAGCCACGTCTTCGAGCCCTACTACAGCACGCGCAAGGCGGAGAACGCCACCGGCCTCGGCCTGACCGTGTGTGAGTCGATCGCCAAAGCGCACAGCGGCTCCATCTCCGTTCGCTCCAATCCGGGCGAGGGCACGGTAGTGCGATTTTACCTGCCGGTGGACTCCGAGGCGGAGGAGATGGACGCGCTCGGCCTTTCGCGTGAGCGCGAAATCGTCGAGAACACCGCGCCGCGCATCCTCGTCCTGGAGGATGACCCGCTGGTGCGCAGCCTCATCACCCGCAATCTCTCCACCCAGGGCTTCGAGGTGGTGGAAAGCGCCGAGGGCAGCGAAACCGTGCGGCTTTACCAGGAAGCGATGGGCGAGGGTCGCACCTTCGACCTCGTCATCCTCGACCTCTCCATCCCGAACGGCATGGGCGGCGTGCGCACCATGGAAAAACTGCGTGGCATGGACCCGGAAGTGGTCGCCATCGTCTCCAGCGGTTACTCCGACGATCCCGTGATGGCCAAACCCGCCGCCTACGGCTTCACCGCCGTGCTGCCGAAACCCTACGAGCCCGCCGACATGCTGCGCCTCGTCCGCAACGTGCTCGCCTCCCGCGGCCTGCGCAGCACGGGAGGGTGAAAATGCCAGACGCGCGGGCTTCCGCAGCCGGCCCTTTCCCCCAGCCTCCCGCTCCGGTTTCTTCTCCTGTGTTCATGCCTTTTCCACAGAGTTGCCAGCTTGTTTTCCAGCGTGTGTTATGTTCGCCAATGCCGCTCTCACGTCTGCTTACCCTCAGTCTGCTCCTCTTTCTCACCGCCTGCGCCGACAACTCCCATCGCATCCTCGTCTCCGTGGCCGATCAACGCATGGCCGTTTATCGCGAGGGACAGTTGCTTGCCACCTTTCCCATCTCCACCTCCAAGTTCGGTCTCAGTGACGCCCCCGGCTCCAACGGCACCCCGCTTGGCCGCCTGGAAGTCGCCCAAAAAATCGGCGCCGGCCAGCCTCCCGGCATGAAATTCAAAGACCGCCGCCCCACCGGCGAGATCGTGCCGGTGAACGCCCCCGGTCGCGATCCCATCGTCACCCGCATCCTGTGGCTGCGCGGACGGGACTCGTGGAATGCCAACACCCACAGCCGCTACATCTACATCCACGGCACCCCCGAGGAAGCCAAGCTCGGCACCGCCGCCAGCTACGGCTGCGTCCGCATGGCCTCGCGTGACATCCTCTGGCTCTACGACACCATCGGCAAAGGCTGCCGCGTGGACATCGTGCGCGAACCGCTCGCGCTGGTGCATTCCCGATAGCCGCCCGTGCGAGAACGGACTTCCCAGGCGACGTTGGTTCATCATACCATCGCCGCACCATGAATCGTCTGCTCGCCACTCTTTGTCTCTTTGCCCTCTGCTCTCTGCCCTCTGCCGCAGCGGAGCCGTTACGCGTCTTCATCCGCGCCGGCGAAAAATCCCATGCCCCTGGCGCGCATGACTTCCCTCAGTTCCTCAAAGACTGGGTGCCTCTGCTCAACGAACGCGGCGCCAAAGCCGAGGGCAGCCTCGAATTCCCCACCAAAGAACAGCTCGACCGCACCGACGTGCTCATCCTGCACGCCCAGGAGGCCGGCAACATCAAGATTGGCGAGGAACGCAAAAACCTGATGGAGTTCCTCCAGCGCGGCGGCGGCTTGGTGGTCATCCACGCCGCGGCAGTCTCGCGTGACCACGACTGGTACAAAAACATCATCGGCGGCTCCTGGAAATTCGACCAAACCAAGTGGCTGGAGGCCCCCTTGAGCCTCTACTTCACCGACCGCGAAAACCCCATCACCAAGGACATCTCAAACTTCGATCTCGACGACGAGATCTACTATGACATGGACCTCCTGCCCGAGGTGAAAGTGCTCGCCGCCGCCTACACTCCCAAAGCCATCGACACCGGCGGCAAAGGCAACCAGGAAGCCCAGGCCCGCGCCGCTGAGGCGGTCGCCAAAAAGAAAGGCGTCAACATCTACGACATCCAGCCGCAAATGTGGACCTACGAGAAGGACAACTACCGCGCCTTCACCTGCATCCCCGGCCACTGGTACAAAAACTTTTCCCACAACGGCCTGCGCACCGCCATCCTGCGCGGCATCGCCTGGGCCGGCAAACGCGACAACGTGGACGAGCTCTGCAAACCCGAGGAACTCGGCGACGCCCTGCGCTACGTCGAAGGCGGCGCGCCGCGTCCGCAGGACTTACCCAAAGACCTCGAAGTGCATCCCGAATTCGAAATCTCCCTCGTCGCCTCCGAGCCGCTCATCAACAACCCGATGAACATCGATTGGGACGAAAAAGGCCGCCTCTGGGTGGTCGAGACGCCCGAATACCCGAATGGCTTGCGCCAGGCCAATGTCGAACCCTGGATGGATTCCGGCTCGCTCAAGCCCGGCCAATACGCGCGTGATCCCGAGGACCGCATCAGCATTCTCGAAGACACCGATGGCGACGGCGTCATGGACAAAAAGACCGTCTTTGCCGACAAGATCGAGCTGGCCACAAGCAGCGTGTTTTACAAAAACGGCGTCATCGTCTGCGCCGCGCCGGACATCTGGTTCTTCGAGGACACCGATGGCGACGACAAGGCCGACAAGCGCACCAAGCTCTACACCAACCTCGGCATCCGCGACACCCACGCCGTCATCAACAACCTGCGCTGGGGCGCCGATGGCTGGATCTATGCCACGCATGGCTACTCCAGCAGCGACAACGTCACCTCCGGCGATGGCAGCAAAAGTTTCGGTCTCATCGGCAGCGGCGTCGTGCGCTTCAAACCCGACGGCAGCGCGTTTGAGCAATACTGCTCCAAAGGCGGCAACACCTGGGGCCTCGACATCACCAGCGACGGCCAGGTCTTTTACACCCAGCCCACCAGCGGCGTCTTGTTTCATCACGTCGTCCTGCCCGAGTATGTGCTCGCCAAAGGCAAGCTGCCCGGCGTCACCAGCAGCAACGGCTTGCTCCCCCGCGAGCCGACCTACCCCGCCATGCACTGGGAGCAGCAGGCCTATGTGCAAATTGATCAGGTCGGCAGCTACACCGCCGCCGCCGGATGCGCCATCTATGAAAGCGGCGCGTGGCCGGAGAAATGGCACTACGGCTACTTCACCACCGAGCCCACACTGAACATCGTCAGCCACTTCATCGTCGAGCCCGATGGCGTCACATACAAAGCGAAGCGCGAGTCTGGCCGCGAGCAGACCGAGTTCATCCGCAGCAAAAATTTGTGGTTCCGTCCTATCGAAGTCCGCGTCGGCCCGGATGGCGCGCTTTACATCGTGGACTTCTGCAACCAGGCCGTCATCCACAACGACACCCGCGGCCCCACCCACGGTCCCGCCAACGCCGCCGTCCGCCCCGACCGCGACCACTACTACGGCCGCATCTGGAAGGTGCAGCACAAGGAGGCGAAAGCTCCAATGACCACCGCCTATCGGCACAGGCCTGAGTCCAAAGGTGCGCAAGGCAGTCAAGCCTTGCGGGCCTACGAAGCCGCCAAGCAAGCTGCCAACACCGACCAACTCCTCCAGGACTTCGCCGCCGCGCAAGACGATTGGACCCGCAGCGCCCTCATCGCTGCCGCAGCCGACAACCCCGCCGAAATCATCACCGCCACTTTGTCTTCGTCCGCTTCCTCGGAGTCCCTCGCCAGCTTTGTCAGCGCTGTCCTTCCCACCGCGCTGCCCGCGAATGCCGAAAAACTCATCACCGCCTGCGCCAACGCCGAGGCGAAGGCCGATGCCGTGAAAAACGCCATCCTTCGCGGCATCGCCGCGAGCGCGAATGAAACGCCCGCCATGTCTCCCGCACTCACGGATGCATTGAAAAAACTCCTCGCCCAGCCCGCGCTTGCCGCAGCCACCTTGCCGCTTGCCAAGAAATGGGATGCTAAGGGGGTGCTTGGCAGCGAAGTCAAAGCGGTGGCAGACAAACTTTGGGCCACGCTCGAAAACGCGACAGAGTCTGACGCGCTGCGACTCGCCGCCGCCAAGGGCTTGTTGGAATCATATCCAAGCAAAGGCGCCAATGGGTTTGTCAGCGAGGTGGCCGAGGAGATCGACAACAGCAAGGGCGGCAACTCGCTCGAATTCCGCAAAAACCTCATCACTCTGCTCGGCGAGCGCAATGATGTGTACGTCGGCCAGCGCTTGATGGACAGTTATGTCGATGTTGAGCCGGAGATCAAAGGGGCGATCATGGATGTGCTGATGCGCCGCGTCGAGTGGGCTGATGAGGTGTTGAAGATTGCCGGGATGGACGCGCATCGGGGCGACTTCACTCCCAGTGACATCGCCCGCCTGCGTTCCCACCCCAACAAGAGAATCGCCAAACGCGCGAACGACCTCTTCAAGGTCAACAACGCCGCCAAGGACGCCATCATCGCGAAACTGACACCCGAGGTCGAGAAAGCCGGCGATGCGGTGAAAGGCAAAATGTTCTTCACCGCCGCCTGCGCCGTCTGCCACAAACTGGGTGACCTCGGTGTCGCCGTCGGCCCGCCGCTGGACGGCATGGGCGCGCATGGTCCGGCGGAGTTGCTCATCCACATCATTGATCCCAACCGCGAAGTCGATCCCAGTTTCTGGGCCTTCAACATCACCACAACCAAGAACGAGGTCCTGCAAGGCGTCATCACCGGGGAGAACAACGCCACCGTCATGCTCGCCACCCAGACCGGCCTGCGCGAGATCGCCAAGAGCGACATCGCCAAGCGCGAGAACACCCAGCGCAGCCTCATGCCCGAGGGCCTGGAGGCGCTCGGCGCCGAGGCCCTGCGCGACCTGCTCACCTTCATGTGCGGCGACGCCTCACGACAGTTCCGCATCCTGCCTTTGACCGACGCCTTCACCGCCGACAGCCGCGAAGGTGTGTTCGCCGGACCGCGTCCCGATCAGGGCCGGGTCAAGCTCGCCAAGTTCGGCAATCTCACCGTGGAAGGCATTCCCTTTTTCGTGCAGGACCCCGCGCGCGGCGGCGCCGCCAATCTCATTGTGCTCAAAGGCGGACCCAACCCCGACACGCACAGCCAAAGTTTCCCCCAGCGCGTGGAGGTGCCGGTCAATGTGCGCGCCAAACGCCTCCACCTGCTCAGCGGCATCTCCGGCTGGGGTTACCCGGCCTTCAAAGGCGAAACCCCCGCCCTGCGTGTCGTGGTGCTTTACGACGACGGCCAGCGCGAGGTCTTCCAACTCATCAATGGCCGACACTTCGCCGATTACATCCGCAAAGTCGATGTGCCCGCCTCGCAATACGTCGAGGGCCTCACCGAGGGCCAGCAGATGCGCTTGATTTCCCTCGAACTCACCCGCCCGGCGATGGCAAAAACCCTCATCCTCGAAAGCCCCGCCGGCAACCGAACCGTGCCTGTCATCGCTGCCATCACCGCCGACATCGAAGGCAAACTCGGCTACGAGCCGGTCAAAGGCGTTCCCGGAGGACCTCCCGGTGCCAACGCCAAAGGCAAAGGGAAAGGCAAAGCCAAAGCCGCCACACCCGCCGTCAGTGGCCCGGCCGAGGAACAACCCAAAACCGGCGGCCAAGGTGACGGCCCGCTCCACCCCGCCACCCCGCCACAATGGGAAGCTAGCAAAACCAAAGTGCTCGTCATCGGCGGTGGCAGCTCGCACGACTTCGCCAACTTCTTCGGCACTACTGACGTCGCCACCCTCAAGGCCGCCGGTTTTAGCGTCCACTACACAGAGGACCGCGACCAAGCCGCCGCCGAACTCGCCAACGCCGACGTGGCCGTGATCAGTGTGAACCGCAAATTCTTCGACACCACCGCTTATCGCCAAGCGCTCTTCGATTTCGCCGCCGCCGGCAAAGGCATCGTCATGCTGCATCCTGGCACTTGGTATGGTTATCAGAACTGGCCCGAACTCAACGCGCAGATCGTCGGCGGCGGCGCGCGCGGGCACGACAAGATTCATCCGTTTGAAGTCAAGAAAGTCAAAGATCATGCCGTCATGGAAGGCGTGCCCGACAGCTTCACCATTGAGGACGAGCTTTATTACATGAACGCCGAACCGGAGAACCTCCCGCCTGGCACCGCCAGCATCGAAGTGCTGGCCGAGACCAGCCCGAGCGACAAATATCAAAAACCCCACCCCTGCGTCTGGATCACCCAGCATCCTACCGCCCGCATCGTTGGCATCACCCCCGGCCACGACGCCCGCACCCACGACCACCAAGCCTTCAAGCGCCTGCTCAGCAATGCGGTGAAGTGGGCCTCTGGGAAGTGAGCAGGGTCATTCGCATCAGCCCTCCGTAGAGGAAAACGTCCGTTTTCCCCTCCCCGGGAAGTCTGACAACTTCCTCTACCAGCCCCTCCACGACTTCCTCTACGTGCGCCCCCTCACGCCACCAGATCGTAGCCGCGCCAGTCCTTGATCGTCACCTCGGCAAACTCGCCCACGGGCAGCTTTTTGTCCACAAACACCGTGGTGTCGATGTCCGGCGCGTCAATCTCGGAGCGGGCGACGCCCGGTTCCTCCACCAGTACGCGCTTGCTCTGCCCGACTTGGGTGATGTTAAAACGCTCGACCCCTCGCTGAATGGCGCGCATGGCCTCGTTCCAGCGCGCCTTCCGCGTCATGTGATGCAGATGCCCCTCCATCTTGTCGGCGCGCGTGCCTTCCTCGCGCGAGTAGTTGAACACCCCGGCACGTTCAAATCCGCTGTCCTCGATGAACTGAATCAACTCATTGAAATCCGCCTCGGTCTCGCCAGGAAACCCAACAATGAACGTGGTGCGCACCGCGATGCCGGGAATGCCGGCGCGAATCCGCCGCAGCAAATCGCGAATGTAAGCCCCATCGGTCTCCCGCCGCATCAGGCCGAGCATGTTGTCGCTGATGTGCTGGAGCGGCATGTCGATGTAGCGCGCGACTTTCGGACTCTCGGCGATGGCTTGAATGAGGTCGTCGCTCCAATGCGCCGGATGGGTGTAAAGCAGGCGGATCCAGAAATCGCCCTCGATCTCGTTGAGAGCGCGTATGAGAGTGGAAAGCGACTCGCCCTTGCTGGAATCGACGCCGCTGCGCGGTTTGGGGCGTTCCTCGGTCCATTTGTCCATGCCGAAGTAGGTGGTGTCCTGGGAGATGAGGTTAATCTCCTTGACCCCGGCCGCGACCAAATCGCGCGCCTCTTTGACGACGCTCTCCTGCGTGCGACTGCGATGCCGTCCCCGAATCTGCGGGATGATGCAAAAGGAACAAGGATGATTGCAACCCTCGGCGATCTTGATGTAGGCGCTGTGTTTGGGCGTGAGCCGGAAGCGCGGGGTGTCGTAGTCCGGGATGTACTTGGGCTGGCGGGTGACCAGATTTTCCTGATGCGCCGGCGCGCCGACCAAGCCCTGGATGATGGGCGCCACCTGAGTGATCTGATCCAGCCCGATGAAGGCATCGACATCGGGCATCAGATTGGGCAGCTCCTCGCGGAAGCGCTGGGACAGGCAGCCGGCGACGATGATCTTCTGCTTCTTCTTTTTTTGTGATCCCTCGCGCGCATCCACCGCGTCATGAATCGCTCCGATGGACTCCTTCTTGGCCATGTCGATGAAGGAGCAGGTGTTGATGATGAGCACGTCCGCCAACTCCGCCTCCGGCGTCATGGTCATGCCCGCCTGCTGGAGGTGGCCGACCATGATTTCGGAGTCGATGAGATTTTTGGCGCAACCGAGCGAGACGAGACCGACTTTGATCATGGGGGTGGCAAGCATAGACCGAATCGGCCCGGGCGCAACAGATGAGGGGCAATTCGCTCCCCGGGCTTGCAAGCCGGACTGGCCGGGTGAATAAGCAGCACTGATGTCTCAAATGCTGGAGCCGGAATTGTCCACGGTGGAGGTGCGCTCATACTTCGTGCGCAAGCGCAACGCCCTGCTGGTGCGCGGCCGTTTCAGCCCGCTCTACCTCGACTACTACCTGCACCTGATGCAGCACCAGTTGAAATACGAGGAGCAGGCGGACAACATGCTCAAGGACGCGCTGGCGGGCATCACCCTGCACCTGTGCTCGCGGCCGCAGGACGAGGTCTGCGCCTGGACCCTCAATTTTCACGAGCCCTTGATGAACCTTTTTGTCACCGGCTCCACCCGCCCGGGCCGGGTCACGGGCCGCGTCTTCAGCGAGGACGTGAAGGACTCCGGCAAAACCCTGTTCATCGCGCAAACGACGCGACCCAACCATCAACCGCGCCAGAGCATGGTCGAGGTCACCGGCAGCGACGTGCTGGCGGCGATGGAAGCGTTCTACACGCAAAGCGAGCAGCGGCTGACCCGTGTCTTCCGCCTGCCCGAGGAGGAGTTCGTGCAAGTCTCAGCGGAACCGGACTGCGATCTGCCCTGGCTGCAGGCGTTGCAGTTGGAGGACATTGCCGATCTGGGCAGCAAGGAACATCTCACGCTGCTGGAAACGCGGGGCTACACTTTGGAGTGCGGATGCTCGCCGGAGCGGCTCTACCCGCTCATTTCCCGGCTGCCGCAGGAGGACCTGGAATTTGTCTTTGAGGACGGCGTGGCCGAGGTGCAGTGCCCGCGCTGCGGCGCCCGCTACCGCACCGAGCGCGGCGAGTTCGAGGAATGGCGGCGGCGCGAGAGTTTGTGAGCGGGCGGGTCAGCAGACGGGGGTGCGCAGAGATTGACCGCTGAAATGCGCGTCCAAATTTTCCAGACAGAGCCGGGCCATCGCGCCCCGCGTTTCCATGGTGGCGCTGCCCACATGCGGCAGCAGCACGGCATCGGGGTGCGCAAGCAGGGCCGCGGGCACTTGCGGTTCATTTTCAAACACATCCAAGCCCACCGCGCGCAATTCTCCAGACTCCAGGCGGCTCACCAACGCGACCTCATCCACCACGCTGCCACGCGCGATATTGATCAGAATGCCGTCCGGCGCTAGCGCGGCCAGGATGTCGTCATTGACGAGATGAAAAGTGGCTGGCCCGCCGGGGCAGCAGACCACCAGAAAATCAGACACCTCAGCCAGACCCGCCAGGGTCGCGTGCCAAGTCTGCGGCACCTCCTGGCGCTGACGGCCAAAGTACGCCACTCTCATGCCAAACGCCTCCAAGCGCCGCGCCACCGCCTTGCCAATGCGCCCCAGTCCCACAATACCCGCCGTTTTGCCAGCCAGCGTGCGCGACAGAGGGAACTGGCCATTTTGCCAGCCCCCCGCGTGCAGAAAACGATTGGCGGCGATCAACCGGCGCGAAGTCATCAACACCAGCGCCGCCGCCGTGTCCGCCACATCCTCGGTCAGCACATCCGGCGTGTTGGTGACGCGAATGCCGCGCGCCCGGCAGGCGGCAAGATCCACTCCGTCATAACCGACGCCATTGATGACCACGATCTCCAACGCCGGCAGCCGGTCGAGCAAAGCGACGCCCACCTGACTGCCGCCGTTGCCGACAAGACCTCGAATCGTGCCACCGTGATTTGTCAGCGCCGCCTCCAGCGCGGACGCTGACGCGCCATCGTGGCACACGTAGCGCGCTTCCAACTCTGGCTGCACATGATCGGGCAGGGGGAAAAGGATGAGAAGTTCGGGTGGATTCATGGAGGTGAGAACGCGGGCTTGAGTTTCGCTGGAAGTCGCTGAATGATTTTCATTCCCTAGCACACGATGCCCGCCAAAGTCCAGCCCGCGCCCTGCCAGCATACCCATAGCCCGTGCGCAAACACCGAGTTGATCGAACGCGCCATCACCCGCTGCAAGGAGGCCGGTCTGCGCCGCACGCGCGCGCTGGAGGACGTGCTGCACATTTTGATCGAGGCGCGCGGACCACTGACCCTGGCGGACGTGGCCGAGTCACCCCACCTGCGCAGCGGCGCTGACCGCGCCACGGTCTATCGACTGCTCATGAAACTCGAGGAGCGCGGCATCCTGCGCCGGCTCGGCCTGCACGACCGCTCCGCCTACTACACCATGATTTTTCCCGGTGAGCACAACGATTACCTCATCTGCACCCGCTGCGGCAAAATCCAGCGACTGGAGATCTCCTGCCCGGTGGAGGCGCTGGAGCACGAAATCGCCCGCCAGTCGGGTTTCAAGGGCCTTTATCACGAGTTGGAGTTCTTCGGCCTCTGCCCGCAATGCGCCTGAGCGCGTTGCACAACGCGTATTTCCGGTGCATCTATGACCATGGAAACCGCGATTGCCTACAAAGTCGGCAGTGAAAAATTGATCAAGGTGCTGCCGGCCGCCTCGGACCGGCTGCGCGGCCTGCTGCGCAAGCAGGGGCGCGAGGAGAACGGCGCGTTGCGTGTCAAGGTGGTCGGCGGCGGCTGCTCCGGTTTGCAATACAAAATGGATCTCGTGGATGGCCCGCTGAACCGGGACATCCTGGTCACCTCCAACGCAGTGCGGGTGGTGATCGATCCCAAAAGCGCGCTGTTCGTCACCGGCTCCGAACTGGATTACAGCGACGACCTGCAAAGCGGCGGTTTCAAAGTCAAGAACCCGAACGCGGTGGTGACCTGCTCCTGCGGGGAGAGTTTTTCAGCCTGATGAGCGACGCCTTTGCCTTGCTGGGGCTGCCGCGGCAGGCGTCGCTGGAGCCGGAGGCGGTGAAGACCGCCTACATCGAGCGTTGCCGCGACGCGCACCCGGATCGCGCCGAGGGCGACGCGCGCTTGAGCGCCGAATTAAACGCGGCCTACGAGTTGCTGCGCGAGCCGGAGGGACGCTTGAAGCACCTGCTCGACCTGGAGGGGGGAGCGGAAGCCACCGCCTGGGCCACCGTGCCCATGGACGAGACCTTGATGCAACTTTTTTCCCGACTCGGCAGCCTGCTGACGCGGCTGGACGGCTGGGTCAAAAGACACGAGACCGCCGCCAGCGCACTCGCCCGTGCCCTGCTCGCCAGCGAACAAATGACCCTGCAAGAGGAAGTGGAAAACGTGCTCGCAGACCTGGAGCAGCAGCGCGCCGAGCTGACCTCACGCCTGCCTGAAACGGACCAACTGCGCAAAGTAAACCCGCCCGCAGCCACCGCCCAAATGCGCACCCTGCGCGCCCACTTCGCCTACTTGTCCAAGTGGACCACCCAAGCCCGCGAGGCCCTGCTGAAGCTGGTTTGATGAAAAAACACCCCTTCTTGCTCTGTCCAGTAATCAGTCACCACTCACCACTTACTACTCACTACTGACCGAAAACTGATCACTGATTACCGATAACCTCCCCCATGCCCCGCCTCTCCCCCATACTCCTCCTCGCGCTCGTCCTCTCCGCACCCGCCGCCGAGAACGTCACCGGTTTGCGTGTCGAGTTGGTCAGTGAGGTCACGCACATTCAACCCGGCACCCCGTTTTACGTCGGGGTGTTCATCCAGCACGAGCCCGGCTTTCACACCTACTGGAGGCAGCCCGGCATCGTCGGTGTGCCGACCAGCATTCGCTGGGAATTGCCGCGCGGTTGGAAAGGCGGCGAGCTGGAGTATCCGGAGCCGGAGCAAGTCCTGATGTTCACGCTCAAAGCCCAGGGCTACGAGCGCGATGTGCTGCTGCAAGCGCGCGTCATTCCACCAAAGAAACTGCCACCCGGCGACACCGTCACCCTGCGCGGCAAAGCCGTCTGGATGTGCTGCGCCCAATCCTGCCACCCCGGGTTCAAAGACTTGACCCTGACCCTGCCTGTCGCCGCCGGCGATCCCGAACCGGACGCCAAATGGCATCCGCTTTTTGAGAAAGAACGCGCCGCGCAAGCGCAACCCAGCGCCGCCTGGGCCGCGCGCGCCCGCCAGATCAATCCGACCCAGGTCGAACTGCATTTGACTCCGGTAACCAAGGACGCCCGAGCACTCGACGCGAGTCTGGCGGCCAAAGTCCTCTTTTTCACCGGCGACGGTTGGATCGACTCCGACGACCCGCATCAGATCGAGTTCGACGCGTCCAGCGGCGGCCTGCGCTTGCTGCTGCCGGTATCAAAAGGCTTTCGCGACAAACAGCCGCCCGAGCACCTCGACGGTCTGCTGCAACTGAGCGGTGGCTGGGAACGTGGCGGCAAACCGCGCACCATGACGATTCGTCCGGCACTCGAGCAATGAGGATGGGCAATCAGGAGGATTGCCCTAATCAAGCAAACGCCGCGATGAAGCTGACCTCCAGCGCCAGGCTCTCGTTGACGTTGGTGCGCAGGAACTGGTCCAGCCGCCGCAGGGCTGCCAGCCGCTTGTTGAGTTCGGCGGCGCTCCAGCGACCCGCCAGTTCGGCGGTCGCCTCGCTGTAATCGGGAATGTCCAGATGCGCGCTGCCGGCCTGCTGGCGCGCGGCGTCGCCCACCCAGGCCAGCAGCAGGTCCATCAATGCGTCCCGCTGCTGCTGGTAGAGCGCCTCGATTTGCGCCTCCACCTGGTCTTCCCGCTGCTTGAGCCAGTTGCCATCCGTGGTCTGTTTGTAGTGGTCCTGCTCTTTTTTGAACTCCTCCTCCAGCTCCCTTTTGATGCCACCTTTGATCTCCTCCAGGATTTCCTGAAACTCGGCCTTCAACGCCAGCGCGCCGGAGATGCCCGCGCTGCTTCTGCCGCCCAGTTTGCGCAGCACCTCCAGCAGCCTTTTTTCACCGGCGCTGAACTGGCGCGCCCCAGGCGGCGGCAGCAGGCTGATCTCAATGACTCGCGAGCGCGTCGTCGGCAGCAGGGCGCGCGGGTTGTGCGTAAGCAGCAAAAACAGCGCTCCGGCCGGCGGCTCCTCAAGTGTGCGCAAAAAGGCGTTCTGCGCGCTGTCGTTCATGCGCTCCGCATCCTGAACGATGCCGGGTTTCAATCTCCCGCCCGAACTCATTTGCGTATGCTGAATGAAATGCCGCATCGTGTTTGGCAGCGGATTGCCGGCCTCGCCCACAACAATGCGCCGACTCTTGCCCTCGGGCGACAGCACATAGGCGCCGTCGCGCTGAAAGTCCTCCAGACTGTGCCGGGGCTGGCCGCTGACCCGCCGCAACAAATCGAGCGCAAATCCGCTCAAGTCGGCCTCGCGCGGCCCGGTGATGAGATAGGCGTGTCCAAGCCGTCCTTGTTTGGCGGCGTGATCCAGCAAAGCGAGGGCGTTTTCCGGTTTAAAAGGCATCGAAGCGGGTGGTGAGGATGTGCCAGAGACGCTCGTGAATGGCCTCCGGCGCGGCGGTGGCGTCCAGCACCTGCATGCGACCCGGCTCGGCGGCGGCCAAGTCGAGGTAACCCTGGCGGACTTTTTCAAAAAAGGACAGCGGCAGGCTCTCGATGCGGTCCAGCTCGCGTCCGGCACTGACGATGCGCTGGTGCGCGACGTCCGCCTCCATGTCGAGCAAAAAAGTCAGGTCCGGCAGCGTGCCCCCAACCGCGAAGGCGTTGATCGCGGCCACGCTCGCCAAAGGCAGGCCGCGCGCCACGCCTTGATAAACCGTGGTGGAGTCGAGAAAACGATCCAGCAACACCACTCTACCCGACTCCAGCAGGGGACGAATTTTTTCCCGCACGAGCTGCGCCCGGCTGGCGGCAAACAGCAGCAGCTCCGTCTCCGCGCTCATGTCCGCGCCCTCCGGCGCGTGCTGCAAAAGGTGGCGGATCGCCTCGCCAATGGCCGTGCCGCCCGGCTCGCGCATCAACTCCACCCGCCGCCCCGCCTGCTCCAGGCGCGCGCGCAACAGCCGAATCTGCGTGGACTTGCCGCAGCCTTCAGAGCCTTCGAACGAAATCAGGATGCCGGGAGATGCCATGAGCGCACTCTGTCTTAGCGATGCGCGCGCTTTTGTCGAACAAAACCCGCCCCAACCCGCAACGCGGGCGTTCCAGGTTGGCTAATGAGGCTGAATGTAAACTGTGTTGCAGATACATTGTTGACATGCCTTGATTTTACTGGGCATTTGCCATCGAAAAGCTGCGTCAACTAGGCGCGGGCCGTGGCTGCCTGCTACCTGCAATCTACCGGTTCTCTTGCGCGGAGCGGGGGCGCGCCCCTGCCATTTCCTTTTGCCCCCACGTCAAGATTGGCTAGCATGTTGTATGTCAGAAACCATGAAGCAAGCACAGGGCACTTTTGCCGCGCGTGCGGACAAAGAGAGCATTGAGGAGGGGCTCGGGTTTGCCCCGAAATTCGACCGCGACGGGCTGATCCCGGCGATGGCGGTCGATGCCGACAGCGGCCATCCGTTGATGCTGGCCTACATGAACGAGGAGAGTCTGCGGCTTACTTTGTCATTGCGCAAAGCCGTGTATTGGAGTCGCAGCCGCGGTGAACTGTGGCTCAAAGGCAAAGGCAGTGGCGAGATTCAGGAGATCGTGGAAATCTTGACCGACTGCGACCAGGACGCGCTTGTGCTGCGGGTGCGCCAGCGCGGCGGCGGTTGCTGCCACACCAAACGCCCAACCTGCTTCTACCGGCGGGTCAAACTGGATGGCGACATTGATCAGGGCAGCCTGCTGTTGGAGAAGCTGTGAAATGGAAGGCGAGTGAACTGTAGCTGGCCTCTGTGAGACCGGCGAATGGTGAAAGTTCTGCGAAACGAGAGGGGCCGCGCTTGGGCAAGCGCGCCTAACCTCGTAGGCGCAGTCGCCAGAATGCGGCGGCCGGCTCAACCGCCCAAGCATGACCCCAAAAAAACGCCGCCTCCAATCGGAGACGGCGCTTCAAAACAACAACCAGGGGTAAAAACTCGATCAGGCGCCGGCCTTGGCCGCGCGCGTGTTGCGCTCCTTGACCGCCATGGCTTCCTTGCCTTTGCGACCACGCAGGTAATGCAGACGGGCGCGACGCACCTTGCCCTGGCGGGTGATCTCGATTTTGGCCACTTTCGGCGTGTGCAGCGGGAACACGCGTTCGACGCCCTCGCCATATGAAATCTTGCGAACGGTGTAGGACGAGTTCAGGCCCGAGCCCTTGCGGGCGATGACGATGCCGGCGAAGATCTGAATACGCTCCTTGTCACCTTCGATGACGCGGCAGTGCACTTTCACGGAGTCACCCACCCGGAATTCGGGGATGTCCTGCTTGATCTGCTCTTGTTCGAGTTTGGAAATGATGTTCATGGGGATGGTCTCCTGCGGCCCTCCGGGCACAGGCCGACGGCCCGAAAGAGGGGCGGCAAAGGTGGGCTAAACTGGAAAAGGCGCAAGCGCAAAATTGCGGGTCGGATGGAATTTTCCGTTGCGCGCTTTCAGGTTCGCTGCTTACATCCACGCTCCCAACCACAAGGGAACCATGGCTCGGTAGCTCAGTCGGTAGAGCAGGGGATTGAAAATCCCCGTGTCGGCGGTTCGATTCCGTCCCGAGCCACCACTTTTAATCCAGCTTGATCCTCGTTCATCGCCTCCTCACGCCGCCAAAAGCGCTTCGATGGCGGCCAGCTCTGCCGCGTCATGAATGGGCGCGGCATAGCCCGGCGCGGTCGCCCGGCAGGTTTTTGAAGGCGGGTGCGGTGGGACGGGGGGTGGGTTTTCATAGCGCGTCTTTCCAGCGATCCCTGGAGTATTCAGCGTGAGTCTGAAGGCCAGCGCGCAGGCGTGGCCCGTGTCGAAATGCAGCGGTCAGCTTGCCGCGCCCGCCCACAGCCGCAGGCCGTCGGCACACATGGCGGCGGCATTGGCGAGTTCGTATTGCCGCCAGCCCGCCTCGGGCAGCCCGGCACGCAAGGCGCGCTCATGCTCGGACGCCTCAAAGTGGCGCCGCCACTCCTCCGCTGGCATGTCACGACAGGCAAGCGCCTGAGCGGCCACTTCACGCACGCGTTCTTGGTAGCGCGCGAGATGCGCTCGCACCTCCCTCACCTCTCCAAAATGAGTCAGGCAGAGGCGGGCATAGCCGCCTTCTTGCAAGCAGCGGATCGAGTGCAAATACGGCTCCAACTCAAACTGCGGGGGCGCGCTTGTGACGGAGAGATAGTGCGAAGAGGGCAGCCTCATGCCGGCCACATCGCCGGTGAAGCAGGTGTCTTCCACCGCGTAGGCATGGTGATGCCGCGCATGCCCCGGTGTGTCGAGCGCGGTTACGGTCACAGCGCCTACTTTAACGCTTTCCCCATCCGCCAACGCGGTGACGTTTTCTGCCGGAGCCGCCAACGTCTGCCCCCAAAGACTCTCCATTTGACGGCCATAAACTTCGCGCGCGCCTGTCAGAAGGCGGGCGGGGTCGATCAGATGCCGTTGCGCGCGCGGATGACAAAAGAGTTGAGCCCCCTGCCCTGCCCACCAGCCGGCGGCGCCCGCATGATCGAGATGGACATGGGTGACGAACACCTTTTTGATTTCGGCCGGAGTCGTGCCCGCTTCCCTCAGGGCTTCCAGCAAACACGGCAGGGTGCTGCCGGGCCCGGTTTCGATCAGGGCTTTTTCGCCCGCGGACTCGAGCAACCAGGAAGCGATCAACCCGGGGGTCTGCCGGAAGCGCAGATCAAGCGGGCGAACCTGCATGGGTTTCCGAGGGGCTCAGAAACGTCCGCCACGCCCGGTCGGGTTGGGGTCCATGTCCAGCGGGATGCTGACTTGCGGGAAGTCTTTCAGGGTCAGGGAGAACAGCAGGCCGTAGTCGCTCAAGCCGTTGCGGCTGTCGCGAATCATGGCGCCGATGGAGGCGGTCCAACTGCTCAAATCACGGTGCAAGGAGTAGCTTTGATACTCGAGCGTACCGTCGTCCATTTCATAAACGTGGTTCATGGAGACGCCCCAGTTCTCGTTCACGCGGGCGTAAATCCGGGAGAAGAAGAGGCTGCTATCCTGGAACAAGGGATGGTCGTTGATGAACTGGTGGCCGAGTGTCAACGACAGGGTTTTGACAGGCAGCCAAGTGAAGCCATGGTTGATTTCGGTGAAGTTGTCCGCGCCGCCGGAGATGGGAATTTGCGTGTCCGCCCAGAAGTTGAGCCAGGGCACCGGGCGCCAGAACAGTTCGTTGTAGAGGTTGGACAGATCGCGGTTGAATTCGGGGTCATCAAAAAACACATCCACATAGGTGTTCAGACCGGCCCAGGTGTAGGTCTGCACCGCCTGCTCGGTGGCCTCGCGGAAGGCGCCGTTTTCCACGGCCTGATAATCGCGGCGGGTTTGCAGCACGTTGCGCATCCCGACACGGGCGATGTTCCAGGAGCGCAGGTCATCGATGGCGGTGTAGAGCGGAATGTCGAGCGAACGCGGACGGGTCGTCGGCGCCAGGCGGTCGATGGCCGGGAAACCCTCAGGCACCTCGGCGTCCACGTAGGAGTAGTTCAGGTAGGGCTGGAAGACATGCCGCACACCATCCAGTCCAAAGGTTCGGCTCTGCACCTCCTCCCAAGTTTTGCTGAGCTTGAAAGAGACGTCCATGCCGGCGCTGAAGATGCTTTTGGTCTCGTTGGTCATTTCAGACGACCCGCCCTTGATGTCGTCGTAGTGGGTCAGACCACCGCCAAGGCGAGGCACCACGTTTAACCAGCCAAAAAAGGTCTTGGGGTAAAGAAATTCGTGGTAGCTGTGGAAGCGGTTGTAGCCGGGCTCCTGCAGGCGGCTGCGCAGAAGATCGAGGGCCTGCTGCACTTCGTTGGTGGCGACGATGGTCTCAGGATCCAATCCGAGCACGCGGCGGAACGCGGCTTGGTTCGCGGGAGCGTCCGTGGGAAGGCCGGAAATCGGATCAATGGGACCGCCGCTGGTCAGGAACGCCTGTCCCTCCTTGATCAATTCCCGCGTCTGCTGAAGTTCCATCTCGCTGAACTTCTCCTCGTAAATGCCGGCGGTGGTATTGCCTTGATAGAACAAGCCGGTGTTGAAGACGGGCTGGCGGATGAAATCGAAGGCAAGTTCCGGCAGCCGGGTGGAGGTGCGGTAAAAGTCGTTCAATTGAAACTTGCCCATGAGCGTCGCGGTGTAACGGTCCGCGGTGTGCACGAGTGAGATTTGGTTGTCAGGCTCGCGGTTGGAGCGGAACTCCTCGAAGAAAAAGTCCTCGTAGAAGAAAAAGTCGCTCATCTTGTTGATGTCGAAATCGAGATACCAGGTGCTGGTTTCAGGACCGGGGATGTAGATGCGGTGCTGGAAATTGACGCGGTAGCGGTCCGAGTCGAGGTTCTGCCGTTCCAGAGCCTCGCTGCGCCCGCCCGTGCGGGTCAACGTCGGATCGGTGTCGTTGGCATAGTAGAGCTTGAGTGTGCCGAAGTTGTTCTGGTTCCAGCGGTGGCGCATGGAGATGAAATCCACGCCGCCTGCCACGCCTCGGGAACTGCGCAAGTCCAGCTTGTATTTGGCCAGGGTGTGATCGCCGTGAATGACACCGTATTGGTTCATCAAAAAGGCGCCCCAGTTGCTGGTCCAGCCCGGCGTGAATGTGTATCCCACCTCGTCGTTCAGGGGTTGCGAGATATAGGGAATCCAAAACACCGGGGTATCCCCCACGTACAAAGTCACCTTCTTCATGACGATGCGGTCGTCCGGGTAAATGGTGATGTGCTTGGCGCGCACGCGGTAATTCGGATCCGCAAGGTCGTGGGTGGTGATGTAGGCGTTATCGCCGTCAATGCGCTCAATGAACTTGGTCTCCGTCTCGAACTTGTCAGTGGTGTAGAGCAGGGCGCCGGAACCTTTGCCAAGGGAACTGCGAATCACATTGCCGGTCAGTTCGCCCGTTTTGATGTTATAGACAATGCTGTCGCTCTTGTAGGTGATGCCGCCCTTCCAAACGGTGACGTTGTCACGCGCCATCACATCGCCCGTGTTCGAGTTGTAGTCCGCCCGGCCAGCGCGGATTTCGGTGTCGCCGTATTGGATTTCGACATCGCCTGTGGCGGTGGCGATCCCGGTCGCTGGATCGAAACTGGTTTCAAAGCCCTGGATGTCAATGTTGCTGGTGAGGTTCTCCAGCAGGTCCTGGGCTTGCAAGCTCAGACCCGCCAGCAGTGCCAGGGCGGGAACGACGAAATGGCAGCGGACAGAAATCATGGAATTGGGAGAAGAGTGAAGTCCGGAGAGGAGAACTCCCCGCCGGGATGACAATCGGGCTCCTTATCAGATAGGCCAGCGCCCGGCGGGTGACAAGGTAAAAAAGATGGGGCACGCGCGGTGCTTCAATCCGCCCTTCGCTGCTCGGTCCGAAGCGCCAGTTCCAGCGTGCGCAAGTCAGCGTTGCCGCCGCTCATTACCAACCCGACACGCCCCCCTCGGAGCTCAGCACACCGCTTTTTCAAGGCCGCCCAGGGCAAAGCGGCGGCGCCCTCGGCCAGATTGTGGGTGCTCTCCAGCAGCTCCCGCATCGCCGTCAGGGCCTCCTCATCCTCAATGGCGACCACGTCATCCGCATGGCGGAAGATCAACTCCAACGCCTCCTCGTTGGGGCGCGCGCAGGCCACGCCCTCCGCCACTTTTGTGCGACTGGGCTGGGAAACGAGCCGTTTTTCACGAAACGACAGCGCGTATGCCGGTGCCTGGGCGCTGACCACGCCGATGACACGGGTGCCCAGCCCGAGGGCCGCGCGCGCCGCCAGCACGCCGCACAAACCCGACCCCAGGCCGATGGGGACAAACACGGCATCCAGCGGCGGCGCGTCCCGAAAAAACTCCAGCGCGTAGGTGGCCACCCCGCGCACCAACCAGGGATGAAAGGAGGGCACCGGATGAAGTCCCTGCTCGACGGCCAGCTCGCGCGAGAACTCCAGCGCCTCTTGAAACTCCGCCCCATGCTCCACCAATTCCGCGCCCAGCGAGCGCATGGCGGCGTTTTTGCCGGGGTTGTTGCCGCGCGGCACCACGATCACCGCACGCAGACCGTGGCGGCGTGCCGACCAGGCGATCGACTGCCCATGATTGCCGGTGGAGGCGGCGACCACGCCCCGGAGGCCCGGCTGGCGGTGTTTTAATTCATCCAGGTAAACGATGCCGCCGCGCACTTTGAAGGCCCCCACCGGGGTGTGGTTCTCATGCTTGACCCAGACCTCCGTGCCTGCCGCTTCCGACAAAAGTGGCCATTGATAAGAGGGGGTCGGCGGCACATGGGGCCGGATCAACGCCGCCGCGGTCTCGATCTCAGTCAGGGTGGGGAGAGACATCATGCGGTGTATGTTCCCAAATTGAACGAGCCATGACTGGTTTTCCCATCAGCTCAGTCGCGGGCAAGTGAATAGCACACCAGTTCGCGGTCATTGCGTGCATAGACCGAGCGATTTGCGAAGGCGGGGTGGGACCACAACACCGGGCGCCTGGGGTCGATGGTGGTTGGCTCCAGCATTTTGAACCGTCCCAGTTCCGCGTAGCCGCCCGGACTGAGGTTTGCCAAAATCAGTTCGCCTTTCTCGTTCGCGAGAAAAAAGCGGTTCTCATGCTTGATGATAAAGGCGTTCGCCCAGCGCACCGGCTCGCCGTCTGTGGTGGCGGCGAAGGTTTCCCAGAGCCGCTCGCCCGTCTCCAGGCGCAGGCAGCGGAGCTGGCCGTAGCTGCACACCCCGTAGATGTGACCATCCTCAATGAATGGCGTGCTCATGATCGAGTTCAACGTGTCCGTGTTTTTCTCGGTGATGCTCCGGCTCTGCCAGACCGGCTCCCCCGGTGGGGAGGCTCCCCGCAGACGGAAGCACTTGGAGCCGTTGTAGAAGGCGGTGAGGAAAAGAAAGTCGCCCGCCAGCCTGGGTGTGGGAATGCTCAAGCCCGAGCGCAGATCCCAGGGATGCGACCACAATACCGTGCCTGTGTCTGGATCGAGCGAGTTCACCGCCTGGGCGTGCCAAAGAATGATTTGTCTGACCCCATCGTGCTCAATCAGGGTGGGCGGCGCATATCCAGGTTCGCGTGCGTCCAGGCCGCGCCAGAGCACCGCCCCGCTGTCCTTGTCAAAGGCCACGACCACACTGCCGGGTCCCCCACACAGGCAGATCAACGCCTGCCCGACGAGCAAGGGATGGCCCGCAAACCCCCACATCGGCGTCCGCGCGCCGAAGTCCCTCTTGAAATCCCGCGACCACAATACCGCGCCCGAAACCGCGTCGAGGCAAAACAGATTCCCCTCGGCGCCGAGGGTCCAGACCTTGCCATTGCTCACCAGCGGCGTGCAGCGCGGCCCGGTGGAATAAGCCATCGTGTAGGTGCAGTCATAGCGATGCTCCCAGATGATCCGCCCGTCCTTGGCATCCAGGCAGACCACCCGCTCGCTGCCGGGCAGGATGCCCTGGGACCGGGAACTTTTTTCATCCTCCCTCGCGACAGCCACTTCCCGGTCCATCACATAAACCCTTCCCCCAACCACCGCCGGCCCCGTGTAACCCGCACCGATCTCCACCCGCCAAAGCGCTGAAGGACCGCCCTCGGGAAAGCGCTCGATCACACCGTCCTCCCGCCAGACGCCGTCCCGCGCGGGCCCCAGCCACTGCGGCCAGTCATCTGCCAAAGCCATGTTCCAGGTCGTGATAAAGACGAGAGTGAAAAGGGTGCGGCGCATGACTTTGGCTTCGGGGTTAAAGATAAGGTTAACGGTTTTCCAACCGTCGGTTCTTCAAGCAGCGCGGACCCCGCTTCCACGACGCCAGCGCACCAACCCGTATTTGGGACTCAACACGTAAGCCAGCACGAAGAAGGCGCCCAGCACCAGGATGATGGTGGCGCTCACCGACCAGCCCAGCGGGTAGGACAAAAAGAAGGCGGTAACGGAGCCGGTCATGCCGATCAGACCGCCGCCCCAGAAAAGGGCGCGCGCATTGTCAGTGAGCAGGTACACGGTGGCCGCCGGCGCCACCAGCAAACCGACGCTCAAGATGCAGCCGACCGCTTGCAGGGACGACACCAGCACCAGAATCACCACCGCGAACGTGGCATAATTGAGCAAGCGCACCGGCACGCCCAGGCTGGCGGCGATGTTGGGCTCGAACAAATAAATCAGCAGCGGCCGTTGCAGCGCGGTCAGGGTGAGCACGGCGATGACACTGATACCGAAGGCAATCCAGAGGTCGCTGTCCGCCATGCCGACGATGCTGCCAAAGAGCCATTCATCCAACTTTTGCCGCACGCTCAGGCGCTGTAAAATGATGTAGCCGCCGGCGAAGGCGGTGGTGTAAAGGATGCCCATGGCGGTGTCCTGATCCAGGCGCGAGGTGCGCGACAGAAACACCGACCCGAGGCCCACCAGCATGGCCGCGAACACCGCGCCCGCCAGCAGGCTCCACTGCGTGATGCCGGCCAGCAGCACGGCCAGCGCGATGCCAGGCAGCAGCGCATGGCTGAGCGTGCCCACTTTCAAGGCGGACTTGCGCAGCACCACAAAGGCGCTGACGAAACCGTTGGCAAAGCCGATCATGATGCAGGCCAGCAAGGCGCGGCGCGCGATCGGCTCCGCCAGGAAATCGGCCAGGGTCGGCAGGCTGGAGGCGGGCTCGTTCATGCGGGGAGAAGGGGTGCAAGCATCCTGCTCGCACTGAAAATGGGATTGCAAGCAGGATGCTTGCACCACCTTAAAAACAAGCTGGAAGCTTGTGCCACCTTACACGCCATAAGCCTCCTCCACGGCTTGGGTTGTGAACACCTCCGCCACCGGCCCGAAGGCCACCACACGTTGCCGCACCAGCAGCACCTCGTCAAAAATCGTCGGCACCGTGGCCAGATCGTGGTGGCTTGAAATCAAAAGCCTGCCTTCCTGCGTGAGTTCGCGGAACAAGGTCGAAAGGTTCTCCTGAGCGGGTTTGTCGAGACCGGTGAAGGGCTCGTCCAGCAGCAGCACATGCGCTTCCTGCGCCAGCGCGCGGGCCACGAAGGCGCGCTGCTGCTGGCCGCCGGAAAGCGCGCTGATTTGACGGTCACTTAATTCCACAAGCTGCATCGCCACCAGCGCGCGCTCCACCATCTCCTCATCGTGCTTGGAAAAACCGCGCCACCAGCCGAGGTTGGGAAAGCGGCCCATCTCCACCAAGCCGCGCACGGTGATGGGAAAGCTCCAGTCGATCTCTCCGCGCTGCGGCAGGTAAGCCAGTTCGTGGCTGGATTGCGTCAGTTGCCGCCCGCGCCAAAGCACAGAGCCAGCGTCCGGTTTCAGCAGCCCGGCCAGCGTCTTGAGCAGCGTGCTTTTGCCCGCGCCGTTCGGCCCGACCAGCGCGATGCTGCGCCCGCACTCGGTTTGAAAACTCACGTCGAGCAGCGCCCGCACCTCGCGGTAACTGACGCTGAGTCCGCTGACCTTGAGCACATGATGATGCGGCTCGCCGGGCTGCGCGCCCCAGCAGACATGGTCGGGATGATCATGCGGATGCGTATCGTGAGCATGGGCGGCCGCGCTCATCACCACACAAAGGTCAGCACGTCACTGACCTCGCCCTCCGCCGCCCAGCGCGTCTCGGCGCGCGCATCCAGGCCCTCCGGCTCCAGTTCCACCGTCACCGCCGTCAAAGGCGTGCCCTCCGGCCAGGAGACCTCCAACACCAGTTCGTTGCCATCATGGCCGATCTCCAACTCCGCCTCGACCTCCACCGGCGCCTCGGCACTGGCCCAGTCGATGTCCTTTAAAATTTCCTTCTCCCCGGCCATCAGGCTCACCGACTGCGGTTGGTGCGCAAAGATCACCCGCACGCGCGTGTCGAGATGATGCACATGCTCCTCCTCGGGATGGTCATGCGCCCCGCGCACCACCACGGGACCATCATGCGCGTGATCATGCCCGCCGCCGCGTGCGCAGGTCAGACGCCACAGCGGGAAAGCCACCAGCACAAAGGCGGCGGCCAGCAGGAGCAGATGGATGGGTGGAGAGCCGCGCATCAATGCAACAAAATGGCATTTACGCGCTCAGGGTCAATTCGATTTCAACGCGGCGGTGATGACCCCGACGTTGTGGCGCAGCATCGTCTCAAAGGTGTGCGCGTGCGGCGCGGTGCCGTCCGCCACCAGGGTGCCGCCCACGCGCGCGCCAGTGCCGCGGGTGATCTCGGCCAGCACCTTGGGATTGGCTTGATCCTCGGGGAAGACCGCCTTGATTTGGTGCTCGCGAATGACTTGCATGGTCTGGGCCAGATACTGCGGCGAGGCGTCGTCCGTGCGGCCAAGACCGAGCACCGGCACGGACTTGAAACCGTACTCTTTGCAGAAATAGCCGAAGGCGGCGTGGGCGGTGACCAGCTTGCGATCGGAGCGCGGAATCTGCGTCAGCTCTTTTTTGGCCCAGGACTTGAGCGCGGAGAAGTGTTTGCCGGCGGCTTTGGCATTGGCTTTGTAGGCGTCCTTGTTGGCGGGATCGGCCTCGGCAAACTCGTCCGCCAGCACCCGCGCCGCGCGCTCCATGGCGTCGGCGCTGTGCCACCAGTGCGGGTCGATGCTCGACTTGGCGTGCGCGGGGCAGCACACAAAGACATCGCTGCCCCCCTGCACGATGACGGAGGGAACCAGGCGCCCCACTTCCACCACCTTGACACCAGCCCCCACGCTGTCGCGCAACTTGCCGAGGTAGGTCTCCAGGTTTTTGCCGGAGGCCAGCAGCAGAGTCGCGCCACGCATGGTGGCGATGTCTTTCGCGGAGGGTTCAAAGTGATGCACGTCGCCACCCGCCTTGAGAATCTCCACCACTTCGACCTGCTGGCCGCCGACTTGGCGGGCGAGGTCGGCAACGATGGGATGCAGCGTGGCCACTTTCAGTGCCGCCGGCAGCGGCAAGGCGGTGAGCAGAGTGAGGAGGTAGAGCAGGTGTTTCATAATAAAATGGGGGTTGAAGATCTATCGCACCTCCGGCCCGCCCCAGTTGAAACTGACCTGGCCCCAGACGCTGTGATCGGTGCCGAACTCGTTGGAGTGGTCATAATTGTACTGGACGCGGAACTTCACGGTGCGGGCGTCATTGATGTAATACGTCAGGCCGGGGCTCAATCTAAAACGATCATCAAGACCCGCCTCGCGGCTGCCGCTCACATATTCAGCGCGCAGTCCGGCTTCAAAGCGATTGTTGAAGCCGTAGAGCAGGCTGCTGTAAAAACCCCAGTCGCGCAGAGTGGCGCGGCGCGCGGCCTCGTCATGGTCGTCAGCGTGATCGTCTTCATGGTCGTCGTGATGATCATCATCATCATGGTCGTCGTGGTCATCGTGATCGTCGTCATGATCATCGTGCCCCGGCAGTTGACGCCCGGAGTCCGCGCCCCAGCGCCGCCACATCACCTCGTTGCGCCAGCGCAGATAACGCCCGCCGGGTTCGAAGCCGTTTTGCCGCCACTGGTACTCGAAGTGGCCGCCGTAGATCTGGGTGCCACGTCCATATTGGTTGCCCCCCCAGGCCCCGGACACACCGACGCGATACTGGTGAAAGTCGTTGTAATGGTAAATGTTGGTCCAGTTGGCCACGGTCATCACGTCGTCAAACGCGGCGCCGCTGGCCTCGAAGCGCGCGCCCTCGATCTCGCGGCTGCCGTGATGATGATGCCCATGCGGATCGGGCGCCACGCCCACCGCCACATCAAGCTGCGAAGTCCAGGGCAGCGGCAGTTTCCAGGTCACATCCGCGCCGATGATGGTCAGCGAGTCCTCACCCAGCACGCGCGCATTCACCAAATACTGGTCCGCCCAGTCAAAGCCGTGCGGGTGGTAGGTGTTCTGAATGCCGAAGCGGTTGTAAATGCGACCCCCGCGCAGTTCAAAGCCGCCGAGCCAGCCCAAGTCGAGGTTTTGCAGCTTGGCGAACCACTCCTCATAAATGCCCTCCCAATGCCCCTCGGAATCGACGTTGGCGGCGTAGGTCCCGAAGGCTTCGAAGTACTCGTTGAAGCGGCCGGACAGGCCGAACTCGATGTTTTGCCAAGTGAAGCCGTTGGTGTTCGGGTCGTGGTGCCCGGCCTGCAAGTTCTCCTGGTCGGTGGTGGAGGTACCGAAGGCGGTGTCCACATGGAGGTGCGGGAACAACACGCCACCGAGGCTCACATCCATGCCGGTGAACCAATCCGCCGCGTCCACCTTGCCATCCATCGGCAGCACCACGGGCGAACTCATGGCGGTGAACGGCGTGTAAGCGTATTTGCCCTGGCGCTGGGCCTCGAACTGGCCGCGATTGTTGGTGGACTGAGCGGACAAAGACGAGAGCGCGAGCAAAGCCGACGCACCAAAAAGAAGCGGGAGATGGCGGTTCATAAAAGCAAACAACTTGCAAGTAAACAGGCGCAGTCAATGCCTTGTTGCAATTTTTTTGCGTTTCATGAACGCGACCTGGCTATTCGCAGGCACTCGCGGTGTTGCCCGCAGGCGAGTCAGCATGACAAGGCCTGTAGCGCCTTTGGGTGACGACGCTGCCATAACTTGCTGGCCAGAAGAGTTTAACCCATTGCCAACGCAGAGGCATGCAACTCCCGGGTCCTGCCGCGCAGGTCGGCGACGCTCACCTCGCCCTTGTCCACTTTGGCGAGCAGGGTGCGCTGGGCTTTGTAGTCGAGGTTTTCCTGGCCGGCCCTGCTTTGCAGCAGGCGCCAGGCTTTGCGGCGCTCGACGGCGAAGAGGACCATCTGGCGGCTGACGGCGAAGTGCTGGAGTTTGCCTTCAATCTCGGCGGTGATGAAGACCCCGAAGTCGGGGACGTAGGCGCGGTGCCCGGGATCGAAGATGCGGCGTTTCACCACGTCGTCCTGGGTGACGCAGACGAGGATGTCATCCAGCCGCATCATGCCGGCAGTTTCCCCGGCGCTGACAGCTTTGAGGTGCTTGCGGAAGCGGGCCTCGGTGAGCGCCCAATGCGCGACGGTGTAGTTGTATTTTTCCTTGCTGGAGTAGGCGGCCTCCCACCAGTCGCGGTTGAGGCTCGGGTTGCCTTTCACGTCGAGGCACTCCTGCGAGGTCTCGCCTTGTTGCGGATCGTGGATGAACTCGGGCATGCCGCGGCTGTCGCGCGCGAGTTTGGCCTGATGCGCGGACATGTTGTCGCCCACGCCGTGCTCGGGCTGGCAGGTGGTGTAAGCCTGAAAAAAGGCGGTGCCGCGGTACTCGAGGCCGTCGAGGAGGGATTTGTAAAGCTTGGCGGCGTTCGCGATCGAGACCTGGGCGATGTAGGGTGAGCCGTGGCCGGAGGTGAGAGCTTCCGCGACGGATTTTTTCTCGGTGAGCTTGCCCTGGGAGGCGCGGCCGAACTGGTTCATGTCGTAACCACCGAGCATGGTGGAGCTGTCGCTGTTCTGGCCGCCGGTGTTCGAGTACACCTGGGTGTCGAGCATGATGGCTTTCACGTTTGGACGGTTTTGCAGAATGACCTTGGAGAGGTTCTGGAAGCCGATGTCGCCCAGCGCGCCGTCGCCTCCGACGATCCAGACTTTGGGCAGCTCGCGGACTTCCTGATCGGTCATGAGCGTTTCGGTGAGGTGGGTGAGGTCCCAGTAATCATCGGTACTGAAGGCGGCGGCCCGGTCTTCGAGCAACATGCTGGCAAGGCGCTCGGGCGCGACGGAACGGCGGGCGTGGTTGAGCAGGAGGCTTTCCGCGATGAGCCAGGAGATGGTGGAGCCGTCCTGAAACAGGCTGTTCATCCAGGGGTAAGGATGCGGATTGGAAGGCGGAGTGGAGCCGTAAACGGTGTTGCAGCCGGTGGAGGCGCCCATGCACATGACAGACATGCCGTTGTCGAGCCGGCCATCAGCGGCCTGGATTTTGAAGTGATTGAAGGCGTCCTGGTTCATCACCGCGCAAAAGCCGCCGATGATCTCGTCGTCGCTGATCTCGCCATGATTTTCGATGCGTCGCGTGGTGTCCGCCTCATCCTCGCCGCCGAGGCCCATGATGAGGTGGGCGAAGGCGCGCTTGAAACTGGCATAAGCCTCGGGCGCCTCCTGCCTGAGAGCTTGGAGCCTGGCGTGGCCTTCCGATTTGAGACGGCCTGCCTTGTCGTAGAGACGATTGGCTTTTTTGTGATAAAGCGGGCGCATGTAGGCCTCGGTGATGGAGGCGATGGCGCGCAGGATGCTTTTCTCCCCGCAACCGGCACAGGCACCATCGCCGGAGACGAGGGCCTCGTAGTTGCGGCGCACCATGAGGTGGTTGCGCAGGGCGGCGGGCCGGCTGTCCTGGGGAGCGTCGTCATCGTAGAGGCCGAGGTATTTGCGCGGCGTCTCCGGCAGCAGGCGTCCGAAGATTTGCGCGCTGGTGAGGCGGTAGTTGAGCTCCTCGGTGTCAGGCACCATGCGCAAGGCGTCGTGATCGCCGCATTGCTCGACACACTCGCCGCAGCCTTTGCAGAGATCGGAGACCTGGATCATGAAGACGCCGCCCTCGCCGGGGCTTTTCTTTTCAATGGAGCGGAAGATGGCCGGGACGTTGCCGTAAGCGATGGGCAGCAAGTCGATGATGCCGGCGAGCTGGTCCTTGGCCTGCTGACTGATGCCGTGGTTCAAAGCCGCGACCTGCTCGCGGATGATGTCCTTAAATGGCAGTTTCTGCTTTGCTTCGACGGCGGCCTGCATGCGCGCGCGGGCGGCGAAGTCGATCTCAGGAATGGCGGCGAGCAGCTTGTCGCGGTCGCCGGAGTCGCTCACATAATGCCGCACGGCGGTCCTGAGCACGGTGGAGACATCCTGGGCGGTGTTCGGCAGCGCGGTGTCCGGGCAGGCGGTGATGCACTCCATGCACTGGGTGCAATTTTCCGGGATGTAGAGCGGGGTTTCGCGGCGGGCGACGTACTTCGACTGGGTGGCGCCGGTGCCGGCGGCCATGACTCCCACGGCGGCCAGGGCGCCGGCAGGCTGGTGATAACCGAGCCCGGCGCGAAACTCGCCGTCGAATTTATCGAGGGTGAAGACAGGGGCTTTTTCCGGCTGGCCGGGGTCGCGGGAGGCGGATTTCAGCTCAGGTGCAAACACGCCGGCCGTTGGCAGGATGGCTTGGGGAACGGCGGGCAGCATGGGCGCCAGCCGCATGGAGGAACGATCCTCGTCCTCATCCTTGCCGTATTGAATTTCAACGAGGCGGGAGAAGCCCTCGGCCATGACTTTCATGTTGGACGCGACGACGGCGTCGCCAAAGCGGCCGAACTTCTTGACGTACTGCTTGCGCACCACCTCCTCGAATTGCCCGCGGGTGAGATTGAATTCGTTGAGAAAAGGCGAGACCGCGAAGAAGGCTCCGAGGAAGGCGTTGCCCTGCATGCGCAGTTGCAGGTCAGAGCGCGGCGTGGCTTCCCTGGCAATGGCAAAGCCGGGCAGCAGGAAGACGCGGATATGGTTGTCGCGCACGAACTGGCGATGCTTTGGGGGAATGCGCTGCCAGGCGGTGGCCGGGTCGTCGCTGGATTCCCAAACGAGGCAGCCGCCCTTGTTGAGGCCAGCCAGGGGATTGGTATGAGTGAAAGCCTTGGGGTCGCAGCAGAGGACGACATCCACATGATTGAGCTCGCAGTTGACGCGCACGCGCTGGGGGGCCGCGACGAGGTAGTAATTGGTGGGGGCGCCTTTTTTCTCCGAGCCATACTTGGGATTGGCCATGATGTGGAGCTTCTGGACCAGGGCGCCGTCCTCGTCATATTTAGGATCGCGCTCGGAGATGAAGTTTCCGAGGTCGCCAAGGATGCTGCCGAGGTTTTTGCCGGTGGTGATCATGCCCCAGCCGCCGATGGAATGAAAACGCACGGCGATGGCGCCCTGCGGCAGCAGGGAGGGCGTGGTCTTGGAGATGACGGCGTAGGGATGCTCGACTCCGAGGACGAAAAAAGTCTCCCCACCGGCGGCGGTGCGGCCATCGGCGCGGGCGCTCATGCCGGTGGCGAACTCATAGGCACCGAGGATGTGCTCGGGACGGAAATCGCGGGAGCCGAGGCCATAACTGCCGCGGAACAGACGCGGAGTTTCCCCCGGCGCCAGCGCAGGCACGGCGCCGCCGAACTTGGCGGCTTCATTGGCCTTGCCGAGAGCGACGCGGATATCCCGCGCGAGCGGATTGTCTCCGGCCAAGCCCTCGTCGGTGCGCTCAATGATGATGATGTTCTTTTTGCCGCGCAGAGCTTCGATGACGGCGGTTTCGGGGAAAGGACGGATGACATTGATGTGAATGGAGCCGACCCTGGCGTTGCGCTGCCCGCGCAGCCAGTCGCAGGCTGCCTCGATGTTTTCCGCGGCGCAGCCGAGCGAGACAAAGACGGTATCGGCATCGGCGGTCTGATATTCGGTGACAAAACCGTAGCGACGGCCGGTGAGATCGCCGAACTCGCGATAAGCCGTGTTTAGGAAGCCGAGGATGGGCTCGTTGAACTGGTCGCGGCGGGCGACGACGCCATTCATGTGGTGCTCCTGATTTTGCACCGGTCCGAGGAGCACCGGATTTTTCAGGTCGATCATCTCCGGCAAGCGCCGGCGTCTGGGACCAAAGAGCTGTCGTTGCGCGGGAGTGGGACAGTCGATCAGGTCATCCGGCGCGCCGAGAAAGTGGCGGAGCAAGTCGGCCTCGGGGGCGAGATAGGCGCGCTCGGAATGGGTGGTGAGCATGCCGTCCTGCACGTTCATGCCGGGATTGAGCGCGAGCTCGCAGACTTTGCGCAGGATGACGGCCTGGTCGGCGGCCTGCTGGGCGTCTTTGGCGAAGAGGATGATCCAGCCGGTGTCGAGCGCGGCATACACGTCGTCGTGACCGCAGTGGACATTGAGGGCGTGCTTGGTGAGGGCGCGCGCGCCGATTTCCAGCACCATGGCCGAGCATTTTCCGGGCGCGTGGTAATACTGCTCCATGGCGTACACGATGCCCTGCCCGGAGGTGAAATTGACGGTGCGCTTGCCTGTGACAGCAAAGGCCGTGGCGCCGCCTTGCGCGGCGTGCTCGCCCTCGGTTTCGATGGCGATTTTGGCATTGCCCCAGACATCCAATTTGCCCTCGGCATAAGCGGCCTGATAAAGCTCGCCGCCCTCAGTGGAGGGGGTGATGGGATAAAAAACGCCTCCCTCGGTGATCCGCGCCTCGACGTATTGGGCGACGAGTTGGTTGCCATTGCAAGTGACCCGAACGCCGGGGAACGGGATGCGACCGGCATGAGCGACGGCACAGGTGACCGGAGATTGAGAGGAGGGCACGGTCTTCATGGCGCGAACGTGTAATAGATTTCCCCGCCGCAGCAAACCTGCCACGCAGGATGCGCCAGCTTAGTCCGCCCCTTGAGGCAAGGGCAAGGCAAGAATTCAGACAGGACAATCCCCGCCTCAAAATGCGCAAAGAGCGATCATTTCCCGGTCAAAAAGGCGACCAAATCCGCCATCTGCTCCTTGCTGATGGCGGCTTCCAGACCGACGGGCATGAGGCTGCGGTCGAGGCTTTTCATCTCCTTGATGGCGTCGCGCGCGAGGGTCTCCTGCAGGCCGCCCATCATGACGAGGACGACGGCGTCGCTGGTCTCGCTGTGGATGAGTCCGCTGAGGATGCGACCGTCTTTCATGTCGATCTGATAGGCGCTCCAGCGGGCTTCGAACATGCGGTTGGGATCGAGGATGTCGGACAGCAGGGCCTCGGGGGGTTTGGCGCGCACGTCGGAGAGCGGCGGGCCGACGTCCATGCCCATGTCTCCCAGCTTGTGGCAGGCGACACAGTTGAGAGCGAAGATTTGGCGGCCGCGCTCGGCGTTGCCGGGGGTTTTGAGACTGCTCAGATAATCGGTGACGACGGCGGCGCGGTCGCTACTGGCCTCGCCGAAAAGCTTCTTCGCCAGCTCCGCCATCTCGCCCTTGCCGCGCTGGTATTTCCAGCGGGTCTCCACATCCACCCAGGCGGTGGGGAACTCGCCCTTGTCCATGCGCTTGAAAAGTTCAAGGGCGGTCGTGGCGTTGGCGGTGAGGATGGGCACGAGGTCGCGCTTGAGGGCGGGGCCGGCCTTCGGCAAAAGCTCGTAGATGAGCGGGGCGGTGCTGGTGGCGCTGAATTTCTTCAAGAGCGCCAGGGTGGCGGCGGTCAGCTCCGGCGGCTGGGTGGTGGTGAGCAAGCCGCGCAGGAGGGGCTGCACGCTGTCCCATTTGCGCGAGGCAAGCAGCGGCAGCACGGCGAGGCGTTGATCGAGCGGCGCCTTCGAGTCGGCGACGATGGCGTCGATCTTCGCTTGCAGCGCGGCGATTTCTTTGGCGGCGTCTTCGTGGCCTTTCGGCAGCTTGGCGAGACCTTGCAGCAAGGCGGGTTTCCACCAGAGGAGTTCGCCGGGTTGTTTTTGCAGCAGCGTGAGCAGAGCGGTGATGTCTTCTGCTTCCGCATCGGCGAGCGCGCCTGCGGCGAAGGTGCGGACGGTGGCGCTGCGCGTCTCCGAGTAATCACCGAAGAAAGCATCACCGACAGCGCTGAGCACCCGGCCCATTTGTTTGCTGGAGGCGCTGGCGACCATCTTTGACATCCAGGGATCGTCGGCGTGCTGAGTGAGGATGGCGGCAAGTTCTTGAGTGTCGATGATGCCGGGGATTTTAAGGAAGAGCGCGCGCTCGGGGTGCTCGGCGGGTAGATCCCCCCAGCCAGCCTCGGGGATGGCGTGATAGCGGCCCGCCACCTTGGCGGTGAGTGTTGTTGCACCTTTGGGAACAACCCGCCAGATGCGGCCCTGGTGCTCGCCCTGGCGCATGTCGTTGGCTTTGACGAAGTCCTCGGGGAAAAAGCGGGCGTGGTCGATCCAGCGACGGTAGATGTCGCAGATGTAAATCGCGCCATCGGGGCCGGTGGTGAAGTTGACGGGGCGGCACCATTCATCGCCGCTGCGGAAGAACTCGGTGCGCTCACCGACGCGGGCGGCTTTCAAGGATGCGCCCTTCGGCTCGACTTTGTAGCGGGTGACGAGCTGGCCGGTGGGGTCGGGTACGAAGACGTTGTTGCGCAACTCGGGCATGAGATCACCACGATAGACGCCCAGGCCGGAGCAAGCGGTGTTGGTGCCGGCATGGGCGTCTGCGGTGGTGTGGGTAATCTTGAGCGGGAAGACGCGCGTGTCCGCTCCCGGCGGGGCGATGTCCTCATAGTTCTGAGTGATGCCGGCGTGCGGATTGCGCGACATGAGCTCCCAGGGCATGACGGTGAACATGACGGGGTTGCGGTTTGAGCAATAGAAGTGGTGGCCGTAGTCATCGAACGCGCCGCCGTATTGACCACGTCCACCGGTCGGAGTGATCTCGCCGGTTTTGGGGTTCCATTTGAAGTTGGCGCTGGGCACGCCGACGACCTTGTCGGGCGCGTCGGCGGGGTAGATTTCCTTGGCGTCGAGACCGTTGTTGAAATGCACGCAGCCGTCCGGCCCCCAGCGCGGGGCGCTGACTTGGAGCTGGCTGTGGCGCGGATTGAAGCCTTTGATGAGCGGACGTATCACGTCGGCTTTGCCGTCACCGGTGGTGTCTTTGAGGAAAAGAATCTGGGTGCGCGTGGTGGCAATGAGACCGCTATCGTAGGGCAGCAGGCCCTGCACGTTGTCGAGATTGTCGGCAAAGACGATGCTCTTGTCCATGCGACCGTCGCCGTCCTCGTCGATGAGCTGGGAAACGCGGGACATCCAGGGATCACCCGCATTGGGAGGGCCGAGCGGGTAGTCGCGCATTTCGGCGACGAACAGGCGGCCTTTTTCATCCCAGGTGACTTCGACGGGATCGAGCACGAGCGGCTCGGCGGCGACGAGTTGGGCTTCATAAGGGCCGTCGAGTTCGATCTGCGCCAGCGATTCCTCGGGCGTCATGGCTTTTTCCTGGCCTTGGCGCACGCTGATGTCGCTGCCGCCGCTGGCTTCGATGGCGGACCATTTTTCCGTGAAGCCGCCGAGCGGGTGCAGTTCGTAGCGGCGCACAATCATCTCCGCGCCCTCGGTCTGGATGCAGATGCGACCCTCGGCGGGTTTGCACTCGAAGGCCTCGTTCACGAGGCGGCCATTGACGAAGTATTGCAGGGTGTCGCCCTTGGCGATGACCTCCATGCGGTTCCACTCGCCCACGGGGGAGTCGGGATCGTCAGGATGGCGGATGTTGAGCTTGTCGGCCCAGTCCTCATGACGCTTCTCCCAGTTGATGCGGCCTTTGGTGACGACCTGGCGCGGCGCGCCTTTTTTCCAGCGCTTTTCACCGTCGCGATCCAGTTCGATCTCAGCGGTGACGCTGGTAATGAGTTCGGTGCCGTCGGCGAGTTTGGGCGACAGCACCAGGATGTCGCCAATCCCCCCCTCGATGATCTGCGCCTCAATGCTGGCCATCCAGGTGTTGCCGTAGGCACCGTGCGGGCCGTAGGAGTGGACCAGGATGCCGTTGTCGCGCGAGCGGTCAGCGCGTTTGCCCCAGGTCTTCGGCCCCCATTTGAAGTCAATGACGAGGTGGTAGTCCTTGTAACTCTCCTTGGTGACCATGTAGCCGTAACCGCGGCCGCTGATGTGAAGTTCCTCACCTTTGATCTGGAAGATCTCGTGCGGTGGATCAGCGAAGTCCTGGTCGGGGTTGATGTGGTACTCCACCTCGCCTTTTTGCATCAGGTCGAGGATGTTGATTTTCTCGGTGACCGGCGTGGCGGACCAGGCACGGGCGGCGAGCAGCGGTACGAGCAGCAGGGTGGTCAGTCTCATGGGTGGAGGATTACGGGATGGGGCCGCGTTTTTTGCGATGATAGCCGCGCCGTTTGGCACGGGTAGTGATGCTTTTGTGACATCGGCTTCAACCATCAAGCGATCCAATCCTGGATCACCCGGCCTGCCACATCCGTCAGGCGGAAATCGCGGCCCTGGAAGCGGTGAGTGAGTCGCAGGTGATCGAATCCAAACTGATGCAGCATCGTGGCGTGAAAGTCGTGCAGGTCCACCGGGTCGCGGACAACGCTCCAGCCGATTTCGTCGGTCTCGCCATAGGTCAGGCCGCCTTTCAATCCGCCGCCCGCGGCCAGCATGGTGAAGGCGAAGGGGTGGTGGTCACGGCCGCTCACATCGGCGCGTCCGTTGCGATTTTCCCCGAGCGGCGTGCGCCCGAACTCACTGCCCCAGACGACCATGGTGTCCTCCAGCAGACCGCGCTGCTTGAGGTCCTTGATGAGGGCGGCGATAGGCTGGTCTGCCATGCCGGCGTTGAAGGCGAGTTCGTTGTCGAGGTTCGAGTGATGGTCCCAGGAGGCGTGCATGACGCTGACGAAACGCACGCCCCGCTCGACAAGGCGGCGCGCCAGCAGGCAGTTGGTGGCGAAGGAGCGATACTGCCCCGGCCCGCCAGCGCGCGCGGCTTTGATCGGCGGGTCATCGCGATCGACACCATACATCTCCAGGGTGGCCTCGCTTTCACCTTTGAGATCGATCAGCTCAGGCGCCGCGCTTTGCATGCGGAAGGCCAATTCGTAGGAGGCGATGCGACTGGCGATCTCGGGATCGCGCAACTGGTCGTAGCGGCTCTGGTTCAACTCCACCAAGGTGTCGAGCCCTTTGCGTTGCAGGCTCATCGGCAGGCCGGGCGGATTTTGCAAATTGAGCACCGGCTCGCCCTGATTGCGGAACAGCACCCCGGCGTAGCTGCTCGGCAGGAAACCGCTTTGCCAAAGGCTGGCACCGCCGCTGGTCCCCCGCCCCGCTGTCAGCACCACATAACCTGGCAAATTGCGCGACGGACTGCCGAGGCCGTAGGTGAGCCAGGAACCGACCGTGGGCAGGCCAAACTGGGCGCGACCGCAGTGCAGCACGAGCTGGCCGGGGTGATGGTTGAACTGCTCCGTGTGCAGGCTGCGCACCATGAGCCAGTCGTCGGCGGTTCTGGCCATGTGCGGCAGCAGATCACTGAACTCCATGCCGCTCTGCCCGTGCCGGGCGAACGTGCGCGGACTGCCCATCAAGCGAGCGGTTTCTTTTTTGATGAAGGCGAAGCGCACCTCCTTGGTCATGCTTTCCGGCAGCGCCTGACCGTTCAGCTCGTTGAGCTTCGGCTTCGGGTCGAACAGATCCATCTGGCTCGGCCCGCCCTCCATGAAGATGAAGATGCAATTCTTCGCCCGGCCTGGAAAATGCGGCTGCCGCACCGCCATCGGGTCCGCTGCCGCGGTCGGCGGCACCGCCAGCCCGTCCTCGGTCAACAGCGACCCCAAGGCGAGCGCGCCAAGGCCGTTGGCGCTCGTCGTCAAAAACTCACGCCGGGTCTGCTGAATCTGGTGCTCGAACGGATGCATGGGAATCCTGCTCTCCTAAATACGCACCAACGACTACGCGCCTTGCTCGTCTCTCATTCGGAGTGGCACGGATTGGATTTTTATCCATTCGACCCTGCGCCCGAGCAGGCTTGGCGTTGAGATGCTCATGCCCTTGCCATCCCGATCAGCCTGCCATGCTGATCATCCTGTCACAAAGGAAAGCGCCCTGGTTTGGAAGGCGGGAAATGCAGAGCCATCAGAGCTTCCTGCTCCCTCGCAAATTTTGGGCATGCAGACATTATTTCTGCAAACTTGACCATGCAAAATTGACCACCGCACCCCGGCTGCCGCGGGTTTTTTGGGACGGTCAAGCGAGGACTCCAGCCCGCGGGCCTGCGCCGCCTACGGGGGGGAGTCCGGTGACGTGGCGGGCGCGGGGCGGGCGGGCGGCGGGGGTGAGCGCGGAGCGCCGCTTTTGGATTGGCCGCGGAGAAAAGGCGGCGCTGCGCCAGCCTTGCCTTTGGCCACGCGCGCTCTCCCGGCCTTGGCTTCGCCGGGGTCGCGAGCACGTGCGGCGGCGGCCATCTCTTGTTTGAGTTCTTCCATTGTCACCGGCGGCAGCTCCAAGTACTCGGCGGCATCAAGGTAGGCGACTGCTTCGCGCGGATCCTTCAATTGAGCGGAGGCAGCGCGCAGCAGCGGCGCGCCGCCGGCTTCACCGAGGGCGATGATGCCATCCACCGCCGCCGTGCGCACCTCCTCGTCTTCATGCAGCAGATAGGGCTGGAGGACGGGCAAAGCGGAGGGATCGTAGCGTGTGGAGGCCTCGTCAATGCGGCTGAGGATGGCGGATACATCCGTGATGGCGGGCGGGGCCTCTGTCTGGCTAGGCGGAGCCGGTTCCCTGACCGCGCCCGTACTCTCTGGAATGCCCGCCGCGGCCCTGCCCTCTGCTGCGGGAAGCGAGGATGCAGTGGGAGCGGCCGGACCTGCCTGGCCTCGGTCTGCGGGCGCTGGCGGCGGCACGATAGGGGTAGGCTCGGCAAGACGCAAGGCCAGCCAGACGGCGGGCACTGCCAGCGCCGCCGTTCCCAACCAGAGCACGCGAGAGGGGATCATCAGAAGTCGTCTTCGGGGGTCGTTCATCTCGACAGACCGCCTCAGTCCAGCAGACCGGGATAAGAAAGGAAGTCGCCGGGCTTGCCGACGCTGCCGCTGAGGCTGCCTTCAACGATGGTTTCGCTCAGCGGGTCCTCGAGCCATTCCCCGGCATCGGCATCCCACCACCATCCGGAGATGACCGGCCCGACACCGTCAATGCCGGTGATTTTGAAAGAGGGCTGGACATAGGCATAATAGTAGAAGCTGCCGATTAAAATCTCTCTGTACTTGCCTTCCCCGGTGGATTGCACGCCTGAGAGAGCGAACTCTTTGCGGTACTCGACCTCATCATAATCATCCCACCAGTAAGGCGCCCAGATCGGCGGGGCAATGAGCGCGGGACCGGCCAACTCGGCGAAGATGTGGCTGCGGCTTTTGTAGGAGCGTTTGCCGGTTTCCGTGAAGCCCAGGTAGTCCCAGCCGGACGGATCGTCTGGATTGGGCGCGTCATAATAATCCACTGTCGTTTTGGTGCTGCCTTTCAGCCAGGCGCTGGAAAACACGTCAAGCATGGCCGGTGGAATGAGGACGGGCGCGTGGCTGTTTTTGACCGCGTACAACTTGATCCGATAGTCCGTGTAGGTGCCGCTGCTGTCGTAGAGATCCGCTTCGACGCGGCGGATGGACCAGCCGGTGACAGGGCCAGGGATGACCCCGGCGGTGATGAGGTCGGTGAGAAACTCCTTGGTGCCGTACCGGCGTTTGGCGAGCGCTTGGCGCTCCTCTGAATAGTCCAGGACGAGTTGATCCCCCGGAAAATACCGGCTCCAGAAGTTGAACATGGCCGGGATTTTTTTGCCGGTGGCGGGATCGATGATGAAGCTCCCCTTTTCATCCCGCCAGAATCCCCTGGGAACTTCCGAGGTGATGGACAGTTTCAAGGTGATTTTGCCGGCGCTGCCGGGGGCGGCGGTGATGGTTTGAGCGCGAACGGCGGCGGGAGCCAGCGCGAGCGCGGCGAGCAAGGCGGGGAGGGTGCGCATGGAAGTGGCGGAGGTTCCAGGCTTCGACGAGCTTGCCGAGGCGGATATTCACCAACGCTGCCGCTACTCGTTCGGCAAGTGTTCGGTCAAGTATCCAGCCGCAACTCCTGCCAAAAAAACGGGCCGCTCGAAAGAGCGGCCCGCGAAGGTGATGAAGATCGTTTGGCGCGCTGATTAAGCGAGCGCTTCTTCGAGGATGCGGCCGCCGTTGACGATGTCGATCGGTCGGCTGCCGTCGGCGACGATGCGTTTTTCGGCGTTGATGCCGAGCAGGCGGTACATGGTCTTGGCCAGATCCTCGGGGCCGACCGCGTCGCGGTCGGGTTCGCCGCCGAGGGCGTCGGAGGCGCCATGGATGTAGCCGCGTTTGACACCGCCACCGGCCATGGCCACCGAGAACACGCGCGGCCAGTGGTCGCGGCCATTGGTGCCGTTGATCTTCGGTGTGCGGCCGAATTCGGAGCTGACGAGCACGAGCGTGCGCTCCAACATGCCGCGATCCTCAAGGTCGCGAATCAGGCGGGCGAAGGCTTTGTCGAACTCAGGGCCGCCACGGTCGAAGGAGCCCTTGATGTTGGAGTGGTGGTCCCAGCTTCCGTAGGTGACGGAAACCATGCGCACGCCGGATTCCACCAGACGGCGGGCCAGAATGAAACGCTGGCCGGCGGAGTTGCGGCCATATTCGTCGCGCAGTTTGTCCGGCTCTTTGTTGAGGTCGAAGGCTTCGCGGGCTTTCTGGCTGCTGATCAAGCCGTAGGCGGCGTCGTAGAAGCTGTCCATGGCGTTGATGGCGTCCGACTTTTCGACGGTGCGGAAGTGCTCGTCCACGGCGCTCAGCAGGGAGCGGCGGCGGTCGAAACGCTTTTCATCGATGTCCTTCGGCAGCAGCAGGTCGCGCACGGAGAAATCGCGGGCAGCGGGGTCGCTGCCGAGCGCGAAGGGACCGAAGGCGCTGCTCATGTAGCCGGTGCCCTGCTCGGGGATGGTTTGATTCGGAACCACGACGTAGGGGGGCAGGTTTTCCCGGGAACCGAGTTCATGGGAGATGACCGAGCCATAGCTGGGGAATTTGATCGCCGGGCTGGGACGGTAGCCGGTGAACATGTTGTGGGTGCCGCGCTCGTGCGCCGCTTCGCCATGGGTCATGGAGCGGATCACGGTTAGGCGGTCCATGATCTTGGCGGTTTCGGTGAAGGTGGCGCCGACGTATTCGCCAGGGATGCTGGTCTTGATCGGGCTGTAGGGGCCGCGGTAATCCGGTGCCGCGAAGGGCTTCGGATCCCAGGACTCATGCTGGGCCATGCCGCCGGGCAGGTAGATGTGGATGATCGAGTCCGCGATGGGCTTGAAGGTTTCCACCGGGGCCACGTCAACCGCAGCCTCCAGACGAAGCAGGTCTGGGAGGCTCAGACCGAGCCCGCCGAGCATGCCGACGTAGAGGAAGTCGCGGCGGCTGGCGCCGGCGCGCAGATCCAGGTGGTTGCCTTGGCAATGGGGGTGCATTTTCATATCGAATCAGGGGGGAGTTTTGAAGTCGCGAGGGGCCGATTTCAGGGAAACCTACGGCTTTCCATATGACTTCTTACAGATAGCAAAAAAAGTTCCAGAAACGGAACGAGCACTCAGGGCAGGCGCGGGAACTTGGAAAAGTCAGGTTTCCGCTTTTCGACAAAGGCCTGTTTGCCCTCCTTGGCCTCCTCGCTCATGTAATAGAGCAAGGTGGCGTTGCCGGCGAGGTCGAGCAGGCCCATCTGACCGTCGCAGTCCGCGTTGAGCGCGGCTTTCAGGCAGCGCAAAGCCAGCGGCGAGTGGGCAAGCATTTCCCGGCACCATTTGAGGGTCTCCGTTTCCAAATCCGCCAGCGGCACCACGGTGTTCACCAGGCCCATCTCGAGTGCCTGCCGGGCGTCATACTGCCGGCAGAGGTACCAGATTTCCCGGGCTTTTTTCTGCCCCACGATGCGCGCCAGATAGCTTGACCCCAAACCGCCGTCAAAACTGCCCACCTTCGGCCCGGTCTGGCCAAAGCGGGCGTTGTCGGCGGCGATGGTCAGGTCGCACACGACATGCAGCACATGGCCGCCGCCAATGGCGTAACCAGCCACCATGGCCACCACCGGCTTCGGCAGGCCGCGGATTTTTTTTTGCACGTCCAGGATGTTCAGGCGCGGCACGCCGTCATCGCCGATGTAACCAGCGTCCCCGCGCACTTTTTGATCGCCGCCCGAGCAGAAGGCCAGTGGGCCCTCGCCGGTCAAAATGACGACCCCGACCTCGCGATCCTCATGCACCACATCGAGCGCGTCGAGCATCTCCTTGACGGTCTGCGGTCGGAAGGCGTTGCGCACTTCCGGACGGTTGATTGTGATCTTGGCGATGCCATCCGCCGTTTTTTCGAGTTTGATGTCGGTGTAGGTCTTGATCGGGGTCCACATAAGCTTTCATCCATACGTCCGCGTCCGCCGCCCGCAACGCCTTCGGCAGGGTAAATTCTCGCAGCGTGGCTCAAAAAGAGAGCTTTAAAAACACCCCGGCCACATGGTCGTGCCTCCAGCCGTCGTCAAAACGAAAGGAGCGCAGCATGTGAAACAAATCCAGCCCCACCGAATCGCTGAGTCGGAACGACAGCCCGGCGGGCACCAGCCGGTTTTCCGTCCAATCGCCCCGGTCCTGCTCGATCAGCCACTCGTTACTGAAGTAAAAAGCCCGGAGTGGCCCCAGGTCCTGCAGATCGCGCGTGAACTGAAGCCGGTGCCGCCAGCGCGGGCGCGGTTTGCCCTGCCATTCGTTCCAGCGCACCTCGGCGCGATTGCGGAAATGCAGCCGCCAGTGCGGACCGAGGTTCAGCATCGGATTGAACTCCAGTTCCGGGCGCTCCTGGTTGAAAAAACCCTCCTGCTCCTCGCCGCGGGTGATACGCAAAATGGAAAAGCCCGCGCCGAGTTCCAGCCAGGACACAGGGCGGTGCTTCAAGCGCGGGCTGGTGAGCAAGACGGACGGGGTGGTGCCATCCTCCAGTGCTTCGTGAAAAAACCAGTGAAAGCGCGTGGTCTCCTGCTGCCACAAGGTCACATCTTGCCACAACCAAAGGTCCGCGCCCTCGTCCGCCCCGGCGCGCTCGCAGACGCTGCCTGCGCAGAGCAGCGCGAGCCAAAATCTCGGCAGGATGCTTCGCATTGGTGTCACTCCCCCCAAGAAAACCAAAAAAAACACCCATGCAGCCAACAATCGCGGCACAATCTTGTTCCTTGCGGCCCGCCCCTTGCTCGTCGAACTGCCCGTCATGCTCGACACCCGCGCCGAAATCGCCCGCGTCCTGGAGCGCTTCCAATTCCGCTCCGGGCGGGCCTTTCTCAAAACCTTGAGCTGTTTCGCTCTGGCAGGAGCCGTGTTCTGGCTGGCCCCGCTGCCGGGCATGCCGGAGAGCGCCCGCGCCGCGCTGGCCATCGTTGTATTGGCCGCCGCGCTCTGGGTCAGCGAGGCCATCCCCGCTTTCGCCGTCGCCCTGCTCGTGATCGGCCTGCAGGTCGTGGTGCTGGGCCGGCCTGGCGGAGTACTGACGGCGGCCGACGACCTGCAAGCCTGGGAAAATTTCGTCAAACCCTGGGCCAGCCCGCCGATGTGGCTTTTCTTCGGCGGCCTCGTGCTGGCCCGCGCCGCCCGCCGCACGGAGATCGACAGCCAAGTCGCCGGTGCCGTGCTCGGCCTGACCCGCGGCCGTCCGGTGCTGCTGCTGCCAGCCTTGATGGGCGTGACTTTTGTCTTCTCGATGTTCATGTCGAACACCGCCACCTGCGCCATGATGCTGACCGTGCTGACCCCGGCGCTGGCGGGCTTGCCGGCGAACTCCGCCGTGTCGCGCAGCCTGCTGCTCGGCGTCGCTTTTGCCGCCAATCTCGGTGGCATGGGCACCATCATCGGCTCCCCGCCCAACGCCATTGGCGCTGGTTTTCTGGAGCAATGGGGCGGCATCACGTTCCTGCGTTGGATGGCGCTCGGACTGCCGCCCGCATTGCTCTTGTTCGCGGTGATCTGGTTTTTACTGTCGCGACCCTTGCGCTCGGAAAAAGCGGTGCTTGAACTCCACCTCGCCAGCCCGGAATCCGGCGCCGAATCCGAGGCCACCGCGGTTTGGCAGCGCTGGCTTACCCTGCTTGTCTTCATTCTGACAATCGGGCTTTGGATGACGGGCACCTGGCACGGCGCCCCCACGGCGGTCGTTTCCTTCCTGCCCATCGTCAGCCTCTCCATGATCGGTGTCATCCGTGCCAAGGACATCCGCAAAATTCACTGGGACGTGCTGATCCTGCTGGCAGGCGGACTTTCGCTCGGTGTTGGCATCGAGGTCTCAGGCTTGGCCGCCTGGACGGGCGATCAACTCCAGCAAATGCAATTCCACCCCTGGCTCATGGTGCTCGCGCTTTGTTACGTCGCCGCCATCGCCTCCAACCTGATGAGCAACACCGCCGCCGCCAACATCCTGCTGCCCATCGGCGTGGTGGTCGCCGAGGCCGCGGGCGACGCCCTCAGCCCGGCCGCCGTGGTCGTGCCGGTCGCCCTCAGTTGCTCCATCGCCATGGCCTTGCCCATCTCCACACCGCCCAACGCCCTCGTCTTTGCCAGTGGTCGTCTTGGTGCCAGAGACTTCCTGCCCGGCGGCCTCTGCGCCCTACTACTGGGCCCCTTGCTGGCCTTGATCTGGGGTTTTCTATTGCGCTGAGCCTTTTCTGCATTGTCAAATTCAGGCAAATCCCGCACAACTTTGCGCGGCCAGTCACGTTGAATCTTCCTCAAACGCATGTCCGCCCCCGCCCTGCTCGACCTCATCACCCGCACCGCTTCCGATTCCGGCTGCAACGATCCCGCGCGGCTGCGCGTCGCTCTCGACGACGCCATTGAGCGTCGCCAGCCCCTCGTTCCCGCCGTGCTGGAGGCCAATGTGGTGGATGAGGAAAGATTCTTCGAGCATCTCGCCTCCACCCTCGGCATCCCTTTTCACAGTGAAGCGCAAATCGAACCGCAGGAGGGCATCCACAACCGCTTCCCGCCCCGCCTCGCATTGCGTCATCACATTTACCCGCTGCACGTCAGCAGCGTCGAGGCCACCCTGCTGACTTATGATCCCTTCGACCTCGACGCCCGCCAGGCCGTCGGCCACGAATTGCGCAAGCGCGTCAACTGGCAGATCGCCAGCCGCCACCGCATCCTCGAAGCCCTGCACCAGGGCTACGGCGTCGGCGCGGAAAACTTCGAGCAACTCCTCGAAGGCCGCATTGAGGGCGAGGACGACGACCTCAAGCAGGAGGTCAACGTGCTCGACGAAGCCGACGAAGAAGCCACCGTGCTCAACTTCGTGAACCAAATTTTCCGCGAAGGCCTCAAAGAGCGCGCCACCGACATCCACGTCGAGCCGTTGGAGCGCGACCTCCGCATCCGCTACCGCATCGACGGCAAGCTCATCGAGGTCCCCGTGCCACCGAACATGCGCCTGCTGCAGGCATCCCTGATTTCACGACTGAAAATCATGGCGCACCTCGACATCGCCGAGCGCCGCCTGCCCCAGGATGGCCGCATCAACCTCGAACTCGACGGCGAACCCATCGACGTCCGCGTCGCCACCATCCCCAGCGTCAATGGCGAGTCCGTCGCCCTGCGCTTGCTCACACGGAAAAAATTCGACCTCGCCACGCTCGGCCTCGATGACCATACCGAGGGCATCATCCGCAAACTTTTGGCTCAGCCCAACGGCATCATCCTCGTCACCGGCCCCACTGGCTCCGGCAAGTCCTCCACGCTATACACCTTCCTCAAAGAGCTCAACACCAAGGAACGCCGCATCGTCACCATTGAGGACCCGGTGGAAAACAAGCTCGACGGCATCATCCAGATCGCCGTGAAACCCGAGATCGAACTCACCTTCGCCGCCGGCCTGCGCTCCATCCTGCGTGGCGACCCCAACGTCATCATGGTCGGGGAAATGCGCGATCAGGAAACCGTCGAGATCGCCATCCGCGGCGCCCTCACCGGTCACTTGGTCTTCTCCACCCTGCACACCAACGACGCCGTCGGCGGCATCTCGCGTTTGATCGACATGGGCATCGAGCCCTTCATGATTTCCTCCTCCGTGCGCGCCTTCCAGGCCCAGCGCCTCGTGCGCACCCTCTGCGCCTTCTGCAAGCAACCGCAAACCTACGAGGACAGCTACCTCACCGCCATCGGTTTTCCCTTGCAGTGGCGGGACAAACTGAACCGCCCCGTCGGCTGCCGCTCCTGCCGCGGCACCGGTTTCTCCGGCCGCCTCGCCATCATGGAAATCTGCCTCATGAGCGAGCGCCTCCAGGACAAAATCAACCAGCGTGCCAACGCCATCGAACTCAAAGCCCAGGCCCTCGCCGACGGCATGATCCCCATGCGCCAGTACGGCTTCCGCAAAGCCTCCGAAGGCATCACCACCCTGGAGGAAGTCATGACCGTCACCGCCGCCAGTGAGTAATCCCCAGAATGCCCACCTTCGACTACAGCGCCCTCTCCGCCTCCGGCCAATCCATCTCCGGCGCCCTGCAAGCCGCCAGCCGGGCCGATGTCTTCCGCAAACTCGAATCCCAGGCGCTGACCCCGGTGCGCGTCACCGAGCAAAGCTCGCCCAAGACCGTCGCCGCTGCCGCCGCCAAAGCCGCCGCCTCCCTGGAGCCGGTCAAACTCAAGCGCGCCCAGCTCATTCTCTTCACCGAGGAACTCGCCGACCTGCTTGATGGCGGCCTGCAAATCGAGCAAGCCCTGCGTGTCATGCAAGAACGTCAGGAGGCCGCCGCCCTGCGCCGCGTCGCGGGCATCCTGCGCGAGGAATTGCGGGAGGGCTCCACCGTCGCCAAGGCCCTCAAAAAAGCCTCCCCCAGCTTCGACGACCTTTACTGCAACCTCGTCGCCGCCGGCGAGGTCAGCGGCTCCCTCTCCAGCATCCTGCGCCGCCTCGCCGCCAACCTCGCCGTCATGGCCGAACTGCAATCGAAGGTGGCCTCCGCCATGATTTACCCCGCCTTTCTCATCGGCGCCTGCGTCGTGCTCATGGTCGTTTTCATGACCTTCATGGTGCCGCAAATCACCGATCTGCTCGCCAAATCCGGCCAGAAACTGCCCCCCGCCACCCAGGTCCTCATCCACGTCAACACCTTCCTCGGCCAGTGGTGGTGGGTCATCCTCACCGTCCTCGTCATCGGTTCCCTGCTTTTCAAAGGCTACATCAACACCCCGCAGGGCAAACTCTGGTGGCACGAAACCAAACTCAAGCTGCCCCTCTTCGGCCCCGTCATCGCCACCCGTTTCTACGCCCAGTTCGCCCATTCCCTCGGCAACCTCGTCACCAACGGCGTCCCCCTGCTCAACAGCATCCGCCTTGTCTCCAAAATCTCCGCCAACCTCTTCATCCAGTCCCTGCTGGGCAAGGTCAGCAATCTCGTCGCTGAGGGCGCCTCCCTCTCATCCGGCTTGCGCAAAGCCGGCGAATTCCCCATGATGCTCGTGGACATGATCGCCGTCGGCGAGCAAACCGGCCAGCTCGGCAAGTCCCTCGAAAAATCCGCCATCCGCTACGACAAGGAGCTCGACAAACGCATCAAACGCATGACCGCCCTCATCTCCCCTGTCATTCTCATCTTCATGGCCGTCGTCGTCGGCGTCGTCGCCTATTCCATCGTCACCGCCATCTTCCAGTCCGTCTCCGGCATCCGCGGCAGAGCCTAATTTCAGTATTCAGTTTTCATTAATCAGTATTCAGTTTTCAGTTTTCCCTGCTCCCCGCAACAATTCCCGCCCCATCCTGTTAATCCTGCTAAAATCCCGTTAATCCTGTCCAATTCAGCCCAGCAACCGCCATGAAGACCACTTCGTCATTCGCCCTTCCTCATTCGTCATTCGCGCGCCAGCACGGCTTCACCCTCATCGAGATCGTCATCGTGCTCACCATCATCTCGGTGCTTGCCGCCGGCTCGATCTACTTGCTGAAAGGCAACGTCGATGTCGCCAAGGAAACCCGTGTCGAGGGCGACATCGCCAACATCGGCACCCAGCTTCAGCTCTACGAAGCCCGCAACCTGCGCCTGCCCACCACCGAGCAAGGCATCAAAGCGCTCGTCGAAAGACCCACCACCGAACCGCTGCCCGAACGCTGGACCCAACTCCTCGAGGAACCCCCGAGAGACCCCTGGGGCCAGCCTTACATGTACCGTTATCCCGCCCAAAAATCGAAGAAACCCTACGACCTCTGGTCCATCGGCAAAGACGGCCAGGACGGCACCGAGGATGACATCGGCAACTGGAAAGCCGGAGCCAAATGAACACTCGCGCCCAGTTTCGAATTTCGAATTTCGAATTTCGAACTTCGCGCCAGGGCTTCACCCTCGTCGAGATCGTCATCGCCCTGACGATCATTGTCGTCATCACCGCCGCCGCCATCCCCTCCTTCCGCGGCTTTCGCGACGAGCAAATCGCTCGCGAACCCGTCACCGCGCTCGTGCGCATGGCCAAGGAAGCCCGCCTGCGCGCCATGAAAGAAAAGCGGCCTTATCAAATCGCCTTCCACGCCGGCGGCTTCACCGCCTCCCGCCACTTCAATCCTTATCTCCAACTCGCCGAGCTCAACGAATTCATCGCCGCCGCCGAGGAAGGCATCACCGGACTGCGTGACGACGGCATCCAGGACGAGCCTGACTCCGAGGTCAACGCCTCCCGCCCCGGCAGCGCTCTGCCCCTGGCTCCGCCGCCCCCCCAGCTCGACAACCAATGGTCGGAGTCCTACCAACTGCCGCCGGGAACCAACTACACTCTCAAGTTCTGGCATGAGATCCAGCCTTTCCCCATCGAGGGCGAGATCGTCAAACTCTGGGTTTTTCAGCCGACCGGCATCTGCCAGCCCCTCACCATCGAAATGATGCGCGAGAGCGCCACCTTCCACATCGAGTTCAGCGCCCTCACCGCCGACATCACCCGCGAAATCATCGACCTCAAATGAAGATGCTGATTCGCCATTCTCCTCCTGCTTCAGGCAGTCACGCTAGGGTTGGACAGGATAAACAGGATTTTGGAGGGATTCACAGGATTAGAAATCAAGAATCCAGACCTCCCTATTCAAATCCTGTTAATCCTGTCAAAATCCCATCAATCCTGTCAAAAAAAAGCCCCGGCGCCTACATCCTTCTCGAGTTGGTCATTGCCCTCTCCATCTTCGCCATCGCCGTCCTCGGCCTTGCCAACTCCCTCAGCACCTCGCTCGAAGTCGCCAACATCCTGAACAAGGAAAACGCTGTGCAAATCGGCATGCGCAGCTTCATCGAGGAACTGCGCAAAAAACCGCTGGCCGACATGGAGACCAACTTCACCGATCCCCATCTCGGCGTCACCTACACCAGCAAAATGGTCCCGCTCGGTCTCCGCAACAGCAGCGGCAACACCCTGCGCGACCTTTACGACCTTCAAATCACCGCCCTCTACACCTTCGCCGATGAGGAACGCACCGACACTGTCAGCGTCTATGTTTACAAGCCCCAATAGAGCAAAGCGCAGAGCGCAGAGCGCAGAGAGGTTGGCGCGAAGCGCCGCCTGCTGTGTTGGAGTTCAAGCTTTAGCTTGTTCAGAGTGGCCTCCGAAGCGGAGCGCGCTCTCGTGTCGCCTAAAGGCTTCACTCCAACCTAGACCCTGCGCCCTGCGCTCTGCGCCCCGCGCCTTCACCCTCATCGAAGTCGTCGTCGCCCTCACCATTCTGGCGATGATCACCGGCACCCTCTTCGCCATCATCCAGGGCTCCGTGCGCGCCGCCAGCCAGATCGAACTCCTGCAGCGGGAGAACGACAGCATCAACCGCCTGCTTGACGTCCTGCGCAAGTCCTTCACCACCATGCCGAGCACGGCCACCATCACCCTGACCGCCGCCGAGCAAAGCGCCAACGGTCAGCAGGAACTGCTCATCACCGGCGCGCCCAACACCCTGGGTTTCGGCCCCAAACCCATCTCCTACAGCCCCACCACCCTCAGCCTGCGTCCCGACCTGCAAGGCCGCCTCGACGAGGCTGGCAACCCCCTGTTCAGCCTCAGCCTCTCCCGCGAGGATCTCATCCCGCAGACTGATGAAAACAGCATGGCCATCGGCGTCGAACTCGACGGCGTGCTCGCCCAGGACGAGCAGGGCCGGCATTGGATGCCGCTGCTGCCTGATGTGTCCACCCTGCTCTGGCGTTTTTACCGTCAACGTGACGACACCTGGTATGAGGAATGGAGCCGCACCGAGTGGCCCGACCTCATTGAAATCCAGCTTCTCATGCGCGACCGCGTCACCCCCATCCGCATGGTCTTCGGCGTGCCCGTCATCGCCCTTTCTCCTGGTCGTGGCACCCCCACATCCACCACGACGCCGGCCGCCTCGACAACAACAGCGCCATCTCCCACCTCAGGCGCCCCGCCCACAAGCGGTGGCTCCACCACCGGCCCCGCCCCCCAAGGAGGCAACCGATGAAAGTCCCCCCGCCATCGTACCGCGTAGGCACGCCCGCCAGTGCGCGGCCCTCACCGACCGCGCTTCCCCGCGCCAAAAATTCGAATTTCGAATTTCGAATTTCGAATTTCCCAACCGCGCGCCGTTCCCGCGCCTCCGCCCTCATGCTCATGATCTGGGCCGTGCTGCTCATGTCCCTCACCGTCATGGGAGTCGTCGAGTACGTCGGTTATTCCGTCTCCGAAGCCACCCTCGCCAACGCCGAATTCCGCGCGCTCTACTTGGCGGAGAGCGGCCTCGCCGTCGGCCTCCACCCCGAGATGCGTCGCGGTGATCCCTCTCTCAAACAAAAAATCGGCAGCGACAGCGGCTTCGACGTCGTCATCAACTACGAGGGCGCCCGCATCCCCATCAACTACCTCGTCGATTCCCGTCTCAGCGAAGCCGTTTACAATCTCTTCATCCATTGGGGCCTCAGCGCCGAGCAGGCCAGCATCGCCGTCGATTCCCTGGCCGACTGGATGGACCGCGACGACGACGCCCGCCCCAACGGCGCCGAGTCCGCCTATTACAAAGCCCTCGGCATCTACGACATGCCACGCCAGCTCGGCTTCATCAACGTCGATGAAATGCTGCTCGTGCGCGGCATGAACGTCGTGGACCGTCTCAAGCCCGACTGGCGCGAGTACTTCTCAGTGTACAGCGACGGCGTCATCGACCTGCGCACCGCCTTCAAAGACACCCTCATCGCCGTCTCCGGCTCCTCCGCCAGTGATGTCGAAAACTACCTCAGCCAGCGCGACGGGCCCGACGGCATCGCCGGCACCGAGGACGACCGCCGCGTTTCTGACAGCGAGGCCTTCCGCCTCCTCGGCATCGACGGCGACCGCGCCGCCGCCCTGCGCGGCACCCTCACCAGCGAGGACAATGTGCGCCGCATCACCAGCACCGGTTACATCGGGGAAAAACGCGCCCAGATCATCATCGTCGCCCGCCGCCAGGAGGATCGCTCCCTCACCTACCTCGCCCGCATCGAGGAGTGACGCCAGCGCGGCCCTCACTTTGCGAACGCAGGACGAAACCGCCCCAGGGTTGTGCGCTTTCTTTTCCAAGCTAGCCTGTGATGATGCCTCGCTCACGCTTTCTCGCGCTGCCCATCGCCGCGCTCTCCATCCTTGCCTTTGCTCCTGCCTGCAAAAAAGAAATGGCTGAACCCGCTCGCCAGGACAAACCGACCGCGCTGCTTTCCCCGGATTTCGGCCAGCCCGCCGGCAAACCCGCAGACGACCTTTCGCAGAAGGTCGAGGCTCTGACCGGCGCCCGCACCCGCGCGGTCTGGTCCCACCACACCGGCACCGGCTCGCCCGACCCCTTTTGCAGCGGCAGCAGTCATCAGCTCCACGGTCTCGACACCCGCGATGGCCGCGGCCTGCGCGTCATCCTCGCCGCAAAGAACAACTACTCCCGCCCCCTCATCACCCCCGACGGCGGCCGCATCCTGTTCACCCGCAAACTCGTCACCCGCCCGAAGGAGGACGACGCCACCAAAATCTTCGACATGACCATCATGCTCACGGATTGGGCGGGCGCCGAGCCCAAAGCACTCGCCGCCGGTTACGCGCTCGATGTCTGGCAGGACCCCGCCAGCGGCCGGCAATGGGTCTATGCCGCCCAGGACATCCCACCCACCCACCGCATCGCCTGGTCCGCCAACAAACTCATCCGCTTCCGGCTCGATGACCCGTCTGAAGTCGAAACGGTCTGGGATCAAACTTCCATCTCCCCCGACAACACCCAACTCTCCGCCGACGGCACCCGCGCCAGCGGCCAGACCCCATGGCCACATGGCGGCCAATACGTCATGCAGCCCGGCAACGTCGCCAGCTTTGAACCCACGATCACCGGCTGCTGGGCTGGCATGGCACCGGACAACAGCTACGTTTCGTGGATGCTCGACGGCAGCCATCGCGTCGCCACCCTCACCGCTTTGGCTCCTGCAAAGAAAAGCTGGCGACTGAACTTCAACCAGCTCGCCGGACTCGAAAAAAGCGAGATCTACCACCCGCGCTGGAGCAACCACCCGCACTTCATCACCCTCACCGGCCCCTACCTCGCCGAAACCAAACCCGGCGAGGGCAGCATCATCAGCAAAGGCGGCCGCACCGCCGAAGTCGTCATCGCCAAACTCAACGCCACCGCCACCGGCTTCGAGGGCAGCGTCACCCTCACCGACAACGACTCCACCGACGCCTACCCGGATGTCTGGATCGAAGGCGCGTCCGGCGCCACTTTGGGCGACTTCCCCCAGGGTCTCACCGCCGCCAAAGCCGCCACCGATTGGCCCGCCGACAAAAGCCATCTTGTCTTCCTCTGGGAAGCGCTCGGCCAAGCCAATCAAGTCCGTCTTGCGGACGGAAAAAATCTCGAATGTCATCTCGACCCCAAAGGCGCCGCGCTCTTTGGCCCGCGCCTGGAAATGCAGCTCGCCACCGGCGCATTCGCACCCAACGCCCTGAGCCGCGCTCATCTCGAAAACGCCCTGAAGGACACCTCCGCCTGGACGCTTGAAACCGTACTGCTGCCTCCTTCCCTGCCCGCCGCCAGACAGCCCTTGTCGGGCGACCTGCTCGCCTTCCCCGGATGGACCTTTGCGTTCTCCGATGACGCCCTCGTTATCAACGGCCAAACGCTCTCCCATCCTCCTCTTGCCCTGCCCTGTCATCTTGCCTTTCGATTCGATGGCGGACAGTTGACCCTGTTCCTCAACGGCAATCCACAGCCCCCCATCACAGCCGCTCCCGACGCCGCTCAGCAAGCCACCCGTTTCGGCGGTGACACCCCGCTTCTAGCCGGCTTGCAAGGCATCGCTCTGCATCGCGCCGCACTGCAGGATGCCACGCTTGCCGCCAGTCATCTCTTTTGGGAATCCCGGCTGGAATCGGTCCTCAAACAAAATCCACCGCGCGTGCGCCTGCGCGGCAAACTCGTCGAGACCACCGGCCTCCCCACTCCCGAAGGCATCGACCCCTACACCCGCGCCATGGTCGCTTATGTTTATGACGTGGAACAAGTGCTGGAGGGCGACTACGATGGCAGACAAATCCTCGTCTGCCACTGGTCGATGATGGACCTCAAACCCTGCGCCGGTCTGCCGCGCCAGCTTGGCGAGTCCTTCGACCTCCTCGTCGAGCCGTTGGACATCGACAAGCATCATCCTGAGCTCAAAGGCCAGCGCGTGCTCGATGACACCAGCGCCTATGATCTCGGGAAATGGTATGACATCACGCCACCTCAGCTTCAATAGCCGTGCTGCTGCCCAGTGAGGGAAACGTCGGCTTTTTCATAAATCCTCGCGCCAGCGCGCGTTGGTTTTGACCCGACCATGAAGCACGTCAACCCCCCCTTCCTCGCCAGCCTCGCCACTGCCCTCGGCCTTGCTTTTGTCCTTCCTGGTGGCTCCGGCCAGGAAACCGCCGCCAAGCCCCGCGTCTTCAAAGCTGGCGCCGCCACCAGCAACATCACCCCGCCGCTTGGCCTGCCCATCGTCGGCGGCTGGAATTCACCGGAGTCCACTTATATCCACGATGAGCTGCACGTCCGCTGCCTGGCGCTCGACGATGGCGAGACCACTCTTGCCTTCGCCATCGTGGACAGCGTCTCGGTAAATCGCGAGGTTTTCGACGCCGCCAAGGCCGCCATCCAGGAGGCCACCGGCATCCCGCCGCAAAACCTGATGATGTCCGCCACCCACACCCATTCGGCGGTGAGCGCGCGGGGCGACAACGCCTATGCCATCGGCGCGCCTCTGGATGACTACCAAAAGTTCCTCGCGCAACGCATCGCCGACGGCGTGCGCCGCGCCGTTCACAATCTGGCGCCCGCGCGCATCGCCTGGGGCTCCGGCCAAGTGCCGCAGCATGTCTTCAACCGGCGCTGGCTGCTCAAGGATGACGGCACCGTCACCAATCCTTTCGGCGACCAGGACCGCGCGGTGATGAATCCCTCCAGCCTGCGCGCCCGCCTGCTCAAACCCGCCGGCCCGACCAATCCCGAGGTGTACTTCCTATCCGTGCAAAGCCCCGAGGGCAAACCCATCGCCTTGCTCGCCAACTACTGGCTGCACTACGTCGGCGGCGTGCCCGCCGGCCACATTTCCGCCGATTACTTCGGCGTCTTCTGCGACCGCATCCAGGAGTTGCTCGGCGCTGACCGCCAGGATCCGCCTTTCGTCGGCATGCTTGCCAACGGCCCCTGTGGCGACGTCAACAACAACGACTACAGCGGCGCCACACCGGCGCGCAAATACGAGCCCTACGAGAAGATGCGCGTGGTCGCCGACGACGTGGCGCGCGAGGTCCTGCGCGTCCATCAAACCCTCAAGCACCAGGACTGGGTTCCACTGAAGGCCGCCGCCGCCGAGCTTGAACTCAAAATGCGCCGCCCCAGCGCGGACATGATCGCCCGCGCCGAACAAGTGCTGGCCCGGCCGGACAGCGCCTCGCCGATTCATCGCCACGAGGTCAGCTACGCCGAGCGCACCCTGCGCGCGCGCGATCATTTCCCGGAGACAGTGAGCATCGTCACCCAGGTGTTTCGCGTCGGCGGTCTCGGCATCGCGGCGATTCCCTTCGAGGTCTTCACCGAGACCGGTCTCGACATCAAAAAGCGCAGCCCTTTCCCCGACACCTTCACCATCGAACTGGCCAACGGCGGTTACGGCTACCTGCCCACTCCGGCGCAGCACGAGCTCGGTGGTTACGAGACCTGGCTCGGCACCAGCCGCGTCGAGAAGGAAGCCTCGGACAAAATCACCGCGCGCCTGCTGGAGCTGTTTGATCAGGTCAGGTGATCTCCCTCCGGCCGGCACCCCTGCCTTCCGCTTCTTGCGATCGCTGCGTTCCTATGCGGCTGCTCGATTTCCCTGTTCAGGCTCAGCCGGCTGCTTCCCCCACCTCTTCAAGAAACCGCCGTGCCCGCACCGCGCGCTCAAGCACCGCGGCGACGGACTCCCCGCCGCCGCCATGAAGCTCCAGCACGAGCACTCCAAAAAAACTCACGGCGCGCAATTCAGCAAAGACACGAGGCCAGTTGATGCTGCCCTCTCCCGGCGGCAAATGCGCGTCCCAGTCGCCGTGATTGTCGTTGATGTGGACCATTTGCAGGTGGCCTGAGAGCTTTTGAATGACCCTGTCCATCTCGCGCGCCAAATGGGCGTGCCCGGTGTCCAGGCAGGCGCCCACCGAGCAGGTCTTGATTTCACCCAGCAGGCACATCATGTCGCGCACATGCCCGAAAAGCAGGTGCGCCAGCATGTTTTCCAGCAACAGCCGCACCCCCAACTGGCAGCAGCGCCCCGCCACTTGGTTGAGCGATTCCGCCGCGTGCCGCATGCGCTCTAAAAACTCCGCCTCAGGCGGGCGTCCCTCGCGCTCGGGCCCCGGATGCAACACCATGTGCTCGCAACCCAGCTCAGCCGCCGCCTCGCAGGCGAGGATCAGCTCCCTGACCGACTCCGCGCGCAGTCCGGCATCGGGGGAGGTGATGTCGATTCTCTCCGCGAAGGGCGCGTGAAAAGAGACAGGATTGATTTGCAACGAGTCGAGCCGATCCCTCGCCCGCCGCACATCGGGCAGGTTGTGGTAATCCAAGTGCGCCGGGAACGAGCAGACCTCGATGTGCCGGAAGCCCGCCTCCCGCACGGGATCGAGAATCTCAAAGATGGGCCGGCGGTAAAAACAGCCCGTTGAAAGGGCAATGGGCCATTCACTCATAAGGCAGCAGAGAAAGCAGGTGTTGGCGCGCGTTTTCGAGACCGCACACGCCGGTGTCAGGAGGGAAACAAAAGCCCTTCTCGCGCGTGGAGACGCAGTTGAAATCCACCAGCCTGTCGAGACCGGAGAGATGCAGGCAGGCAAACAACCGCACGTAAAAATCAGCGCGGGTGGCTGGCTCGTAATCCTCCCAGTCCACTCCCCAGGCGAAGACGGGATCCTCGAATTTGCTGCGGATCAAGCCGGCGATGTGGCGCGGGTGCCAGCCGAGAGCCAGCAACCCGCGAGTCACCAACTGCATGCCCGCCGGTTTCAAAAGCAAATCATTCGGATGCTGTAGCAAATGACGCAGACAGGCTGGCAGCCCTTCGAGCGGCGTCGCTCCATAGGTCACGGGCCAGCGCTCCCTCGCGTCATGCCGGGTCGAGTAATAGTGGGCATGCAGCCGCCGCAGTCGCGAGGCCAGATAATCCTCCAGCAATCGCTTCGTGCCCTCCTCCTGTTGGGGAATGCGCACGCAGGCGCGCCCGGCCAGTTCCCTGACCTCCGCCTCGACCTGCCGCACTTTGATGGCCTGGCGGATGTCCATTTCATGCAGCGGAATGGCGCGGATGCGCGGCACTTCCATCTCGATGCCCAGACGCCGCGCCAGCCCTCCCACCCAGGGTTTCATGTAATTCGTGAAGGGCATGCGGATCATGCGCGAATGCAGCGGGTCGCCATATTCCGAGATGTCAATGGAGATCATTTCCCTTTGCCGCGTGGCGGTGGGTCCGACATGAACAGCCGTGATCTCCACCGGAACCGGGCATTGCGCCGCCGCCACTTCCTTGATGCGGAAGGCCAGGTACTCGATGATCAAGGCGAGGGACGCGAAGAACTCTTGATCCGCCGCTTCGACGCCCCCGTACAGCAATGGCGGCAGGCGCGCCAGGCAAAGTTCGATCAACTCCGGCGCGGGATTCAGCTCCCTGATGCGCGCGGCCAGCGGGCTGTCGCGGGCAATGCGCCACACAAAATGATGCCCCTGCCCCGTCACCACATGCAGCGGCCGAATCCCCCACCCCAGCAGCAGCGTCTCAATCACCCGCACCACCGGCTCCTGCAACTCAAAGCAGCGCCATGGATCGACAAACGCCGCGCCGGGCGAGTCAAAATTCACGTACTCCACATCCAGGTGCAACAAGTGCGAATGCGTGTCCGCCAGCGAGCGCGCGATGTCCATGCCGCGGTCGAGAAACCACGGCAGTTCCTGCGGTGGATGCAATTTGCGCCGGTCAAACGGATTGCCGTCCGAGTGCGTCAGATAAACCGCCGTGGCATGAGCCAGCGTGTCACCACCCAGAAACTCAACGAGCCTCTGGCGCACGGCTGCATCCGAGTAAAACGCGCTCATGGTGGCAGAACAGCAGCTTGGGCATGGCTGACTTCAACTCGCAGCGTAGCCGCTCACGCTCGCTTTGCATTCAAGATATTGACCCATTCCTTGCGCGGTTTTGGCCGTATGTTAGCGCCAAACCCCCATAGCATTGAGTCATCATTGCCAAGCAGCGAATGATTCAAACGCCCAAAGCGGAGCGGATGCGCCCTACCAAGTCGTTGTTCTTTTCCCCGGCGCCCCTGAAATAAAAAACACTGGCCGCCAGCAGCCGCTCCCGCCAGGGCGACGCCAATTGCTCATGGTCCTCCAGCACCGCCGAGCTGAACTTGTAATCGTGCGAGTTGGTGCCCTTCAAGAAGACGAGCCGCCGGGCGGTGTCGGTGAATGGCTGGGAACCCTCGTTCTGTTGCAGGTAACCCAGTGTCTTGCGCGCCGCTTGCAGCCGGTCCTGGCCGATGTCGGCAAAAATCTCCGCGACCGCCTCCGCGCCTTTCGCGGTCGTCGGCAGCGGTTCGAGTTCATCGATGCGCACACCCTGCTCCGGCTCGTCCCGCTTAAACAACGGCAGGAAAGCCGCGTTTTGCAGCAGCAGCAGACGGCGTGTCTCGTCGTCCTGAACGCGATGCCAGGCATAATGAACTGCGTTGGTGAAAGTGACCGCGTGCAGCGCGAGAATGCCGGGGTTGCGCATCAAACGCTCGCCCGCCCCGGCAAAGCAGGACTCGAACAGCGTGCGCGGAGCGATGCCCTGGTTCAGCAATTGCAAAGCCAGCACGCCGCAATCCTCCGCGCCTCCCGTTCGCGCCGCTTGCAGCAGTTCGCTGGCGGCGGCGCTGTCCTGCCTGCCCTCCAGCCAGTCGCCGCGCACCTTCAGCAAAGCCTCGCGATTCGCGCGATAAGGCCGGTCTGGAGCCAGATCGGAGCTCGCGGGATTCTCCCGGTCGCTGCCGCGATCCAGCAAGGCGTAAGCGAGCGAGCGCAGCACCGGCTCCGCGTGCTGCCAGCCGATCACCTCCAGGGTGCGGAAACTGTTCGCCACATAAATGGCCTTGTGCCCGATGTCGCGAAAGTCCCGCGCACCGTAGCGGGCGAAAAGGTCGAACAACTCATTGGCGCCCGCGCTGCGCGCCAATCCTGTGACGGCCGCGTCAGCCGCACCCTCGTCCCAGGCATCCATGGCCTCGATGAAGGCCTGTCGTGCCCGGGTGGCCGGCGGCACCAGGCGCTCGTCCACCGGCCCCATCAGCCAGTTTCCTTCCTTCACATTCGCCGCCTGCGAGGACTTGAACTGATCAATCGCCCAAAACACCGGCAACCAGCGCTCCGAGTCGGGCGAGGCCAGGCTGGCGAGGTGCGCCGAGTTCACCACCAGCACCGCGTGGAACTTGAAGCCCACCGGACGCGGCTGCACGTTGCGCACGCCGGCCAGCATCAGCGCCGCCAGCACCTCCCGATAGCCCAATCCGTTCCGCACCCGCCGCGCCACCTCCTCCAGCACCTTGTCCCGCGGTGTGTCTTCGAGGAGCCGCACCAATGGCTCGATCTCAGGATGAAAGCGGACCAAATCAGCCGGCAAAGCCGCCTCCGCAGCCGACACCGCCGGCAATCGTCCGAGCAAGCCCAGTTCGCCCAGCCAAGCCCCCGCGCCGAGACCGGCGGCGGCTTTGAAAAAATCTCGGCGGTGTGTCATGGTCAGTTCCTCCCGCGTAATTACCCCACACTATCACAACCACCGGCGATTGAACAGAAAAAAGCGCGCTCATGCCAACTGTGCGTTTTGAAGATAAAGCAAGAGCACTCAGGTAGCGCCAGCATTCTGATTCAACATCGGCCTTTCATCTGACAGAAAACCTTCCTCTGGGCTGTCCAGACAGGCGCGCAATACCTGAGATAGCACTTCGGGATTGGCAAAGCTCCGCACTCCGGCAACTCCATCCAACCCGCAAACTTGAGAAGCCAGCACCGGGATTCCGGCAGCGGCGGCCTCAAGCAGCCGTCGCGGTTCGTGCTCGACATAGGCCGGCAGCACGACGGCGCGCGCATTGTCCAGCCAGCACGCTTCTCTCGGCACGATTTTAACCCCCTCCCAGAAATCCGCGCCTTCCAGGATGCCCCCGAGCAAAACCACTTCCAATCCCAAATCGCGAGCCGCATTCCGAACTTCGTGGGAACCTTTGCGACAAAGCGTCGAAGCCGGATAGACGATGCGCCTGGAGCCGGGCGGGGCGCGCCGGCATGACGGGATGACAGGATTCTGCCAAGGCAGGAGCACGGCTTTTTCACCCGCAAGTTCCGCGATGTAACGATGAGGGGTGATCCAATTTCTGGCCGCCGACAATGCGGCGGTTTCATCACTCACGAGGGATGGCTCCGCGCGAAAATCCGCGCAGGTGGCGGAATGCGGATGTCGTTGCGCGGCCAAGTCGAGCTGCAGATGCAGCGCTTGGAGCGGCAGCCGTGTCATCAGCACATCGAAACTGCGCCCTCCAAGCACGCCTTCCCGCCACAGGTGGGGCAGCAGGGTTTGGGTGACGAGCAAATGTGAATGCTCCGGGCGCAATCCCCGGGCATATGCCTTTGCCAGCCGGGCATCCCAGGCCAGCAGGGCGCGTTGCCGCCGCGCACCTTCGGTCCGCAACCGGCGCGCCGCCAAGGCGCGTCGCAAGGCCAGCCAAGTGTGCCTGCGCACCCGTGCATGAAGACTCGTATCCCAGGCCAGATTTGGCCTGCGCCAGCGCCGTCCGTCCAATGGCAGAAACAGCGTGCTGCCGCGGTCTTCCAGACTCTTCAGATAGTTCTGCCATTCCGGCCACCAAGTATCCACCAGCACGGCGGTTCGATCCGGCGCATCTGCATCCACTCGCGTGGCGCGATGGCAGGAGTTGATGCCACAGGTCGCGCAAGTGTTCACCGGCAGCGCGGGTGCCGAGGGCGCGGCGGCAATCCGGCCACGCGACAAACCGGGAGCGCCGAAAATTCTGACACCGATCTGGGTGCCGGTTAGAAACACCTCCATCCGCCAAGCCATCGGCGCGCGCAGACGCAGGTCAACGTAGTTCCAAAACACCGTGGCATCACGGCCAATGCGGGCGAGGGAACCGACCGAGGCATTCGAGTGCGCGTGCCGCTCAACGATCTCCAAACCCGCCTCCAGCGCCGCGTTGTAGATGGCGCCTGAGAGCTGGCAAAGACCGCCTCCGCGCTGAGCGATGATGCAGCCCTCCCGCAACTCGCGGCCTTCGACATAACCCTTCGCACGGGTCGTCCTGCCAAGCTGCCGCCAGAAACTCCACACCTCTCCGGCCGGCACTTCCACCCGGCTCAACACCCGCGCCGCCAGCCGCAAGTTCTGAACTTTGCCGAGTTGCAATGCGCGTTCGCGCGGCGTAGCCGCGTCAGTCCACAATTCGGAGCGCCATTCAGAAAGAAGCGGCAGCGCCGAATCCAGTCCTCCCTGCGCGTGACGACGGACCGGAACTCGCAGGTTTTGCAAGATGCGATGGAATTGATGAGCCTTCGCCTTGCATAGAAAAAGCAGCGCCCCCAGGCGGGTTGGTTCCGGCGGAGCAGGTGAGTTTTGCATGATAATGTTAGCCAAGTTTCCTGGCATTTTGTTGAGTCAAAACCACGCCCGACAGGTCAAATCTCGCCGGACCACCTCACAACAAATCCCCGCCAGACCCGATCCGCAATTGCGCGTTGAGCGCGCGCCGGTAGGGGCTGGGCATGGGCGTGGCGGGAAGACCGGACAACGGCACCCAGCGGCAGTCCGGCCGCGGCTCGGCATCAAACCCAGGCGGCGCCTCATGCACCCACAGCGTGACGCGATAGCGGGTGATGCCATAACGTGACTTGGCAAGCACGCGAGGCGGCGGCGTGCCTTCCGGCAGCGCGGGCAGTTTCCACAAGCCGGTGCGGCGGCCGCCGGTTTCGAGTTGCAGCAGGATGCCGCGCGCGCTTTGCAGGAAAAAGACACGCTCCGTGACCTCGGCGAGCCTGATTTGCCGCTTTTTCACAGGCAAAGCAGCGGGATCACTGGCGCGGCAATAGTCGCGCACTGGACAGCCGGCGCAGAGCGGCGCGCCGGTCCGGCACAGCGTCTGGCCAAGCTCCATGAGCGCGGAATTGAAAACGCCCGGGTCGCTGGCCGCGGTGACAAGGTCGCGGGCACGTCGCCACAGCGCGTCGCTGCCGGCTTTGCTGTCAATGGGCGTGGCGTCGTCACTGAGACGGGCAAGGACGCGGGCGACATTGCCATCGACAATGGGCTCGGGCAGTCCAAAGGCAAAGCTGGCTAGCGCGCCCGCGGTGTAGGGGCCGACCCCGGGCAGCGCGCGGATGGCAGCGGGATCGCAGGGAAACACCCCCTCATGCTCCTTGATGATGATGTGCGCGAGCCGCTGCAGATTGCGGGCGCGGCGATAGTAACCCAGGCCCTCCCAAGCGCCGAGAATGTCCTCTTCGGCAGCGGCGGCCAGGGTGGCAAAATCCGGAAACCGCTCCAGCCAGCGCGCGTAGTAACCACGCTCCAGCACCGTGGTGATCTGGGTTTGCTGCAGCATGACCTCGGACACGAGAATGGCATACGGTTCCCGCGTCCGCCGCCAGGGATAATCCCGGCCATGGGCGGCGAACCATGCCTCCAAGGCGGCGGCGATGCGTGAGGCGTTTTGCTCCATGGTCATGACTCGAAAAGGCGGCTTGCAAGCCTGCGCATTTGGTGGCTTGACTCGGCAGGCATGTCAAACCCCACCACCTACACCAAGCCACTTTCGGCGGCGCAGGCAGAAAAGCTGCGGGGACTGCTGGCAGAGCAGGGCTGGCGCTTTGCTAGCAAGCCTTACTGCCTGTTTGCCGCCTGCAAACCGGGAGTGCAGGTGGCCGTCTATGAGAAGGGGCCAAAAATCGTGGCGCAAGGCAAGCAGACGGGTGATTTCGTCACTTTTCTGCTCGAGCCGGAAGTGCTGGGAGCAGCGGAACTGGGCTACGAGGAAACGCTGCATCCAGAGTGGTACCAACCCCACCTCGGCGTGGACGAAAGCGGCAAAGGCGACTTCTTCGGGCCGCTGGTCATCGCGGGCGTGTTTGTCGATGCGCCCGTGGCGCGCGCGCTGACCGCCGCCGGCGTGATGGACAGCAAACGCGTCGGCAGCGACGCGCGCATCGAAGCCCTGGCCAAAATGATCCAGGAGACTCCCGGCCTGCGCCATGAGGTGGTGCTGATTCCACCCCGGCGTTACAACGAGCTTCACTCGCAGTTTGGCAACCTCAACCGCCTGCTGGCCTGGGGCCATTCCAAGGTGATCGAGAATTTGCTGAAGCAAGTGCCTGACTGTCCGCGCGCCGTTTCGGATCAGTTTGCCAACCCCGCCGTGTTGCGCCGCGCCCTGCAGGAGCGCGGACGCGGCATCGAATTGGTGCAGCGCACCAAGGCGGAAAGTGATCCCGCGGTGGCGGCGGCTTCCATCCTGGCGCGCGCAGGCTTTGTGCGCTGGCTGCGCTCCGGTTCGGAGCGTTGGGGCGTGAAACTGGGCAAGGGCGCCTCCGCCGCCGTCAAAACCTCCGCGTCACAATTCATTGAGAATCACGGGAAGTCGTTGCTTGGGGAGGTTGCCAAGTTACATTTCCGAACGGCAGCGGAAATCGACTGAAAGCAAAGAAAAATGCGCTCAGTGCAACTGCCCGCTGAGTTTCTTATATTTGCTGAATGCTTTGCATAAGAAAGCATTTGCCACACACCTGAATTGCAGTAATCGGAGAAAGATGGCCACGATGACCAAGAAACACATAATTGCGAGACTAAGCGACAAACTCGGCATCACACAGCAACAAGCCTCCACCGTGGTAGAGGCTTTCCTCGAAACCGTCGAGGGCGCGGTGTCCGCCGGCGACGAGGTGACTTTCCGCAGCTTCGGCACTTTTGGCCTCAAAGTGGCCAAGAGCAAAGTGGGCCGCAATCCCGCCCAGCCGGACGTGCAAATGGAGATCCCGGCGCGTTGCGTGCTGCGCTTCAAACCCAGCCGCGAACTCAAGGAGCGGGTCGCCGCGCTGCCCCTGGACACGGTGAAAAGGACCCGCAAACCGCGCGGGCGCCGCCGCGCCGAGCACGACGGGCAGGACGGCAACCACGGTTGATTTGCCATTGAACCGGGGCTACGCTCCGGCATGACAGCCCTGCCCTCCCCGCGCACCCTCGCCAAATTCACGCTCCTGACCGGCGTGCTGGCGCTTGCCCTCCTGCTTTTGCTGCAAAACGCGACCGCCCGCGAGGTCTCCTTGCAGGCGGCCGCCTACCTGTTTGGTTTCGTCACCACTCCCTTCATCCTCGAAGCCACGCTGGCCTTGCTCGGGCTGCTGGCCGTGATGACCTACAACCAATGGCGCGTCAGCAAAGAAGGCGACGGCTGGGTGGTACTGCCGGAAGACAAAAAAGACAGCGATTGATCCCAACCGGTGCCGGCTTCCAACTTGCGCGGCACCCGGAACCGCGCATCCGTTGGCGCGTGCAAAACGAGGCGGCAAAATCCGATGTCATCATTCTCGGCGGCGGGCCGGCGGGCTCCGCGGCGGCGATCACGCTGGCGGCGGCGGGCCGGCGGGTGCTGCTGCTGGAAAAAGCGCGCTTCCCGCGCTTTCACATCGGCGAGTCCCTGCTGCCCTACAACCTGGGTTTGTTCGATGAACTCGGCCTGCGCGATTTGATTTCGGAATGCGGTTTTCCGGTGAAACGCGCCGCCCAGTTCTGGAGCGGCGCCGGACAGCCCGGCGCGCGGCTCGAGTTCGCCAAAGGCACCTACACCGAATACAAATACGCCTACCAAGTGGAGCGCGCGGTGTTTGATGAAAAGCTGCTGCGCTTCGCCGCGCAACGCGGCGCGGACGTGCGGGAAGGCTGGACTTTCTGCGCCCATCAAACCGATTCGCACGGCGTCACCGTGACCTGCCGGGACGAAGCCGGTGCCGCCCGCGCACTGCGCGCGGATTTTCTCATCGACGCCACCGGCATGGCCGCGGTCACCGCGCGTCAGGCCGGGTTGCGGCATGAGCGCGCCGGGCACCGGAAAGTGGCTTTATTCGGCCACTTCGAGGGCGTGGACATGCCCGCGGGCGAGGAGACGGGCGACATCGTGCTGCTGATCCGCGACCGCGCCTGGGTCTGGCTTATTCCGCTCGACGAGCGCCGCACCAGTGTCGGCCTGGTGCTGGACCGCGCCGAGTTCGACGCAGGGCGCGGCGACCACGAGACCTTGTGGCGGCGCATCGAGGCGGAGACGCCGGAGCTGCAACGGCGCATGACCGGCGCGACCCGGCAGGGCCCCCTGCGCGTCGAGGCGGACTACTCGTTCAAGGTGGCGCGTTTGGTGGAGCCGCGGCTCGTGCGCGCCGGCGACGCCGCCGGTTTCCTCGACCCGGTGTTTTCCTCCGGCGTCATGCTGGCGATGGAAAGCGGCCGCGACGCCGCGCGCGTGGTGGACGAGTCCTTGCGGGAGGGGCAAACCTTCACCGCCGCCATGCGCGGTTACGAGCGCGCCGTGCAGGACCACCTCGCCCTGTTCTGGCGGTTTGTGCGGGCGTTTTACAGCCGGCCCTTCATCGAATTGTTTTTGCAGCCCAGCCCCGAGTTCAACCTGACCTCCGCCATCAACGCCGTGCTCGCTGGCCGCGCCCGCCTGCCGTGGGCCGCGCGCTGGCGGCTGGAGTTGTTCTTTTTGCTCGTCAAACTCCAGCGCTGGCTGCCGATCGCGCCGCGTCTGCAATGGCGGGACGGCAGACCGCCGGAGCTTTTTCAAGCGGACAACACCAAGCCCCCTTCCTGGTGCGAACCGCTGCCTGAGCCAAACCCGCCGCCTTCGATTTGATCCCGCCCCCGGTCACGCTTTGCCTCAACCATGAAAACCCGTCTGCCGAGGTGGATCAGAACGCTGGCCTTGGCGGTGGTCGCGCCTCTTGCCATGCTCGTCGGTTGCCAGTCGAAACTCATTTATCATCCGCAGCCCTACCCGGAAAGCTGGCTGGCGGAGTTCGACCGAACCGGCGGCGAGCGCCTCCGCTTCACCACCTCCCAAGGCGCGCAGACCGCCTTTTACCGCCCACCCGCGTCGGCCAATGCGCAGCCACGCCGTCTCTGGCTCTGCTTTGCCGGCAATGCCTCGCTGGCCCTGCAATGGGAGTTTCTATCCGGCCTCCCGCATCCTGACGACGCCCTGCTGATGGTGGACTATCCCGGCTATGGCCTGTGCGCCGGCCGACCCAACCCGAAGCGCATCCGTGAAAACGCGACGACCGCGCTGGCAATGCTGGCGGCTGAAAAGTTCAATGGCCGGACGCCGCCACTCGGCTTGGCGGGTCACTCCCTCGGCGCCGCCGCGGCACTGCTCGCGGCCCAAGATTTCCAGGCCGGCCGCGTCCTTCTGCTCTCGCCTTTCACCAGCCTGATGGAGATGGGCAATCGTGTGCTGTTCCCTCCTCTCGGTCATCTCACCACGCATCGTTTCGACAATATGAAAGCCTTGGCTAACGCAAAAGGGCCGCCCGGCGAAGTGGTGATTTTCCACGGCGCGCAGGATGAGATCATTCCGGTCGAGATGGGCCGCCGACTGGCGGAGTCCATGCCGCAGGTCACCCGCTTCATCCCGCTGCCCGGAGCCCGCCACAACGATCTCTTTGCCCTTGCCGGACCCGGCATCCGCGCCGCCATGAACGCGCCGTAAAGATCTCCGCTTCACAACGCCAGCGGCTCGGCCTCGCCGATGACCTTGACTTCCATCTCCAGCGTCACGCCGCGCCGCTGCAAGGCCTGTTCTTGAAGCTGTGCGATGAGTCCGAGCACTTCCTTCGCGGTGGCGCCACCGCCGTTGACGATGAAGTTGCCATGCGCATCCGACACGCGCGCGGGACCCACCGCGAGTCCTTTCAAGCCAAGCTCGTCGATCAACTGGCCCGCGCCGCAGACTTCCGGATTCTTGAAGGCGCAGCCCGCGCTGGCTCCGACCGGCTGCGTGCTGCGGCGCTTGTGGTGCGAGGCCGCGAGCTTGGCGTCGATCTCCGCGACGGGCGCATTCAGCGTGCCGCGCAGGGTGGCGGACACAATCAGCCGCTCCTCAAACTCGGGCACGTTGCGGTAATGATGTTCGATCTCCGCGACGCTCTTTTCCTTGAGGCTGCCGTCAAGATCAATGAAGCGTACGGAGACGATTTGGTCAAAAGTCTCGACGCCCATGGCGCCGGCGTTCATGCGGATGGCGCCGCCAAGATTGCCGGGAATGCCCTCCATCCATTCGAAGCCGCCCAGACCCGCGTTGCGCGCGGCGCTGGCGATCTTTTTCAACCGCGCCCCCGCTCCGGCGGTGAGCAACTCACCGGAGACTGTCACCTCCTCAAACTCGCCCTTGGCGGGATGAATCACCGCGCCGCGAATGCCGCCGTCCTGCACCAGCAGGTTCGAGCCGCGTCCAATGACACGGATCGGAATCGCCACTCCGCGCAGATAACGCACGACCTCGGCCATGCCCGCGATGGTGAGCGGCTGCACCCAGAACTGCGCCGGTCCGCCGATGCGGAAAGTGGTATGCAAATGCATCGGCTCATAAAGCCGCGCCTGCCCGCCACCGTGGTTTTCAAGAATCGCCCACAGTCTCTCCAGCACCGGCAGGTCGCGCGCAATGCAGCGGCCCGCCTCATGCACGTTGCCGGCGCCGAGCGTGATGACGAGGTCGCCCGGTCGAATCGCGTTGCCGAGCCGGTCCCGCGCTTCCAGCAGCGTCGGCGTGGAGACGCAGGCCACATCCGATTGCGCGCGCACCTCCTCCAGAATCGTCTCGCCCGTGACACCCGGCAGCGGTTTCTCGCTGGCCGGATAAATGTCGGTGACGAAAAGCTGATCGACGTCATGAAAAGCGCCACCGAATTCCTTCTTCAGCAACTGCGTGCGGCTGTAACGATGCGGCTGGAAGAGGCAGAGCACCCGCTTCGGATTCAAGCCGCGCGCCGTCGCCAGCGTCGCGGCGATCTCGCTCGGATGATGACCGTAGTCATCCACCAGCGTGAAGCGCTCCCCGCGATGCCGGATTTGAAAACGTCGCTTGGCGCCGCGGAACGTTTTCAAGGCCTGCGCCACCGCCTCGAACGGCACGCCCAACTCCGAGGCCAGGGCAATGGCGGCGAGCGCGTTGGAGACGTTGTGTTTGCCTGGAATGCCGAGGGTGGCATGACCCAGCGGCGCGCCGTGGCGGAAGACTTCGAACTCGCTGTGATCCGGCTGCATCGCCGTGAGGCGGGCGGTGTAGGCGGCGCGGCCATTGCCATGCCAGCCATAACCCACCGCCTGCGCCGAGCCCTCGCACACCGCGCTGGCGCCGGGATCCTCGGCGCAGTAAATCCACAAACCGGACGTCTGCTTCAGCAAACGCGCAAACACCGCCTTGATGGCATCGAGATCGTCGTAGTGATCGAGATGCTCGGCCTCGATGTTGAGCACGATGCTGTGGCGCGGATGGAAATTGACAAGTGTGCCGTCGCTCTCATCGCCCTCGGCGACGAACAAGGTCCCCGCCGCGTCCCACTGCGCGTTGGCGCCAAGAATTGGAATCTCCGCGCCGACGTAGTGGGAAGGCTGCAGCCCGCCCTGGCGCAGCACATGCGCGGTCAGCGCGGAGGTGGTGGTCTTGCCATGCGTGCCGGCGACCACGACGCCCTCCTTCACCGCCATGATCGCCGCCAGCGCCTCCGCCCGGCGCACCAGCGGGATGCCCGCTCGGCTGGCGGCGTCGTAAGCGACGTTGCTCGAACGAATCGCCGAGGAATAAATGACCATGTCACAGTCCGCGACCTCGCGCTCGCAGTGCGGTGAAAAAAACTCCAGGCCAAGCTTTTGCAGACGCGCGGTTTCCTCGGTGGTGACCTTGTCCGAGCCGCTGACTTTGTGCCCCAGTGCCAGCAGCAAGGATGCCAGCCCGCTCATGCCCGACCCGGCCACCCCGATGAGGTCGATGCGCATCGGGTGGCGGTTTTCTTTGAGCAGACTGAGGACGGCTTGGTTCATGGCGGCGCGCAAAGTTCATGCAGAATGGCGAATGTCGAATGGCGAATGCCGCCCTCCCGGATTGCATGCAAACACCCGTCCGCGCGGCGGCGTTTGCTCTGATGATGCGCTTTTTGTTTCCCCGGCTGCGCCCGCGTGACGCGGGGTGGATGCTGCTGTTCGGTCTGGCGGGCGCTGTGATCGCAGGGGTTTACGGGGTGCTGCACGATCAGGTGACGTTCAGCATCGGACCGGAGTACTTCACCCGCTTCAAGGTCTGGCAGTTCCATTATCACGACGATCCGGGGCCGCAGCGCTGGGTGGCGGCGAAGATCGGATTTCAAGCGAGTTGGGCGGTGGGGTTCTTCGCGGGCTGGTTTTTTGGACGACTGGCGGTGCCAAAGACCTCGCTGCGGCGGGCGGCGGTGTTGAGTCTGCAAGCGGTGACCTTGATGCTGGCAGTCACCCTCGTGGGAGGTGCCGGCGGCTGGGCCTGGGCGCGCTGGCGACTGAACGAGGCCCGCATCGCCGAGTGGGCGGAGGTTTTCAGGGCTTTTGAGGTGGGGGACATGGAGGCCTTCGCCACGGTGGGTTGCATTCATGATGGCAGTTACCTGGGGGCACTGCTGGGATTGATTGTCGCGCTGCTGTGGTTGCGGCAAAGATTGCGGATTGACGCGTCTCTGGCGGCAATGATAGAGATGCGCCTATGAGTCGCCTTTTCTCTGTCTTACTCGCCCTCCTCATCATGTCCTCCGCCCTTTCCGCCGCCGAAGGCGCTTACCGCCACGTGGTCTTTTTCAAATTCAAAGACGACGCCCCCGCTGAAAAAGTGGCGGCCATCGAGCAGGCGTTCGTGGAGCTGTCGAAAAAAGTGGAAACGGTGACCGGTTTCGAGTGGGGGACCAACGTCAGCCCGGAGGGCCTCAACGATGGCTTCACGCATTGCTTCCTCGTCACCTTCAAAGACAAAGCCGGGCTTGAGGTCTATCTGCCGCACCCGGAGCACGAGAAGTTTGTGGCCCAGCTCAAGCCCTTGCTCGACAAGGTCTGCGTGGTCGATTACGTGGCGCGCTGAAGCGTCGCCGGGGCAAGAGCCGCGCGCTCCGCAGCGTAATGTGTCGGTTCATGTCTTTGCTCCGGCCCATCCTCTACGCCTCCACCCTGCCCCTGCTCACCCTGGCCTCCGCCGAGGAGGTGAGAGTGCGTCCGGCTCAAGCGATGGGGCTTTTGAAAACCCAGTGCCTGGGCTGTCACAATGCCGAGAAGCTCAAAGGCGGCCTCTCTCTGGAAACACGTGACCTCGCCCTCAAAGGCGGAGACAACGGACCCGCCCTCAAAGCTGGCGACGCCGCCAGCAGCGCGCTCATCACCTCCCTCACCGCCGAGGGCGACGCCCACATGCCGCCGAAGAAACAATTGCCCGAGAAGCAGATCAACCTGCTCAAAGCCTGGGTGAACAGCGGCGCGTCCTGGGACGAAGTCGCACTGCAACAATTCGGCGAACTCACCCCCGCCGACAAGCTTGCCCGCCTGCCGGCAAACCATGCGCCCGCCGCCGCGCTCGCCCTCAGTCCGGACGGCACCCGCCTCGCCATCGGCCAGGGCAGCCGCGTGCTGGTGCGGGACGTGACGCAACCGGACCCACCCGTTCTGACCACCCTCGAAGGCCATCGCGACGTCGTGCAATCCCTCGCCTGGAGCGCCGATGGCAAACTCCTGGCCGCCGGCGGCTACCGACGCGTGCTGGTGTGGAGCACGGCAGACTGGGAAAAAGCGCATGAACTGACCGATCCCCTCGAAGGTCGCGTCACCGCCCTGCTTTTCCTGCCCGGCAAACAACCCGCGCTCGCGCTCGCAGATGGCGCCACCGGCGTGCGCGGTCTGCTGCGCCGCTGGGTGCTGGGCGAACCCAAACCCGCGCACACCGCCGAAGCCCACAGCGACAACCTGCTCACTCTCGCCCTCAGCCGCGATGGCAAGCAACTCGCCAGCGGCGGCGCCGACAACCTGATCAAACTCTGGGATCCCGCCGCCTTGAAAGAGACCGCGCAAATCGAAGGCCACGTCGGCCACCTCACCGCGCTCGCTTTTCACCCCGAAGGCAAATGGCTGGCCAGCGCTTCGGCGGACAAAGAACTCAAAGTCTGGGACCTCGCCAGCAAAGAGATGCTGATGCTGTTGGGCGACAAATCCGCCGGCATCAACGCGCTGTTTTGGGCGCCCGATGGCGCCAGCCTCACTTACCTCACTGAGACCGGCGGCGTGCATGGTGTCACCGAACTCAAAGCCCATGACGGCGTGCGCCTCTCCTTCGCCTCCGGCAAAATGAAAAAGCTGACCACCCTCGACGGTGTACCCAATGCCGCCGTCGCCAGCTCCGATGGCAAGACCCTGTGGGCCGCGCTCGACGACGGCACGCTCGCCACCATCAATGACAAAGCCGAGGTCGCCCGCGCCGAGCACACCCCGCCCGCCGCCGCCCCCGCCGCCAGCCTCTCTTATACCAACGACATCCTGCCCATCCTCACCAAGGCCGGTTGCAACCTCGGCTCCTGCCACGCCAAAGCCAGCGGCCAGGCCGGCTTTCGACTCTCCATCTTCGCCTTCGATCCGCGTGGCGACTACGCCGAGGTCGTGCACGACTCGCGCGGCCGCCGCGTCTTCCCCGCCCTGCCGGAGGACAGCCTGCTCCTGCAAAAAGCCACCGTGCGCGTGCAGCACGAGGGCGGCCAGCGCTTCGAACCGGACTCCGCCTGGGCACGCACCATCGCCGACTGGATTCGCCAGGGCATGCCCTTCGAGAGCCCGGACCAGCCCGCCCTCACCGGCATCGAAGTCGAGCCGGCGGAAAAAACGCACCGCAAAAACGAGCGCACCCCCCTGCGCGTCACCGCCCGTTACAGCGACGGCTCCACCCGCGACGTCACCGACCTCACCGACTACAGCTCCGCCGAGAAAGCCATCGCCGAGGTGGATGAACACGGCGTCATCCAGACTGGCAACGAAAGCGGCGAGGCCGTCGTCGTCGCGCGCTACATGGGGCAGGTCGCCATCTCCAATGTCGCCGTGCCCGCCGACAAACTGCTGCCAGCCGAGCGCTACGCCGGCCTGACCGTGCGCAACGACATCGACCGCCTCGTCTATGAGCGACTGCAAAAACTCGGTTTTCTGCCCAGCGATCCCTGCACGGACAGCGAGTTCCTTCGCCGCAGCACCCTCGACACCATCGGCCTGCTGCCCACCGTCGAAGAAACCCGCGCCTTTTTGGCAAACACCGACCCGAGCAAGTACGAGCGTTGGATCGACGAGTTGCTGGAGCGCCCCGAGTGGGCCGACCATTGGGCCGTGAAGTGGGGTGACCTCATCCGCCCGAATCCCTCGCGCGTCGGCGTGAAGCCCGTCTTCCTGCTCGACCAATGGATTCGTCAGAGCTTCCGTGAAAACAAACCCTGGGACCGCTTCGTGCGCGAGCTGCTCACCGCCGAGGGCAGCACCCACAAGTTCGGCCCCGTGGCGCTGTGGCGGGACAAACGCGACCCCGCCGACGCCGCCACCTTTGTCGGCCAGATCTTCCTCGGCGTGCGCCTCGAATGCGCCAAGTGCCACCATCATCCCACCGAGCAATGGGACATCACCGACTACTACCAGACCGCCGCCTTTTTCACCCGCATGAAGCGCAAAGGCCAGGGCATCTCCGCCCCCATCAGCGGCGAGCCCGAGCACTGGTGGTTCGAGCCGGGGGAGGCCGGCATCGAACACCCCGTCACCAAGGCCACGCTCAAACCACGCCCGCCCGCCGGCGCCGAAATCGAGATCGCCGCCGATGCGGACCCGCGCGCCGTGCTGGCGGATTGGATGACCGATCCAGAGAACCCGCACTTCGCGCACGCCATCGTCAACCGCGTCTGGTCCAGCTTCATGGGCCGCGGCATCGTCGATCCCGTCGATGACTTCCGCGCCTCGAACCCGCCCAGCAACGGCCCCCTGCTCGACTGGCTGGCGCGCGACTTCGTGGCGCACGGTTACGACCTGAAGCACCTCATGCGCACCCTCCTGCGCTCCCAGGTCTATCGCCTCAGCAGCCTGCCGAACGAGACCAACACCGCCGACCTCCGCAACCACAGCCGCAGCTACCGCCGCCGCCTGCCCGCCGAAGCCCTGCTCGACGCCGTCTGCGCCGTCACCGAAACGCGCGACACCTTCACCGGCCTGCCTCCCGGTTCGCTCGCCAAACAAACCTGGAATCACAAACTCGAAAGTCAGTTCCTCGACGCCTTTGGCCGTCCCAACTCCAGCGCCGAATGCCCCTGCGAGCGCGACGCCAAACCCAGCATCGTGCAGGCCCTGCACCTCATGAATTCCACCCGCCTCCAGGGCATGCTCACCAGCGACAAAGGCCGCGCCGCTCGTCTCGCCGCCAGCGACCTGACGCCGGAGGCCATCATCGAGGAGCTTTACCTCGCCTCCCTCACCCGTCTGCCCAAACCGGAGGAAACCCAGGCCGCCCTGCGCGCTTTTAGCCTGCCCGACACCGACCGGCGCGCCGCCATTGAAGACATCCTCTGGAGCCTGCTGAACGCGGCGGAGTTTGTTTTCAACCATTGAGACAGGCAAGTCAGGCTGTGCTCAGCCCGCTGCATCGCGCGACGTTCGGCGGCGCGTTGAGGCCCACGCGCCCGGCCTTGGCATTCCACGGTTTTTGGATCCTCCCACATCCGTCGCAGGACTGAATGGCTGTCATTTAGAGCTCCCAACAACCTTTGCGGACTGAAAACAGGCGGCTGGACGCTCGTTTCGCCCTCTTTTCCTCCAAAGAATCGCCTCCCAGGTGACAAAATCTTCGACAAACTTCCGTCCGTCCTGATAGGTTTGGCTTAATTCCCGACCCAACCATGGCCAAGAAACCAGCTCCCAAGAAAAAGCCGGCCAAACCCGCCCCCAGCCGCGCCAAGGCTCCGGCAGCCAAGAATCCGGCCAAGCCGGTCAAAAAAACCGCTCCGGCGAAAAAAGCACCCGCCAAGCCGGTCAAAACCCCGGTCAAGAAGGCGTCAGTCAAGGAAGTCAGGAAACCTGCCAAACCCGCGGCAAAGTCGCCGGTCAAGGCAGCGGTCAAGCCGGCGGCAAAGGCAACGGTCAAGCCGGCACCCTCTTTGCCGCCAAATTCGACTTCCGGGCAGGTGGACCCGCTGCTCGCGGGCGGACGACCACCGATCAAACTCATCGGCGGCCTGGACCGCGACGCGCAGTTGCCCACCACCCTCGTGCCGAAGCCGGACCTGCCCGCCGCCGTGCCGCTCACCGTGCATGCCCAGGCCGTGCCCGGCGCCGCCCATCATGGCAACAACCACCCCGCGAACCTGCTGGTGCTGGTCAGTTGCGCCGGCTGGCCGGTGGCGGATTTGAACGAGGACCATTTCTCCGTCATGGAGCACTTCGACGTGCCTGGGCAGACCGCGCCCTTCAGCAGCAACATCGTCTCCTTCCGCAACGGCGGCTCCGGTGCCTACCTCCTGCAGGTCAAACCCATCGGCAGCGCCTCCTGGGTCGGCGGTCAGCATCTGGCGCAGATCCTCGTCTCCTCCCCGGATGAACGGCATGGACAGACGGCAGTGAAGCTAATCATCCGGTAAACCATTCGGAAAATTGAAATTCGCATGTCGGAATTTCGAGCTTCGAACTTTCGATAGCGGGTTGCGCCCGGGCTCAATTGATGGCAGTCGCCTTACTGACCGGCAGCGTGATCGCGCGCCGGCAAGGTCAAACCCAACGCGCCATGAATTACCTCCGCCCCTTCAGACATCTCCTCCTCGCGGCCCTTGGCTGCGCCGCCCTCCAGACCGGTTTCAGCCATGCTCAGTCGTTCGACTCCGGTGCCGACCAGTTCATCAATGCCCCAACCATTCCAGAAAACGGCCTTTCTTTAGTCACAAGTCTCCACACCTATAGCAATGAGGCAGGTGAGCCGGAGCATGCTCCCACAGGAACCTCCGCCGGCAAGTCCGCCTGGTGGAAATGGACCGCCCCCCAGTCCGGCTGGTGCACCCTTGACACCCTGGAGCTTCCCCCTGATTCCCCCATCAAAAACAGCGTGCTGGCGGTCTATACCGGCTCAAACGTGAGCAGCCTCACGGCCATCGGGAAAAACGATGACGCCTTCCAGCCCGGCGTCTCCACCCCCTACTCGCGCCTGACCTTCCGCGCCATAGCAGGCATCACTTATTCCATCGCCGTGGATGCGAAAAATGCCGGGGACATCGTGTTTCCTGGTCATTACGAAGTGCGTCTCAGGCTGGCCTTCATGCCGGACGCGGCATTCCAGGCAGTCGGGGTGATCCTGAACAATGAGACCCTGGAGCATGCGATGCTCAACGTCAGCAAGACTCTCTCCAACAGCTTCTCCGGCAGGCTCAGCCACCTCGGCAAAACCTACCCGCTACGCGGCAGCCACGATCTGTCGGGCCGTGCCAGCCTGGTGATCCCGGTCAAAAACGACCCCGTCCCCATCGTCCTGCACCTCAACTTCAATGGGCTGCCTGCTGATATTCACCTGGAAAAAGGCCAGGAAATCAACATTGGCTTCCTGGTTCAGGTCGCCGCGCCGAACACCTTGGACGCCGCCTTTCTGGGCCGTGGCACGGCGGCGGTGGGCAACAACTCCCCTGGCGATCCCTATGGCTTCGGCTGCGGCAGTTATCTGGTCAAAAAATCCGGTGCCTGCACGGCCTCCTTCATCCTGCCGGACGGCACTGCTTTTTCCAGCAGCGGCCGCGCCGTCCTCACCGGGCAGCCGGGTCTGATTGCCTGTTACATGAGAAAGCCATTGCACCGGAATCGCGGCTCGGTTTTGCTCGCCCTTGGAATCAGCACCACCGGCCCCAATGGAAACGCCGTCGCCGTGCACAAGCGCCCGGAAGCGCCGGGTAGCAGCTTTTACCCGGCGGGATTCAACGTGGCCCTATCGGGCTTGACCAACGCCTACAGCAAGCCGGCGACGGGGCGCTTCGCCGGCGCGCTGGACGCCAGCAACGGGGACGGCGTTCTGACGCTGAAGCCCAGCACCGTCGTCGCCGATCCCTTCGCGGGCCTTACCACGGATCTCAACCTCAGCCTTCGGAACAAGTTCAGCTTTACGGACACGAGCCTGAAGCCCAGGCTCAGCTTCAACCTTAGCACCGGCATGATCACCGGCCAAATCCGGCCTGACCCCGCCAAGCCCGCCATCCAGATCCGCGCGGTGGCCATGACCTCCACCGCAGCGCCCGACATCCACTTCGTCGGCACTTACCGCACCCCCTTTTCCACCGACCAGGTGACCATTGATCCGCCGCCTCCGTAACTCCGGGCGCGCCGCGAGGGGGCTCACGGATTACAACTCCTCGATCTCCCGCGGCGCGGGCACGCCCGGCTCGCTGACCAGCGCGTATGGGTAGTGCTGGAGCGCGTGTTGGCGGGCGGACTCGGCGGCAGTGACATCGCCGGCAAGCCGCGCCGCGTAGGCCAGCGCCACCTGCGCGGTGATCCAGGCCGGACCGTCCTCGTCCGGCAACGTCATGCCATGCACGGCCTTGACCAGTTCGCGCACGCGGATCAGCAGCGGCTCCCTTGGCGCGCTCTCAGCCTGCGCTTGCCGCGTCAGGGCGAGGGCGAGAAAGGCCTGCGCATTCAGGCGCGCCGTCACGCGCCGCTCCAGCGCACGCACCTCGAACTGGGTGACTCCGCTTCGCCCCCCCTGCAAACTCCCCAAGACCTCGTCAAAAGCCCTCGCCGCCGCCGCAGGATCGCCCAACTCCAGACGGGACAAGCCCAGATCGTGCAGGAGCGCCGTGAGCACCTCGGCGGCCACGCCGGGCTGGCGCGCCGACACCAGCGCCCGCTCGAACGCGGCCGCCGCCTCGGCCAGCGCGCTTTGATCCCGCTCCGGAGTGAGGCAGGCGCGCCGCAGCAGGCAGCGCCCGCGCAGGCGATGCAGCGCGGCCAGCCAGGCCGGGCTTGCCTTTTGCGGCGCGATCTTTTCCAGCCCCGCCAGCGCGATCAACGCCTGATCGAACTCCGCCGCCGGATCCTCGGGACGGAAGTTCGCCTTGGTCCAATGCCACGACGCCAGGTCCTGGAGCACCGCTCGGCGCGCGTTCGCGTGGACGTCCCCCTGCGGAAGGTCCTGCAAACAGGCGTTCAGCACGGCTGCCGGCTCCTCCAGTCCGCCGCGCCACAGCGCATCCGCCTGCCGGTGCCGCCAGTGGGCGCGCACTTCAGGCTGGGTTTGCCGGGCGGCAAACTGACGCGCCAACTCCGCCGCCAGCGCGGTGTTGCCGGCCAACAGGTGACCCTCAATGCGGTAAGCGGGGTCCTTCGCATTGACCGCGCGCCGCGTCAGCCCCTTGTACACGCCGGTGCTGATGCCCGCGCGCGCGGAGAGCGTCTCCTGAATGCGCCAAGGCTCTTGCTCGTTGAGATGCGCGCCCTCCAGCCAGAGTTCGGCACCCCAGTTTTTCTCCTCCAGCAAAAGCCGCGTCAAGCCAATGCCCGGCGGCCCCTCCGCGGGCCGAAAAATCAGCAGGATGAGCAGCAACGCCGCCAGCAGACCGCCCACGCTGAGAAAAGCGGCGCGCTTGGCGGGATCGGCAGGCAGGGTCACGCGCTCAAAGTAGGGGCAGGCGGGCGGGTTGCAAAGGGCGAAGCGCAGAGAGCGATGCGAAACCCGCCGCTTACGCCCATGACCTCTTGACCTCTCACCCCACACTACTCACTGCTCACTACTCACTACTGATTACTGATAACAACCCCCGCTCTCACACCAGGATCTCCCCGATCACCTTCCCCCGGCTGATCGGGATGCCGCGTCCGGCCACATCCGTCACATGCGTCTCCGGGTCGATGCCGAGCAGGTGGAACAGCGTGGCGGACAAATCATCCGGGCGGGTGAGCTTTTCCGCCGGATAAGCGCCGTGTTTGTCCGAGGCGCCGTGCACATAACCGCGCTTCACGCCGCCGCCGGCCAGCAGCGCGGTATAACACTGCGGCCAGTGGTCGCGACTGAGGTTCTTGTTGATCTTCGGCGTGCGGCCAAACTCGCCGACCCAGACGACGAGCGTGTCGTCGAGCAGGCCGCGCTGGTCGAGGTCGTTGAGCAACGTGGGCAGGGTGTGCTCCGTCATCGGCAGGTGGTAATCCTCGATGATGGGAAACATGCGCGTGTCATCGAAGCCGTGGGTGTCCCAGCCGCCGCTGGTGTTGCTGCGACCGCCAATGCTGGGGGCGAAGTTGACGGTGACGAATTTGACCCCGGCCTCGACCAGGCGACGTGCCAGCAGGCAGCTCTGGCCGTAAGTGCTGCGGCCATAAGCCTCGCGCATCACCTCGGGCTCGCGGCTGAGATCAAAGGCGGCGCGCAGTTTCTCACTGTGCAGCATGTGCAGCGCCTTCTCGTAGTAGGCGTCGATGCCGCGCGCCTCGGCGCTGCGATCCAGCAGGCGGGTCTGTGAGTCGATGAGCTTTTGCAACTCCCGCCGCGCGGCGAGGCGCTCATAGGTCATGCCCTCCGGCAGGCTCAGTTCCGGCAGGGCAAAGGCCTCGTCGTTCGGGTCGCGCAGAACGAGAAAAGGATCGTGCTCCTTGCCGAGGAAACTGGCGCGCTGCGCCGGCGTGGTGGAGCCGTCGCTGACGATGCAGGGATGCGTGACCGCGGTGGGGATCTCGGCGGAAGCGGAAGGACTCAAGGCGTCCACCACACTCGCGTAGGCCGGAAACAGCTCGGGCGAGTCTTTGAGCCGCTGATCGTCCGACGGTGGCGCCTGCCCGGAGAGCGCGTAGTATCCGGCGGAGTTGTGGTTCTTCATGGTGTGGTGCATGGACCGGATGAGGGTCACCTTGTCCATGACCTTGGCGGTCTTCGGCAGTTTCTCCGACACCCAGATGCCATCGGCGCTGCTCTTGATCGGCTTGTGAAAACCGCGAATGCCCTCGGGCGCGTCCGGCTTCATGTCGAAGGTCTCCAAGTGGCTGGGGCCGCCCCATTGGAAGAGGAAGATGACGGACTTCGCGCGCGCGCCCCGCGGCTTCACCGCGGCGCTTTTTTCCAAGCCCTGCGCCCAGCGCGGCAAATTGAGCCCGAACAGACCGAGACCGCCGACACTGAGCAAACGGCGGCGGTTAAGAGTGAGCGGCGCGCAGGCGCCAAGCGGATTGCGGAGCTTTTTCATCCACGGAGGATTACGCAAACCGGAGGACAGGATTGCAAGCACCTCCATTTTTGCTGGCGATGGACGGGGCCACCGCGGTTGCGCCCCTCCCGGCCCGCGGCAGTCGGCGGCAGGCCGTCTCGCTCAGGCCTGGGTCGGCCCCTGTCCGGCACCTCAATCGTTGATCTTCAACATCAAATCCTTGAAGTGGACCACGCTGTTCGGATCATGCGCTTGCAAGGCGATGGTGCCGCCCTCGGGATTGAGCTTGCGGCCCGGCATGTTTTTCAACTCCGTCGCCGGATCCCAGCCTTCCGGCTCGGTCCAGTCCGTGGTCACCTCGCCGTTGATTTTAAGGGTGATACGCTTGCCCTCGACCTTGATGTGGTAGTCAAACCACTCGCCATCCGCCACCGGCGCCTCGTTCAGCACGTCCTTCACCGCATACAGGCCGCCGGTTTTCTTCGGGTCCTTGTGCGCGGTCGAGTTGACCTGGCACTCGTAACCCGCCGCCGGCCAGCCTTCGGCCTGGAACTCGGTGTGGATGTAGATGCCCGAGTTCGAGTTCGGCATGTGCTTCACCTTGGCCTTGAACTCGAAGTTCTTGAACTTCGCCGCGCCGGACTCCCCCACATAGAAAAGGTGGGCGCGGCCGTTGACCACCTGCAGCACACCGTCCGCCACCACGAAACTGCCCGGTGTCTCCTCGTTCGACTTCCACCCCGTCAGGTCCTTGCCGTTGAACATGGAAACAAAACCCTCCTCCGCGGCGGCGAGGGAGGCGGACAACAGCAGCGCCGCAAGCGCGGCCGGGCGGAAAAGGGGAATTTTCATGGTGGTGGTCAATAAGTCCACACCCCGGAAGTTGGCAAGACGTAAACGCATTGAAGCCGTTGCCCATTCCCGAATGCGGGCTAAAGGTCTGCCACCCCCATGTCCACAGAAGTAAAAATCCCCGCGCTTGGCGAGTCCGTCGCCAACGGCATGATCTCGAAATGGAACTTCAAAACAGGCGACAGCGTCAAGGCTGGCGATGTCCTCCTCGTCCTGGAAACAGACAAGGCAGCGCAGGAAATTGTCGCTGAAGTCTCCGGTGTCCTGACCATTCTCAAGAAGGAGGAGGAAGACGTGGAGATCGGCACCGTCGTCGCCAGCATCGACGAAGCCGGCGCAGCCGCGACTCCTGCGGCCACCCCGGCCGAACCAAAATCCGAAGTCCGAAGTCCGCAATCCGCAATCGCCGATCCGAAGTCCGCAAGCGCTCCCGCCAGCAACATCACCGCCTTCAAAACCCCGGAGCCCGCCGCCGCGCCCGCCCCGGCCAAGCCAGCCGCCAGCAGCGATACCGCGGGGCGCGTCACCCGCAAAAAGATGTCGCCCCTGCGCCGCAAGATCGCCGAGCAACTTGTCAGCGCCCAGCAGACCGCCGCCATCCTGACCACCTTCAACGAGTGCGACATGTCCGCCGTCATGGACCTGCGCAAGAGGTTGCAGGACGGTTTCACCGCCAAGCACGGCGTCAAACTCGGCTTCATGTCCTTCTTCATCAAAGCCGTGGTCGAGGCCCTCCAAGCCGTGCCCGCCCTCAACGTCCGGGTCGAGGGCGACGAGATCGTCGAGCAGCACTACTATGACATCGGCGTCGCCGTCGGCACCGAGCGCGGCCTCGTCGTGCCCGTGTTGAAGGACTGCGACGCGAAAAGCTTCGCCGACCTCGAGCGCGATATCCTCGGCTTCGCCGCCAAGGCCAAGGACGGCAAGCTCGCCCTCAGCGACCTCACCGGCGGCGTCTTCACCATCTCCAACGGCGGCGTCTATGGCTCCCTGCTCAGCACCCCGATCCTCAACCCGCCGCAGAGCGGCATCCTCGGCATGCACAGCATCCAGCAGCGCCCCGTCGCCGTGAACGGCCAGGTCGTCATCCGCCCAATGATGAACCTCGCCCTCAGCTACGACCACCGCGTCGTTGACGGCAAGGAAGCCGTCACCTTCCTCATCCGCGTCAAAGACTGCATCGAGAACCCGGCGCGCATGTTGGTGGGCGCGTGATGCCGCCGCCATCCAGTTCACGCAAAGGCTTTGCTTCGCGCTCGATTCATTGAGCGCGAACGCTTTCAGCGCACAGCGTTGAAAACATTCCTGGCGTTGCCGACCTCGGAGAAGCGGTTCCAGCGGTAATCGAACGCGAACTCCTCCCGGCGGTCCTCGGACCAGATGAGTCGGAGCTTGCTGGCGGAGAGCGCCTCCCAGCGCAGCGTGTCAGGCATGCCCGGACCGGTGGCGGTGTGATCGGCGTTGAACTGAAGCTCGTTCTTGGCCCCGGCCCAGCGGGTGGCCACCAGCCACTCCCGCAGCTCGTGCGCGTCCTGCGGACCGTAAAAGCTCTCCGGCAAAACCGTCTCATTTTCATTCCGGCGTTGCTCGCGGCGGACGCCGTCCTTCATGTAGGTGATGCGCAGGGATTTGTTCCATCCGGGATTGGGATCAGCGCCGAGGTCCCTGGGGTTGGCGCCAAACGCGCGCCGCCCGATTTCGACGTGCTCGCGCACCGCCTTGGTGACGTCCGCCTCCTTGCCACCAGTGCCGTAGATCGCGGAGAGGATTTGCACCGGCCAGCGACGCGGTTCTGCTATGACGGGAACTTTGCCCGGCGTCGGCGCGGCGGGCTCGGCCCTCTTGACCTCCACGGCGGGAGCGTCTTTCTTTTTCCGAATCTCAACGACCAGCGCCTCCCCATCCCCCAGCGCCAGCGAAGCGGCATCTTTGGATTTGGCCTCATCGGCAAGCGCGACGAAGGAAGGCAAGGCGAGCGACAGCAGATAAAGAATCACTCTGCCAAAAGGAGCGTGTGTCAGCTTCATGCCGTCTGGTGTACCACAAACAGCTTCGGCAAGTCCAGGCTTTTTAGCGCCCGACGGCTCGGTCCTCCCTGCAAAAGGCCGGCCACCCTGCTCGTACGAAATCCTTCCGCCATGAAACCCTTCCCGACCTCCGCTCTCGCCGCCCTGCTTCTCGCCTTCTCCTCCGGTGCCCTGCCGGGCGTGGACTGGGCCAGCGTCGCCGGCGGCCAGACGGATGCCGCGCCGCTGCTGGAGCAGGCCTTCAAAGAGTCCGGCTCGGTGACCCTGCCGAAGGGCGTCTATCGCCTCTCCCGCACCGTGGAAATCCCGCTGCCCGAGACCGGCTGGGCCGCCCTCAGCGGCGACGGCACCGCCCGCCTCGTCATGGCCGGCGCCGGACCGGCGCTGCACTTCATCGGCACCCACGAAGGCTCCGCCGCGCCGCGCACCTTCCAACCGCAGGTCTGGGACAATGAGCGCTCCCCCATGGTCTCCGGCATCGAGATCACCGGCGCCCATCCCGAGGCGGACGGCATCCGCGCCACCCGCGTCATGCAGCTCACCGTGCACCGCGTTGTCGTGCGCGACTGCCGCCACGCCATCCACCTCGTCGAGCGCAACCGCAACGTGCTCATCAGCGACTGCCATCTCTATCACAACAGCGGCATCGGCGTCTTTTACGACGACGTGAACCTGCACCAGTCCAACATCATCGGCAGCCACATCAGTTACAACGGCGGCGGCGGGGTTGTCAGCCGCGGCGGCAACGTGCGCAACCTCCACATCGGCACCTGCGACATCGAGGCCAACCACGCCGCCGACGGCCCGCCCACCGCCAACGTCCTGCTCGACTCCACCGGCGGCTCCATCGGGGAGGTGGCCATCACCGGCTGCACCATCCAGCACACGCACGGCGCGCCCGACTCCGCGAACATCCGCATCCTCGGCCAGGGCACCGACCCCGCCGCTCAGCGCCGCACCGGCCAGCCGCACAGCCAGGAGGGCAACGTCACCATCACCGGCAATGTCTTCAGCGACGTGCAGATCAACATCGACATCAAAGACGCCCGCGGCGTCGTCATCACCGGCAACACCTTTTGGGAGGGTTTCCAGCACGACTTGCGCGTTGCCAACAGCCGGCAAATCGTCGTCAGCGCCAACAACTTCGACCGCAACCCGCGCTACCTCGTCAACGGCTTCGACAACGCCGACAAAAACGGCATCGTCCTCACCGGCTGCGCCGACAGCGCGCTCACCAGCAACGTCATCAACGGCGTCTGGAACCACCCCGCCGCCGTGGACATCCGCGACTGCCGCCGCCTGCAAATCGCCCAAAACAGCGTGCTCGACTCCGACGGCGCCGCCCTGCGCCTGACCAACGTCAGCGATAGCATCATCACCCACAACCTGCTGCGTGATGACCGCGACACCACCACCCAGGAGCGCGCGCCGCTGCTGGTCATCGAAAAAGGCAGCGGCAATCTCATCGAGGGCAATCTCGTCTCGCCGAAGGCGGAGTAACAGCAACCCGCCCAACCAGCACGGATCATGGCGCCGCGCCACGGAACGCCGCTTGCAGCGGGGTCATTGACCCCTGCCGCGCGACCAATCAACGTTCGTCTCCCTTTTCCTCTTCGAGCTTCGCTTCAATCAAGTCACGCAACCCGGCATCTTTTGGGTTGATGGTCAGAAATGAATGCGCCTGCATAAACGCGTAACCCATAATGACTCCGTAGATACCCAACACGGCACCATCAGACTTGGTCATGGGTTCATCGGAATGATAAAATTGCAGGATTGACCAAATCATAAACCCTCCAAGCGCCAAATTGATGATTCCTGGGATAATCTTGGGTTCGGTGGATCGACGCAATGTTTCCAGTGCGCGGCACAGTCTCGCTGTTCGTTCCCGTCGTTCTTTGGCCTCATCGTAAATATCTTCAGGCGTTTTCATTTCCGGGTTTGGTTGATGTGTGGGCTTCCTATCCAAGACATGGGCTTTCTTTTCGGATGGCCTTTGGATCTTGGCTCAACCAGTGCAGCACAACCCAAACGCCAAAGCTTGTCAAGCCTCCCATGCCAGACCGATGTGTGCCTGATCACCAGCCTTGTAAAGCTTCGAAAATGGCGGATGGCACGCCGGACGCTGGCCTTCCCCTTCCGCTACAGCTCAAGGCGCCTTGTAGCCCTGCGGGATGTCAAATCGCGCCGCGTCCACCGGATCGGTGCTGATGCTGATGAGCTGGGTGGTGAACTTCAATCCCTGCTGCTCGTACTCGGTCTTCAACGCGATGCCCGGCACCTCCGGCTGCTTGGCGCCGTTGGCCCCGCTTAGCTTTGTCATCGCTTTGAGTTCCTCCCGCAGTTGCTCCCCGTTTGGGTAATCCTTGGCCACCCACATTTTCACCACCATGCCCTGGTTCTCGCTGAGGATGATCTCGCAGTCGTAGCCGTCCACTTTTTCGATCTGGCCGGTGGCGGTGAGTTGGGTCTGCGGCAGTTCCATGTCCTTCGCGCCTGGGGCCTGGGCGGCCAGGGCGGCGAGTTGCTTGGTGTTGTTGACGATGATCATTTTCTGCTCGTGCACCAGGGTCGTCATGTCCCCGCTCGCCGCGTCGATGATGACCGAGGAGGTGGTGTCGTTGTCCGTGCGCATTTTGTCGCCCTTGACCCACATGGTGGTACGGGAGCGGATGCCGTTGAGCAGGGTGTCCTGCACCAGGGTGATGTCGGCGCGGGTGACGGACGAGGCGGTGAGGAGGAGAGTCAGAGTGAGCAGTTTGGATTTCATGAGGACCTCATCTTTGCTCATGCCACCAACATTGACCATCGGACCTCCGTCGTAGGACGAAAGTCGGAGCCAGGCCGCCCGCGCCACTTTTGCCCTTGGCAGGCTGAAAGAGACGCCGCATGGTGGCGTTCGCTCCCACCTGCCATGAAATCCGCCGTCCTCGCCCTGCTCCCCTTTGCTGTCATGACCACTGCCATCGCCCAAGAAGCGGAAAAACCGAGTCCCATCGGCTACTCCGACACGCCTGTCATTCCCGGCACGCAATGGAAAGTGCATGACATCGACCGCCCCGCGCCGCCCGAAGTCGCTCCCGGAGCGAAGCTGGGCGACCCGCCCGCCGACGCCATCGTGCTTTTCGACGGCAGCAACACCGACGCCTTTGTGTCCAAGGTCAAAGGACCGGACGGCAAACCCACCAACGAGATGGGACCCTGCGCCTGGAAAATCGAGAACGGCGAGTTGCTGGTCGATGGTGGTGACTCCTGGACCAAGGAGGAGTTCGGCTCCTGCCAGTTTCACATCGAGTGGAAGAGCGAGCCGCACACCAAGGGCAACAGCCAGAAGAAAGGCAACGGCGGCGTCTTTTTCATGGACCGCTACGAGAGCCAGATCGTGGACTGCCACAACAACCCGACCTACGCGGACGGCATCACCGGCGCCATCTACGGCCAGACCCCGCCGCTGGTGAACGCCATCAAACCCGCCGGCGAGTGGCAGACCTATGACATCGTCTTCACCGCGCCGAAGCTGGAAAACGGCAAAGTGGTGGAACCGGCTTACATCACCACCTTCGTCAACGGCGTCTGCGTGCAGAACCACACCGCCATCATGGGGCCGACGAAGCACAAGCAGGTGACCAGCTACGAGGGCGAGTTCCCCGAGACCGCCCCGCTCCGTCTTCAGGACCACAAAAACGAGCCGCCTCTGCGCCTGCGCAACATCTGGGTGCGGCGGTTGCCTTGAACCCTAGGACGGGATTGCCTCACGCCCACTTATTGGGGTAGCGGATTGGCGCGGAATCTGGCGTTGCCCGGCTCTGATTCTTTGCGCGCAACCTGCGTTCGTCAGAATGGGCAGGTTAGTGATCCCGCCCCTCCCTCACTCCACGTCCGGGATGCCGCGGCGGCCGTTCACGGAGGCTTTTTTCCAGCGCCCCTCCAGGGTGTAGTGCAGGTGCGGCGCGTACAGCTCCGGTTCCAACAAAAAGGAGTCGTGCCCCTTGTCGGAGTGGACGGTAATCATCATGCTGGAGGCGCCGCTGCGCTCCAGCATCGCCGTCAGCTCCGCCTGCTCCTCGGGGTAAAAACAGAAGTCGGAGTCGATGCTGAAGATGAGGTAGTGGTGCCCGGCTTTTTGCGAGCGCGCGAACAGGGACTCATAGTCGGTCACTCCGGCGTCTCGCAGCGGGTCGAACTTCAGCCACATATCGGCGATGCGCAGGTAGGTGTTGGCGTCGAAGCGCTTCACGAATTTTTTGCCCTGGTGCAGCATGTAGCTCTCCACGTTGTTGCGCACGCGATACCAGGCGAGCTGGTCGTCCGATTGCACGAACTCGTTGCGCGCGCGACGCTCGATGGCGTCGAGATGCACAAAGGTCTTGTGGCTGATCATGCGCGCCAGCGCCAGCCCATACTCCGGGGCGGCGCCGCCGTAGTAGTCGCCGCCATTGAAGTGCGGGTCGTTTTCGATCGCCAGCACCTGCTCGAACAGCGTGAGCCGGGTCAGCACCGTGGTGCGCGGGCCGGCCGCCACGGGAATCACGATGCGGACGCGCTCCGGGAACAGCGTGGCGAAGTTGATCGCCAGCAAACCGCCCACGGACGGGCCGATTACCGCGTGCAATTGTTCGATGCCAAACTGGTTCAGCAGCAGCAACTGCGAGCGCACCACATCGCGCGTGGTGATCGCTGGAAAAGCCGCGCCGTAAGGCCGGCCGGTGGCCGGGTTCAGGGAAGCCGGACCGGAGGAGCCGTAGCAGCCGCCCAGGTAATTGGCGCAGATCACGAAGTACTTGTTGGTGTCCAGCACCTTGCCTGGACCGATGTAAAGGTCCCACCAGCCGCGCTGGCAGTCGCTGGTCCAGCGCCCTCCCGTGTCCGCCACCGACTCGGTGAAACCGGCGGCGTGCTGGGAGCCGGAGAGCGCGTGAAAGAGCAGGATGGCGTTGTCCTTGGCCGCGTTCAGTGTGCCATACGTCTCGTAGGCGATGCGGGCGTCCGTCAGGGTGTCATCACTGTCCAGCCGGAAAGGCGCGTCAGGCGAACCGATGACGCAAACGCCGGCATGGATGGGAAGATGGTCGGCCTGCTCAGGCATGGATGGAGGGGCGGCCAACCAACAACAAAAAGCCCCGGCCGGCAATGTGAAAGTGCCCGTCCAAATAATCCAGTCAGCCGCCCGCCGCGCGAATTCAGACGCGCGGGATGAGATGGGTCTCGTGGCGCGCGGGCATCTCATCCTCGTCCATGCGCGTGGTGTCGGCGCCAGCGCTGGCGTCCTCCCCTGGATTGAGCAGGGAGGAGATGAGAAGCTGGCAGTCGTCAAGCAGGGTGAGGCCGGCTTTTTTGAGAAAGTCCACCTCATGCGCGCGGGTGTGCAGCAGCACGAGCACGCAGTCCTGATGAGCGACGGCGAGGAGAAAAACGCCGTCGAAACCGAACCAGAACGTGTCCACTTCACGATCCGAGGAGCGGAAATGATCGCGCGCGTCGTGCAGGACATCAAGCAGACGCTCAATGCGGAAATCCGGGTAGGGCGCCAAATTCAGCAGGAGTTGACGGCGCCAGCCGAGGCAGACACCGCTGATCGAACCGGCGTGCTTGAGACGCTCGACCGCGGAGCGCAGGGAGGGGGAGATGGTGGCAGGCATGGTCTCAGGCTTCCTGTTCTGTGATGAGGGTGAGCAGTTCAAAGAGCAGAGCGCGCTGGCCGACGCGGGCGCCTTTGCCATGCGGCGTGCCTGCTTTCTCTTTTTCCGGACTGGAGTAGGCCACGCAGTAGCCCGGCTCCTGCAACGCGCCCATCCACGGGTTGGCGAGGTCGAGCGCGTTGCCAAATTTTTCGGCAAAATGGCGCAGCGCCTGGAAATCAGCGGCGAAAGCGTCCACGGAGGCCTGGCTGAGATCGCTCTCAACCTGGCCGTTTTTCAAGTCAAAGGTTTCCAGCGGCAGGCGCCGGAGTGAGGAGGTGTCGTCAGTCATGGAAAATGCGAAAAAATGGCTGGCTCCCCATTTCGTCTCAAATTTGGCCCGCACTGGCAAGCATTTTACGCGGCAAATAAGGGAGAAATGCGCGCTTCACCCTGCTTGCAGCGCCGCCTCATCCGGCTAAAAGTGTTCTTCCCCACTGCGAATGAGCGCCTCCAAGCCAAAAAGCATCAATCCCTGGACCCTCTGGATACCGGTCATCATGATCGCGCTGGCGGGCGTCATCACCTACAACTGGCTGGCCTACCTGGAGATGAAGGCGCGCGAGGAGCGAGCCGGCCGCCCGCCCTACATCAAACGCGCCGAGGGGGACCTCATCCTGACCGAGCGCGACGGACGCGAGGTGCGGCTGAGCGAACTGCGTGGAAAAGTCATCCTGGCCGCCTGGGTCTTCACCCGCTGCCCGCGCGGCTGCGCCGGAGTGGTGGCGAAAATGAAAAAACTCTCCGAGGAGTATGCGGGGCACGATGATGTGCATTTCATCGCCTTCGCGCTCGATCCCGAGGACACGCCGGAGATGCTGGCGGCTTTTGCGGGCCAGGTCGGCATCCCTGCGGACGCGCCCTGGTGGCTGGTCAATGGCGATGCCGACAAGGTGCGCGACTTCATGACGCGCCAGCTCGGTTTTCGTCCGGTGCAAACCATGCCGGAGAAGGACCGCCTTTCGCCCGAGGACAAGTTCATGCACGACCTGCGCGTGGCGTTGATCGATCATCAAGGCAACGTGCGCCGTCTGGCGGACGTGGTGAACGCCGATCCGGAGGTGGCCGGCTACTGGGACGCGCAACTGCGCCAGGACCTGGATTATGTGCTCGAAGAGAAAGCCAAAGCCGCGGGCAAACCGTAATTTGAGAACTCATGACCGTCGCTGACCTGCCCGCTCTCAACGCCATTCTGAATAGTTGCGCCACCGCCCTCATCGTGTGCGGTTTGATCGCCATCAAACACCGCCAGCCCAAGGTTCACGCCACTTTCATGATCGCCGCGCTGGCGGTGTCCGCGGTCTTCCTGGTCAGCTACCTGATCTATCATTATCACGTCGGCCATGTGCGTTTCGCGGGCGAGGGCGCCGTGCGGGTGGTCTATTTCACCATCCTGATCTCCCATCTGATCCTGGCCATCGCCAATCTGCCAATGATCATCCTGACCGTGATCCCGGCGCTGCGACAGCGCTACGACAAACATCGACGGCTGGCCAGGATCACCGCGCCCGTCTGGCTCTACGTGTCGATCACCGGTGTCATCATTTATTTGATGTGCTACCGCTGGTTCGGCCCGCCGCTGATGTGAGCCGGGCCCCGCTCAGGCTTCAACCTCCGCCGCAGGCGCGCTAAACCCCGGCAGCGGCGTGACGATGCGCGTTGGCCAGGGGCGGAAGCGGTCGTAAATCTGCGGGGCGATCTCCTTCGCCGTGGCGTAACCGCGCGCGAGCATCTCCAGTTTGGCGTCGATGTTGTCAATGTGATGCAAAACGATGGCCTCGGGCGTCTTCGGCAGCACCGGCGAGCCGAATTCCAACTGGCCGTGATGGGCGGCGATCAGGTGGAGCAGGTGCAGACGCACCTGCTCGGTGGCGGGATCAAGCGCGGACCACTCGCCGGCTTCAGGCAGGTCCAGCAGCTCTCGCCACAGTTTGTTGACGAGTTCAAGACCGAGCGGGATGTGGCCCAGCATCTCGCCATGCAAATTGTAAGGCTGGCTGAAACCCGTTTCGGGATAGCTGTTCTCCCACATCTTGCCGCAGTCGTGAAACAGCACCCCGGCCATCAGGAGGTCGTGGTTGAGCGCAGGATAAACCGTGGTGATGGCGGCGGTGGCACGCATCATCTGCGCCACATGCTCGACCAAACCGCCACGGCGGGCGTGATGATTCTCGCGCGCGGCGGCGGTGCGACGGTAACGCTCCCCGAAACGCTCGACAAACAGCCGGCACAACTGCCGCAGTCGCGGATCTTTGAGTGCCTCCAAGTGAGCGCGGATGTCCGCCCAATCCGCCTGCTGACGCGCCGCCGTTTCAGGGTCGCCGAGCAGAAGTTCCTGTTTCTCTTCCTCCGTCAACACGCGCAAACGCGCCAGCCGGGGTTCGATGCCGAACTTGCCCGTGTCCAGCCATTCCGCCTGCATCTCGACAAAGGCATGCGGTGGCAGGGCGGGCAGTTCGCGGAAGCAGGGGTTGTTGTCAAACACGCGCCAAAGCAGCGAGTCCGTGGCATCAACCAGCCGCGCCTCCAGGTAGGGATTGCCGGTGGAGGTCGTGCGTTCGTTGACGGAGTCGATCTGCACACGCACCCGGTAGGCGGCAGGCGCCGGTCCCACGCAAGCGCGCAGCGCCGCCAGGCTGACGAACGCGGGTTCAGTGGCTTCTTGATCGGAGGCGGACATGAGACGATTGAAGTCGATCCGAGCGACTTTGCCAAGCCGGGAATAACCGGCGCCGCCGTCTGGCAGGTGCCAACGCGCTGACACCTCACGCGGAGAGCGGCAACGGCTCGCTCACCAAGTGTATCGCACCGTGTACCGCACCAGCTTGGATTCCCCCGCCCCCAGCGGCACGCGGAACTCGATGGTCTGCGCGTTGAGTTTGGCAAAGTCCATGGTCTTGTCGGTGATCTCCCAGTTGGCCCAGCGGAACAGGTGCTCCACCACGCGGATCTCCGTGGCCTCCTCCTTGCGGTTGCGCACGGTGATCTCGAAAGTCTCCGTCGCCTCGTCGCGGCTGCGGTGCTTGGTGAACTCCACGCGCTTGCGCTCTCCCACCAAGTCGAAGGCGTTGCCAGTCTGGAAACGCAGCAGCTCGTCCTTCGGCGTGTGATCCATCTCCGCCTCGCCAATGAATTGAAGCTGGTCGCCATCGGCGCGATAAAACCGCACGCGCCCTTTCGGCAGCGGGATGCCGAGCTGGTTTTCCTTGCTGTTTTTGAACTCGACAAAGGAAGCCACCTTCTTATTGCCCTCGGCACTACCATAATCGCCTTCGCCCCAGTAGTGAGAGAACGGGCGATACGCGCCGAAACCGGAGCCGTCATAGACATAAAAGCGCGACGACTTGACGCCCGTGGCGCGCGCAAACTCGACCTGCTTGGTTTCCTTGTCCCGCAGCGTCACGGGTCGCGCCACGGAGTAAAGGTGGAAGTCGTCGAAAGTTTTTTCGGTGACCGTCTGATCCATCGCCGCTTCAGGCAGCAGCGGCGCCGCAGCCCTTGGCATCAAATTACCGCGTCCGTATTTCGCAACCTTCGCCACATCCCCTGCCATCAGCATCAGTTTCGCCTCTAGAAAGGTCTTGCCGCTGTCGTTGCGCACGGATACCCAGCCGATGAGATCAAACACATCCCCTTTCTCCGGCAGCACCAGATTGTAGTCGGAGCTCCAGTTCAACCCGCCGGTCACGTAAGCCAGCTCCGCCTGACCGCGCGCCTCGGCGGCGGCGTTGAGCTGCCAGCTCAGGGTGGGTTGCAGGATTGTGTTGTCCCCCAGCGCGGGAAACCAGGGCCGGCCCGGCAGCTCAAAACGCAGCCGTTTGTCGATCTCGATGATCGGCGAAGGATTGCCCGCGCGCACGATCTTGCCTTTCACCAGCGTCTTGCGCCCCTCCCCGGCGTCCACCTCGAACTCGATCTCCTTGCCTTCGTAAAGTTTCAGCAGCAGCGCCTCGTCCGCCGGGTCATTGCGGTAACTCTGCTCCAGGATTTGAAACACCATCTGCCCCGAGGGATCGCGCAGCGTCACCGACTCCGGCTCCACCGCCGCCGTCACCCCGGAGAACCGCACCTCGTTGACACCGGGAATGAGATGCAAATCCACCGAGTCCCGCACCACGGCGAAGTCCTGGTTATAAACCGTCAGAGAAGGCTGCGCCACCAAGGCGCCACTAGCCAGCAGAGTGAGAGGAAGGAATCGTTTCATGGCGTGCAAGTCCGTTGTCAGACAAAGAGATCACGTTTGCCATTCATTTCTTCTTGGGGTGTGTGAAAAAAATCGAAAATCGAAAATCGAAATTCGAGCTTCGATTTTCGATTTTCGATTTTTGCTTCCCCCTTGACCTCCCGGCTCCCCCACCGCTTCTTCCCGCGCCAATGACCTCCACGCGCTCCCTTCGGGATTTCTCCAACCTGCTGGCCCTGCTGGCCATCGGCGTGGTGTTCGCGCTGCTGGACTCGAAGTTCCTCGGGGCGCGCAACCTGTCCCTATTGATGACGGAGTTGGCGATCACCGCCACCCTGGCGCTGGGCATGTTGATCATCCTGCTGCCGGGCCACATCGATCTTTCCGCCGGCAGCGGCGTGGGCCTGCTGGGCGGTCTAGCCTGTGTGTTGGTGATGCAGCAGAGCGTGCCCGCGCCTTTGGCGATGGCGTTGAGTCTGGCGGCGGGCCTGGTCATTTGGCTCGGCATGGGCGCCCTGATTGTGCGTGAGCGCATGCCGGCCTTCATCGTCACCCTCGGCGGGCTGCTGGTCTTCAAGGGCCTGTTTTGGCTCGTCATTCAAAACGCCACCATTCCCGTGGTGGCGGGCGGCGGCTCGAATCTTTACTCGCTGCTGACCACCTATTACCTGCCGCCATGGGCCGGGTGGATGCTGGCCGCAGTCGCGACCGGCGCACTGACGCTGACGCAACTCCGCGCCCGCAGGCAACGCTTGGCCGATGGCTTGCCGGTGGAAGCGGGAGAACTGCTTTTTCTGCGCCTGCTGGTGACCGCGCAGGCGCTGGCTTTGTTCGTGCTGCTCACCGGCCAGTATCGTGGCATCCCGCTGCCCGCGCTGGTGCTGGGGTTCGTCGCTTTGGCGGTGCATGTGCTGACCCGGCACACCGCGTTTGGCCGTCATCTCTATGCTGTCGGCGGCAATGAGGAGGCAGCGCGGCTTTCCGGCGTGCCGATCCAGCGTGTTGTCATCGGCGCCTTCGGCATCATGGGCGTCATCACCGCGCTCACCGGCCTGATGCAGACCGCCTATGTCGGCTCCACCACCACCACCGTCGGCGAGCTGATGGAACTCGACGCCATCGCCGCCTGCGTCATCGGTGGCGTCAGCCTGCGCGGCGGTCGCGGCAGCGTGGGCGGCGTGCTGACCGGGGCGCTCATCATGGCCACGCTGCTCAACGGCATGACCCTGCTCTCGGTGCCCCCGGAGTTGAAGCTGATGGTGCGCGGCAGCGTGCTGGTGCTCGCCGTGTGGGTGGATTTGCGCCTGGGCAAACGAGCTTGATGCTCAAGGCGCGCGGCCTTCCTCGGTGTCCATGAGGTCAAAGAAGGTCACGAGATCCTCCCGGTGACCCAGCCCCGCCTCGGCCCGTTGCTCGGCCAAACCCGCGCTCGCCGCATCACGCCAGCCGCGCTTCTGCATGAAGCCGTTGAAAAGTTCGATGTGCTCGGCATCCGGGCGGCGGCCGTTGGCGAAGCACCACTCCAGAATCTCCTCGTCCGATCCCCCCTGCACAACCCGCGCGCTCAGGTCCTCAAAGCTCACACCCAGCAGTTGGCAGACGCGGTCGTCAAAGGTGCGTTTGCCCTCGATCAAACCGATGTGATAACCCGCCGGCAATTCGCCACGGGCATGCAGGCGGATTTTGTCCAGGATGCGGCCAAAAACCATGATGCCGCCGACAGTGTCGCGCGGGGAGCGAAGGGGAAAAGACATCGCGCATCATGCAGCGACGCCGATGAGCCTGCAAGCACTCAGACCGGCATGTTCGGTGGAGTGTCATCGCAGGAAGATGCTCCCGCCCGCGCGCGTTCCCTGCCTGTCATGTTCCTTCGCCCGATTGTCCTGCTGTTCTGTCTTTGCCTCAGCCTCACCGCCAGCGCCGCCCCGCGCAATGTCGTCTTCATCCTGCTCGACAACGTCGGCCAGGAATGGTTCGGCTGCTATGGCGGCGAGTCCGGTTGCACACCGGAGATCGACAAACTGGCGGCGCAGGGCGTGCGCTTCGAGCACTGCTACACCGCGCCCGTCTGCGGCCCCAGCCGCATCGTCGCCCTCACGGGACGCTATCCGCACAGCACCGGCTACCGGCTGCACCACGATGCCGCGCTCTACAGCGGCGGCGGCTTGCAGCCGGAGCGCGAGATCCTTTTCCCGCGCGCCTTCCAAGCCGCCGGCCACGCCACCGCCATCGCCGGCAAATGGCAGGTGAACCACCTCTACGACGAGCCCGACGCGCTCGACCGCCACGGCTTCGACGAGCATCTGGTCTGGCCCGGCAGCCTCGACAAAGATCAAATGAGCGCCGCAGACTGGGAGCGCTACTGGGACGCGGTCAAACGCGAGTCCGTCGAGGACACCGTGACTTTCATCCAAAAAATCGAGAGCCGCTACTGGGACCCGGTCTTTTTGCGCCAGGGCCAGCGCGAGCGCGTCACCGGCGCCTACGGCCCGGACGTGGCGCAGGCCTTCGCGCTCGACTTCCTGCGCCGCCATCAGCAGAAACCCTTCCTGCTCTACCTCCCGATGGTGCTCACCCACGGCAACGCCTACCCGCATCCCGTCACCACCACCCCGCTCAATCGCGATGAAAACCGCCCGCATGAGGACATGTTCGCCGACATGCTGCGCTACGCCGACCGCCTCGTGGGCGGCATCGCGCGCGAGCTCGCCGCCCTCGGCCTGAGCGACAACACCCTGCTCCTCATCGCCAGCGACAACGGCACCGAGCAAAGCCTCTCCACCCGTCGCCACGGCCGCGTCGTCAAAGGCGGTCTCTACCAGCTCAACGAAGCCGGCGGGGATGTCATGATGATCGCCCACAGCCCCGCCCTCATCCCCGGCGGACGCGTCCTGCCGCTCACCGACTTCACCGACATCTACCCCTCCGTCTGCGAGTTCGCCGGCGTCCCGCTCGACCCGCGCCACCAGCCCGACGGCATCTCCTTCACCCCCTGCCTGCTCGATCCGCAAAAGCCGCCGCACCGCGAGTGGATCCTCAACGAATACCACACCACCCGCGTCGTGCGCGACACCCGCTTCAAGCTGTACTCGGAAGGCCCCTTCTTCGACGCCAATGCCGATCCGGAGGAGACCCACGATCTCTCCCCTGACACCAGACCGGAAATCACCGCCGCCCGCGAGCGACTACAAGCCGTGCTCAACACCCTGCCCGCCGACAACCCGCCGCCGTTCCCCCTGCGCAGCCAGTCCGGCTTCAAAATCCGCACCGCCGAGCGCGCCGCGGCGAAGCAATGAATCCTCGCTGACCCGCGCGATGATGACGCAAAATCAGAAGTGGAAGCCGACACCGAGCATCGCCGTCCAGCCGCCGAGATCGACGTCAAACTCGGCGTTGCCCACCTCGCCCTCCAGCGACTCGCTCCAGTCGTAGCGCACACCCGTGGAGAGCGACCAGCGTTTGGCGAAACGCCACTCCGCCACCAACTCCGCGTACACGCCTGGCAGCACATCGGTGCCGCTGGCAGTGTCATGCCATGTCTTTAAAGTCCCGCGCTGGTTGCTGCGCAGGGTCTCCCGACTGTCCGCGTCCCAGGGCACGATGTTCAACGCAAATCCCAATCCCCCCAGCACGCGCAAGCTTCCCCATTCCATGCCTACCCGAGGCCCCAGCGAGATCGTGTGCAACTGCACCTCCAGGCTCTGCCGCAACTGGCTGGTGAAAATCTCCGTGCCCCGTGACTGCTCGCTGACGCCGCCACCACTGCTGCGCGCGGGTCTCAGACTGATCACCGGCCCAGGCCCGGCGAAGCTGCCGCTGTAAGGCGCGTCCGGCGGCGGCGCGATTGCGGAGATGTCATACAAATCCGTGACGCTGCGCGTGCGCAGCACCTCCCTGCGCTCGGCGCGGAAGGCCAGGCTCTCGCGGCTGGTGTCGTCCTGAACGAAGCTGTAACCCAGGGCCGCGCTCAGAGTGAGCTTCCTCCAGCGCAGCAGCTCCGGACTTCCCAGCGTCAGGTAAAAGCCGACACCGGAGAGATCGTCCGACCAGTCCGTGTTGTAACTGCTTGCCAGTGTCTGGCTGATCACCTCCCTGGAACTGCCGCTGAGGGTGAGGAAATCCCCGCTGACCTGGGAGGCGCTGTTGTAGCCCCAATTCCAGGTCTGGTTGCCGCCGCTGGAATCCGGGCGCACGAAACCGTTCGAGTAACCGGTGCTGATGCCGCCACCGCTCTTCAAGGCCTCAGGCAGATGCTGGCGGCCCGCGCGACCACCGCCACGGAAGCTGGCCTCCCCCATCTGCCGCCACTGCGCACCGGCGCCTACCGTCCACTCCGGGCGCGGCTCCGGGAGCACGGCGGCCGCCGCCGGTTGCTTGGGGTTTTTGGCGGCGACAGCCGCGACCTGAGGGGTGCCGCCGCTGGCCAGCAGGGGCAGGCAGAGAAGGGACAGGAGTGATTTCGGGAGGGCATTCATCGGGAGAAAAAAGCGCGGACTTTGCCGCTATCACGGAGGAGGCAGCAGTTCCAGCCTGCCATTGCCGCCAGGCAGCAGATAGTAGCCAAAGCCGGAGGTACCATAGTGAACCGCCGGCACGATCTGGCCGCGGAAAGAGCCTTTGCCACCCGGCAGCCCCGGGATGCTAAAGGTGCCGGCAAACGTTCCATTGGCGGCGTTGAACGAGGTGATGACAACACGGTTCGCATTCGGCAACGGCACGCGGACGCGGTTGGAGCGGCTGTTGGGACCGGCGCTGGAGACCGTCACACCTTGGTCAAACTCTTGCGAGGCCGCAAACAAAGCGCCCAGGCTGAAGGACAGGCCTGCATTGGCGGTGCCGGGGGAGGTAGGCAGCAGCCCCATCACCAACTGGCCGGGCGACGGCGGCGTGTACACCGCGCCGTCGATCTCCAAGTCCACCGGGCCGAAGCCCGAGGCGCTGGCGGTGGCCGGCTTCAGCCAGCTCATCTCGCCGCACACGGTGTTGTCGAATGGCGGGTTCGATCCGGTGAGCATGAGATCCACCGTGCCCAGGCAGGAGCCTTTGTGCTTGTAGAGCGATTTGTACACCAGCACCTGGCCGTCCGGCCCAAAGAAGGTGGAGCCGGTGAAGGCGACGCCATCCGCCAGTCGCGTCACCACCGTGCAGCGCCCTGCCCTGCCCAGCGGACGGACGTGACCAAAGCCGAAGCCCTGATCGCCTGAAGCGCTGTCCAGATTCGCCAGCATAAAATGATGACGCGCCAGGAACATGGAAGGCAGGTTGGCGGGCGCTTTGGTGCGCCACACATTGCGCCAGCCCGTGGCGCGGGCTCCAGGACCGGAGCCGCCGGCCGCCTCCAGGAACCCGATCAGAGTGTTGCTGGCGCTGTCGAAGATCACCTTCAAAGTCAGGTTCGAGTTAGGGACCGCCACTTGCAGCAGCGGGCGTACCAAATCATCCGGCCCCACGACGAGGCGACCCTTGAGCGCACGGCGTGTTTTGCCAGCCAGCAGGCTGCCGGTGAAGGTGCCGCGCGCATTCACCTTCAAGGTCAGGCGCGCGCCGAGCAGCGGCACTGGCGACAGGAAAGCCTCGTCATCACGGCCAATCCAGCCGTGGTAGGTGCCGCTGACATCACCGGACAGTTCCGGTGGCATCGCGGAGAGGTTTTCCACGCGGTACTCCGGCGTCCACAGCGGCAGCTCACGGCCCTTGTTGTAGTAGGCCACCAGCACGTCGCGATGAGACATCGGAGGCAGCTCGTTGAAGTCCTCAATCACTGGCAGGACCGGGTGGGTGCGATTCCAAAGTTCCAGATCCTGCGGCATATTGACCACCGTCAGGCGGAAGCCGGTCATGGGCACCGAGGAGGTGTTGGACACCCGCACCAGATGCTCAAACAAACCGGTGCGCAGGTTCAGCACCGGACCGCCGCCCAGCACTTCGACCACCGGCTGCGGATGGTTGACGTTGATCTCCACCAAGGCGGCAATGCCCAGCCCGTCGCCGCTGGAGTTGGTGGCGCCGCGCGCTTCGAAGCTGGCGATGCCAATGAAGTTCAGCGCCGGGGAGAATTTCAAACCTGCCGCACCCTGGGCCACGGTGATGTAGCTGCCCTCGGCGACGGAGGTGACGCCATCATTGAGGAAAACCGAGCCGTCACTGATTTGGTCGATCCGGAAGTGGGTGACCTCACTGCCGTCCACCGGGTTGACGGTGATGACGAGGCCGTCGGTGGTCTGCTCGTTGACGATGGTGACGGCCCCGGTGACACCGGGAATGTCGGCCACCGGAGCCACCGGGATGTCGGTGGTGACCGTCTCGCCGCGCAGGTCATCCAGTTCGGTGCCGACAGCAGCCTGCACGGTGAAACCGAAACCGGAGCCGGTGTTGAGATCATGCAGATCCGCGCCGGGCAGGAATTTCAATCCCGCCGCGCCCTCGGCCACGGTGATGAAGTCACCATCGCTGATCTCAGTCGCTCCATCGTTTTGATAGAGCACGCCGTTGCGGATGCCGGTGATTTGATAGTGCGTGGTCAGGCCGCCGTCGGCGGTGTTGGCGGAAACCACGAGGCCGCTGGCGGTCATCTCGTCCTCATGGGTCGAGGCCGCCAGAATCGTTGGTTCAAAGGCGAAGGCCTCCACCGCGCCGGAATCGGGCGCCGGACCGCGCACGCGGATGTTGGGCAGGCCGCGCTGATCGACCGGCAATGCCTCGGTGGTATTGGAGTTGCCGTCCAGGTCGTAGGTGTCGGCGGGCAGGTTGGCCAAGAGGCCGCGATTGATCGCCGGGCTGCCGTTGAGCGGAGTATGCGTCATCGTGGGGCCGCCGTTGTTTGCAAGCGGGCCGAGGAGCGGATCAACGGGCAATGCTGCGGTGCCGTAAAGATCGCTGGGGGCGGAAATGATCCAGTTGTCGCTGACATGACCGACAAGATTGCCACCGAGAGTGGTTCGTGGAACTGGCATGACGGCTTCATACAGCTCCATGTCGGGGAAGCTGCTGTTTGCGTTCCCAGCCACGATGCTGTTGCCGATCGTCAGTAACCCGCTTTCGCCAGCCAGGAAGCCCGAGGCGGAAGCGCCGGAAGAGGCGGTCACCGTGTTGGCGGTGATGGTGGCATTTCTCAGGTCGCTCACGGTGGATGTGACGTTCACTCCACCCGCCGCGGTCGTGTTGCCGCCATTGACCACGGTGTTGCCGGAGATGGTGGAGTTGATGAGTTGCAGGGTGGCATTGGAACAGAGAACCCCGCCTGAGACAGCGGCGAAGCCGGTGCCGGTGGCCGTGTTGCCGGAGACGGTGGAGTTGATGAGGCGCAGCACTCCGTTGGTGTTCATGATGCCGCCGGCGACCGGACCGGAAGAGTGGCTGATGGCGCAGCGAAGCACGATGACCTGGAGTGACTGGCTCTGTTGATCGACGATATGAATGCCGCCCGCAGTGGTCGCATGAAGGCCGTTGATGATGTCCAGGTCTGCGAGGGTGGCGGTGAAGGTTTGTCCGCTGATGTAAACGCAAGGAACGGCGCCACCGCCACTGATGCTGAGACGCGCCGCTGACGGGCCTTGAATCGTCATGGTGGAGGTGATGTGAAGTTCCGCGGCAAGCGTGATGGTGTCTGCTGTCGCATCGGTGAACACAGGTCCGGCAAACGTGATGGTGTCTTCTCCTGTCAGGGCGTTGGCGTTGGCGATGGCCTGGCGCAGCGAGCCTTCGCCGCTGTCGTTGGTGTTGATGACCACAAAATCGTTCTGACCGATGGTGATGGTGGCATCGGTGGGGCTTTCGAGAACGTAAGCGGGCGAGGCCGTGACGTGGAGCCGCACCGTCTCGTCCGCCTCGGCATGGATATCATCGACCGGGGTGAGGGTGATGTCGGCAAAGGTGCTGCCATCCGGGATGACCACGGTGCCGGTGCTCCCGGGAGCTCGCGAGCTGAAGCTCGCGCCGCTTTGCGTCCAGTCCGCTGCCTCCGCCGTGGAAGCGGCGTCGATGAGGAGGTTCACGGTCAGGTCGCCGACGCTACCGTTGCGGCTGACCCGCCAGGTGCCGGTGCCGCCGGTGTTCTCGTCAGCCTGGTCGTCCGGCGCCGTGATGGAGACCGTCGTGATGTCGATGGCGTAGTTGTTGGAGTCCGTGGTGCCGCTGCCGGTGTTACCCGCCGCGTCAGTTACGCCAGCATTGTTGATTGTGATGACATTCGACGGGGCAATGACGGGATTTGGGGTAAGGGTGGCGGTCCAGGTGATGCCACCGTCCGTGCTGGCGGGAGCGGTGAGCGCGGCATTTGGAACAGTGAGGTCGGCCAGTGTGAGACCAGTGACCGGCTCGCTGAAGGTGAGGGTGACGAGCGAGGTTTCGCCGATGGTCAGCAGGTCGTCCGCGACGACGATGGTGACGGTGGGACGCAGGGTGTCGATGGCGTAGTTGTTGGAGTCCGTGGTGCCGCTGCCGGTGTTGCCCGCCGCGTCCACGACGCCGGTGTTGTCGAGGGTGACGAGGTTGGTGGCGTCCTGTACGTTTGCTGCTGGAGTGAGCGTGGCGGTCCAGGTGATGCCCCCATCACTGGATCCCAAACCGGAAAGGCTGCCGTTGGCCACGGTGAAGTCTCCCGTGGACAAACCAGATACCGCCTCCGAGAACGTGATGGTGACGGTCGTGGTCTCCCCAATTCTCAACGCGGTGTCCGCGACGACGATGAACGCGGTGGGGCGCAGGGTGTCGATGGCGTAGTTGTTCGAGTTCGTGGTTCCGACACCGGCGTTTCCGGCGAGGTCGCTTACACCGGTCAAGTCGAGGGTGATGACGTTGGAGGCGTCCTCCACGTTCGCCGCTGGAGTGAGGGTGGCGGTCCAGGTGATGCCGCCGTCAGCGCTGGCGACAGTGCTGAGGGCGCCGTTCGCAACGGAGAGATCGGCGTTGGTGAAGCCAATGACCGGCTCGCTAAAGGTGAAGGTGACGGGCGAGGTCGCTCCAATGCTCAAAGCCGTGTTCGCAACCACCACGCCCGCGGTCGGAGCGGTGATGTCATAGGTGACGGTGTTGTCGGTGCTGGTGGACGCCTCGTTGCCTGCGTTGCCCGCGCTCAGGGCCATGGCAGCCTGAATGGTGGCGATGACTGTGCCGGTTTGCGTCATGCCGGTGACGGCAACGCTGAAGGTGGTGCCATCGTTTGGTGCGACTTCCGTGACCGTGCCGGTCGTGGCGCCGGCAGTGCCCGTCAACGAAACATCGCCCGTGGCAAATCCAGTGACGGGCTCGCTGAAGACCACGGTGAAGTTCACCGGGCTGGTGTTGGTCGGGTCAAGCTGCCCCGCGGCTTGATTGAGGGTCACCGTCAGCAGGTCGTCATTGAGGATGGTGCCGGTGGCCGGGGTGCCTGTGACAATGAACCCGTTGTCGGGATTGCTGAGGGTGACGATGAAGGTTTCATCGAGCTCGGCCAATGCGTCCCGGCTTACCTGGATGGTCAAAATGGTGCTGGAGTCGCCATCGTTGATGGTGATCTGGCCGGAGGGCAGCGTGCCGCCGAAGTCGGCGGCGTTGGCCGGGTTGGCCCCGGAGCCGGTGACGGCGTAATCCATGGTGACATCGCCCGTGGTGTCGCCCGTGCGGGAGACGGTGAAGGTGAAGGCCGTGGTGCCCGCGCCGGTGCCTTCCGGCAGGGACGCCGCCAACGGCGTGATGGAGACGGCTTTTTGCAGCTCGTAAGCCCCGATGTCCACCGTGCCGATGGCGCGCAGAAAGCCGGGGCCGCGCTGGTCGAACGGGATGGGTTCGGTGGTGTTCGAGTTGCCGTCGAGATCGAAGGTGTCGGCGGGGATGTTGGCCGGGATACCGGCGTTCAGCGCCGGGCTGCCGGCTAGCAGAGCGAGGGTGTCGGTGGGGCCGCCGTTGTCGGCAAGCGGGCCGAGGAGGGGATTGATCGGGCTCGCACCAGTGCCAACCAGGGTTGACGTGGTGAATCCCGTGGAGCCATCGAGAATGCCGATGAGATTCCCGCCGAGATCGTCGAAGAGGCCAGCGACGTCGGGGCCGGCACCTCCCGCCTGATTGGCCGCGACGATGGAGTTGCCCACGCTCACAGCGGTGGCGGCATCATTGGCGATGCCGCCGCCACTTCCGCTGGCAGAGTTATCTGCAATTGTGGATTGGAGGATGGTGAGCGTTCCACCCTGGCGGTAAACGCCGCCGGCGTCGCCTGCCAAGGTGGTGTTCCCGCTGATGGTGCTGTTGATGATTTCTGCTGTGCCGCTGAGGACGAAAATGCCGCCCGCGCCTCCTTGCGATTGATTGCTGACAATGCTGCAATTCACGAGATGGCTGTTACCACCGAACAGCAGCCCGCCCGCTCCAGCGTTGTTGCATTGGTTGTTCCGCGAGGTGGAGTCGAGCATGACGAATGCCCCGGACTCGATTACGAAGCCACCACCAACGTCGTTGGTCCGGTTGTCATGAATTACAGACTTCCGGACGGTGAGTGAACCGCTGAGGAACGCAAAACCCCCACCGTAGTTGCCGGCTTCATGATCGCGGATGACGCAGTTCTCGATGGAAACCGTGGTGTCGGCCATCAGCAGACCGCCGCCCTTCTGCGCGGCGGAGAGGGTGCTTCCATTGGCGATCGTCAGCCCGCTCAGCGACACAGTCCCCGCGTTGGAGATGTTGAACAAACGGAATTGCGGAGTGCCGCCGGCCGTGCTGCGCTGGATGGTCAGCAGAGCTGGCGACGGCCCGGCAATGCTCAGGCTCTCGGTGATCGCGAGCTCACCGGTAGTCAGCGTGATGGTGTCCGCCGTATCGTCGGTGAAGTCCACCGTGCCGTCAGTGCCGTCGGAGAAAGTGATGGTGTCCGCACCGGCGATGGCATTCGCGTTCAGCACCGCCTGCCGCAGCGACCCCTCGCCGCTGTCCCCCGTGGTGGTGACGAGGAAGCCGTTTTGAGTGATGGTCACGGTCGCGTTGTTTGGCGTGCCAGCGAGGTAGGCTCCGGGGACGGGCGCCACATTGAAGCGCACAGTCTCGTCCGGTTCGGCGGTCTGCAGCGGCTCGGCCACGGCGCTGAGGGTGACTTGCACGCTGCTCTGGCCGTCCGGGAAGGTCACGGTGCCGGTGCCGGCGACAGCGTCGTAGGTGACCGCGCCGCCGCCGAGGATGAAATCGGAGGCGGATGCGGTGGAGGAGGGATCAAGGGCGAAGTTCGCCACCAGCACTCCGGTGCTGCCGCCGCGGGTGAAGGTGAAGAGGCCGTTGTTGACGCCGCCTTCCTCGGCGGTGTTGTCACCCGGGTTGAGGGTGGCGATGGCGACCTCCTCGTTCACCGCAATGATGGCGGTGATGACCGCGCCGCCGAGACCGCCCGCGGCGGCGCTGGTGGAAGCTTGCACGTCGAAACTGGCGTCTCCCTGGAAGCCGGGCGCGGGGGTGAATTTCAATCCTGCCGCGCCCTGGGCGTGGGTGATGAAGCTGCCCGCGGAGATCGCCGTGGTGCCGTCATTCTGGAACAGGCTGCCGTTGAGGATGTTGGTGATCTGGTAATGCGTCACTTCCGCGCCATCCACCGGATTGCGGGAAATGACCAGGCCGCTGGTGGTCTGGGTGGCGGGCAGCGTGGTGGTGTTGGTGATGGAGGGGGTGTCGGCCACGGGATTGACCACGACGGTGAACTGGCGCTCCACTTGGTTCACGCCGCCGTTGGCCGTGCCGCCGTTGTCCTGCACGCGCACGGTGATGATGGCGGAACCGAAGGCGTTCGCCACCGGGGTGTAGCTCAGCGAGCCGGTGGCATCCGGGCTGGTGTACGTGACGACAGGGTGCGGGATGAGGCCGGTGTTGCTGGACTCCGCGGTGACCGTCAGTGTTTGCGAAGACTCGTTGGCCGGTCCGGCGGAGATGCCGGTAAGATTGACGGTTTGCTCCGCGGCATCCTCCAAAATCGCGGAGGGATTGGCGATGGCGTCGAGGGTGGGCGCGTCGTTGACGGCGGTGATGGTGATGTTTGCCGTGGCGGCGCTGGCGGCGTAACCGCGGCCGTCGGTGGCGTTCCAGCCGAAGCTGGCGGAGCCGTTGACATCCTGCGCCGGCACATAGGTCAGCAAACCGAGGCTGGCGCGCGGCACGTCCGTCGGGGTGGCGGTGATGGCAACGCTGTTGAGCCTGAGTTCGCCGGTGCCGGGCAGGGAAGTGATGCGGATGCCGGTCAGGGTGTCACCGGCGTTCGGGTCGCTGAAACTGGAGTCGAAACTGGCGGCGGCAAAGGTCAGCGTGGTGTCCTCGTTGGTGACGAAATTGGCGTCGGTGAGTACGGGCGGTTGCTCCACGGGTGTGACGGTTGGGTTGGCGGGGCCGGCGACATCGGGATCGTCGGTGAGCACATTGGCGAAGTTGTCACCGCTGATGGTGCCCTGACTGGAGACGCTGGTGAAGGTGGCGGGAGTGGTGTTGACCGTCACCTGGAAGGTCACGGTGATGGATTTGCCCGGCGGCAGGGTGCCGATGGTCACCGGGGCGGAAAGATATTGTGGAATGGCCTGCGCATGGGGGATCGCTCCCGCGGCTTCGCCTTTGCGAGGCAGGCGTCGCTCGCCCCGGACGAGGTGGCCATACATGACGGAATTGCGATCTCGGAGCGAGTAGCTGTCGCTCAATCCCAGCACATGCCCCATCTCATGCATCAAGGTGGTGAGCAGATCGACCCGACCGGCGGCAGGAGAGTCCGCTTCTCCGACCTGCCATCGGGTCTCGGCCTGCACCTTTGCAAAATGAGCGTCGCTTTCCGGGCCGCTGCCGGTGTACCAGCCGTTGCCTCCAGCACGGGTGTCAATGCGGATGCTATCGCCGAACGTCTCGCCGAGATGCAGATCTGGCAGGTCAGCCAGCTCAACATGGATGTGATCCAGCAGCGCCGACTGCTCCTCGCTGAGGCCGGCGGCATTCCAACGCGCGCGCGCGTCTGCCACGACGAGATTGAGCTGCGTCTGGTCGAGCGCCGGAGTCCGGCTGGCTTCGGATGAAGTGATCAGGGGGAAAGATGAAGCGGAAACAGCCGCGAAGTCTGGCGACGGCGGCAGTTGGTCCGCGCGGCTGCCCTGCTCAGCAACCACCTGCATCGGCGGGGCGATTTCCGTTCGCGTCGCCCCGGGCTCCTCGGCAGTAAACAAGAGCGGCACCACCGCATTCGTGAACCCAGTCTCGGCGGACACCAACAAGGTACCGTTGCCCGCGGGGTTGAGCGCGTTCACATGATTAATGACCTGGGAACCCGCTGTGTTTGGCGAGGGAGACAATCCTTCGATGGCATAGGCGTTGACGGACGGATCCGTCCCCTGCTTGCGCAGGCCGATGCCCGGAGTGGAGGTGGACACGGTGCCAGCGCTGGTGTTGCCGCTGATCCTGAGGCGGACATCATTGTCGCCCGCCGCGCCACCCGCGTTGACGATGATGCCTGGACGAAACCCGGTCAGCGGCGCGGCAACAGTATTGTCGATGATTTTGAGGGTCATCTCCCAGTCCGTGTTGGAGGTGATGTTTTCCGAGGCGAGGAAAGCAATGCCATTGCCGTCTGTCTGGCTGACCTGGTTGTTGTTGATCGTGGCCGTCAGGCTCGGGGTGTTGGTCGCGAACCCGCTGGCGATGCCGACGCCACCAGCGATGCCACGCGCGCCAAGGGTGTTGTTGGAGATCACCGTGTTGTTGCTGATGGTGGTGGTCACGACGGCGTCACCGAAGACGTTGTGGGAAATGCTGTTGCCGAACGTGTGGCTGACCTGATTTCCTGACACATTGAAGTTTCCGTTTCCGGTGCCGTTAAGATTGAAGAGAATGCCCTGAGTGCCCATGCGGTTGGCGGCGCTCTGGCCGGAGACGATGTTGTTGGTAATGGCGATGATGTCGGTGGGACTGTTGAGGACGCCCAGATTGCCGGGATCGCCCCCCTCGACGGCGTTGCCGCCCTGGACCATGATGCCGGCGTCGCTGGGGAAGTTCGTGACGGTGTTGCCGTTGATCGTGGCGGTGGTGATGTCCGCTCCGCCAAAAGCGAGCACACGGATGCCCGGGGCCTTGCTCGTCGCGGTGGAGGTGCTGCTGGTGATGGTATTGCCGGAAATGGTGAGGCTGGAGATCACGCCGGAGTAGTTTTGAATGTCCACACCGCAATAGTAGGCGTTGCTCAGGACACTGTTAGTGACGGTGAACGTGCCGGCGATCTGGTTGATGAGCGAGGCGTTGTCGTCATTGAAGTCGATGTTTGAGGTGAATGCCTGTTGCGATGTCCCGGAGTTGTTGATGGTGCCGTTGGCGAAGGTGAAGTTGGTCACCAAGGTTCCGTCGATGCCGCTGTCCGCAGTGTTCTGGATGGTCACGTTGGTGAGGGAGACGTTTCGGGTGTTGTTCAGCAGGATGCCCGGGCCGGAGGTGCCTTGAATGGTCCCGCCGGAGCTGTTGCCTCCCACCGCAGTGCTGCCGGAGCCCGTGACAGTCAGTCCGCCCGTGCTTCCGGTGTTGTTCAGAACAATGCCATTGATGGCGCCGTTGGCCGAGATGCTGCGAAAGGCAACCCCGCTTCCCCCAATGTTCGTGCTCGTGATGTTCAATGCCCGGCCGGTGGTCGAGGCGAGCGTGTTGTTGGAACCGGTGACGTTGATCGTGCCGCCGCCGGTGGCGGTGAAAGCGGCATTCGCGCCAGAGCTGATCGTTACGCCGCCGCTGAGATTCACCGTCGTGCCGGCCGAGTTGCCCGTCATCGTCACCCCGGCCACACCCGTCGCAGAGATCGCCCCCGAAAGCGCGACGGTGTTGGTGCCGCTTTTGGAGTCAATCAAAACGGCTGAGCCAATCCCGGAGGCCTTGGTGATCGAGCCGGAATACGAGACGGAAACTGCTCCCGAGGCGCTGAAGGCGCTTTGCGAATGGCCGGAGAGCGCCCCCGATCCCAAATTCACCGTGCCCGCAACGTTGGCCAGGGAGACTCCAAAGTCGCCGCCACTGGACGTGGTCGAGATGAAAGTCGAAGCTGCGTCAAACGTGGAAGTGGCTGCGGACAAGCCGTTCCCGTTGGTGTTGATGCTCACATCCGAGACCAGGACGGTGCCAGCCGAGACGATATTGACGGCATTACCCGACGCGTTCCCGGCAGTGAACCCGTGGATGCGTGAGTTGAGGCCCATGGTCACACCGTTGCCACCGCTGTTGACGATTCTCGCGACGACCCCGTTGGCGCTGTTCATCGCCGGCAACGGCGCGCTGCCGGGCGGAGGCGCCACGCCGGCCAGGGTGGCCAGGGTGCTCGTCGCATCCTGCCCGATGAGGCGCTGGCCGCCGCCCGCCGCCCCCAGCAGGGCGATCCCGCCTGTGTAGTCGTTGGCGCTCTCGTAAAGGAAGATGCTCTGGCCTGCCTTCGGGTGGTTGCCGACGCCGTCATTGATCGCCTGGAAGGAGGCGAGGTTGTTGAAGGGACTGGAAAGACGCCCGTCGCCATTGGTGCCGGCGTTGGCGTTGATGAACCAGATCATGCCGCTGACATTGATCGTCACCGTCGCGGTGTCGGTGGTGGGCACATCGTCGTTGTCGTTCAGCGTGTAGGTGAAGCTGTCCGCTCCGACGTAGCCGGCGGGTGGATTGTAAGTGAAACTGCCATCCGCGTTCAGGGTCACAGTGCCGCCCTGGGTGGTGGCACCGGCGACGATGGGAGTGGCGGTGAGGGCGGGACCGACGTTATCGGGATCGACATCGTTGGCGAGCACTCCGGGGGCCGCGATGGTGATGGAGACATTGCCGAGGCAGGCGTAGGTGTCATCGAACGCGAGGCAGGTGGTGCGCAGCGAGCCCGGGACCAGGGTGGTGTTGGCTGGCGTCGGGTTGGTCAGGGTGACACCGTTGGCGGCGGCCGCGCCGGTGTTGTTGATTTGAATGGAATAGGTGACGTTGTTCCCCGGTGTGGCGCGTCCCGCGCTGTTGGGGGTGAAGGCATCCGATTGGGTGGCGGACACATTGGGCGTCTGAGCCTGGAGATGAGCTGTCCCCGCGAGGGACAAAAACAACAACAGCCCCTTGAGTGTGCGTAGGCGAGTCATGAAGGAGGAAATGCTAGCTGCGCGGCGGGAACACCCCTTGCAGCGCGATGCAGAAGTAGAAGGTCAAATAAGGCATCATGTTGTTGTGCGGCTGGTCGCCACCAGCGGGAACCAGGGCATTGCCGTCGAGCGAGACTTGTGCTGCGGGTGCCGCATAGAGTCCGACCCCAATGCCGGTGGCAGGACGCTCTCCCACCGGGATGCGCGAAAACGCATCCGCTTGGGATGACATGAAACCATGCGAATGCGAGGGCATTTCGGATTCAAGCAGGGTCACGGTTTCCGAACCGCCCGTTTCGCCCAGGTCATGCAGCGAAAGGCCCGGCCCCTGGCCGGGCTGCATGGGGGCGCGTCCCTGCAAGTCAGGTAGTGCGAAGTTGGATTTGCCATTTCCCCCATAAGTGGTGCCAAGCAATGAGAACAGGGCGGTGTTCTGCGAGAGGGGCAAAAGCTGCCCATCGCACCACGCCCAGCCCTTGGGCGCAAAGTTAAAGGGAAAAATGCGGATTTCCGCGACGAAAGGATCAGCCATGGGAGTCAGGTGGGAGAAGGGAAAATGCCAAAAAGGGAAATAATGAAATTCACACAGAGGTAAGGCTGAAAATTGGTGTGCGGCTGGCTGCCCCCCACCGGAGAAATGGACTGTGGACTCAGGTTTCCAAAAGGGGCGTCCGAGCCGAAAGCGGTCGCGGTCACTTCAGGTCCCATTGCGAAGACGTTGTTTGCCGCCGAAGTGCCTGAGGCGGGGTTGTTGGAGGCCAGTAACGGATGCGAATGCGCGGGGATTTGATTGACCGTCAGCGTGATCTCTTCAGCGCCGCCTGTCTCCGCCAGGATAAACCCGTTGCCCATATGGATCGGCAGACGGCCGCGCAGATCGGGAAGTCCGAAGGTTGACTGTCCATCGCCGCCGTAGGTGGTGCCGATCAACTGAAACAGGGTTTCGTTTTCCGAAATGGGCATGAGCTGCCCCTCGCAAAACATCCAGCCTGCCGGCGCGAAGTTCCCGGCAAACATGCGAATCTCTCCAACGTAAGGCTGTGCCATGACAAGGAATCAGTTGGGGGATGGGAAAATGCCCTGAAGGGCGATGCAGAAGTTCAGGGTGAGAAACGGCTGCATATTCAGGTGCGCCTGGCTGCCGCCGGTATTGGCGATGACTCCGGCCGCCATTGCGCCGAGGTTCGCAGCCCCTCCATAAGCTTGAGTCCCCGTTGAGTTGGCAAGCATCATTCCCGAATTTGGAACAGCCGATGTTGCCGGAACATTCGCGGCTTTGACCTCATGCGTGTGCGTCGGCAACTCCGCGCTGCTCAGGGTGTGCGCCTGCTCGCCGCCGCGTTCACCCAGCGTGTGCCCGCTGCCAACGTGGATGGGCGTGCGTCCGCGCAGGTCGGGCAGGGCGAAGTTGACACGACCATCCCCGCCAAAGGTCGTGCCGAGCAGCGAGAAAAGCGCCTGATTCTGGTTGATCGGCAGTAGTTGCCCATTGCAAAGCGCCCAGCCCTTAGGCGCAAAGACAAAGGACATCAGACGGATCTCACTCAAAAAAGGTTCAGCCATATTTAAATAATCAACTTAGTTAATCTATTTCAATCTTCAGTCTAGCCAAATGCCTCAACGAAGCTGGCCCGATTTCGCAAAAAAACAAGCCGCAAAGCCCTGCTATATGCAAACTCCATTGTCAAACTTCAATTCTCTTGCGACCTGAAATTTAGGCATTAACTTCAAATCCAGCACGGCCAGTAAACTCAAAAAAAACATCTCATTCATAAGAATTTTCGCAGTTTTCGACCTCATGAATTCATTACCCCAGTCTGCAATCAGCAAGCCCACCCGCCGCACCGCTTTGGCTTGGGGCGGAGTTCTTGTGGGCGGTTCAGCCGCCGCCATCCTCGGCTGGCGTCTGGCTTTGGGCGCGCGGCATCACGCTGGCCAGACCGCCGTGGCAGCACCGCCTGTCCGCTCGCCCAACGCCAGCGCGTCAGAGGCCATGCCGGTGGCGGACTCGCCTCTTCGTCATGAGATTTTTTCCTCCCTGCTGAACCAAACCTTCCATATCGGTGAGGCAGGCGTGCCCTGCCAGTTGGTGGAAGTCAGCGCGCCGCAAACCGCTGAGACCATCAAAGGCACCTTCGTCACCTTCAGCCTGATCTTCGAGGCACCACCGCGCTCCATCAGCCCGGATGGTGAAATTCAACAAATAAGCCACTCCACGGCCGGTCGGTTCGAGATGTTCCTGGCGCCCGTAGGCAAGCCAGGCCGTGTGCAATTCTTGCAGGCCGTGTGCAGCGCGCGGGTGGTTTGAGCGGTCTTATGAGCGTCCGCATCGAACCGCGCCCGGCCACGGCGCAAGACCGCGCTTTTCTGGAGAGCGTCTATGCCTGCACACGGGCGCAGGAACTGGCCTTGACCGACTGGACCGACGAGCAAAAAAACGCCTTCTGCCGGATGCAGTTCGAGGCACAGGACGCCCACTACCGCGAACATTATCCGGCTGCGGACTACCTCGTCATCATGATGGATCACCGCCCCTCCGGACGCCTCTATGTGGACCGCTGGCCGCGGGAAATCCGCATCATGGACATCACCCTGCTGCCGGAGCAACGCGGGAAAGGCGCCGGCACCCAACTCCTGCGGGAATTGCAGACGGAGGCCGCCGCATCCCAGCGGTTGCTCTCCATCCATGTCGAGCGCTTCAACCCCGCGCTTCGTCTTTACGAGAGGCTCGGTTTTACCGTCGCCGAAGACAAGGGCGTTTACCTGCTGCTACACTGGCGTCCGCCCACTCTTGAGGTCAGGTGAAAATGACCTCGAAAAGCGAGCCCGCAGGGCTGTCCCCGACCTGGGTGACGAACACGTCCATGCTGCCGGCCTTCGGATGCTGTAAGCGATGAATGCCCTGCGGCAGCCGGTGCCGCGGCGGTCCCTGAAAGATCAAGGAGAACGGCTCCCTCGAAGCCTCTGGGCGCCGGTGCCCGAGCAAATTCACCTCCACCAGAGTCAAATCACAGCCTTCACTCCGCCCCCCTCCTTGCAGGAAAAAATGCGATTGCAGCAAAGGCTCGAAAAAACCGGCGTTCAGCGCCACCAAAGCCAGCGGATCAGGATCAGTTTCCGTCATGATCGTCACCTTCTCCTGATGTTTCCCACTGACAAGAGCGAATGCGCGGCAATGAACGGTCCGACTTTACACTTGACTCATCAACCACAGAGCAGCCGAGCGTCATCATCTCCCTTCTAGCCGAACTGCCACTGTGAGACCGGTGCGGTTGACGCGGACGCCGTCGCCAGCGAGCTTCACTGGCAAACCGCCTGCCGTGACTTGCTCGCGGCTGCCACCCCCACCCCGATGAAATCTCCCGCAAGATTGCTCCAGGAATCCAGCATCGACGGGCCCAAAACCCGGCGCTGGCTGCTGGCGGCCACGGATTGCAAAGCGCTCGCCGCCCATCGCATCGCGCGCATTGGCATCGAGCAGGCGGTGGCGCCCTACGAGCGCGTGCGCCTGCATCCGCAAGGCAGTTTTTTCATGCTGTGCGTCGAGGGCAGCGGCCGCGTGCTTTTGGACGGGCGCTGGCAGACGCTCGATCAAGGCACCGCCTGCATGGCGCCGCCACGGGTGCCCAACGCCTTCCACGCCCTGCCCGGCCAGACTTGGCGCTTCCTGTGGCTGCGCTACGATGAGCCGTCCTTCGTCGCTCCCCTGGTGAGCGCGGCTTCCCCGGTGAAGGTCAAAGCGGCCGTCGAGCAAACTCTCCCCGTCTGGGAGGGCCTGCGCGCGGAGTGGGAGTCCACGCGGGACGCGCGGGCACTGCATCATTGGATTGAGCTGGCCCATCACCACGCGCGCCGCCTCGCCGAACCCTGGCGGCGTGATGAGCGGCTGCGGCAGCTTTGGCAGAACGTGGGCCAGCGTCTGGCGGAGGACTGGACCCTGGCCGCGCTGGCGCATGAGGCCAGTGTGAGTGAGGAGCACTTCCGCCGACTCTGCTGGAAAGAGCTGGGCCGTAGCCCCATGGCCCACCTCACCTCCCTGCGCATCCGCGCCGCCCAGCATCTGCTGACCAGCACCCAAGACAAGCAGGAGTACATCGCCCGCCAGGTCGGCTACCAAAGCTCCATCGCCTTCGCCCGCGCCTTCCAGCGCTGGGTCGGCTGCCTGCCCTCGGAGTATCGGGCGCGCGAGTGAGGTGGGTTCCGGTCAACTGGTTGTGGGGAGTTGTGTGCGAGGCGGCCCTGTCCGGGACGTTTCCCAGCCCTCATGCGCCACCTGCTTTTGCTCTTCGCCCTCTGCCCTTCGCTCTTCGCGGCGGACAGACCGAACATCATGCTCATCCTCGCCGACGACCTCGGCTATGGCGATGCTGGTTGCTACGGCGCGACGAAGGTGAGGACGCCAAACATCGACCGGCTCGCGGGCGAGGGGCGGCGCTTCACGGATGCGCATTCGGCCTCGGCGGTGTGTACGCCGTCGCGCTATGCGCTGCTCACGGGCGAGTATCCATTTCGGAGGGACCTCTGGGGGCCGGTCATGAATCCGAGCCCGCTCGTCGTCGATGTGTCGAAGCCGACGCTGCCTGGCATGCTGAAGCGCCAGGGCTACGCAACGGCGTGCTTTGGCAAGTGGCACCTCGGTTTTGGCGACAAACCGAGGCCGGATTGGAACGCCGAGTTGAAGCCCGGCCCGCTCGAGTGCGGCTTTGATCACTACTTCGGCATTCCCGTCGTGAACAGTCATCCGCCCTTCGTGTGGGTGGAGGATCATCGCGTCGTCGGACTCGATCCGGCCGATCCGCTCAAGTATGGCGGCAAGGCGCAGACGCGAATGTTTCCCGAAAAGATGCTCAGTCCGCCCATGTCCGGCGCCAAGGCCGCGCACGCGCTCTACAACGAGGAAGAGCACGGCGCCACGCTCACGGAGAAAGCAGTGAAGTGGCTGCGCGGTCACGCCGGCGGGCCGTTCTTTGTCTATTTCGCCACGCCGCACATCCATCATCCCTTCACGCCGGGCGCGAAGTTCAAAGGCAGCAGCGAGGCGGGCGCGTATGGCGACTTCATCCAAGAGTTCGACTGGATGGTCGGCGAGATGATGCGCGCGCTCGACGAGCTGAAGCTGAGCGAGAACACCCTCATCATCCTCACCAGCGACAACGGCGGCATGCTCAATCAAGGCGGCCAGCAGGCCTGGAAAGCCGGACACCGGCTCAATGGCGACCTGCTCGGCTTCAAGTTCGACGCCTGGGAAGGCGGCCACCGCGTGCCCTTCATCGCCCGCTGGCCGGGGAAGATCGAGCCCGGCAGCGTTTCCGATCAGCTTATCTGCCAGATCGACCTCCTCAGCACCTTCGCCGCCCTCACCGGCTCCGACATCCGCGGTCCCGACAGCCTCAACCTCCTGCCCGCGCTGCTCGGTCAGCCCGAAAAGCCCCTGCGCACCGAGCTCGTGCTCGCCCCGCACAAAAAGACCCACCTCGCCCTCCGCGACGGCCCCTGGCTCTACATCGGCGCGAAAGGCGGCGGCGGCTTCAACGCCTCCAAACCCGGCGACCATGCCCTCGGCGGCGGCGGCGCCCTCAAGTTCACCGGCGAGAAGAACAGCAACTTCCTCAACGGCCAACTCAAGCCCGACGCCCCCGCCCAGCAGCTCTACCACCTCACCAACGACCCACGTCAGACGAAGAACGTGATCCGCGAGCATCCCGACATCGCCCAACGCATGGCCGAGCGACTGGCGGAGATGCAATCAAGGAGGGGCGGTTTGTAACCGCCCGGGCCCTTGCAAAGCAAGGTGCTCATCTTCAAAGCGGCGGCTCCTCAAACCCTGCTTCGATGAGGTTGTTGAAGCGGTCCACGGGTTCTTTGGCGGTCCAGGCGATGCCGCGCAGCACCAGGGTGCGGAAGAGTGGGTCGTCGAAGTTCCAGGAGTAGTGGCCGCCGAGGGTGACGAAGAGGCGGCCGCCGGCGGCGGGTTCTTGGGTCCAGATTTGCGGATGGCCTTCGGAGGTGGCGAGGGGTTTCACGGGCGTTTTTTCGGAGGGGATGAGATTCCAGTAGATTTCATCGGTAAAGTCGGCGCGGGTGAAGTTTCGCGCGATGGGGTGCCGGCCTTCGAAAACGAGCTGGATGGGGCCGTGGCGATACTTCGTGACCTTGCGCTGCGAGGCGAGGCCGAGCCGGTGGGCGAGATCGGGCGCGGCATCGCCGGCTTCGAGGCTCCAGTGGATGAAGGTGGCTCCGCCGCCGCGCTGGAGGAAGGTGTCGAACTGCTGCGCCTGCGCGGGCGACCAGTCGCCTTTGCGGTAGAAGACGACGGCATCGGCGCTGCGCCATTGTTCATCGCTGGGCCATTCATCGGCGAGAGTGACGCTGGTTTTTTCCGCCAAGGTGAAGAGGCGTGACCAAACCTGCCGCCAGCGCGGGTAATCGTGCTCGCCGAGGCCGTGATCCTTCTTTCCGCTGACGAGCACGAGATGCAGCGGCTTGGTGGCGAGCGGTGGATTGGGCGCTCCAGCGAGGATTTTCGCGATTTCAGCCTTCGAACGGGCTGGAGGGACTTTTTCGGCCTTCGAGTAAATTTTCATCAATGGCGGCTCGGTGAGCAAAAAGGCCATCAGATCACGAAAATCCGCCTCGCCAAGCACTTGGTCGATCTGCGGGATCATGAGCGAGGTCTTGAGGGCTTTTTGCGAGGCGATGTCGTCGCGCTGCACACGCACTTCGACGCCCGCGCCGAGTCCGAGCACGACTTCGCCGCCTTCATCGCGCATGACGGCGGTGTGCCGCGTGCCGTCTTTCATCGCGACCTCGTGCGTGAGGTATTCGGGGTTCAGCGAGGCGTTCGGATCATGGATGTCGCGGAAGACGCTTTTGTAATCGCGGCTGGCGAGGTTGCTGAGGTCGGGAGCCATCTTGCCGCCGCTGCCGCGGATGGCGTGGCATTTGGAGCAGAGGGCGCGATCGCTGAAAAACAGCTCGCGACCGTGCTGCCAGTCGCCGCCCTGGATTTCCGGCCTCGGCAACGCGGTGGCGATGCCCGGCGTCTCCTCCGGTCTGGCCCACGGCAGCAAAAAGCGTCGCAACGGGAAGGCGCGATCACGCGAGGGGTCCTGCTTCGTGCGCCAGGTGATGCGGAAGTCGGGCATGGCATCCGCTTTGAAGCTGATCTGCAAATCGAGCGGCACATTCCGCTGCGGCACGAGCGTGTGAATGAGGTCGTGGCTGACCTGGCCGGGCTGTGAGCTGAACTTCTTGCCGCCGATGAGGGCTTCAAAGGCGGTTTGCGTGTTGGAGAGGTAGATCGTGACTTCTTCGGCCTCGTATTCGTAGTCGAGCGCGGCCCCAGGCTGGATGGCGGGCTGGAGCATCCCGGTGAGGTCGAGGCGGGTGCGGAGGGTGGTGGTGTGACCTGCGTGAATGTCAGGCATGTGCCTGCCGAGCACGGCGCGGGAGACTTCAGGATCGAGATGCGGCAGCCATGCGGCATCAAACTCTCCAGGCCATATTTCGACGCCGAACGGCTCGAGACCGATTTCGTTGTCGTCGGCAAGTTGGAGGGAGAAGTGCTCGGAGGTGGCCTGTTTGGGCACGGTGATGACCGTGTGATCTTGATAATGCCAGACTTCCTCCGCTTTCACTTCAGTCACCGGCATGGAGCGCTGGAGTTTGATGACTTCGTAGCCGGGCCACATGGTTTCAAAGCGGTCGCCGGGCTTGGTGAAGAGGCCGCGCTCGATTTTGACATCGTGTACGGAATTGACGGCGCTGCTGTGCTTGATCACGAAGCGATCTGGGGCGGTGGCGCAGGCGATCACGGGCTGCGGCGCGGTTTTGTCGCGGTAGCGGATGACAAAAATGTGGCCGTTGCCTTCGGGGCCGGTTCCCCAGTCGGGCTCGCCGCTGTGGGTGGCGACGAGGAGGTCGCCGCGCGGTGTCACGGTGAGATCAACGACGAGCTGGTTTAGGCAGGCGATGATGCTGTTGTGCGCGACGTAGCCCGCGGGTGTCTTGATCAGCTTGGTGCGGTAGATTTTGCCGCGTGACTCGCCGGTGACAAGCGCATCGCCTTTCCAAAAGTCCGGGCCGAAGTGCGGCCCGCCGTTGACGCCTTGATTGAAGCGGAAGCCGCAGGTGCTCTGGTGCTGCGGGCCGTAGTCATAGACGCTGGGCTCATCAATCACGCCGGGCAGATGCCGTGGATGACGCGGCGGGAAGCCGTAGTGCCTGCCGCGCTCGATGTGGAGCAGTTCGTCAAAGGGATTGCCATTCGGCAGCCAGGTCGCGCCTTCTTGATCGGTGCAGAAAAGGTCGCCGTGCTCATTGAAGCGCAGGCAGATGGGCCAGCGGACGCCGGTGCAGAGTTTCTCGCGGCTTTTGAAGTCAGGCGCGATGCGCAGGATGGCTCCGCGCTCGCTGCTGAGGTCGTTTTGCGCCTTGCCGAAGGCATCGAACTCGAAGGCGTTGTTATAAAGACGCACGCCGAGGCCGAAGAAGACCGCGCCGTCTTTCGGATCCACGCACACGCTCGCGGTGTCGATGCCGGCAAAGGCGAGAGGCCAGCCTTCGGCGATGGTTTGCTCATGCTCAGCCTTCCCATCACCATCGCGGTCGGCGACCATCATGACCTTGCCTTTGCAGGCAAAGAAGACCGCGTCACCATGCGGCGAGCCTTTCGGTGCGAGGTCCATGCCGATGGGCGCGGTGATCCTGCCTTTGCCCTGCCAGAAGAGATCGGCTTTGTCCTCCAGCCCGTCGCCATCCGTGTCACGCAAGAGGTGGATGTTGCCATTGTAACCAAGCGCGACGAGCACGCCGTCGTGGCGGTATTGGAGATTGACGAGGTTTGTGAGCTTCAGCGGCAAGGAAGCGATCTCAAAGCCGGGCACGAGCATGCGCAGCTCCGGCGCGGCGTCCTTTGGTCGCTTTTCCGTGGGTGGAGCGGCGGCGACGAGCGAGCAAAGAGCGAGGCAGAAAAGCGTGAGGCGCATGAGGGGAGAACGCGGTGCGTGGAGAAGGATTATCCCATGAAGCGCAACGAAACAACGCCTCCGACAGCCGCTTTCCACAACGCCCGCTCCTGCTTGAACACGGACAAGCGTCTATTGGCGCACCTTGGCAATTTCGTGCCTGGTGCGTTTCAGTCAGACAAGTGTGGACCCATGGCTGCGATTTCAGGACAATGAACGACGTTTTTCTCCGACCATGCGCACCCTGCTCTTAACTCTCCTTTGGATACCGCTTTCGTCCGTGGCCGAGCCGGTTTCTCTCTTCGATGGCAAAACGCTCGACGGCTGGGACTACGATCCCGCTGTCTGGCGCGTGGAGGACGGCTGCATCACCGGCGGCTCCACCACGGAAAAGATTCCGAAGAACTTCTTTATCTCCACCAAGCGCTCGTTTCAGAACTTCGAGCTGCGGATGAAGATCAAATGCAGCGGCGATCCCAAGACCGGCATGATCAACTCGGGCATCCAGATCCGCAGCGTGCGTGCGGAGGGCGGCGCCATGAGCGGCTATCAGGTGGACTGCGGCGCGGGCTGGTTCGGCAAAATTTATGACGAGCACCGCCGCAACAAGGTCATTTGGGCACCCACGCCCGAGCAGCAGGCCGCGCTCGACAAGGCGGTGGATGTGTTTGGCTGGAACGAATACGTCATCCGCGCTGAGGGGCCGCGCATCCAGACCTGGATCAACGGCGTGCATTGCATGGACTACACCGAGGAAGACCCCAACATCGCGCTCGACGGCCACATCGCCCCCCAGGTGCACAGCGGTGGCGTTTGCCTCGTGCAGGTGAAGGACATCACCATCGAGGAGTTGCCCCCCACACCCGGTGCGCCGACTTGGGAGAGCATCGGCGGCCTTGAAGGCATGAAAGCCAAGCTGCCGCCAAAACCAAAAGCGAAAGCCAAAGCTGCCACCTCAACGAAGCGCGACATCTCCTACAACGACGTGCAGGGCGTGGCGCTGAGCGCGCAGGAGCAGCTCAAGAAATTCAAACTGCCCGAAGGCTACGAAATCGAGCTCGTCGTGCAGGAGAGCGAAGGCCTTGGCAAATTCGTCAGCGTTTATTTCGACCAGCGCGGTCGCATGTGGACGCAGACTGCGCTGGAGTATCCGATTGATGCCAATGAAAACCCCGCCGCCGCCGAGGCAGTGTATGCGGGCAAGGGCAAGGACAAGGTGCTGGTCTATCCGCGGGAGTCTTTGAACGCAAAGATTCCCGCGGGTGGACTCACCAATCCGACCGTCTTTGCTGACGGCCTCGCCATCCCGCTCGGCATCCTGCCCTGGGGAGCGGGCGACACCTGCTACGTGCAGCACGGCCACGATTTGAAGCTTTACAAAGACACCAACGGCGACGGCAAAGCAGACAAGTTTGATGTCGTGCTCACCGGCTTCGGCGTGCAGGACTCGCATCTGTTTCCGCATCAGTTCACGCGGGCACCCGGCGGCTGGATCTGGATGGCGCAGGGCCTTTTCAACCACAGCCAGGTCCGCCAACCCGGCAGCGACCAGGTCGTCGATTGGCCCAAGTGCAGCATGGCCCGCATGAGGCCCGACGGCAGCGAGTTCGAGGTCATCAGCACCGGCCCGAACAACATCTGGGGCCTCGTCATCACCGGCGAGGGCGAGACCTTCATCCAGGAAGCGAACGACTATGGCTACCCCATCATGCCCTTCCACGAATACGCCTACTACCCCGGCGGCATGGAGGCGCTCAAAAAGAGCTATCAACCCGATTTCCCGCCGCAGGCCGACTTCCGCATGGGCGGCACGGGATTGAGCGGCCTCGCGCTCATCGAAAGCGGACCGCTGAAGGACAAAGAGGCCGCGCACACCATGGCCGTCGCCAATCCCATCATCTCGAAGATCCAAACCATCGCCATGCATCGCGACGGCGCGTATTGGAAGCTCGCCCAACTCCCCGACCTCATCACCTGCGACGATCCCTTCTTCCGCCCCGTCGCCCTCACCAACGGTCCCGACGGCTGCATCTACATCGTCGATTGGTACAACAAGATCATCTCCCACAACGAGGTGCCGCGTGCGCATCCCGATCGGGATAAGACGCGAGGGCGTATCTGGCGGGTTAAGCCAAGGAGTGACGGCTTCCAGCCGTCAATCAACACGGAGACGGCTAGAAGCCGTCACTCCTTGCCCATCCCCGACTTCACCAAGCTCACTGCCGAAGAACTGATTGCGCTTCTTGGCACGGAACCTACAGCTCTAGCGCATCTGGCTTGGCAGACGTTGGAGGACAGGCGGATCGGTCTCAATGACGAAATTCAAATTCTCATTGAGGAATCAAAAACGCCACCAGCTACCCGACTTCAGTTAATATGGCTGCTTCGAGGCGATCTCCCGCCGTTTGATGTGCTGGTGAGATTGAGTCGTGATGAAAGTCCAAGCGTGCGTCGGGGGGTCATCGCAGCCTACAATCAAGAAGGCTGGTCCGCGTACGAACTGGGTGATGAGTTCCAACATATGACCTCGGATCGTGACTCGGGCGTTCGACGCGCATACATCCAAGCATTAGGCGAGCGATTTCACGAGGAGGGTGGAATTGCATGGCGCGCTATCTCAACCCTTCTCGCCTTCGCCAAACCCAGCATCCCCAACGGCCCCACCATCCAATCCTCCCGCGGCCCGAAGCAAATCCCCGTGCGCGAGGCCTACGACCGCGAGTTCGAGCGCTTCCTCGTCCGCATGTTCCTGGAGCGTCATCCGGAGGTCGTCGCGAAGTTCCTCGACTCCGAAGCCGCCGCGAAACTGCCCGTGGAGGCCCGCGTGCTTGCTTCGCTTGCGTTGGAGCCGAAAGCCAGCGCCTCACGCGTCGCGAAACTGCTCCCGCAGCTCGACCGCGCCCCGAATGACGAGGAACTCCTCCGCCTCGCCCAGTTCCCCGCCGAGCCCGGCGTTGGCGAAGCCCTCCAAACGCTCCTCACCCACCAAAAATCCCGCGCCGTCGTCGCCGAGAAGCTGCTCGCCCAGCGCACGAAGCTGGATGCGAAGCAGGTCGCGCCGCTGCTTGAGGACACGGCGCGGGCGATGCTCAGGAGCGCGGACGCCCCCGTCCGCCAGCTATCGCTGGACCTCATCAGCGGCTTCCAACTCGCCAGCTTGGAGGCTGATCTCGTCACCTTGGCAAGGAGTGATGGCTTGCAGCCATCACAGATGACGGCTGCAAGCCGTCACTCCTTGTTAAACACCCTTCGCGATCTGCGCAGCGGCGCATCCGACATCTTCGCCTCCCTCGCTCAAACCGATCCCGATCCTCTCACGCGCGAGGCCGCGCTCGAAGCCCTTGCCGCCTCGCGTGCGCCCGATGCGGGCACGAAGCTCCTCGCGCTTTATCCCTCGCTTCAGCCGCCTCAGCGCCGCAGCGCCCTCAACGCGCTCTCCAGCAGCAAAGCCGGCGCGAAGACCATCGTCACCGCCTTGCTCGACAAAACACTCCCGCAGGCCGACCTCGACGGCCCCACCGTCGAACGTCTCGCCACCGTGCTTGGCGATGATCCGGCACTGGAACAACTTCAAGAGCAGCTTGGCGGCATCTTCCGCGAGGTCTTGCTGCTCGACGGCCAGGACACCGCGTGGGTCGATTCCAAGATCACGCTCGAAGGTCCCTTCACCGTCGAGGCCTGGGTGCGGCTGGCACCGGGCATTGGCAACGAGGACTGCCTTCTCGGCACGCCGAATGGCATCCAGCTCAACTTTTTCCAATCCAAGCTCCGCGTTTATGCCGGACCCGAACTGCACGATGTCTGCGTGGCGACCAAACCCATGACGCCCGACCTGTGGACCCATGTGGCCGTCACGCGCGATGAGCAGGGCATCTGCCGCATTTATCAGAACGGCGAACTCGATGCCACGGGCACCAAACCCGCGCCCATGACATGGGAAAACTGTCGCATCGGCTGGAGCGGCCCCGCCAAGGGCACAGAGGGGGCGATCATGGAGTTCCGCGTGTGGGATCACGCGCGCAGCGCGGAGGAAATTCGGGCAAACTTTGATCGGACGGATTCGTCCAATCAGACATATCTGTCTGATCTCGCGAAGCTGGAAAAGGGCGCCCGCCTCGCCAAGACCATCGACACACCGCCGCTGCTCACGGCCGAGCAAGCGGCGGCCCTGGACGCGAAGTTCATCAAATTCATGGAGCTATCCCGCCGGTCGGCCAGCCTTGAGAACGGCAAGCTGCTATCCGCGCTTTGCATCGCCTGCCATCAAATCGGCAACGCGGGCGGTCAAATCGGCCCCAACCTCAGCGGTGTGGGCGCAATGGGCCTGGAGGCTGTGTTGCGCAACATTTTGACCCCGAACGCCGCCATGGAGCCGGGCTACCGCGTCTTCCGCGTTCAGCTCTCCAACGGCGAATTGATCGATGCCATGTACGTCAGCGAGGACGCGGATGCCCTTGTGATCCGCCAAGTCGGCGCGCCCGACAAGCGCATCCCAAAAGCCGAAATCGCCAGCACACGTTTCATTCGCCGCAGCTTGATGCCGGAAGGCCTGCTGGACGCGCTCAACGACGATCAGGCCGCCGATCTGCTGGCGTATTTGATGACGCTCAAATAACCGTCAAAAAATCAAAGACAAACCGCCCTGCCCGTTTCTAGTGCGCAGCGATGATCCACTCCGTTTTCTTCTGGTTGAAACCCGGCCTGAGCGCCGCCGAACGCGCTCTCTTTGAGCAGGAGCTCGCCCTGCTGCCGCGCATCTCTTATCTTGCGCGAGGCTTCGCAGGCAAACCCGCGGCCACCGAGCCGCGGCCCGTCACCGACCACTCGTTCGATTACTCGCTGGTGCTCGAGTTCAAGTCGATGGAAGACCACGAGTTTTATCAGAAAGGCTGCCCCGATCACCAGCGCTTCGTGGACACCTGCAAGCCCTTCTTCGACAAGGTCATCGTCTATGACAGCCAGCCGCTGGGCTGAAACCGCCAACCTCGCATCGCATCATGAATCGCAAGCGACTTGGACAAAGCCCGCTCGTCGTCACTGACATCTGCATGGGCACGATGACCTTCGGGCTGCAGGCCGATGAGGTGGTCTCCTTCGCCATCATGGACCGCGCCCTTGAGGCGGGCATCGACTTCTTCGACACCGCCGAGATGTACCCGGTGCCGCCGAGCGCGCGTCTGTTCGGCGTGACCGAGGAAATCGTCGGTCGCTGGCTGAAGGCGCGCGGTTGCCGAGACCAAATCATTCTCGCCACCAAAGTCACCGGCCCCGGCCACGGCTGGTTCCGGCCCGACATTCGCCACGGGCTGACCGCGCTCGACCGCCGCCAGATCATCCACGCCTGCGAGGACTCGCTGCGCCGTCTGCAAACGGATTACATCGACCTTTACCAAACCCACTGGCCCGACCACGGCGCGCGCCAGGCGGACATCCTCGAAGTCCTCACCGAACTCATTGATCAAGGCAAGCTGCGCGCCATCGGATGCAGCAATGAGACCAGTTGGGGGCTCATGAAAAATCTCTGGGAGGCCGAGAAACACGGGCTGCGCCGCTTCGACACCGTGCAGAACAATTTCTCCCTCATCAACCGCCGTTGCGAGAGCGAGCTGGCGCAGGTCTGCCGGCGCGAAGGCGTCAGCCTGCTGCCCTACTCCCCGCTCGGCGGCGGCGTGCTCACCGGCAAATACAACCAACCCGAGTTGCCGCCCGGCGCGCGTTTCACCGATTACCTTGAGAACGGCGGCCCGCGCCAGAAGCGCATGGCGCGCCGCTTCGTCAACGAGCGCACCCTGGAGACGACCGCGCGCCTCCAAGAGATCGCGCGCGACATCGGCGTCAGTGTCACCGCGTTGTCGGTGGCCTGGAGCCGCCAGCATGACTTCGTGGCCTCCACCATCATCGGCGCCACCACGGTGGCGCAACTCAATGAAAGCCTGGAGGCTCGCGATTTGATCCTCGACACCGAGACCCTGGCCCGCATCGACGCCCTCGACGAGGCCATCCCCAATCCGATGACCGAGGACGGCCTGCGGCGCTTGTGAAACCCGTGACTGCGAGCGAGATGAGCCTGCCGGATACCATCGTGGTCATGGGCGTCAGCGGCGCCGGCAAGTCGGAGGTCGGCCAGGCGCTCGCGCGCCAGATCGCTGCCGACTACGCGGACGCTGATGATTTTCACTCGCCCGAGGCCAAAGCAAAAATGCGCAACGGCACACCGTTGACCGACGCGGATCGCTGGCCCTGGCTGCGGCGGTTGCGCGCGCATCTGCTTTCTGTCCGCGCCGAGGGCCGCCGCCTGGTGCTGGCCTGCTCCGCTTTGCGCGCCGTTTATCGCGACGTGTTGCGCGGCGACGACCCGCCGCAATGCCTGCGCTTTGTGCTGCTCGACGGGCCGCGCGAGTTGATCGCCAGTCGCATCGGCGCGCGCCAGGGGCATTACATGCCGCCGACACTGCTCGACAGCCAGTTGGCGACGCTGGAGCGCACGGCGGATTTGCTGGTGATTTCCATCGCACCGCCGCCGGAGGAGATCGCGCGCGGCATTCAGCAACGCCTGGGCGCGGAGGCCGCGGCATGAGCGCGGCGGAGGTGCGACGGATTTTCTGGGGCTGGCAGCGCCCGGTTCTGGACGCCGCCGTGGAGTTTTTGACGGCGCCTTTGTCAGCCGGGGCCACGCTCGACCTGGCCGACACCGTGGTGCTGGTGCCCACCGCCGAGGCGGGACGCCGGCTGCGGCGCGCGCTGGCGGATTGGGCGGACAAACGCCAGGGAGCAGTCAGCGTGCCGCATGTCTGGCCGCCGCATCTGGCCTTGACCAGCGCCGAGGACCGCGCGCATACCGCCAGCGACATCGAGGTGATGCTGGCCTGGATGCGCGCGTTGGAAAAAATACCGGCGAAGGAACTAACAGCGCTGCTGCCGAAGCCGCCGGACTCGCCCACCTGGAGCTGGCAAAAATCGCTGGCCGCCACCCTCACTGAGTTGCAGGAAATCCTAGGCGCGGGCGGGTTGACCATGGCGGACGTGGCGGAGTCCGATGGCTTCCTGCCGGAGAGCGAGCGTGCCCGCTGGCGCGACCTCGCCCGTTTGGAAAAAACCCACACCACCGAGTTGCGGCGGCGCGGCAGGACCGGTCCGCAAGCGAGCAAACGCCAGCGCGCGCGCGCGCCGCAACTTCCCGAGGGTGTCACCCGCGTGCTGGTGCTGGCCGCGCCGGATTTGCCACCCCTGCTCGATCACTGGTTGCGGGCCTGCGCGCAAGCCGGCATTGAAGTGACCGTGGCCGTGCAAGCACCAAATGAGGAGGCCGCTGGCTTCGACCTCATGGGCCGTCCATTGCCGGAAACCTGGGGCGAGGACGCGGACTTGGTGTTACCGTTCACCGATGCCGATCTGCATCCCTATGCCGATCCGGCGGCGCAAGCGGAAGCCGTCGTCTCTCTGATGCGCGAACGCGCGGCGCAAGGTTTGCCGCTGGCGCTCGGTGTGTGCGACGCGGAAGTGGCGCCGCTGCTCAAGGAGCGCCTGGAAAGCGCGGGCCTGGCCGTCTTTGAACCCGGCGGTCTGCCGGCGCAGCAGGACGGATTCTGGCACCTGCTAGCGCTCACCGTCGAGCTGGCGGGTGACGCCTCCTGGACCTGCCTGGCAGCGCTGGCGCGCATCAAAGAGGTGCGCCTGGCCTGGGGGCTGGGCAGCGGACACAGCTTGGCACGGGAACTGGACCAATTTGCCGCCCAACATCTGCCCGGCTCGCTGGAGATCGCGGCGGAGTTGCTCGACGATCTTCCGGGCGGCTACGAACTCACCCGTCAGGCGGTCCGAGAGGCGCTGGTCTGGCAGCGACGTTTTCATGAGGACCCGCTGCCGCGCGTCGCGCACGACTGGCTGATCGCGTTGCAAGGAAGCCGCCAGTTCAACACCAACGAACCCGCCGATCATCAGCGCGCGCAACTGGCCTGGGCCTGGCTGGAGGAAGTCGAGCAAGTCGCGGCTGCCGCGCATGCTTTTGAATGCGAGAACGACCGGCGCGGGTTGTGGTCGCTGGTCATGGAGCGACTCAGCGCGCGCCACCTGGAACCGGCGCGTGGCGACATCGACCTCGTGTTGCAAGGCTGGCTTGAATTGCTTTGGGAGCCCGCCCCCGCCCTGCTCGTCACCGGCATGAACGAGGAATTCGTGCCCGGCATCCTCGGCGGCCACGCCTTCCTGCCCGACAGTCTGCGCCATCAACTCGCTCTGCCCAGCCAGCGCACGCGTTTCGCCCGCGACGCTTACCTGCTGCGCGCCCTGGCCGAAGGCCGCCGTGCTTCGGGCCGGCTTGATCTGCTCTGCGGCCGCTGGAGCCGCCAGGGTGAGGCGCGCAAACCCTCCCGCCTGCTGATGCTGTGCGCCCAGAAGGATTTACCCGCGCGTGTGGCCCGGCTGTTTCCCGAAAAAGAAACGCAAACCCTCGCCAGCGAGCCGCCGCGTTCTCTGGCCTGGACGCTGCAACCGGAGTGGCGCGAGGCGCGACTGGAGACCATCTCACCGTCCCGTTTGAAGGCCTATCTGCGCTGCCCTTTCCGCTTTTATCTCAGCGATGTGCTTCGCATGAGCGAGGTCGGATCACCGGGACGGGAAATGGACGCCCTCGCCTTCGGCACCGCCATCCACGAAACGCTCAGCGAGTTCGGGCAGGACCCGGAGGCGCGCGCTTTGACAGAGGAGGACGCCATCGCCCGCTGGCTTGACGACGCGCTGGCGCGCTGGACGCGGGCGCGCTTTGGCCGCCGCCCGCCGCCCCTGGTGCGGCTGCAAGTCGAAGCCGCCGCGCAACGTTTGCGCACCCATGCCGGAGTCGAGGCGCTGGAGCGCCAGGCCGGCTGGCAGATCGAGGCGGTGGAACTCGTGCTCGGCGGCGAGGACGATCCCGCTCCCCTCATGATCGAGGGCGCGCGCTTAAGCGGCCAAGTGGACCGCGTCGAGCGTCATCGCGACAGCGGCGAGCTCCGCCTCATTGATTTCAAAACCTCCGACAAAGCTGGCGACCCCATGCTGGCGCATTGCCAATCGAAGAAGGTCATCGCCCCAGAGCAGGAATGGAAAATGGTCCGCGCGATGGAGAGTAAAATGCCGCAGCTCTGGATCGATTTGCAACTCCCCCTCTACGCCGCCGCCTTGCGCCGCCGCTTCGGCCAGCCTGTGCCTCACGTCGCCTACGCCTGCCTGCCCCAAACCCTGCTCGACATCCGGTTGAACTTTTGGGAAGGCTTCGACGAAGCCTGGGAGCAGGACGCGCTCACCCTGGCCGGAGAAATCGTGCGCCGCATCCGCGCCGGCGTCTTCTGGCCGCCCGACGAGCGCGTCAGCGGCGACCTCGACCACCTCTTTCTCGGCGACCCCGCCACCGCTGCTCGCGCGCCGGTTCAATGAATCAATTGTCCCCCACCAACGCCCGCACCTCGCCAGCGGCGATGGCTTGGTGAAAAATGATGTGCGTGGCGAGCGGGCGCTCGGCGCGAGTTGCGGCTTTGGCCTTGCCCTTCCGGGGCGGTAGCGGGTCCTCCAGCACCGGCTGGATTTCAGAGACGTGGCCCACCGCGTTGCCCTGCGCGTCCACCAGGGCGGAGCCGCTGGAGCCGGGTGCCCAGTCGGCGGTCGTTTCAATCCACACCGGCCGCGGCACTTCCGCGCCTTCCGGCAGGCCGGCACGCTCGCGCTTGCGCAGGAAAGGCCGGCGCACGAAACGGCTGACGATGCCCTCACTGTAATAACCGCGCTTGTCCACCGGATCGCTGAAGCACCACACCGCGTCGCCGGGCATGGTGTCCACCGCCAGCGGCAGCGGTGTCAGCCGCTGCTCACTTTGCACCCGAATGATGGCGCTGTCGGTTCCTGCCACGCAAGCCAGCACCTCTTTGACCGGCAGCACCTCGTCGTCATCGGTGACCGCGATGAGATAGCCCTCCTTCATGTCCTCCACCTCTGTCAGCACATGCGCGCAAGTGGCCACCGCGCCATCGGCGGTGAGGGCGTAACCCCCGGCGAGGTTGACGTGCCATTTGTCGCAGCGCTCGCACAGATAGTAGAAACCGACGCGCAGGTGCGCGGCACGGGCGCGCCGCCAGCGTTCGCGGGCGTCCAGCGGCTCGGTGTGCGGTTCCGGCAATTCCAGGCGGCAGCGCGCGCGCCGGACCATCTGCCCCTTCAATTCCGCATATGGTCGCAGTTCGCCCGCCTCAAACAGTGCTTGCGCCCTCTTGAGCACTCCTGCATCCCTCCGACTTCCGCGACCTTCTTCATACACCGGCGCTCCTGGCCCCTGGGCTTTCGCGACAAGGGGCGGGCAAACCGTTGCGAGGGTAAGGAGGACAAGTCGGTGAAGCGGCATCGGCCAGTGTTAACATCGATGACGAAGAGTGCCAACAATGCGTCTTCAATCGCAAACATCACGCTTTGGCAAACGCCACGCGTCCCTCCTTGACGTCCACATGGATGTGATCGCCATCAGCGTAGTCGCCCTCCAGCACGGCCAGCGAGAGCGGGTCGAGCAGGTGGCGCTGGATGGCGCGCTTGAGCGGGCGGGCGCCGAACACGGGGTCGTATCCCTGGTCGGCGAGGAAGCGCAATGCGGCGTCGCTGAGTTCGAGATGGATGTTTTGTTTCTCGAGACGCTTGATGACACGGCCAAGCTGGATTTTGACGATGGCGTCGAGTTGGTCGGCGCGCAGGCGGTCAAAGATGACCACCTCGTCAACGCGGTTGAGAAACTCGGGGCGGAAGAACTGCTTCAATGCCTCGCGCACCAAGGCGTCGCGCTGCTCGGCGTTCGCCTCCTCGCTGATGGCGGCGGAACCGATGTTGCTGGTCATGATGATGACAGTGTTTTTGAAATCGACGGTGCGGCCCTGGCCGTCGGTGATGCGGCCGTCATCAAGCACTTGCAGCAGGCTGTTGAAGACGTCGGGGTGGGCTTTCTCCACCTCGTCAAACAGCACCACCGAGTAGGGACGGCGACGCACCGCCTCGGTGAGCTGGCCGCCCTCGTCGTAACCGACGTACCCGGGAGGCGCGCCGATGAGTCGGCTGACGCTGTGCTTCTCCATGTACTCGCTCATGTCGAGCCGGGTCATGGCGTTTTCGTCATCGAAAAGAAACTCGGCCAGGGCCTTGCACAGCTCGGTCTTGCCGACGCCTGTGGGACCGAGGAAAAGAAAGCTGCCGATGGGGCGGTTCTCATCCTGGATGCCGGCGCGGGCACGGCGCACGGCGTTGGCCACCGCCTTGATGGCGTCGGTCTGGCCGATGACACGCTCGCCGAGGCGGGCCTCCATTTTGACCAGCTTGGCGCGCTCGCCCTCCTGCATCCGGGTGACAGGGATGCCGGTCCAGCTTGAGACGACCTTGGCGATGTCGTCGTCGGTGACTTCCTCGCGCAACAGGGTGTGCCTGGCCTCGGCGGCGCTCGAAGCCGCCGCGAGTTTGCTCTCCAACTCGGGGATGAGACCGTATTGAATCTCCCCGGCGCGGCCAAAGTCGCCCCGCCGCTGGGCCTGCTCCAACTCCGTGCGCAGACGGTCGATCTCCTCCTTCACCTTGCGGCTTTCCTGGACGGAGTCCTTTTCCTTCAACCATTGCGCCTTGAGCGCGTCCGACTTTTCCTTGAGGTCGGCGATCTCTTTTTCGATTTTTTCCAAACGCGCCTTGGAGCCGGTGTCGGTCTCTTTTTTCAAAACCTGGCGCTCCATCTCGTACTGCATGATCTCGCGCTCGATCACGTCGATCTCCGTGGGCATGGAGTCGAGCTCGATCTTGATGCGGCTGGCGGCTTCATCCACGAGGTCGATGGCCTTGTCCGGCAAAAAGCGGTCGGTGATGTAGCGATGGGACAGGGTGGCGGCGGCGACGATGGCGCTGTCCTGGATGCGCACACCGTGGTGCACCTCGTAGCGCTCCTTCAAACCGCGCAGGATGGCGATGGTGTCCTCGACGCTCGGCTCGCCGACCAGGACGGGCTGGAAGCGGCGCTCCAGCGCGGGGTCTTTTTCGATGTACTTGCGATACTCATCGAGCGTGGTGGCGCCGATGCAGCGCAGCTCGCCGCGGGCAAGCTGGGGCTTGAGCAGGTTGCCGGCGTCCATCGCGCCTTCGGCTTTGCCGGCGCCGACGATGGTGTGCAGCTCGTCGATGAACAGGATGATCTGCCCCTCGCTGGCAGTGACCTCTTTCAGAAAGGCTTTCAGCCGCTCCTCGAACTCGCCGCGAAACTTGGCCCCGGCCATCATGCCGCCGAGGTCCATGCTGATGAGGCGCTTGTTTTTGAGCGAGTCCGGCACATCGCCGGCAACGATGCGACGGGCGAGCCCCTCGGCGATGGCGGTCTTGCCGACGCCGGGTTCGCCGATGAGCACGGGGTTGTTTTTGCTGCGACGGCTCAGCACCTGCATGACGCGGCGGATCTCGTCGTCGCGGCCGATGACCGGGTCGAGCTTGCCGGCGCGGGCGCGCGCGGTGAGGTCGGTGCCGTATTTTTCGAGCGTCTGGTATTTGCCCTCGGGGTCCTGGTCCATCACCCGCTGGGAGCCGCGCACGGCGGTCAGAGCCTGGCGAAGATTCGCGCCCGTGATGCCGGCCTCTTTGAGCAGCCTTGCCATCTCACCACCTTCCGCGAGCGCCAGCAACAGATGCTCCACGGACAGGTACTCGTCCTTGAGCTTCTTCTGCTCGTCCTCGGCGCGGGTCATCAACTCGCGCAGTTCGCCGGAGAGATAAAGATTGCCGCCAGCACCGCTGACTTTCGGCTGGCGTTCCAGCCATTGACTGACGGCAGCGGCCAGAGTGGCGGCGGCGGCCGTTTTGCCGGCGGCACGCTCAAAAAGTTGCGGCGCCAGCCCGCCGTCCTGCTCCAGGAGAGCGAGCAACAAGTGCGCGGGCTTCAATTCCTGATGACCGAGCCGGGTGGCGATGGGTTGGGCGGCGTTGAGCGCCTCTTGAAGTTTGACAGTAAAACGTTCGGGGTTCATGATGGCAGGGTTGGCGGTTTTTTAACTTTCTACCATGCCGGAAACGGGCCAGGCGCGTCGAAAATGCGGGAATCAAGCAGGGGCGGGACCTGGACACAATCACCCTCGCATCGGCCACGTCAAACCAGCGCCACTTTGGCATTTATCGCCCCGCCATCAAGACGCGCTTTTGAGTCATCATGTCTCTTTCAGCCTTGGCGAAAATAGCCGCGCTGTTTGTCGCTGATGGGCATGTCCAGAATTTCCATGGCGCGCAGCATGTCCTCCCAAACTTGGCGTTTGACCCTCATGCCGTCGCCCGATTTCTCCTCCCGCAACACATAAGAAGGATGGTAGGTGACGACGGTGGGAATGCCGCGAACCTCGTGAAGTTTGCCTCTCAGACTCGCGACCGAACCACTCAGCCCGAGTCCCTCCGCAGCGGTGGCACCGAGAGCGACGAGGCAACGCGGCTGGATGATGCTGATCTCGGTGGTGACGTAGGGCAAACAGGCGCGCATCTCGACCTCGGTGGGTTTGCGGTTGCGCGTGCCTTGGTCACCACCTTCCTCGATGGCCGGACGGAATTTGCAGATGTTCGAGATATAAACGTCCTCGCGGCGCAGGCCCATGGCCTTGAGGATGAGCGTGAGCTTCTCTCCGGCGGGACCGACAAAAGGCTCGCGCTGCCGTTCCTCTTGAAAACCGGGCGCTTCGCCGACGAGCATGAGGCTGGCAGAGGGATTGCCAACAGCGAAGACCATGGTTTCACGCAGGCTGCCGAGAGCGCGCGCCTCTGGCGCCTTTTCGGCCAAAGCACGCACAGCGGCGAGTTTCTCAGCGCGGGTGGCGCCTGTCACCGGCAGGATAAGCGGATCGGAAGCGGTATCCGCGACAGGTGGCGCAAGCGTCTCGCCCGCAAGCGCTTCCGCCGCACCCTCTACCTGACGGAGACGCTGTTCGGCCTTGCTCCGCAAGCCTCTGAGCGCCCGCAATGAGTCCGCGGATAGCGTGATGTGCGTGTTCCCTGCCTCGCGCCGGGTTTCGAGAAACTGGCGCAGCAGGGAAAGCGCGGCGGCGGACGACATGAGGCGTGGACCGGTCAGTGTGCCAGGAACTCGTCCAACGCCGCTTTGGTGACGCGGTATTGCGCGCCGATTTTTTTGCCCTTGAGATCGCCGGCGTCAATCGAGGCGATCACATCCGCCTCGCTGACACCGAGTGCTTCCGCGACTTGGGCAGGCGTCATCACATCAACATTCACGACGGGCGCGGCAACCGCCCCGGCGGCTGCGGCGGTGCCAGGCAAGGGCGGTGGAATCGCGGGATTCACACTCAGTCCGCCCTGCGCCATCATTTGCTGGGCAATGCCGAAGCCCACGGCGAGTTCGGCCGCCGTGCCCCCGGCGCCGCCACCGCCTTCAGCCATGCCCTGGGCCATTTGAAACTTCACGTAGTCGTTGAGGTTGCCGACGGCGCTCATGCTGGAACGGGCATCGATGGCCTTCTCCACCTCGGGCGGCACACTGGCGTTCTCCAGGATGAAACTGGCGATCTCAATGCCGTATTTGCCAGTCATCACCGGGTTGATCAGCGGCAGCAGCGCCTCGCCAATGTCAGTGTAGCGGGTGGCGAGATCGAGCACCGGAATTTTGGCGGTGGCCAGCGCGTCGGTGAACACGCTGACAATGCGCGAGCGCATGGTCTCGGCGAACTCGTCGAGACGGAAATGATGGTCGGAGCCGGCTACTTCGCGCAGGAAAAGCTTTGGTTCCACCACGCGGAAGTCGAAGGTACCAAAGGCGCGCACGCGCACGATGCCGAAGTCGGCGTCGCGCATCATGATCGGGTTGCTGGTGCCCCACTTGTTGCCGGTGAAGAGGCGCGTGGTGACGTAATACACATCCGCCTTGAAGGGACTCTCGAAGCCGTACTTCCAGCCTTTAAGCGTGGACAGAATCGGGATGTTGTCGGTCGTCAGTGTGTGCTTGCCGGGACCAAAAGTGTCGCCGAACTCGCCCAAATAAACAAACTGCGCCACCTGGCTCTCGCGCACGATGAGTTGGGCGCCGCGTTTGATTTCCTTGTCCTGATCCGGGAAACGAAAGGAAAGCGTGTCCCGGGAGTCGTCCGTCCACTCGATGATTTCGAGGAACTGGCCCTTCAAATAATTCATGAGGCTCATGTGTGAGTCGAGTCAGGGTTAAATGAGCGGCGTCACTTTGGTCGCCGCGCCAAGAATGGCGTGCTTTGCCGCGAAAGACAGAAAAATTTTTGTCAACCTGCGAAGGCGTTCGCGGGCCGTCCAGTGACGCCGGGGCGGCATACGAACAACCGGCCCGCCAGGGGCTCCTCCAGGCCTGCTTTGATGCCGGTGGTGACGTAGAGGTCGCCCAAATCCGGTCCGCCAAAAGCGCAGGAGGTGGTCTCAATGCAGGGGAAGTCGATTTGCTCCAGCACCTTGCCCGCTTTGGGGTCGAAGCAAACCACCTTGGCGCCGTGGCAGAAGGCGATCCACAGGCGGTCCTCGCTGTCGATCGTCATGCCGTCCGGGCTGGTGGGATCGTCCGCCGTGTCCCAAAGCACACGCTCGCCGGAAATGGCGCCGGCATCGGGATCGAAGTCGAAGGCACGCACCTTTTTGCTTGGCGTGTCGATGTAATACATCACGCGCCCGTCGCCACTCCAGGCCAGTCCGTTGGAGTTGGTCACCGGTGCGAATTTCTTTTCCAGGCTTAGGTCGGAATGCAGGCAGTAGAGCGCGGCCTCCGGGCGGCGTTTCAGGCAGATCGATCCTGCCCAGAGCCGGCCTGCGGGGTCACACTTGCCGTCGTTGATGCGGTTGTCCGGCAGGTCCGGCTCGGGATTGGCGATGGCCGTGCTTTCGCCCGTGGTCTCGTCGAAAAAGAAAAAGCCGTCATCGCCCGCCCACACAAAACCGCCACCTGCGCGCGGCGCCACCATGCCCACACGCTGCCCCACCGGCCACACCTGCTCCGCGCCGCTGGCGGGATCATACGCCACGATGCTCTGGCCTTCGATATCGACATAAAACAGCCGCCCACCCCACCACAACGGCCCCTCGCCCCACTGCGACACCCGGTTTCCTATAGCTCGAACTTGTATCATCAATGCCAACTAGGCACGAAAAAAGCAGTGGCGAAACCGCAAATTTTGCCCGCAAGAAAGGGTCAGGGGACGATTCTTGACAAATGATGCCTGACGGCTAGTCTTGCAGTCATGCCCAGGCAGCTTCGCATTCAGGGATAAGAGGTCAGGTGACTGGGAACGGCGTCAGAGAAGTGCGTAAGATTTTGACTATTGCCGCAGGAAGACTGGAATTAGATTAACCGCGAGGGAAAACCCATAACCAAGTCCCCGGCGTTTTTTTTGCCGGCGCTGCCATGGAATGTGTCACCGTCAGGGTTCTGCCAGCTTTGGCCAGCCGCCGACTTCTTTCTGCGAGCGCAAGACCGGCCGTGTCTCGCCACGCAGCAAATCTTCGATCACGCGCGCGTCCGCCTCGTCACGGATAGGCCCTGATCCGACGGCGGCCAGCAATCGTTCCAAACCCGCCCCGCCCAAATCCCTGCGCGGAGGATTCGGTGAACGAAACAACGGCTCGCTCACCCGCTGCGCTTGCAGAGCGGGCGCGGCCGTCTGCAAGGGCTGGCCGCTTTCCAAAACCACGCTGACCGCGTCTCCAAAAACACGGTTTGGTTTCAGCAGCCAGTTGTCCTCCGCCCACACCCTGACTCCGGGATGCACGCCGTGCTTGGTGATGGCTTCCAGGCAGCGCCCCGTGCCGGCGGTGTCGAGGAAGACATTCCCGGCCGCCTGGAACTCGAAGTCGCGCCCGCGCGACTCCTCCTTGCGGTCTTCCACTCCGGCCGTGTAGCGCATCCCCGAGCGGTGAAAATCAAACATGACGTTGGCCACTGCCTCCATTTTTACCGGCCAGCGATCCGCGCGCCGCATGTCGTTGGCCTCGAACTGGGGTCCGCGCATCCAGTAACGCGCGAAGACACAATGGTGTACCGTCAGCGTGCTGGCGCTGGCGTTCAGCGCGTAGGCATGGTTGTCGCCATACGGATGCAGCCGCGGATGCCCCAGCGGTTCCGCCAGCAGGCACCACTGCACCGTCACCCGCTGGCTGCGCACCACGGAGATCAACTCATCGCAACTCCAACTCAGCGACAAATGATCCAGCACCACGCCCCGACATTCATGCAGGCTCACCCCATCCAATCCGTTCGAGCTTTTAGGCCGCTTCAGCTTTTGGGCTTTGACCATTTTCAACACATTCTCGTCTCCAAGTCGAACGCGCAGATGGGTGAGGATGACTTCCTCACACCCCCTGAACTCGAGCGCGCCACCGCGAATGCAGACACCGCCGCCAGGCGCTTCGCTGCCGTCCACCGTGAGCCGCCCTGATTTGACCTGAATTCGATCCTGCAAACGAATGTCCCCGCCTACCGCGAATCGGACGATGCGCGGTTCGGTTTGCTGCAAAGCCCAGCGCAACATGCCGGGCGCGGGTTTTTTGACATTGTCATCCAGGCGTGTCACCGTCAGCACGCGCCCCCCCTCACCTCCGCGCACACCATGCCCCCAACCCCAGGCCTCCACCGCGTCGGCGGCAGGCGCCAATAGCATTGCCAGCAAAACCCTTGTCCACATGGTCGATTTCATTTCCAGACGCTAAATGAACGCCTTCGCCCGCACAACCTGCATTCTACTGGTCCTGCTTGTTGCCCCCTCTGGACAAGGCGTGGCGACCGAAGTGCAGTTCCACGGCGTTTGGTTCGAGCACTGGCTTGGCGACACCTTTTTCGATGGCTACCGCAGCCCAAACTACACTCAAAAGTGGGACATCCCGGCGTCGGCAAATCACCTTCACGGCAATCTGCCGGTCAATCCAAAAGCCGTTAAATTCGGCGCCCCCATCGGCCTCGGCGACGCGCTTCGACAATTCGATATAGACGAACCTTTTATTTTAGTCGTCGCCTACTGGGATCAGGTGGATGACACCGTGAAAAGCTGGGTCAACGCCCAAGTCGTCACCGTCACTCCTGAGCAATGGCGGCGGCTCTGGCACCCGGTCACACGTGCGGATTTGGAAAAACTCGACGCCGTCGTCAAAGACCCCGCGCTCAGCATCGAACAAACGCGTGCTATGGCGCAGTTGATCAAATCACGGGCGCCCTTTTCCGAGGCCGTCATCACCGTCAATCCAAAGATCGACCCGAGCCAGCGCCGCCTGCAATGCAGCCTGGCCTTTCGCGCCTTCTTCGAACACCTGGCGCCGCATGAAAAACCCCAGCGCCAAGCCGCGCCCGCCGTGTGGGGCAAAGCCATTCCCCAAATACTCTCTGGCCCGCGCGAGTTTCAAGCCAGACCTTAGCGGTTGTTTTCCCTGACCGGTCCTTTTCAATGCTGGCACGCTCAATGCTAACTATTGAGCGTGCCTCAACCTGAGAACCTGCGTCATGATCGAAGTCTGTTACCGCCCTTGGCGCGGACCAATCAAAAACGGTGCAGCCTGTCTTTTGGGCTTTTTCCTGGTCGTCGCCTTGCCGGTGCAGGCGCATCACCTGCCGCCCGAACTGGAGGATGTTGACGAGTTTGCCGACGAAGCTTTCAAAGCCGGTCTGCGTCATCCTGGGCGGGGCATCGATCACTGGTTGCTGGCGGCGGTGGCTGGAGTGCTGGCTGCGGGAGCGGTTCGGCGAAACGAGATGACGCTGACTGCGGCGGCTTATTTGGGAGGCCTGTCTGCTAGCGCGCTTCTGCCCGCTGTTCAGACGGCGCACTGGCCTGTGCTGGTGCTCGCAAGCGCGCTGCTGCTCGCTGGCGGGCGTTTGCCGGTGCCTTGGCGCCTCACTTTGCTGGCCTCCGCAGCTCTTCTTCAAGGCATGGAGCACGCCACCGCCTGGCCCTGGGAAAACGTGAAGTGGTCCTACATGAGCGGCGTGCTGACCACTTCCAGCGGCTTGTTTCTGGCCGCCGCCGCTGTCGCACGGCTGGCGGGTCTGTCATGGTCGGGACGACGCGCCCCGGCTGCCGCTTGACCTGCCATGCATCTCAGCCCGCGCGAACAGGAAAAACTGCTCATCGTCGTCGCCGCCGATCTGGCGCGTCGCCGGCGTGATCGCGGCCTCAAGTTGAATCATCCCGAGACCATTGCACTTATCACTGCCGAGATACTTGAAGGGGCGCGCGATGGTCGCAGCGTGGCGGAGTTGATGAGCTTCGGCGCCACCATTGTGCATCGTGACGAGGTCATGGAAGGCGTTTCGGAGATGATTCACGAAGTGCAAGTCGAAGCCACTTTTCCCGATGGCACCAAGCTCGTCACCGTCCACAATCCCGTGCGCTGACATGATCCCCGGCGAAATCATTCATCCCGAAGGCGCCGCTGATCTCGACGCCAACACCGGTCTGGCCACTCGCGTTTTGACCGTCGCCAACACTGGCGACCGCCCCATCCAAGTCGGCAGTCATTTCCATTTTTACGAGGTCAACACCGCCCTCATGTTTGATCGCGATGCCGCACTCGGCTTCCGCTTGAACATCCCCGCGGGCACCGCCGTGCGCTTTGAGCCGGGCGACACTCGCGAGGTCGAAGTCGTCGCGTTAGCCGGACGCCGCGAGGTGTATGGCCTCAACAACCTCGTCAACGGACCGCTGCCCTCGCCATGAAAATCACCCGTCAACAGCACGCCAGCATGTTTGGTCCCACCGTCGGGGATCGCGTGCGCTTGGCTGACACCGAGTTGTTTATCGAGGTCGAGCGTGACCTCATCGCCGAGCGTGGTGGCTACGGCAACGAGGTCAAATTTGGCGGCGGCAAAGTCATTCGTGATGGCATGGCGCAGTCCAGTCTCGCGCTTGACGCGGAGTCGCTCGACCTTGTCATCACCAACGCCACCATCATTGATGCCGTGCAGGGCATCATCAAAGCCGACATCGGCGTCAAGCATGGCCGCATCGTTGGCATCGGTCATGCCGGCAATCCGCTGCTGCAAGATGGCATCGACATGGTCATCGGCGCCGGCACCGAGGTCATCGCGGGCGAAGGCTGCCTTGTCACCGCGGGCGGCATCGACACCCACATCCACTTCATTTGCCCGCAGCAAATCGAGCACGCTTTGGCAAGTGGCATCACCACCATGCTCGGTGGCGGCACCGGTCCGGCGCATGGAACTTATGCCACCACTTGCACACCAGGCATTTGGAACATGCGCCGCATGCTGGAGGCGGCCGACGAATACCCAATGAACCTTGGTTTCCTTGGCAAAGGCAATTGTTCGACTCCGGGTCCTTTGCGCGAGCAAATCCTGGCGGGGGCCATCGGCCTCAAGTTGCACGAGGACTGGGGCACCACGCCCGCCGCCATCGACACCTGCCTCAGCGTTGCCGACGAACTCGATGTGCAAGTCGCCATCCACACCGACACCTTGAATGAGGCCGGTTTTGTCGAGAGCACGCTCGCCGCCTTCAAAGGCCGCACCATCCACACTTATCACTCCGAAGGCGCGGGCGGCGGTCACGCGCCCGACATCATCCGTGTCTGTGGCGAGGAAAACGTGCTGCCCTCCTCCACCAACCCGACCCGGCCCTTCACCGTCAACACCATTGATGAGCATCTCGACATGCTCATGGTCTGCCATCACCTCGACTCAAAGATTCCCGAGGATGTCGCCTTTGCCGAGTCGCGCATCCGTCCCGAGACCATCGCCGCCGAGGACTTGCTGCATGATCTCGGCGCCATTTCGATGATGTCCAGCGACAGCCAGGCCATGGGCCGCGTTGGCGAGGTCATTACCCGCACCTGGCAGACCGCGCACAAGATGAAGATCCAATTCGGAACGCTCGAAGGGCCTGCCGAACATCGCGCCGCCGACAACTTCCGCGCCTTGCGTTACATCGCCAAGTACACGATCAACCCCGCGCTTACCCACGGCATTGCGCATGAGGTCGGTAGCATTGAGGTGGGCAAACTGGCCGACCTGGTGATTTGGAAACCGGCCTTCTTTGGCGTCAAACCAGAGACCGTGCTGAAGGGCGGCCTCATCGCCATGGCCGGCATGGGTGATCCCAACGCGAGCATTCCGACACCGCAACCGGTGTTGTATCGTCCGCAGTTTGGAGCGCATGGCCGCGCCAAGTTCCACACCAGCCTCACCTTCGTCAGCGCCGCCTCGCTCGATCATGGCGCGGTGCTGGGACTGGGCATTCAGAAGCGCTTCAGTCCGGTGCGCAACTGCCGCGCCGTTAGCAAGCGCGACCTGCTTTGGAACGACGCCCTGCCGCGCATCGAAGTGGACCCGGACACCTACACGGTCAAAGCTGATGGCCGAGAGCTGCGCTGCGAACCCGCCTCCGTCTTGCCAATGGCGCAACGTTACTTTTTGTTTTGATGATCCTCGTGCATCGAATGCTGGCCGACGCTTCGGACCGTCCCGTCGCTGAGCGAATCCCGCTCGCCGTCGAGCGTCGTTTGTTTCTGAAACGGCGCTGGCGGGGAGTGGCGGCGGATGGGTTGGAGTTCGGCTTTGATCTCGAATCCCGCTTGCGTCACGGCGGGGTCATCCATCGCAGCGAAAGCGCCGACTACATTGTGCTGCAAGAACCGGAAACGGTTTACCAACTCAGTCCCACTGACACCGATCAGGCCGCGCTGATGGGCTGGAAAATCGGCAACCTGCACCTCGGCATCCAGGTCATTGACGGTTTCATCAGAGCTGTGCGCGATTCCGCCGTGCAACAACTCTGCGAGCGCGAGGGCTGGCCTTTGCAGGAGGCCAGCGTCGTTTTCAACCCCTTGCCTGTCTCCGCTCATGTCCCCTGAAATCCTGGCCTGGCTGCTCCAGGTGAGCGACTCCCAATTTCCTTCCGGCGCTTACGCGCACTCGCAGGGTTTGGAGGAACTGACGCAGCACGGCTGGGTGCGCGACGCGGACGATCTCGAGCGTTTTTTGCATCGGCAAATTCTGCCCAGCCTGCTTGCCTTCGAACTACCGCTGCTGCTGCGCGCGCAGCAAGCCGCCGCCACCGACGACCTCGACACGCTGCGGCAACTCGATCACGAACTCGACGCCTGGAAACTGCCCGCCGAATTGCGCCAGGCCAGCCGTGCCATGGGATCGCGCCGGCTCTCCTTGATTGCCAAACTGCGGGCAGATGATCTGACCCGCGCCTACACCGCGAGTGACGCGCCCCGTCACCACCTCATCGCCTGCGCGTTGGAGCTGCGTCATCTGCCCGCGGAGGCCGCGCTCACCGCGTTCTCCTTGCAAACCGTCAGCGGTTTTGCTGTCAGCGCCATGAAACTGATCCGTCTCGGTCAGGAGCGCTGCCAGCTCCTCATTCGCGGCGCTCTCAGTGAGTTGGCACCCCGCTTGGCCGGTCTCGCGGCCGCTCCACCGGAGCGCATCGGCTGGTTTAATCCCCTGATCGAAATCGCCTCCCTCCGCCACGCCCGCGCGCGTGAGCGCCTATTCATCTCATGAGCATGCAACGTCCTCTCCGCATCGGCATCGGTGGCCCTGTCGGCTCCGGCAAAACCATGTGCGTCCTGCGCCTCTGCCAATGGCTTGGCGCGGACTACTCGCTGGCTGTCATCACCAACGACATTTACACCCGCGAGGACGCCGAGTTCCTGCTGCGCCAAAACATACTGCCTGCCGACCGTGTCATGGGCGTCGAGACCGGTGGCTGCCCGCACACCGCGATCCGCGATGACATCAGCATGAACATGGCCGCCGTGCTGGAGCTGGAAAAACGCCATCCCGAATTGCAGATCATCCTCATCGAAAGCGGCGGCGACAACCTCTCCGCCACCTACTCGCCCGAGCTGGCCGATGTCTTCATTTTTGTCATCGACGTCGCGGAAGGGGATAAAATCCCGCGCAAAGGCGGCCCCGCCATCCGCCACAGCGACCTGCTGCTGATCAACAAAACCGAGCTAGCCCCGCACGTCGGCGCCGACCTCGCAGTGATGGAGCGCGACGCCCGAATTATGCGTGGCGACCGCCCTTTTCTGTTCGCCGACATGCGCGCCAGTCTTGGCAAAGACGCCTTGCTCGACTGGCTGCGGAAGGACTATCTTTTTGTGTGACCGGCCATCTTGAACTCACCGCATCCGCGCGAGCTGAGGATGGCGTCACTTACCTCAGCGCGCAATCGTTTCGCGCGCCGTTGCATCTCAGCAAACCGCACTTGGATTCCGGTTCACTGGTGGTCAATATCGTCAACCCGACGGCCGGTATCTTCGACGGCGATCAGATCGGCATCCAGGTCATGGCGGAGCGCGGCGCCAATCTCGTGCTCACCACGCCAAGCGCCTGCCGCGTCTATCGCTCCCGCAATGGCGGACCCGCGAGCGTGCGGCAACGCTTTCAGGTGGAGGCCGGCGGTTTTCTCGAATACTACCCCGAGCCGTTCATCCCTCATGCCGGCGCGCGTTACCAGCAGCGCACCGAGCTGCGCGCCGATCCCGGCGGCACACTGCTGTATTTTGACTGGCTTAGCCCCGGTCGCAGCGCCAGCGGTGAGTCCTTTCGCTACGCTGAGTTGCTCTGGGAACTCGATGCCTGGTCTGGTGAAAACCTCATCGCCCGCGAGCGCTATCGCCTGTGTCCCGAAGACGACAGCCTCGAAGCGCTGCGCCGCTTCGGTCCCGAGACGCACTACCTGAGCGCCGTCTGCCTCACTGGCCTTGACTTGCATGACCGCCTAGACGCGCTTGACTCCCTGACCACTCCCGACACCTACCTCGGTCATGGCCCGCTGACTCGCGGCGGTTACCTCGTCAAAGCCCTGTGCCGCGACAGCGTCAGCGCGCGTCGTTTGATCACCCGCCTGCGCCAGCATCTGCATCACGCGTTGCAACGCCCCGCTCCGCCAGCGCTGCGACGCTTTGAGCTTCCTGGTTGAGTCCAGCGACCGTGGCGCGACCAGCCAGGTCCCCATCGTTCCATCAGGCCGGCGAGCCAGCAGCTCGCTCCACATGCCGTCATTTCCCCTTTTTGCTGGCGTCCACATAAGGCGGACGGTCAAAGGCGTCGTTGTTGAGGCGCGGATCGTCGTTGTCACGCAGTTCCTGAAGCAGTTGCGCGCGCAGCTCGGACTTGAGTTCATCGTAAGCGGACAGACCCGCGAGATTATGCAATTGATCCGGGTCCTTCGACAAATCATAGAGCTCCTCCTCCGGTCGCAGGCCGAACCCGAGCTGCCAGATCTCCGCGATTTTCGAATCGCCCTCCCGTGTGATGAACCAGGAGCGGGTGGGGCCAAAGTCGATGTCCATGCGCCGCTTTTCCGCATCCGGAGTGTTCAGGGGTGGTGTCGCCACCGGCCAGCGCTCGGGTTTGAAGTTGATGACGTATAGGTGATCACGCGTGCGCAGCGCCCGCTGCGGATAAGGCAGGTTGCCCTCGCGCGCGGTGTTGACGTGCGTTTCCCGGCCCGTGATCGCCCAGCCGCGCAGCTTCGATTCGTCGCCGTTCCTCGATAAAACCGGCAGCAGATTCTGCCCATTCATGTCAGGTGAGGGCTTCAAACCGGCGGCGCGCAAAAAAGTGGGGGCCAGATCAAGCAGGGAGACCGGTGCTTCGATTTGTTTTCCAGGAGCGATTCTTCCCGGCAGCCGCATCAACAACGGCACCTGGGTGCCAAAGTCATAGAGATTCGTTTTGCCACGCGGAAAGCCCGGCGCGCCGTGGTCGCCGGAGACGACCACCAATGTGTTGTCGAGCAGACCGCGCTGTTCCAACTCCGCCAGCAACACACCGACACCGGCATCAAAGGCCATTGCCTCGCCCAGGTAGTCGGCAAAGTCCTCGCGGATTTCAGGTTCGTCCGGCAGGAAAGCGGGCAACAGGCCGGTCAGTTTTTCGGGTTCAATGCCCCACAGCGCCTTGCCGGAGCCGCGCTCCCAGGCGCGGTGGGTGTTGGTGGGATTGAACCAGTAAAAGAAGGGCTGGTCATCGTTTTTGCGATCCGTCAGGAAGGCATTGAAGTTTTGGCGCACCTCGTCAAGCAACGCCGCCTTCGCCGCCTCCTTGTCGGCGGCTTTGGAGACGAATTGGGAGAAGTGATTGAAATGGGTGCCTGCCTTCTGATAATTGCGCTTTTTGCCGCCCATGCGGTCCTCGCTGACGTGCATCTTGTAGGTCCAGCCGATGTGATAACCGGCCTCGGCAAGTTTCAGTCCGAAACCGCGCGCCTCGTTCCAAGGATCCTTGGCGTTGTCGCCATTCCATGGATGATGCAGCAGCGCGTGGCTGCCGTTGCGGAAAAAGTGGCGGCCTGAAAGCAAAGCGGCACGCGAGGGCGTGCAGGAAGGCGCGCTGACGAAGGCGTTCCAAAACAACGCCCCCTCCGCGGCGATGCGGTCCATCGCGGGCGTTTGCAGGTGGTCGTTGACGGAGGGCTGGCCCGCGCGGCGATAGGCGCTGGCGTAGCGACCCAGGTCGTCGGCAAAGGCCAGGACGATGTTGGGGCGCCTGCCAGCCGGCGCCCCCCCCTTGGCTTCAGCGTCCACTGCAAGAACGGGCGGAGCCACCCACCCCAAAACGGCGACAACCAAATTAACAACAGGGAATCCGCGCATAAACCAGTTGTGACAGAAAAGACGGGCTTTGAACAGTTTTTTCCCGCGGTCCCGTCATGAACTGCACCCCTGCTCCATGGTCATGCCGCCACACTGAAACGGGACCTCCCCCCATTTGAATAGCGCGCCAAGTGCAGCGTCAAAGGCAGTATCGGCGCTGGCTTGCAGTGAAACGCAGCCAAGGATCAGCCATAAAATTGCTTGCACTAAATAAAATTTTAACAATTGTTAAGGTTAAAGATATGAATACCACCTCTCCCCTCACCCTCAAGTTCCACGGGCGGGTGTTCCTCGTTCCCATCATTGCCACCGCACTGACTGGCTCGGCAGTTGCCCAGCAATCGCCTTATCAGTCGTCCCCTGCCGCCGCCTACCAAAGCCCGCCGCCGAATTACGGCTATCCGCAGCAACGTCCCAGCGTGGGCGCGCGTGTGGGTGGCTTCGTCCGGCGCATGTTTTATGGTGAGTCCGCGCCTGTGAATAGCCAGCCGCCGTACGGTTACCAGCCCGGTCGCAGTCTCGACAGCCTGCCATCCGCGCCCTCCTCGCGTTACGAGTCTCCCGCGCCAGCCGAGATGGCGGCACGTCACCCAGAGACCTCACGCAGCGCGCCCTCCCAAATCGACTCCAGCCCGCCTAAGCCCACGGCCCCCAAAACCACGGCGTCCACTGCCGCTTCCTCCGGCAGCAAATACACTCCGCCGAAAATCAAACCCGACGCGCCGCCCCCTGCCCCCAAGTCCAATCCCACCCCTGCTAAAACCGAATCGGCGCCACCTGCGCCGAAGTCGGAGCCGACAGTGGAGCAGAATCCGCCGACACCGAAACTGGACAACACGCCCACCCCGCCAGCGAGCACCGTGGCCAGCATGAACCAAACCCTGCCCAGCTTGGACATCCCGGCCATCAAGCAGCCCGCAGCGCCGGCGAGCTCCCCCGCCGCCACGCCCCCCCCCAAGGAGCCGCCAGCCCCCTCCTCAAGCGGCGCCTCCAGCGGGCAGTTTCTGGTCGGCAAAAAAACCGCCGTCCCGGGTCGTGTCATCAGCCCTTATCCTCCTTATCAGGAACTGGATGTGAGCGGGCTCGCCAGCGGTTCCCTGGCGCTTGACCCGACCACCGACAAGGTCTTTGAGATCCCGTGACGTGGCCGCGCCTCACACGGCCAGGATGGACGCGCAAGCGCCAGCACGCCAAACTTGCCTTCGCTCCGCGCACGGACAAGATGGCGCGCCCATGCCTGCCGCGTCTGCCAGCCATCTCATCCTGATCCCCTCCTACAACACAGGCGGCAAACTGGAGAGCACCGTGCGCTCGGCGCTCGCCGAATGGCGTCCGGTCTGGGTGGTGGTGGATGGCAGCACGGACGGCAGCGACCGCGTGCTCGACAGGCTTGCCACTGAATTTCCCGCGGCACTGCGCCTGCTCCGGCTGCCGCGCAATCAAGGCAAAGGCAGCGCCGTTCTGGCCGGATTGCGGGAGGCCGTGGCCGCCGGCTTCACGCATGTGCTCACCATGGACGCCGATGGCCAGCACGACCCGGCCAGCATCCGCCGCTTCATGGAGACCTCGCAGGCCCGCCCCGAGGCGCTCGTCCTCGGGGCGCCGCAGTTTGACAGCAGCGCACCGCGCGAGCGTCTGATCGGCCGTCGCATCGCGAATTTCTTCGCCAACCTCGAAACCCTCGGCGGCGGCATCGGCGACTGTCTCTTCGGCATGAGGGTGTATCCTGCCGCGGGATTGCTCGCGGTGTTGGAGTCCACCCGCTGGGCGCGCCGCTTTGATTTCGACCCGGAAGCGGCTGTGCGCCTCGTCTGGCGCGGTCATCCTGTCATCAACCTGCCCACCCCCTGCCGCTACTTCAAAACCTCCGAAGGCGGCGTCTCCCACTTCAATTACCTGCGGGACAACCTCCTGCTCACCTGGATGTACCACCGCCTGTTCGCCGGATTTTTGTTGCGACTTCCCCGGTTGATTCCGCGCCGACTGGCCGCTAAATAATCTTTGCTTATGAAACAAGCCCGCCCTCTGCCCCTCGCCGCTCTGGCCGCCGCGCTGCTCTCCAGTTGCGTCTCCTCCCAGGTCAGCCTCGACTACCAGCCGCGTCCAGGCCAGATGATGCGCGGCAATCCCGAGTTCGCCGTCGGCAGCTTTGCCAACATGCGCAAGGAGGGCCCGTTCTTCCTTGGCACCGTGCGCATGCCGCTGGGAGCTCCGGTGGAAAACGTGATGACCCGCACTCCGGTGGAGCAGATCGTCGCCAACGCCTTCGCGCACGCGCTCGACGCGCGCGGCATGCTCACCCGCCAGAGCAGATCAAAATACGTCATCACCGGCGAGGTGCTCGACCTTTACTGCCAGCAGATCGTCCACCCCTACGGTTACGCCCGCATCCGCGTCAACATCGTGCGCGCCACCAGCGGCCAAGTCGTGTTCTCGCGTGTGTACACCGGCGAGCGGCAGAGCACCGCCTACCGGCCCGGCAGCGGCTCCCCCGTGCCGTTGCTGCGTGAACTCACCTCCCGTGCGCTTCAGGATGCCGTCGATGCCGCGCTCGACGACCGCGAAATGCGCTCCCGCCTGGGCCTTGGCACCGGCGCCGCCATGGGCCGCGCTCCCGGTTACGTGCCCGGCATGTTGTGACCTCTCCTCGTGCCAGCGGCCCATGCAATCCGTCCCGCCGCCTTCACAGGTCATCGCTGCTGCGGAGCCCCGCGCCGCCCTGTCCCGAAATGAGACACGGCAGACCGCCAAGCGTCTCTGCAGCCTCTACCCCACGCGATTTCTGCGCCAGTATGTGTACTGGAAAATACGCACGGACCCGCTTTATCCCACCGTCAGCGGCCTGCTGGCGGAAGCTGGCGATCACCCGCTCGTGGACCTCGGCTGCGGACCCGGTCTTTTTGCCTTTTACCTGAAGACGCGCGGCCACCGGTCCCTCATTCACGGCCTCGATGTGGATGGAAAAAAAATCCGCGCCGCCCAGCGCATCGCCGCTGATCGCTGGCCGGATGCCAGCTTTAGCGAGTGCGATTTCGCACACTGGGACCCCGCCGGGCATCAAGGGCATGTCACTTTTCTCGACGTCCTGCAGTACCTCTCCCACGAGCGCCAGACCGCCCTGCTCCGCCAGGCCGCCGCCTGCCTCACCGCACCCGGCCACCGCCTCATCATCCGCAACGGCCTCGACGACGCATCCTGGCGCGCCACCGTGACGCGGGTGACCGATCACCTTGCGCGCTGGATTCGCTGGATGGCGCGCAGTCCGCGTCAGCATCCGTCACGCCGCCTCATCGAGCAAACGCTCACCGAGGCCGGTCTGCGCGTCGAGTTCAAACCGCTCTGGGGGGCCACCCCATTCAACAACTACCTCGTCATCGCGCGCCGCTGAGACGGCGCGCCCATTTCGTCGAACCAGTTTGATTATCAGCATGGAGCGGGTGATGGGAATCGAACCCACGTTTCGATTTTTCACTTTTTCAACTCCACGAATCCCAATAAAATCAAGGGATTCAGAACCACAGCTACTTCGATTTTCCTTGCTTACGTTGTGACTTTTGTTGAGACTAGAGCATGGCTTCGCTTCGCAAATTTCCTCGTTCGCCGTTCTGGTTTGCCTGTTTCAGCCTCCCCGACGGAAAACGGGTTCAGCGCTCCACGAAGGAAACCAAGCGCAGGGAGGCTCAGGCCAAGGCGGATGAATGGGAAAGGCTAAGCCGAGAACGAACCAAGGCTCGCCAAGCCCACCGTGTCATCGCTGAGATTTATCGCTCCGCCCACAAGGAGGAATTGCCCGACTCCACGGTGCGAACTTTCATCACTGCTTGGCTGGCGCGCCGCAAAGGCGAACTCGCCGCTGCCAGTTATGCGGCCTACAACGGGCGCGCGAATCACTTCCTCCAATGGCTCGGCCCCCTTGCGGATCGCCCCCTTGGGGAAATCGAAACAAAGCATTTCGCAGCCTACCGTGACGCTGTGGCCGCCAAAAGAACAGCGAGCACCGCGAACCATGGCATCAAGGTTCTGCGCGGCATTTTCGAGGACGCGCGCCGCGACGGCTTCATGGCCGAAAACCCGGCCAAAGACTGCGGCCTGTTGAAAAAGGCGGCTGGAACCAGCCGCCGGCCCTTCACAATGGATCAACTACGCCAGATACTGGAGGCCGCCAGCGAGGAATGGCGCTCTCTAATTCTGTTTGGCCTCTACACCGGTCAGCGCCTGGGCGACCTTGCCCGCCTCACATGGCAGAACCTCGATCTCACGGCTCAGGAGATTCACCTCACCACCGGTAAAACGGGACGTATCGTCCGAATTCCGATTGCCTCCCCTTTACTGAGACACGTTGAGACCCTGCCGGCAGGCGACAATCCCAAGGCTCCCATCCATCCAAAAGCCGCCGCTCTCGCCACCGTCAATGTCTCCACTCTCAGTCGCCAATTTGGTGAACTGCTTTCCAGTCTGGGTCTGACGGAACCCCAAAGCCACGCCGCCAAAAAAGATGGCGCCGGTCGTGCCGCGAGCCGTGGCAAATCAGAGTTGTCCTTCCACTCCCTGCGCCACACGGCCACCAGTCTCATGAAAAATGCCGGCGTCTCACCTGCCATCGTGCAAGACATCATCGGACACGAAAGCGCCGAAATCTCAACGCATTACACCCACGTCGAGCACTCCGCGAAGAAGCTAGCGTTGTCGGCATTGCCCGATCTGAACCCAAATCAACGTTGAGAATGCCTCCGCGCAGGCTTCAACCGTCCTTGAAAAACCGGCTGGCTGCCAGGCTGTCTGTCCATTTTCATTTAACCTGGACTCAAGGGCTCCGCTGATTGGAAAACTGCCACTGGACTTTGGCTACCTCGCCTGCCAAATGCCCTTCATGGCCAAGAAACAATCCGCATCAAAGAAATTCAGCAAGCGCAATCAGAAAGGCCCGGCTGTCCAGGCCAAACAAGCAGTTGCCGATCCAAATGCGGTCAACGCCTTGGAAAAAGCCGCTGCTGCGATTCGGGGGGTCCTTGACGCATCGCCCCGGCCTCCCAGTCCACCTGCTCCGCTCATTGCGCCAGGTGTCAGTTTGCCGTCCGATCAGTTTCCAAGTGTCGAACAAATCGCCCACCTAGCGGCCCTGATTGGCCAGGGGCAGAAAACCGAACTGCAATCTCTTGTCCACGTTTTGCCAGATGATCACTGCTCCGAAATCAATGCATGTTCCCTGGAGAACGGCCACCAAGCGGCAGCTAGGCTTGCGAATGCCGCCTTGATGCTCTGGCGGGCCGCCAACGACGTGCGTTTCTTGTGGATGGAGGATCCCGACATGCAGATCAACTATCAACTCTACATGAGATCGCGATTGCCAATGCGTGAAGACTGGTCGGCTCGTTTTCATGGCATTCTCGCGAAGCTGAAAGTGAAGCGCGAGGAACAAGACAAGGCCACCTGGCCATGGGACGAAGCCGAACGTTTGATTTTTCAGGGCAACTCAGCCGGCCAAGATGAGTGTCGGCTCCCGGATTTGGTGGAGAATGTGCTGCTCAAACCCGGTCACTCCTATGCGAGTCGGACGGTCGAAGATTTCCGCCAAAAAGGCATTCCGTTCGATGCGTTCGCAGACTTGCTTTTTGCTACCGAGGAAATGCGCAAGGAAGTTATGCGCCAAAAGGGGGCAAAGGGAGGGAAAAAATCGGCCCAGACGCGGGCTCAAAATGCAAAAAAGAAGCGGGGCCGCCTGCCGCCGAACTCAATGTGAAATTCAAAGCGACGGTTGAAGCGTCTTGAGCATTAACAGCGGCCCCAAACAGGCCCTATTGGCACGATATGCCTTCACCGTTTGGCGAATCGCCTCTTGTGAAGCCCTGAAAGGCTTGCGGTTGCTTCTGTGGTTTGCACGTCCACAGACTCCCAGGAAATCCATCCGCTACTTTTTCGAAAAAAACGTTTGGAGGGGGTTTTTGAAGCGACATTCGAAGCGCATATCCCGATTTCTGAAGCACCAACGAAGCGGAAATTGGCCAAATCGAAGCGGGTGGCGAAGCGGCGGCTCAAAATGTGGGCGTGGCAAATTCTCCGCATGTCCCCGAGAAACCAACATATCGACGGCGGCGAACACTTTTCGCCGGAATGGATCACAGTCGCACAAGCCTGCCGCTTCGCGTCGGTGAGCAAACCAGTCCTGTATTCCTGGCTCAATCGCGGCCTGGTCAAAAACTTCTCCATGCGCGAACGCGGCCAAGTCCGCGGGGTGCGGCGGGTCAGTTTTGATTCGCTCCGCGCCTTCATGGATTCCCGCAGCACCGGCGGCGAGTCCGAACCATCCACCAACCCCTAAACAAGAACGCCGCACCTCTCTTGGGAGACGGAACGGCGCGCTTTTGTGGTGCTTGGAAACCTCCACATCAGTAGCGCATCTCCATCGGCTTTCAAGTGCTGGGCGTCGCCATTACGCCTGTCATGAAATCAACCCGTATCGAACGCGCCCGCAGCTATCTGGCCAAAATGCCCGTCGCTGTTTCCGGGCAGGGTGGACACACCTCTGCCTTCAAAGCCATCTGCGCCGCCGCCGTCGGCTTCGATCTCTCTGAAGACGAGGCTCTTGCCGCACTGGCCGACTGGAACACCGACTGTCAGCCACCCTGGAGCGAGCGGGAGTTGCGTCACAAGATCGCCAGTGCCCGTCGTAACTGCAAGCGTCCTGCCGGCTTCCTTCTGAAGGAGCAGGGATCCGCCCGCCCATCCACCGCATCTGATTTCGAAGGCGACAACGAGCGCAAAGCTCGCCTGCGCAGTCGCTGGCCAGCATTTCAGCAGCTCACCGATTTGGAAAGGGATGCCGTCGCCCAACTGCGCCGCCTGCCTCAGATTGCTGTGCTCGCTGCCACACGCATCGGCGTCCTGAGCGGCGCCAGCGTGGATGGATACCAGAGCTTTGTCTTGCATGAGGGCACCTTTGCCCAGGCCCGCCGCCTGGATGGGCAGCCATATAGGCTCGCTGATGGCAGACAGACCAAAGCCAAGAATCTCCCTGGTTCCCAAGGTGCCTTCATTGGCCAGAACTTGCTCGGCGGACCTACGACGAAAGTCCTGCTGGTGGAGGGAGTCATCGCGCTCCTCGAAGCCCTCGCCGCCTATGAAATCGTCTGTCCGACCGATGATTGGACAATCCTGGCTGCCACCAGCGCCGTCTCGCGCTTCGAGCGCGCACCCAAATTGCTCGCCCGCCTTGCAAACCGCTTCATCCGCATCGTCCCAGACAACGAACCGGACGGCGCTGGGCATCAAGCCGCCGCTGCTTGGCTAGCTGAGCTCGAAGCGCTGCGCTGTGGCGTGGAAGTCCGCGCCCTGCCCGAAGGCATCAAGGACCTCGGTCCGCTCATTGCCTATCCTGTCCAGTACCACAAAAACCTCCACGCCCTCTTCCAATGAAAAACCCAGACGAGATGGGCGGAGACTCTGCCCTACCTGACATCACTGAAAAAATTCGGCAGCAAGCACAGGCCGCCAAAACTGCCGCTGCCAAGGTGCCTAACTCCAGCACCGATACGCCGGCACCTCCTGATTTCGCCAAAGGGCTTCTAACCGCCCCTGAGCTGCTTGGTCTCGACCTGAAACAGCGCCCCAGGCTACTCGGCCAGTTCTTGCGGGAGGGCGATCTGGGCTACCTTTTCGCGCAACGCGGAGCAGGAAAAAGCTGGCACGCCATGCTCATTGCCAACGCCATCGCAGAGGGCTGCGCCTTGGGAGAGTGGGAGTCTGGGGAAAACCAACGGCCCGTTTTTTACTTCGATGCCGAAATGAACCTTCCTGACACGCAGGAGCGAATCTGCAAGCTGGGCATCAGTTCCTCCAGCTTCCACCTTCTCAGCAACGAACGCCTCTACAACGAGACTGGGGAAGGCGTCAACATTGCCAGTCCGCTGCACCAGCAAGCCCTCTCCAACATGCTGCCCGACGGCAGCCTTTTCATACTCGACAACCTCAGCACCAGTCAGCGCAACATGCAGGAGGATAAAAACGACTCCTTTGATCTCATCAAGGACTGGCTCCTTAGTCTGCGGCACCGCCACATCACCGTCGTCATTGTCCATCATGCGGGGCGAAACGGCGACCACATGCGCGGCGGGAGCCGGCGCGAGGACATGGCGCACTGGATCATCAAACTCGAAAACCAGGATGAGGACGGCGCTCTCACCTACATTACCACTTTCATCAAGTGCCGAAACTGCACGCCACGCGACGCGCCGGCACTGCGCTGGACGCTCGCCAATTCAGGCGACACCATCACGTACACTTGTGAGAAATACCGCGAGCAGGACATCATGTTGGAATACATCCGCCAAGGCCACGACGGCTGTACCGAATTGGCAGAAATCCTGGAGTGCTCCAAAGGAACCGTCTCCAAAAAGGCCGCGAAGCTCATCAAAGAGGGTAAGCTCAGTTTGAACGGCAGGAAATACGTGGTGGTTGATGCTCCGCCGGAAGGCTGGCCAGAGTGACCACTCCGATTTTTCGTTTCCCGGTTTCAACACCAGGAGAGAGAAACGAGAAACGAGGGAGACTTTACGCTGATTTGTGGAAACGAATACACCTTTGAGCGAAACGGTTGCCTCATCTGTGGAAACCGAGACGGAAACCAACCCAAAATAAGTAAACAATAGGGCGAGAACAGGAAACGAAGCGATACGCGCGCGCGCGTGTCTTTTGGTCCTACCAACCGGGTTTTTTGGCCCCATGATGATTTTGCCAATTGATCTCGAAAATTCAGTTTGAGTTGATTCACTAAGTTTTTTGAGGCAGGTGCCCAGGTCGCGACCTCGGCCGCTGACTGAGCATCAAGCGGTGACGAATTTCGCTTCGCTCAACTCATTTTCACCGTCCCACCGATAGGCCGTCATGGGGTTGTTTCCAAAAGCGGCGCTGTAGTCGAGGCAGGCCGCATTGGGGGCCAACGGCTTCCTTGGCCGCGCCGGCGGCAGCCAGTAGTGACCAAAGAACACCGGCGGCTCGTCGGCGCCGTAGTTGGGTATGCGGCGCAGTTCGTGCCGGGCGGCGTCGCCCGGAACATCGAAGGGATCGGGCATGGCCAAATGACTGACCCTGGCCGCTGCCGGAAGGTCCCACCAGCGCACACGCACCCGCGTACGCGGGATGCCTTCTTTGTCGTGGAAAACGCAGCCATCAGGCATTGCCAGTTCCGGCCCTTTCAGCACATTCTCCACCGCCCGATGTTCCGGCGTCATCTTGGTGGCGCTGCGCACCAAGAACTCCGGGTCCTCGATGCTCTGACCTTGCAGCCGCTTGATGCGTGGTGCATCCCAGCAGGCATGGACTGCCCGCAGGCCGCCCAGGTCGAGGAACATTGGCAACCGTTTCATCCACTCCAGCCACTTCAGCCACTCGTCCTCCCGCCCTGCGAATTGTTGCAGGCTGACTCGCAGACCGCTGTCCCGATCCAAGCGCCGTTCCCGCAACCAGCCACCGTTTCCGTCCGGTGTGTGATAAAGGATCGCGTTGTATTCGTGGTTGCCCATGATGGCCAGCGCATCGCCGGCCTCCACCATCGCCCGAACCGTGTGCAGCGTCTCACGGATGGTCGGGCCGCGGTCAATGTAATCGCCAAGGAAGATCACCTTGCGGCCTCCCGGATGGCGCCAGGTGGCGTCCAGATGGTCGCCCAGTTGCTCGTAACCCAGGGTGCCAAGCAGGCGCACGAGTTTTGCCTGTTGGCCATGAATGTCACCGATCAAATCGTAGCCTTGCATTTTCATCACGCCCTACTCTGCCGTGACTTCTGCCTTGTGAAACGATGCAAATCGCATTATCACTTACTGGACAGTCATGTTTGATTCCCTGTTTCACAAAGGCGGCCTTTCCCTGGACCGCTTGCGCAGTTTTTTGGAGATGGCTCAGGCGGGTGGCATAGCCAAAGCCGCGCCCAACAACACCACACGGCAAAGCCTGATCAGTCGGCAAGTCAAAGAATTGGAGGAGTATTTCGGGGTCGAGTTGACCGTGCGTAGAGGCAAGACCCTTTCGCTCTCGCGGGCGGGTGAACGCCTCGCCTCGTTGATCCGGGAACAGTTGCAGGACCTGGATGATTTTCGCCGGGAACAGGAGAAGCAGCCGAAAGTATTCACGATAAGCGCCGGGGCGAGCACACTGGAATGGCTGGTGACGCCCAAGCTACCGGAGATCGCCGCCGCGCTGGGCGGGGCGGTGCTGCGCACTGAGTTGCGTCGAAGCCGCCCACTAGTGGAAGGCGTGCGCGACGGCCGAATTGATTTGGCCGTGGTGCGCCGGGACGCCATCCCGGACGCTTCGAATCGCAAATGCAAACCGATTTTCAAGTTGACCTTCCATCTCTGCATCCCTCGCGCTCTGGCGGGCAAGCGGGCCAAGACCGAGGACTTTGCCGCCCCGGAGAAGTGGAAAAGTCTGCCGTTTGCCGCCGGTCGCGACGGCGGGCAGATGGACCAAGCGATCAGAGAGGGAATGGCCGGTTTGGGCGTTGATTTCAGCCCCCGATTCGAGTGCGGGTCCATGCTCCAGGTGCGGCAGCTCGTGTGCCAGGGCGAGTGCGCCGCTGTCCTGCCCGGCCTGGCCCTGCGCGGGCTGGACCAGCACGACCTGATCGTCCTGCCGTTTGCGCCGCTCGCCAGTTACGGCCGACAACTCGTCCTGCACTGGAATCCCCGGCAAATGCATCGGCGCGGTGTGGAAGCTGAGCAGATTGAAAAGACGGCCGCAGCACTGGTGAGTTGAGATTCAGATTCGGACCCGGGGGGGGTTACCGCATTTGCAAAGTGGGCACACAGAACCGCCACCCTTCAAATGTTGCAGAAGACCCTTGCGCGATGCCAGGCGAGAAATTCCTCGTGCTGGGGGGTGATCCAGCGGAGTTTCAGGGCGTCGCCGAGGTTCAGCATGGCCCGCGTGGCCTGGTCGAGCTTCGGCGACCAGAGCGGGCAGCCTTGGGTGTCAAAACTCATGAACCCCTGGTCGAAGAGGGCGTCGAGGTGGGCGCAGAGGAGGAAGCCGTTGAAGACGTTGAGGCGTTCCTGGTCGGTGTCGCACTTGGCCCAGGGTTTGGCGTGGCTGGCGCGGAGGAGTTCGGGGATGGCGATGCCGGTGACGGCGCAGGCTCCACCCCAGTAGTCCATTAGGACGGCACGGAAGAGGTCCTGGCCTCGGCGCTGTTTGACGAGGGCGAGCACCTCGGTGGTGCTCGGCGGGTTTGCGTCGAGCTTGGCGATCTCGGTGGCGTAGTGCTCGGCGGCATGGTTGGGAAGAGACATCGCCAGTTCAGCGGCACGGCGCAGCAAACGACCCAGGGAGGCTTCGCCGGTGGCTTGGAATGTGTCGCCGCCCGTGTGCTGCTCCGGCAGGCTGCGGGCGAGTTCGGCGGTCGGCGGGCCTTTGGGGAAGGTCACCTGCCAGACCATGGCCGTGTCCGTCGGTGTGACGTAGGCCTCGGCCTTGTGGCGGGCGGAATACATGACCACGCGCTCCGGCGTGCTCTCTCGCACGTTCTCCCAGCCGTGGGCGTAGCCGGCTTTTTCGATGAGGGTGCGTTCGAGGGTGTTCATGATCCATGCCCGTTCGGCTCGTCCAGGCTCCATCCGACCGCTTGGGCGACATGGGAGGCAAAATCAGGAATGCTGCGGGCCAGCTTGGAAAGGAAAGCCGCCGTGCTCATTTTTCGATCACGGGCCATATCACTGAGTTTGGCGACAACGATGTCGGGGCTGATCGTGTGAAGGGTGATCAGGTAGTCTGCCGGATGCACCGCATGGATGTCCCAAGGATGGAGTGACTCAGGGCTGAAATCACGAAGATTGAATGTGACAATGGTCGAGGCTCCGGCTCGGATGGCTGTCGCCAGCACATGCCGATCTTTGGGATCGTTCACAAGCACAGGCTCCAAGCAAGCAGCCTCGTCAACCAGCGCTTCAGGGAAATGCTTCTCGACTTCACCCTGCCAGTGGTTGGCGAGTTCTTCTCGCCAGTTCAGCCTCTCAATGTGGGTGCGGGTGGTTTCCTGGAGAATGCGTTGCGACCACTTGGGCGAATAGAGACGGGGGCGCTCCGCCAATCGAAGGAAAAGATCGCACACGCCATGGTTGGCGAGCACGCAGGCGTCGAGCACGACTCTGTAATTCGCTCCCTTCATTCACCGGTGTAGCTCGCGTCATCCAGACCAGCTTCCAGCACCTTCTTGTTGAGGTTGTTCATCGCTTCACGGCGGGAGGCATCTCGCTTCCGCTCGTAGTCGAGCAGATCCTTGAACACGATCCGACGATGGCTGCCGACGTAGTGAAAAGGGATTTCACCCTTGTCGAGCAGGCTGATGAGGAAGGGGCGCGACATACCGAGGTAATCGGCCGCCGCTTGGCTGGTGAAGGACTCATCTTCCGGCATCATGACGATGGCACGGCGTTCGCGAATGGAACGGAGCACATGCACCAGCATGTCAAAAACCGGCTGCGGCAGTTCCAACCGTTCGCCCTTGGAATTGACCAGAGCGGGACGCAGTTGGCTACCGAAGACCTCCCCAAGAAGACGTTCCACTTCCAGAAAGTCCTCAGGGCTGAGTTCACTGGGGTCGAGGCGATTTTGGGCGAGTTTCATGGTGGGAATGGGCGAGAAGGGCCAGTTTTCTGGCAGAACAACGATTTGATGTCAAAGTAATATACGCAATAAACGAAATATTCGCAGCAACTTTCAATTCAAAACAAGCCCGAGTTTCCCCAAATTCTGCCGCGACGGGAAGATCCTACCCGGTCTGCACTTCCGCTCTTTCTCTCTCCCGCATGTTCTCCCAGCCGTGGGCGTAGCTGGCTTTCTCAATGAGGGTGCGTTCTAGGGTGTTCATGACTCAGGCGTCGTTACGCCCAAAAACGCGTTCAATCGGACTGCAATCAGTCTCCTTCGTTCGGCCAAAAAGGCCTTGTAGCGGTCTTTCACCAGCAACTCGTCATCGAGGGGGATGCACTGGGCGGCAAAGGCTGCCTTGCCGCTCTTTTCAAGGATCGAAGGGAAGTAAACGTGGGGATCCTTGTCGCTGATGGAGCGATTGGTCTTGCCCCCAATGAAAGCCAAGTTGGCGATGTCGTCGGCCTCGCGTTGCGTGAAGCTGCCTTTTAGAATGGCTTTGGGGAAGATGTGGTGGAATTGAAGCCGGTGCTGGTTTCCTGCGTGGGAAAGCGCAATGGCGAGCTGCGATTTCCAGTCCTTGGCTCCCGCCGCGCGGAAAGCGAGGAACATGGTCTTGAACAGGGCGCTGCGCTGGTTGCGACCTTCGAGCTCCTCAGGTGCGATGTCGAGGCGGCCCACCTGCTGCCGGAGGCGGTCGAGCAACTCCTCCGCGCCTCCCTCCCGCAGGATGGCAAGGTCCTGATCGAGGATGGTCTCGCTTGATCCGCGGGAGTAGCGGCCCTTGGCGTTGGCGAGCAGGGTCCAAAGCTTCAATTTCTCCGCCTCTTGCGGACTGAGGTGATAACCCCGACGATGCCCGTAAATCGACAAGGTAACGAGCAAGAACGGCGAGGAGAGCAAGGCCGGGCTGTCAATGCCAGCATTGGATTTGAGGAAGTTCAGCGCAAACTCCATCCCCTGACAGCATTCCTTCCAGGCGCTCTGAAGGGCATCGATGGGCAGGTTTCCGACGGTTTGGAAACGCGATTGGCCGGTGGCAAAAGCGATCAGGTTTTTCAGGTGAATGCCGAGATCGAGCTCAAATCCGTCCTTGCGACATTGCTTCTGAAACTCCTGAAAAATAGCCAGGGAATTGCGCCACTTGGCTGTGATCTGGGCAAGGGCAAGATCCGAACTGCGGAGTTTAGCGCCCAGCGAATTGACTCGAACAAAAATCTCCGTGACCTCATCGTAATCGAGGGTGCGTTCCAGAACATCGATACGGTAGCTGTATTTCCGAATGTCACGCAGGCGAGCAAGCCGTTGAGTGTATTTTTCATAGCGCGGGTCATCAAAATCCTTGATCCCAGCTCGGGCGAGGAAGGGTTTGTCACTGGTGGATTTGAAAACTTCGGTCACTTTCACCCACTGGGGAAGCTGCTCCAGCTTTCGTGTGCTCACGACAAAGGTCATTTTGTCGAAACGCTTCTGAAGTTCGTCTTCCGACGAATCCGGGCTGTCGGCGTCCACTTCCTCTTCCTCGTCCTCTTCGTCCTCGTCGCCATCCTCCTCCACCTCTGTAACAAATGGCAGTTTCTCAGGATGCTCCAGGTTGAAAAGAAGTTCGACGGAACGCTTGCGGCCGCGAACTTCCACGGGGATGCCACGAATCACGGCCGACAGGGAGGTGAGGCGCTGCTGACCATCGAGCAGGAGTTGGGACGAGCCGCCCTGCCCTGCTTCCTGGGCCACGGCCATGTCTTGCAACGGCACTCCCTCATCGGTTTCCCAGACCAGGATCGCGCCAGAGGGGTAACCCCGATAAAGGGAATCCATGAGGTCACGGACACGGGTTGAGCGCCAGACGTAGCGACGCTGCATCTCCGGGAGGCGAAGTCTGCCACGCTCGATCATGGCGACGAGTTCTTCAACAGTTGCTTCGGTTTTGGCCATGGAATGGTTTCGGTGGGGGTGACGAACTTGGGGATGAATTACACTGGATCTTGGACTTCCGAGCTGGGCAGTATGGAAGCGATAAAAGGGGAGCAGTAGCAACCGTTCGTGGCTTTTTCCATGACCTTACGTTCGAGGGTGTTCATGATTTGGTAAGGCGTAGCCTCTCGCGAAAGGCGCCCACGGGCACCAGCTGGCGGCGGGAATCGCAGAAGGTGACGAAGAGGTGGTCCCCTTCCACGAAGTAGATGGCGTCCTGGCGGAACTGAAGACCGAGGTCGCAGGCATCCTGCCAGGTCATTTGAGCGGCCCAGCCGGGCTCGGCGTGGTCGATGGTTGGAGAGAAACCGGTGATGCGGCCGATCAAACGGCTCGTCTTGCGGAGCACTGCTTCGAGCTCCCGGTCGGCTGATTCGTTTTCCTGGTCCGTCCAGGTCTCCCCGGTGGTTGAGTAGGCGGTGATGATGGCGAACTCGTGCGGGAGCTCGACAGCGGGATCAGCGACAGCGAACTGGGTCTCAAAGTAGGCGGGGTGAAGTGGGGGCATGGGGATTGTAGGCTATTTCTGACTACCGTCCTTGCCGGTCCTGGCAAAGTGGGCCTTGAGTTGGTCCACCACATTCTTTGTGGTCAGTTCCTTGGTGGCGGCGGTGCGGATTTGGGCAAAGAGCTGCTCGGGGTCGGCCCCTGGGCAGAGATCATTCCAAAAGTGGTCTCGAGATATCCACTCCTCGGGGTGGAAGAGGCTATCCCTTCCATTCCAGGAAAAGTGAGAACGTTCGTGGTCGAGGTAGAAGGCGAGTTTGATGTCGAGTTGCTCCGGCTTGTATCCGGTGAAGGCCTTGCGCAGGAAGTAGCGCAGGTAGAGCGACCGTCGGCGGATGTCGGCTCGGTCGGCGGGATTGGCCTTGGCGCGGACGAGGATGCGAACATGAAGGGAATCGTCCTCCAACGTGGTGTAGAGCAGATCGAGGGGGATGCTTTCGTGTCTGGCGTCTTTTTCTGGATCTCGGGAAAACTCATCCACACGAGCATGAATTTCGTGGAGTTGGGGAAGTTCCTCCATTCGGCCGAGTGCCACCACTTCAGAGGCATAGGCGGCTAATCTGCCTGGGACGTTGAGCAGGAGATTGCCGCAGGTGATGCCACGCGCTTTCTCGGACTGGAAAGCGCGGAGAGCCCTAAATCCCCCAAGAAACCCTCCTTCTCCCTGGTGCAGCGTGGTCTGCACCGCCTTAGCCTCCCGTTGAATCTCCGCATCGGACCGCCACCAGATACCGCGCCGTTGGGCCTGGGTGAGCAAGGTCGCGATGTCGTTTGTGGTTGGGACCCCTTTAGGATCATCCAGACCCGGGAGCGCAGCCATCACGGACCAGATGGTCTCACGATTGAAGACGGCGGAGAACCGTTCTGGTTGAGCGCGGAGGAACTCGACCAAGGCTGAGCGGAAGAACTGCGGGGCATTGGAGAACGCTTCGTGGATGAGCTTGTATACGACGAACACAGGGGCGGATTCTTCGCCGAGTCCCTCCCAAAGGATGTCCTCAGGCAGAGAGTCCAAGCGGCCCGCCTGCCTGCCCAAAAGGGCTTCTCGTTCTGGGAAGGATTGAATGCGTTCCAGAATGCCCTCGGCGATGCGTTTGCCGATGTCGTCGGCCACTGAGTCGAGGCTGCCGAAGAACTGTCCTTGGGTTCTGGTCGTGACCTTGGAGGTAGTTTGCATTTCAGCAAGGTTTGGGGCTGTGCGGTCCTGATTCAGACGTTGGTGATGCGCAAGCTCCAGGATTCTTTGTTGTTTGGAACGCACGGGCGATGTCTCTCAGGCCATATGCGACGGCATGGATGATTTGGACGTTATTGCCATAGTGGTCTTCAGAGTCTGGAGGCAAATCAAAGAGTTTTAATGATTGAGCCAAGGTTGAAGATCCAGAGTGCGCATCGCCCTGACGAAGGTCATTGACGCCTGCGAGCGCTTTGGTCAGGCTGCGTCCATCGTGCCCAAGTTGGTCGAGAAGCAGGGCAAGGCGTTTAAGACTGCGAAGTTTGTCTTTATCAGCCGACTTCAGATTCTCGGGCGAAAGCTGCCCGTCGATGACCGCTTGGTCGAGCTTTTCAATGATGTGGCGGCTGATCTCTTTGGCGAGATGACAGGTTTGCTCGAAAGAGCCGCCTTGGAAGCGGTGGATTTTCCGAAGAAGGACCGTGGGCTCTGGGAGGTTGTGAAACAACGGCTGACCAAATGCCTTGGTAGTCGCAACCTGAACCGCCTTGATGGCGAAAATGATCAGAAGCTCTGGTGGGCAAGTTTGTGCCGGTGCCGCCAAGTTTTGCGATTGATGAAGCTCACGGGACAATCCGCCCTCAGGAGCAATATTGTGAGCGACCCATATCTGTTGAACCCACTCTGGGAGTCGCGCCATGTGGTAGGCAGCTACGTTGACATGCTGCAGTTCGTTCATGCCAAAGTGAATCTCTGTGACGCACGACGGCCCGATGGAGCCCGTGTCATGGGTGTGCCACTTGAAATAGCTGTTTTCGCGGATCAAGAGTTCGCGAATCACTGTGTTTCGGAACCAAAGCCAACCACGATTTTCGTGGAGTTTGTCTCCTGCCAGCTTTGGACCTCCTTGATTGCTGACAAAGAATGGCACTTGGGCCTCAACTTTGTCATGGCGAATGCGCGGGCTTTTCTCTGCTGGCTCAATCCATTCGGTCCACCATATCCGCCCCTCAGCGAACTCCAGCACATCTCCCTCGCCTCCAAACTCGGTTGTCTCCGAAGGGTAAGACGGTTCCCGGGTTGGGTGAGGCATTACGGGGACATCGTCCACCGGATCGACGCTCTCACGCCACATTCGCACCATGACTCCTGGCGGACCGCCCGTGTTAATCTCATTCACTCTACCCTCCCATTCACCTTGCTCGAATTTTCGAGAGGCTCGTTTGTTCTTCCAGTTAATCTCATCAAACTTCAGTTCCGTTGTCTCTCGGAAAGCGAATCCTCCAATAAGCAATGCCGAACGCCTTGCCGCGAGGTAGTCCCGCAAATGCTCGGCGCGAATCTCCATTGAGACGGGGCGATTCTCGGTATCACGACGGAGGCGGACTACCTCAATGTAGTCTTCGATGGGGCGAACCCAGACGTCACCACTGTGGAGTAGTCCCAGCGAAAGCTCGATTTCCTGAAGGAGATGCCAGATTCGAGTTTCGCCCGTATCGAAGTGTTGGGTCAGGACAGGGTAAGTTGCAATGGGAGACTCAGAATGGCCCGTGTATTCATGTGGGGCGATGAATCGATACTTATCCGCCCATGCCCAATGAGGATTCATTCGGTGAATGCCTTCCCAATGGACAGTGCTAAATTCAGCCCGTTTATCCAGCGGGACAATCAAACACTCAATCGAAGTGTACTGCTTGCGATGTCCTGGTTTCCCGCTTTCCCCTTCACTCTGGGACTCAGAGACCATGAGAGGGATCCAAGTCCGCGTTGCAAGTTTCCGCTTCTCGACGTCGGCGAGTTCGAGCCATTCCTGAAGTCTCATGGTGCTGAAGGGAATCATGCCGTGATTAAAGTTTGCTTGGCTCTGTAGTCGCTCAAGAGCTGGATAATCTGGCGTTTTTGCGGATTGTCAGTCATCGGGCCAGGTACCGCATCCATCAGTTTTAGTTGGAACGCTGAGCAGGTGGGGGCAGTGAGAGAGCAGTCGATGAAATTACACTTTGCGCGCTCCCCCTCATCCCGGCCTACTTTGAACGGAAAGCAATCGTGGGCACCGGGATGCCGTTTGGCGATGAGTCGGCACTCCTTGTGATGACTCCATTGCTTGAGTTGATAGTAGCCCGGCATTCTTGAAATGCCGAAAGGCACAAAGTGCCAATCAGCCTCGCGGAATGCATTGAGAAGAGCATCCAGGGCTGCAACCGCCGGTGAGCCTTGGTAGGAGACTTGGCGGAAGTCAGGGTAGCCAGGGTGAACATCGATCTGGACTGCCAGCCGAACTCCGGTTCCTCCCTCGGAAAAAGTGTCCCAGAGCTCGCTGGCATTATCCTCAGGGGAAGAGACGAAAGACTTGTAGAAGAGGTCATCCATCATTGAGACGTGACTGCCTTCGGGCTTGCCGTCGGCTCCGATTCGCCAGTAACCGTCCAGTTCCAAGTCTTGGCACATCGGGATAAACTCACCAATCGAACTCAGCTTCTTGGTCGAGAAGAACCGCAGGCTATCATATTTGGCCACCTCTTGGAAGGATTCAAAAGTCAGGTAGTGGTAATAAATGCCGGACTTCAGCCGGGGAAACAGCAGATCAAACAAGCGGTTCGAGAGTGTCTCCCCCCGCAGATTCCAGGCAGGAAAGATGCATTTGTCGCCGATGGTGAAGTCCAGTGGAGATGATTGTAGGTTGATCGAGTGATCGTGCATCACTCGGTTGAAGGTATTGGAGGATTGTTCGGCTAAAGTAGTCATCACAGTCTATTTAGTCAAAACGCCCGATTTTTCTGAAATCGCCGTGCTTCCCCATGGTTCGGGGGCGTTGAGGAGGGTTCGGGACCACATGAGGCGTCGAATGCTACTGTTGCTGCTCCTTCTTGAGGACTTCCTGATGGAGGCCGCCAAGGGCTTGGTAGAATTGCTTCTGGAGCTCCGAAACCCGTTCCTGTATGACTTCGGCCTGCTTTCTTTTTTCGACAGCCCATGAACCACCTCGGAAAGAAGTCAGGTTGAGGAAGATGATGGAGAGGGATCCGTGGACTGCCGATATGGCAGCGCTCACGGCGACACCGGAATCACCTCTGGCAGATTTGAAGCCCAGCTGAAAAACGGTGAGGGCGTAGTCTGTCAGTTCGAGACACTTTTGGGCGATCTCGACAGGAATCTCGGTGGCAGTCCGCAGTTCTTCCAGCGCGGTTTCGGCAGCAGCTTTCCGCTCTTTCGAACCCATTTCCAGCGAATCCCGGTATTGTCGTGCTGTGATGACGCGATGAAATGCCGCAGAGTCTCTCTCGACAGCGTCGGCGTGGAAAGGCTCTACCGAGTTGCTGATGTCCTGATTGGCCAGCGTCAGCTGTTCCTTAACACCCTCGTATTCTGAGCGTCCGTTGCTGAGTGAGACCACGGTTTGCACCAACTTACAGGCGACAAGCCCAAGCAATGCCGCCGCACTGCCTGAGCCTGGCTTGTGCCCGCCAGATCCAAACTTTGACAAGAGCGTGGCCGTCGGGAGGGCAAGAAGCAGAGATGACTCGGGCTTTGGTTTTCGACTCATTTTGTCAATTGTAGCTTATTCAAAAATCTTCCTTCAGCAGTCGCCCTGCTTTCGTTTTGCCGCTGAGGCGGCTGCCGAGTAGCCATGGTGTGCCTTCCTGCATGTCGGCGGGCGGATGGGTTGTGGTGGTCAGGATGTATTGGAAGGCTGCTTCGCCTTGTGGGTAACATTCCTCCATCCGGCGTGCGAAGATGAAGAACCGCTCATAGATCACGCGGGCCATGTCGGCCTCACGCGGGCCGTCATGAATGAGGAAGCGTGGGTGGCTGCCCTTGCCTTCCATGCTGTGGACGACAGCGGCCAGATCGAAAGCGAGAGTCTTGATGGTTTCCAATGCTGCCCCGCCCAGTTCACGATTCCGCTTCACGGTGGGGTTCAAGCCACGTTCACCGAGTTCCGTGGATGCGCTGACGCTCGTGCCGAGAACAGCTTGGATGATGTCGGAGTAGATGGCTGAAAACAGCTTCAGGCGGTCATCAGCATCCTTTTTTAGAATGGCGAGCCCTTGCTTGGCCTTCGTGATCGTCTCGTGGGCATCTGTGATTTGCTTGTGGAGTGTGGATTCGGCACGAATGGCTTGAATGAGGTCTGCGATCTCCAACTCGGCACTTTCAAGCTGGGTGATCTCTTTCTGAATCTTCACAGCAGGGCTGGGATGTTTCGCCAGCACGGCGTTGAGCGCTGCACTTCGGGTAGAGATCGTCGCAGCAAGTTGATCCACCTGGGACTCCAATCGCGCCTTCTCCATTTCCTTGGCTTTGATGGCCTCGTCACGTTCTTTGGCCTGGTTCTCAAGTTCTTCGACCTCCGCCAAAGACTCTGCGGCTTCGTCTGGAGACAGATGAACGCAGCCTTTTTCCTTCGCTACCAGGAAGGAGTTGGGGCAGTAGCCGTCGGCGACTCGTTTGCCATCGCGGTATCCTTTCAGCTTGATGCGTTCGATGGTCAGAAGTTCTTTTTTGATCTGTTCCTTCTCCTTCGGAATTTCTCTTCCAAGACTCTCGATGCGCCCATCTGCCTTCTCTTTGGCAGAAAGAGCTGCCTGAAGCGCTTTTCTGGCCTCCGCCACCTCGAGGTTTTCCGGTAATTTTTCAAAATGTTGGAGTGATTCTTCACGAATCTCCCTCTGATCCGTGATGTGTTTTTGCGCAGTGGCCAAGTTTGCCAGATCGACGCCAACAGAAGGCACTTTGGAGAGGGTTCGCTCCAGATTGCGCCTTGCGCTCGTGGCTGCTGCCTCCTTCAGGGGAACCTGGCTCTGCCATCCTTTGATCTGGTCTTCTGTCTTTGCGATTTCCTGCCGGGTGTCATACTCGCCCTGCTCAAGAAGGCCAAGCACTGCCCGCATGATGAGGTGCTGCGCTGCGGCACTGGTTCTTGGATTGTCCGCCCCACTCAGAGAGTCACGCCATGCCGTGATGCTGGAGAAGCGTGCCTCCTGATCTCGTGCAATCCATGGAATCAAATTCCGCCATGCCTCAGCAGCGTAAATCTTGGCCAGTGGAGCGCCGCAAGCATCCTCCAAAGCTGCTTTGAAGTGTTCAAATCCGCCTGGAGCAGGCTCCTTCGCCCATACGGCGTCGAGATCATTTCCCTCAAATGCGAAATCAGCGCCGAATCCAGCGAGGCAACGACCAACTGTCCAAGCCTTGCCATTGAGGCGGACGGTTGCCACGCTCCACAGGTCTTTGAAGGTATCCGTGACATGTTTGCGGAGTTCGTCCGTGCCAAAATTAGGCTCACCTAGAATATGGCGGAGGATGCGGCAAAAGAGGCTTTTTCCCGTAGAATGGCCTGCAATTCCATCTCGATACAGGCCAGCGGCGCTTTCCGGGTCTTCCGGTTCTGCCCACAAGATATTGAGCCCGCGCTGAAATTTGAAGCTGCGGATGCAGGTTTCATCATGGTGCCCTGCGCCTAAACGCCTCATGAGGTGCAGTTCCTGAAACCAGACCAAAGGCTCGGTGATCTCTGGCTGGGGAGTCATCTGCCGGGCAAACTTTTCCTCAAAGGTCATTTGATGTTCGCGTGCTCGTCTCATGCGGTTTCGAGGGTTAGAAGAAGAGATTCGATCTCTGCCATCTCCGCTTGGTCGAGGTCGTCCGTCCACTGAGCGGCGATCTGTAGCGCGATACGTGCGTCGTCCACGGCTTCGTGGATGGGGCTTGCTGGCAAGCTGCCGGTCCAGCGGATTCGCCGCTGTCCATGCTCCCGCCATATCTTCAGGTCACCGATGGTCGCATAACCTTTCAGGGAGGGGACGAAGCTGGCCGCATCCAGCTTTTCCCTGCGGCTTTGCCACCATGTGGCGGGTATATCCGGGAGAATTTTACGGCCCTCAGTTTCAAACTCCACAGGCTCACACAACAGCCGATAAGCCTTACGGAAGGTCTCAAACTCCAGATCGTCTCCCATTTGCCGGATCAACTCAGGCCACACGGCCAGTGAGTAGTTGTGAACTAGCTTTCTGTTCGGAGCCAGGAGCACAAAGGCTGTGTCCTGCCATTTTTTCGAGAGCCCATCGGCAGCCGCCGTAATGTGGGGCTTCGCTGGCAAAACGGTGACGGATTTGACGCTTTCCCGATCCCACGCTTCCAGCACGAGGCGTTGGGTGCGGTATTCTCCGTGGTTTTTGATGTCGTTGTTTTTGAGGCCGGGGAAGGTGACGGAGGGGTAGTCGGGACCGTGGGTGGTGGCGGGGTCGAGGATGTATTCGAGTTCGGCGCGGGTGAGGCCGTAGAGGCGGGCGTAGCGGGCGTCGAGTTCGGCGCGGAGCTGGGCGCGGCGGGTGGGGTTGTAGGGGAAGGGCGTGGGGTTCGCGGGGTCGGCGAGCAGGGGCGGGTGCTGGGGGAAGCGGGCGACGAAGCTGGAGGCCAGGTCCTGCGCCCAGCCGCTCAGATCGTCGGCGGTAAAGGTGAGTTCCAGCACATGGGGGACGATGTGAAGAAGGTCGGACTCGCTGTAGGCGTCAGCCGGGAGGATGGGAAGCTGCTTGTAGATGAAGAAGTTCAGGTGTGTGCCACCGACCTTGTGGCGGGCGACATAGTCCAGCGTGATGGAGCAAAGGTTGCCAAGAAGTGCGGCACATTCACTGGCGGCCCTGTCCTCCGAGAACAACATGAGCGGGAGATTGTTCCCTACCGCACCGCGCGGCAGGACGCTGGCGATGACGGTGCGTTCGTTGGTGGCGTTGGTGATGTCGCGCCAGCCCATGAGCCAGCGGGGGCTGCGGGTGTCGAGGAGGTGGTGGAGGGTGGCGGTGAGGTCGGTGGAGGCGCAGAGGGCGGCGAGTTCGGGCTCGGTGAGCGGGGGGCACTGGCGGGCTTCGGCGAGGGCTTTGTCGGTGAGCCAGTCGGCTTGTTTGGGAGGGAGGGCCTCAAACAATGGGCCGCCGGAGGCGAGGACGCGCTGGCGGGCGGTGGTGGTGCTCAGGCCGCCGAGCAGATCGTGGTCGTGCCCGGCCTCAATCCACACGGCGGTGGCGGCGAGCTGGGCGTCTGGCTTTTGGTCGCGGAAGGCATCCCGCACGGCCTTGGGGGCGCGGGCGAGGCGGGCCAGCACCTCGCGCTCCGGCACCCAGTAGCGCGGGGTGATGCGGAAGGCGGGGTCGGCCTTTTGGGCGTCGGAGACATCGGCGGTTTCCACCTCGGCGGCGGTTCCTGGCTCGCTGTGGCCGGTTCGCGGTTGGTAAGTGGCCCAGCGGTGGTCGAACTGATGCATCATCTTGGCCTCGTAGAGCGGCAGGGAATCGGGCTGCGGGGCGTCGAGGAAGAGGTGGCTGTCGTTCGCCATGTGGATCATGGCAGAGAACGAGATGCCCCAGGGATTGGCCTCCGGGGTGTCGCCGCGGGCTTCGCGGATGAGGACGGGGACGCGGCGGTAGATTTTGCGCGTGAGTTCGGCATCGGCCTGCGAGCGGAAGACGGGGCAGGTGCGGGTGTTGGGGTTGATGAGGGCGAAGTCCTCCGGCGCGAGGGCGAAGCTGCGGCGCTCGTCGGCGAGTTGGTCGGTCTGGGTGAGGAAGAAGCTGAAGACGGCGTTCTCCGCCGCACCGAGGGTGAGGAGAGAGAATTTGATGCGGCTATCAATGCCTGGAAACACTTTCTCCCGGTTCTCAAAGTCAATGAGGCGGGCGAGTCTTCCGCCTTCGGCGACGTGGCTGAAGTAGGCCTTGGTGGAATCGTCGGTGGCGATGCCGGTGGGCACGATGAAGCCAGCGCGGCCGGAGCGGGCGCGGATTTGCTCGATGGTCTCGGCAAAGAGGGCGTAGGTGTTCACATCGCCGACACCGGTGAGGGCGAAGCGCCCGCCGTCCTCGCCGGCGACATGGGCAAAGGCGCTGGTGGCTTCGGCGAGGCGCTTTTCTTTTTCAAACTGGCGGAAGAGGGCCAGCTCGCTGCGGTCCGGCGGCGGGGCGGACTGGAACTGGGAAACGTGGTAGTGGAGACTGCCCTCGGAGAGCCACTGGATACGCTTGGCACGCTCGGCCTTGTTTTTCGCCTCAGCGATGAGGGGTTCGCGGGTGGCGAAGAACTCCTGCTCCTGGAGTTTGATGCGCTCCCACGGGGGATTCCCGAGCACGCAGGAGAAGCCGCCTTTGCCAAAGATGTGGGCAAAGCGGAGCGGCCAGTGGAAGACGAGGGCCTCGCGGCAAAGGGCGGTGGCGTGGGCGAGGGTTTCCTGCGACGGGGGATCGTCCTGCTGAGGGAAGAGGAGCTGAAGAAGAGTGCCGGTGTGGGGGACGATGGCGGCGGTGTCCGGGTTTTTCGGCGTGAGGTAGGCGGCCACGAGGAGGTCGCAGGCGTGGGCGAGCGGGCTGTCCTGCGCCTCCGCGAGGAAGGCGGTGTAGGCGGCGGCTTTGGCCTCGACCTCGGCGGGGGTGTGGTCGGGCATGGCTTCCAGCGCGGTGAGGCGTTGGAGAGCGGTGTCGAGGTCGGTGGCGTCGAAGAGTTCAGCGGCGGGATTGGCGAGGCGGGTTTCGAGGGCCTTGAGGGCGGTGCGATTGGCGGCGGCGAGGGCTTTGCAGGTGTCTTTGTGGTCCCCGGAGAGGACAGTGAAGGCGTCTTTGGCGATGCCTTTGCGAAGCTGGGCGAAGTCGGTGAGGCCGAGCAGGGCATCGCCACATTGGAGGTGGTGATCGAGGAAGGAGAGGGGCTGGCCGGGCTCGTAGCCCTCCAGCCAGAGGGCGGTGCGGGCCAGTTCCAGGGCCATGGGGTTGCGGTCCACGCCGTAGATGCAGTGGGCGATGACCTCGCGCAGGGCGTGGCGGTAGTCGTCCGGGCGGACGGCGCCGTCAGGGGCGCGGAGTTCGGCGAGTTTTTCCGCGAGACGGCGGGCGGCGGCGATGAGGAAGTGCCCGGAGCCGCTGGCTGGATCAATGACAGACAGGGAAAGCAGGGCGGCGACGGGATTCTGCGGGTTTTCGGCGATGGTCTGCGCGATGACGGGGTCGAGCGCGGATTTGATGAGTTCCTGCACCAGAGAATCCGGTGTGTAGTAGGAACCGGTGGTTTTCCGCTCATTGCCAGAAGTGGAGCCGCCATCGGTGATGCCGGCGAAGCCGAAGGCGCGGGCGGGGAGGTTCACGGTGGGAATGAGTTCCAGGAGGGACTCATAGATGGAGCCGAGTTCCTCGGGTCCCATGTTCCGGTAGTCGATGGCGGTGAGGCTGCCGCTGGCGCTGGACCAGCGGAGGTGGCGCATGGCGGCGAGGAGGTCGCGATTTGCCAGGGCGGCGCTGTCGAGGTCGGGGCACTGGGTTTCGGCAAAGAGGCCGCCGAGGGCGGGCAGGGCGAGGCGTGGCTGGCCGCTGGCGAGGGCGCGGAAGACGATGCGGAGGCTGAGCCAGAGATCGCCGTGGCTGTCGAGAGCTGTTTGCCGTAACGAACGATTTTTGAGCCGGCGGAGGCTGTAGCCTTCGGCGTAGTGTTTTCGGGCCACGGAAATCCGAAGCCCGAAATCCGAATTTTCAGAGTCGGCGGGCGGCGGGGTGTGGAGGAGGTCGCGTTCTTCGGCGCAGAAGAGGAAGAGGCTGCGGTAGATGAGGCGGAGGAGCTGCTGGAAGTAGTCTTCCTTGGTGAGGGTGCCGTCGTGGAGGCGCTGGCGGAGGGCGACGTTGTCCGGGTGGGTGAGGAAGCCGCGGCCGAGGATGAGGAGGGCCTGGGTGACGCCGGCGCGGAGGCCTTCGCGGACGCGGAGACCCTGGGCGTGGCCCTCCGATTTCCATTTTTCCCAGATGCAGGTGTCAGATGACGGCTGGAAGCCGTCACTCCTTGAGGCGTGGAGGATGCGCCAGAGGGCGGAGAAGTCGGCGTAGCGGGCCTCGCCTTCGCGAAGGATGGTTTCGAGGTCGAACTCGAGGAAGTTTGGCCGGGTGAGGGTCTCGGCATCGCGCAGGAGGCGGAGGCTGCGGCCATTGGTGACGATGGCCCAGAGGCAGTCGCGGCTGGCATTGAGGAACTCCTGGGCGAGCTGGTGGGCGGATTTCCGCCGGGCTCCGGAGCCGTGGATGGCGAAGCGGGGATCGGGGTCATCCAGCGCGAGGTTGTGCGGGGCGATGATGACGGGGAGGCGTCCGCCGAGGGCCTGGGCGGTGACGGGGAAGCCGCGGTCGCCGATCTGCACGGGGGCGCTGAGCGGGGCGAGGTCGGTGAAGCCGAGGCACTGGCGCAGGAGATCGAGCACGAAGCCGTGGGTGGCCTTGGCGGGGTCGAGGTCGGTGCGCGGGAGCTGCGGGGCGAAGTCCTGCCAGAGGGCGGCGGCGATGCGGTAGGCACGACCGTATTCGTCGTGGAGCTTGAGGCCCTTCGGGATGGCGTAGTCGGCCTCCTTCTGGTGCGCCGCCTCGCCGCGTGCGGCCCGCTCCAGCAACTCGGGCACGAAGAGGGTGCCTTCGAGCCGGAGGGTGTCGAACGGGGTGGTGTCGGTGAGCTTGCGGCGGCGGGACATTTCGAGAGGAGGAAGGCGGAAAGGTGAAGGGGCCGTCAGATGGCTAACCCGTCTCTTACACAGAGAACCACGGGTGCGTCCTCAGCGTGACCGAGTATCTGTGGTATCGAGACGAGTTTGATGTTTGCATCAAATGACGCGAGGCGAGGCTCGTCGAACCAAAGTCTGAGCAGTTCTCGCGCTACATCTTGGTGGCCTGGTTTGCGGTTTGGGTCGGCCGTGTAACGAGATGCGAAGCCTTCAACTAAGTGCACGATGATTTTGTCAGTGGCCGGCTTCTGAAGCTCGTGACAAAAGTGAACCGCCGCGAGGGCCATCGAAGCTCCTGCCATCACATTCCAATGTCGGGGGCTGTTCGCACGTGTTTCCGAGTGGATGCGCTCGAACTCACCACGTGGCGCTGGATTGCCGTATGCATCAAATCCGCCAGACAAAGGAGCTTCAACAATGAGGACGACTTCCGGCCCGTTGCTTGCAAGCCAATCGACGACTTTTTTTACCAAGTCGGCATATACCAGCGAGTCAGTGAACTGGTCTGATGCCGGATGTGCTAGCGCGCCACAAGTCGCGTTTTTGGCCGAGAAACCAAGATCAATTGCAAGCACCGGGAGTTGCCGATCTCGCAACGTCTTCACATCAAGATCAGATGTAACTGGAACGAATTTCACGATTGATCTTTCTGTTCGAGTTTGGTGACACGATGTTGAGCGAGTTGAACGGCTTGATGGAGTTTTTGCTCCAACAGCTTCTTGGGCGGCAGGGCGGTGAGGTATTCGGCGACGCGGATACCGCGGGTGGCGAGTTCGAAGACTTCGACGCGCTCGTCGGACTTCTCAGCGCAGAGGATGAGGCCGAGGGGTTCTTCTTCGCCGGGGCGCATCTCATGCTTGTTCAGCCAGCGCATGTAGAATTCCATCTGGCCTACGTCGGCGGGGGCGAACTTGCCGAGCTTCAGGTCGATGATGACGAGGCGGCGCAGGCTGCGGTGGTAGAAGAGCAGGTCGAGGTAGAAGTCCTCGCCATCGACGGTGATGCGCTTCTGGCGGGCGACGAAGGCAAAGTCGCTGCCGAGTTCGACGAGGAAAGATTCCAACTCACGCAGGATGGCAGTCTCCAGATCCTTCTCGGCATAGGTGTCCTTGAGGCCGAGAAAATCGAGCAGGTAGGGATCGCGGAAAACGAGGTCAGGCGTGAGGCGGTCTTGCTCGCGGAGGTCTTTGAGTTCCTTTTTGATGAGCTTGTCGGGCTTTTTCGAGAGGGCGGTGCGCTCATACAACATGCCGTTGATCTTCTCGCGCAGGGTGCGGACGCTCCAGCGCTCGACGCGGCACATCTCAGCGTAGAAGTCACGCTGGTGGGGTTTGTTGAGCGGAAGGAGTTCAACGAAATGGGACCAGCTCAATTGTGCCGACAGTGTCGCAACAATCACGTCATCAGGCATGACTTCGGCCAACTTGATCATGCGGGACAGATTGAACCGGCTGAACCCATTTCCGAACTCAGCGGTCAATTGTTGCGACAGTGTCGAAACAATCTCTTCGCCATAATCTGCACGCTTTTGCTTGAGGACGTGCTGATGAATGCGGCGACCGATATTCCAATATAGCATAACCAGCGCGGCATTGACGCCACGGGTGACGGTCTCCTTTGTGGTCAGAATCAGAGCACGGACATCCCTCAACAAATTAGCGGGCAGAATAACGGGTGCAGGCGACTTTGCGGCAATGGAAGGGGAAGATTTCTTGGCAGGCATGGCGGGGCAAATCAAAGATCGGCAGGCAGGAGAACATACACGCCGAGGACATCCACGGGTAGGCAGGGGGTGACGTCGTAGCTGCCGATGTCGCGGGCGGCTTCGCGGACGCGGCGGTGGTCGGCGAGGAGGGCCTCGGCGCGGCTTTGGGCGAGGGATTCGAGGTGGGGTGTCTGGCTGGTGAGGAAGTCGAACGCGGTCTGGATCTCGCGGCTGGCGGCGTCTTCGGTGAGGTTGCCCACGGGCTCGGCGGCGAGGAGGGCGGGCAGGTCTGACTCGGGCAGCCACTGAGGTTTGGTACGACCGGCGACGGCGAGGGTGACGCATTCCTCGGCCATGAGCGTGCGGGTGACATCGCGGCGTTTGCTGGTGAGCTGGTGGCGCAGGCGAAGGATGAAGAGGCTGGTGACGATCTGGACGGCATTTGTCACGGTGGCGGCACTGCGAGCGGCGAGCGGGTGTTGGGACCCGGAGAGAGAGTCCTCCAGCAGGGTGTCCGCCAGCAGCGAAACGAGCGGGTGCGTGCGGTGGATGTGGCGGGCGCCTGGAACGGAGGTTTTCGGATCGAAGAAGATCGGAAGGGGCTTCTTGATGCCTTCGAGATCGAGGCGCTCCCGCAGGGTGGCTGGCAGGTGCTGCGGAAGCAGGCGGAAGGCGACCTTGCGGTGCGGCTCAAGCGGGGAGTTCAGGCGAGAGCAGGTGTTGACGACGAAGCGGTGGGTGTCCTCGGCACCACCGAGCAGGGCGCGTTGCTTTTCCCACTCGGGCAGGACCTCCTCGGGCCGCAGACGACGCTGAGCGAAGACGGTGCGGTTGGCCTTGGCCTTTTCCATGGCGTCCTGCCAGGCGGTGTCGAGGGTCTTGAGTTCGGGATCGCTGAAGTCGAACTCGAACTGCTGGCTGCGCTGAGAGCCCCGCAGGAGGGCGGCTTTGATGAGGGCCTGGTTGATGCGCTGCTCATCGGCGGGGAGTGGCACGAGCACGCCGAGTTCTTTGCGGATGGCCTCGGCTTTGCACAGGATGACGTTGAGCACGAAGCCATCGACGGGATTGTCCTGGCCGTAGAGCATGGTGGCGCGGACTTCCGGCGCCTGCTGGCCGAAGCGATCCACGCGGCCTTCCCGCTGCTCGTGGCGGGAGGGATTCCAGGCAAGGTCGTAGTGGACGACGGCGGTGAAGATGTGCTGGAGGTTGATGCCTTCGGAAAGGCAGTCGGTGGCGACGAGAATAACGCTGCTTCCTTCGACAGCGGCGGCCTCGCCCAGGGCAAAGACGCGCTCCTCGCGCTCCTCGGAGGGATACTCGCCGGTGACGGCATCGACAGTGGCGTCCTTGAACTCGGCGGCAAGCTGCTGGGCGACGTAGCGGGCGGTGGCGATGTAGCGGCAGAAGACGACGGGGTGGAAGCCGTCCTTCAAAAGCTGGCGAACGTGGGTGACGAGGGCGGCGAGCTTGGGATCGCCCTTGATGCCGGTGAGCTGGCGGGCTTTTTCGATGAGAGTGGTGAGCTTCTGAGCTTCCTCGTCCATGGCGGCGGCGGGTTCGAGGTCGCTTTGGCTGAGTTCGCCGCCGGAGCCGTCGTAGAGGCGGTCGTCGTCGTCTTCGGAGAGTTCGGGTGGGGCGGTCGGATCTTGGTGGGAGAGGCGGGTTTCGAGGGCTTTGGCGGCAGCAGCGGGCGAGGAGGAGACGCAGCGCAGGAGGGCGAGCGTGGCATACCAGATCATGCGGGCCTGCTGGCCCTGGGATTCCTCGGCACGGGTGGCGAGGCCGACGCAGTAATCACGCACGGCCTCGAAGAAGCGGCCCCACTCGCCGGTAAGCGCATAGGTGATCTCGGTGGTGAAGCGGCGAGGGAAGATGCTGGAGTCCTGCCATTCTTCGATGTCCTTGCGCCGGCGCTGGACGAAGTGACGGGCGAGTTCATCGCGCAGGGTGCCGCGCTGCTCTTTGTCCTCGCGCAAGCCGGAGAACTCAGGGCGGAGGAGGGAGAGGAGATTGTAGAAGGCGTCGTTGTCGCCGGAATGGGGCGTGGCGGTGAGCAGAACGAGGTGTCGTTCGTCGTGGGCGGCGAGCTTTTGCAGAAGCTCGAAGCGGAGCTGCTTGCCCTGGCCGGTGGCGCAGGTGTGGGCTTCGTCCACGATGACGCACTCGGGGGCGATGGACAGAAAGTGCTCGCGGTGGCGCTCGCTTTTGATGTAGTCGAGGCTGACGACGACGAAGGGATGCTGATCGAAGAGCGTGGAGCCGGGAGGAAGGTTGCGCTCGACGCGGTTCGCACTGGCCGACGTGAGGGCAATGGCGCGAATGTGAAAGCGGTTCTCCAATTCGCCCTGCCATTGATCGACCAAATGAGGAGGGCAAAGGATGGCACAGCGGGTGATCTCGCTGCGGTCGAGCAGCTCCCGCACGATGAGGCCTGCCTCGATGGTCTTGCCGATACCCACGTCGTCGGCGATGAGCAGGCGCACGACGGGCAGGCGCAGGGCCATGAGCAGAGGCACAAGCTGATAGGCGCGAGGTTCGACGGCGATATTGCCGAAGGAGCGGAAGGGGCCGGCGCCATTGCGGAGCTTCAGGTGGATGGCATCACGCAGCATGGTGGCGGCCTGATGGCTGCCATGGCGGGCGGGATCTGGCAGCGGGAAGGTGGCGCTTTCAGGTTTTGGATCTTCAAGTTCTGGAAGAATGAGCACGATGTCCTCCTCCGAGCCGCCGAGGGGTCGCAGCGAGAGAGCCTGTGGTGATGATCCAGGCTGGACGACCCATTCACGACCACGGGCGCGGACAAGGGCTCCAGGGGAAAATTCAGCAAGCATGGCGAGGGGGTGGGGAGATGCGGTCAGTCATGATGCGGCCTTTCCGAACACGGGTTCATGTTCGCTGAAGATGTCAGCCCAGCGGGCGGGATCGGCGGGGAAAACGAGGACCGTAAAACCGCGGTCCTGCGCGTAAGTGAGGGCATCGTCGGATGGCGGGGAGAGGAAAACCAAAGTGCGGGCAGTAGTGTAAGCAGCATCTGCGGTGAAGGCGCCGCCGTTGACCGGAACCGCCAGTTTGTCCGGCTTGCGCAGACCGAGACGATTGATTTCTTGAAGCCACCCCTCCACTCCATCTGAGGCCTCAACAAGGCTGTTGGTGGAGAGCGGCTTTTGCAGGGATTCCACACTGGCATTGGCGAGCGCGACGAGGAAGGAGCCGGCGGCACCATTGCGGCGGTCAATGATTTCGTGGTCGGGCTGATTGAAATAGGAGAGCAGGCACTGGTAGCAACCCGCCTCGCATGGGTGTCCTTTGCCAGCGCCGGCGAGGTCTTCCAGGTCGCCTTCCAAAAAGGTGGCATCGGGCACTTTGTAATGCATCAACTCAAGCGCAATCCGCGCGATGTGGGCGAGTTGAGTTGAATCGGTGGCGAGACGGTTGAGCACGCCGGCACCGCCTTCCGCTGCCTCGTAGAAAAGCAGGGAGCGGCGGTCCAGCGATGTGGGCAGGGCTTCGACGACGAGTTCAGAAGACTCGATCTGGAAAGCCTGTTCGATACCGCGTTTCAATGCCGCCTGAAGGGTGGCCATGGCGGCTTTGGGAAGCATGTCAGGCGTGAGGATGAGAATGTTGCGATGATCCTCGACAAAGGGGACTATGCGCTGAGATGGGATTTTCTTGGAGGCCACTTCCTCGGGGGAGTCCTCATCGTCGTCGCCCGTTTCAGCGGCATCATCCTGCTTGCTCCAGAGGCCGGAGAGCGGGTTGATGTAAAAGCCGAGCTGTTTTTTGTCTTTGCGACGCTTCCATCCTCGGTTGATACGCCACAACGAAGCGGACGGGGAGTAGGTGAGCTTGGCAATCTCGTTGGCTCCCAACGTGACTTTGGATTCCATCTTGTCAGGCGCTCCGCCTGGAGCAGTGAGAAAACGGTAGGTGGTGATGATATCGAAACCTTGCCGTTGACGCTCCTCGTCGTTGGCGGAGATGCGTTCCACGGGTTTTGTTTCCACGGTCTCAATGCGGTAGAGTTCGTTGACCCTTGCCTCGGGCGAAAAAGACTCTCCACAGTGGTCGCAGACGTTGTTTTTTGGCTCCGGGTCTTCCGGGCGGCCCAAGTGGCCGTAACCGCAATGAGTGCAGACGAGAGCGTTGAGGGTGGCGAGACGCGAATCCGCCGTGATGTGGTCGGCAGCGGTGACGTTCAGTTTGGCACGAACCACGCGGAACATGCGCCCCTGGTGATAAATGAGGCTGCGCGGGCCGAATTCCGAAAGGGCGAGGAAGCGCGGACGGCTGACCATATTGCCGCTGTCGTCCGCGCCGTTTTGTTTGCGCCCGGTGGCCGGAATCCAGGCCATGAGCGGCAGGCGCGGGAAATTGTACCCCGGTAGAAAACCCTGACTAGCAAGGTAGCGGAAGGTGTAGAAATCGTTGTTCTGGCCGCCGCCGGTTTTGAGGAGGACTTTGAGTTGGTTGGAGGCGTCGAGGTAGCGGCGTTTGGCGTTCTCGCGCTCCGCTGGCGCGGTGGCCGGGCTTTTGTTGATGGCGTCCGCAGAAGCCATCTGACGGTGGGTGGCATCGTAGAGATCGCGCCAGCGGTCGAATGCCTGGGCAAATTGGAGCGGGCTTTGCCGGATGACATTGGCGACGTAATCAGGGTCAAACCAAGACTCGCCAGCGAGTGCGGAGGCGACTTGCTGAATGACTTCATGAGCGGCAGCCAGGGCGCGGGATTGTACGGCGGCTTGTTCGATGGCTTCGACGAGTGCCGGCTGGAGCGGTTTTTCCGGTGCCGTGAGGTCAAGCAAGGGGGCGATGCTGGTGTCTATCGGCTGCTTCACAGCGGCCAACCAGACGGCATGAAGGTGACTCTCGATGAGATTGCGATTGGTAAGGTCCAGGGTGGGCGGCTTCACCACCCCATGCACCATTTCCTGGGCATGGTGGAAGAACCATTGGTCGTGCGGGCTCATGGCTGCCGAATAGGTGACGACTAAGGCGGCCTGCCCGGAGCGTCCGGCACGGCCGCTGCGCTGAGCGTAGTTCGCCGGCGTGGGCGGCACGTTGCGCAGATAGACGGTGTTCAGAGCGGAGATGTCCACGCCGAGTTCCATGGTGGGCGAGCAGTAGAGAACTGGAAGGCGGACCAGCGGGCCTTTCTGCCCGGATTCCTTCCACCACTGTTTGTCGAGTGGCGACTGGCGGAAGCGGGCTTCCAGCACTTTGCGGCGGTCAGCGTCCACCTGGGCGGTGTGCTCGTGCGCTTCAAAGTCAAAGAAATGATGACCTGGCGATCCCAGCATTTCCGAAACCGAGGTGTAAAGATCACGGAAAAAGGCGTTCAGTTTGCCGTCCGGCTCTGCGGGCGTTGGCGGGAGTTTCCAAACCAGCGCGGTATCCTTGAGCGTCCAGCCGGTGAGGGATTTGTCCCTCAAGCTGAAACTGACGTAGCCCCCCTTCGCAGCGATGGAGAGGAAAGCACGAACCGCCTCGACGATGATCTCGCCAGGCACTTTCTGAAAATCATGCTGCGGGTCCAGCTTGCCGTAGCGGATTTCTCGAATCAACCGGGAGCGAGGGCCGCCGCCTATCAAGTCGTCTCGTTTTTTCTTGCCTTGGGAGTCCGGGCGTTTGTCGAGAATGAGGTATTTCGTGGTGGCCAGTTTTTCGTCCGGGCCGAAACCCCAGCGCTCAGTGAGATGGCTGGCGATGGCGGCCTTGGCACTGTCCTGGCGCGCGGGATCGAGCAACTCGGACTCGACACACAAGTCCCTCAGCATGGCATCAAAGATGAACCGACCCATTTTGGTGCGCGCCGAAGGCGGCAGGGAGCGCAGGAGCGCCCAGCCCTGCGCTGCTGCTGGACTGAGATTTTCCGGCTGTTTGTCTTCGGCGAAGAGGGAATCTCTGGAGGCGAGTTCGTCGAGACCGCGATAGTCCATTTCGACGAGCTTGAGCTGGGTGAGGTTGGGATTGTTGTAGCGCCAGCCTTTGCGCAGGTCGCGCAGGAGCCGGTAACCGAGCACGAAGCGGGCAGCGCGGTCCGCCTCCTCTCTGGCCAGACCGAAAAGCTCCGGCTCCTGGAGGAATTCGGCCAGAATTTCTTCATTCGAGGTTTCAAAGCCTAGGGCGCGGAATACTTCCACACCGAGATCGCCCGCCTGCAATGCGCCTCCCCTGGCTTTCAGAGCCGCGAGCAGGCCGGAGCGCAGGAGCAGGAGGTAGAGGAAGTCGTTGAAATGGCCGGCCTGGAGGGCGGCATCCTGGCGGTTGTCGGTAAAACCGAGGAGTTTGCGGAAATCCCGCGTGGGATCAGCAGGCGGTGGTTCGGAGAAATGCTGGCGCAGGAGGGCCAGGGTAAGAATGGTGGTGGCCGAGGATCGTCCTTCGCCGGACAGGCTGGAGAGGCGGTTGATGTCGCGCCCATGGGCTTGGTGCTCGTCACCGCAGCAGAGACAGAAGCGAAATTTTCCGGGGATGAACCAGAAGGCTCTGCCTCCATCTCGATGCCCACGAGCATCCACGTTTTCGGCCAAGGGTTGAGCCGACTTGTAGCTTTGTTTGAGCTTGGGCTCGCCATTCGCGCCGGTTTCGGTCCAGGAGTCTGGAAGGTCCTCCAGATGCCCTTGATAGTTCTGACCAGAGCGCACCGGCATCAAAAATCCGAAACGGCGGTGCTGGTCATCGCTGCCCACATCATCAATTTCACGAGGGGAGAAATGCGGGAGGGATTCGGAAGTCTCCCATACAGGATGGTATTCCTGGCCGCACTGGCGGCAGAAGTGGGTGTTAAAAAGTAGAACTCCTTCCTGCTGCCGTCCGGGTGCGAAACGCTGGGCTTCGAGAGTGATCTGGCGATGATCGTCCGCTTCAAGGGTGCAGAGGAGTTTTCCCGGTCCACTGATGAACTGATGGAGTTTGAAGGCAAAAAGGGCGCGGTCATCCGCAGTTTTGACCTCTTGGGCGGCGATGAGAAACTGTTCGAGAGCGTGCCGGGCGACATTCAAATCGGCGTTTGCATCGGCAGCCAGTTTTTCCGCCGCCTCAGAAACGCTCAATGGACGAGCGCGCTCCGGTCTGGACTGGTCTTCCATTTTAAGCCCAAGCGTCAGTTCAGCCCAGACGGCCAGAGGGTCATTGGGGAAGGCGTCCACGTCGGGCCAGGCGGAGGTCTGCCGCAAACGCTCTGCCAAAGCGGGCCGGACCGCTTCCAAACTCAAATTGGGATTGGTGGCGCGTTCCAAAGTCTCACCAATCACATCCTCGGGAGTGATTTCCGTGCCGAAAAGCTTGGAGGCGACCTCGGCGACCGTGCGTTTACGGTCATCCGAGGAACCGGAACTCGACATCGTCGCCGAGGTGCCAATGCAGAGGAGATGGTCTGCCTTCAGACGCTGGCGGAGACGGCGCACAAGCATGGCCACATCCGCGCCCTGGCGGCCCCGGTAGGTGTGCAGTTCGTCGAGCACCAGAAAATCGAGCCCTTGGCAATTCGTCACCACTTTGGAATCCACTTCCGGGTCGTAGCGGGTGAGGATCAACTCCAGCATCATGAAGTTGGTGAGCAGAATGTCGGGAGGATTCGCGGCGAGTTCCTGACGCTCGGCTTGGCTTTCCTGTCCGGTGTAGCGTTTGATGGTAATTCCGAGTTCTTGCGCCCCCGGATTACTGAGAAATTTGCCCATTTCCTCCACTTGGCTATTCGCCAGGGCATTCATGGGGTAAATAATAATGGCGCGGGTGCGGGGCGCCGGGTTCTTTGGCTTTTCGCGCAGGACGTGGTCCACGATGGGCAAAAAGAAGGAGAGCGATTTACCGGAGCCTGTTCCGGTCGTGACCACGAAACTGCGGCGATATTGAGCCTTGGTGACCGACTCCATTTGATGCTTGAAAAGCCGGAGCGGCTGGAGGGATTCGAGGGCGCGCCCCACTTGAAAAAGGGTGGCACAGCCTTGATGCAAGGTTCCTTCACGAACAAGGTCTGCCACCGAGGATGACCTTTGATAATTCGGATTGATCTGAATGAGCGGTTCCGGCCAGTAGCGTCCTTTGGAATAAGCCTCTTCCACTTCTCGTGAGAGATCGGCAGCGGCAATCTGGGTGAAGCTTCTGGAAAAGGAGCTGTATCGGGCGATCAGATCGTCGCGGAATTGGAAAACATTTTGCATTTAATTGAGATCAACAGCAGATCGAATTTACGGATCAGATTCTAAAAAAGTAAATGTGGCAGGCCAATCGGAAACCTTCCCTATGCGCGAAAATATTTCGATTGTACCGGCTCTACGGTGCATCAATCTGGACCAACAACCCGGGCAAACCTCGCTCTCGCGGGCTGAACGGTCATTCACTGCCTACCTGCATTCGCATTTATTTCCTTGCACGACCAGGGTTGCTTTGTTGTGACTCATGTTGAGACATGCACTTCCCAATCGTCGTAACTCACTGATTATCAGCATGGAGCGGGTGATGGGAATCGAACCCACGTCTAAAGCTTGGGAAGCTCTCGTTCTACCATTGAACTACACCCGCGTGGTGCTCGTCCAGGGATTGTGCAGGCTGGGGCGGTTCTGTCAATGACGCGTTCCCCGGCGTGTGATGAGGCGAAAGCCGGGTGCCGGGGCGGCGTTTATCTCCCAGCGCATGGCCCGAGCTTGCTAGTGCAAGCAGGAGGCTTGCACCGCCTTCGACCACCCAACCCGCCCCACTCACCCCATGCAACGATCCCTGCTCTGCTCTCTCTTTTTCTCCCTGGCGCTCTCCGGCGCGGCGCTGGCGGGGCCGCTGGTGGTGTATGTGTCGGAGAGCGGGGACAACCGGATCGCGGTGTTCACGCTGGATGAGGATAGCGGAGAGCTGACGCGGACGGGGGAGCTGGAGCTGCCGGGGCAGCCGGGCAGTCTGGCGCTGCGCGCGGATCGTTCGCGGCTGTATGCGGCGGTGCGCTCGACAGTGGAGTTTGCCTCGATCCGGGTCGATCCGGTCAGCGGAGCGCTCTCGGCTCCGGTGACGGCGCCGGCGGGTCACAACGCAGCTTACATTCACCTGGACAAGTCGGAGAACTGGCTGTTGTCCGCCTCCTACAGCGATGGCAGGGTGAGCGTCAGCGGGATCAAGGACGGAGTCGTCACCGGACCACCGGCGCGGTCGGTAGAGACAGGGCCGAAGGCGCATTGTGTCATTACCGACGCGGCGGGACGCTTCGCCTTCGCGCCGCATGTGATGACGTTGAACAAGGTGGAGCAGTTTGTCTTTGACGCGGCGGCGGGCACCCTGACAGCGAACACGCCGCCGCATCTGGACGGCGCGGAGGGGGCGGGGCCGCGGCACATGGTATTTCACCCCAACGGGCGCTGGGCCTACTTGGTGAACGAACAGGGACAAAGCGTGACGCATTGCGACTACGACGCGCGCAGCGGGACGCTGAGCCTGCGTGAGACGCTGTCCACGACGCCGCCGGAGTGGGACAAGTCGAAGGGGTCCTGCGCGGACATTCATGTGAGCGGGGACGGGCGCTTTGTCTATGCGTCCAACCGGGGGCACGACAGTCTGGCGGTGTTTGCGGTGGATGCGGGGTCGGGGGCACTGACGGCGCTGGGCCAGACGCCGACGGAGAAGACGCCGCGCTCGTTTGCGCTGTCACCGGGGGACGGGGCGCTGGTGGTGTCGGCGGGCCAGGGGTCGGACACGTTGATTGTGTATCGCCGGGATGTGGCGAGCGGGGCGCTGACGCCGCTGAAGACGTATGCCTGCGGGAAAAGCCCGGCCTGGGTGCTGACGGCGCGGTTTTGAAAGAGGCAGGTGGGTCTCTTGACAAAGGTGGGGCGCGTTGTCCCCAACGCGCCGTCGAACGCGGCACGAGGCGGCGGCAGGAACGGCCGCCCTACCTGTCGTTGAGCTTGTAAATGCGGTAGTGCAGCTCGGCTTCGACGCCATCGAAGCGGGCGGCTTCAGTGAACATTGCAGGATCCTCGAAAACGGGGAAGCCGCTGGGGATGAGGGCGCGGTTGAAGCCGAGGTGGCCGACGACGAGATGCAAGGGACGGCCATCGGTGCGGGCTTCGTCGATGGCGGCGTGGATTTGCTCGGCAGTCTCCACAGGCTTGGCATCGGGCATGAGCACCAAAACGGCTTCACGGCCATGACCGTAGGCCAGGATCGTGCCCTGCCTGGCGTCGTTGGCACTGAGCCAGTCGCTCACATCGCGAACGGGCTCGATGGGACGGGTGAGCAGGGGCCAGAGGCCGACGAGAAAAACGCCGCCAAGAACGGCGAGCAGGACGGTCTGCGTTTTGCCGGCGACGGTGGCGCTTTTCTCCCTGCCCAACGCGAGGCCAAGGGCGAAGACAGGCAGCAGGGCGATGGCGAAGCGGGGATAATAATAGAGGTCAATCCTCCAGGTGATCCAGGCAAAGGCGGTGCCGGAGATGAGCAACCCTGCCAGTAACCAGACGGTGCGCTGGCCTCGGCGCAGGGCTTTGGCGATGCCCCAGAGCAGCCACAAGCCAAGCACGATGAGGAGGGCGGCGCCGGCCGCGGGCGCGCCAGCGAGGGTGCTCAAATCACGCAGGCCGGTGGCGGCGTCGGTGCCGAGGCCGGGTTCGCGCCAGCGCAAGCCGGTGGCGAGTTGGGCAAGCGTGTTGTTGAGGATGGTGGCGTCGAGGATGTGCCCCATGTTTTCCTGCCCGGCCCAGCGGCGGGCCTGCATGACGTTCGGCAAAAAGAGCTGAAGCAGGAGCATGGCGGCGAGGAGTTCGGCGAAGCCCAATCGCAGCCAGACGGTGACGCGGTCCCGCCAGTTCTGTTGCGCGAGCGCGAGCAGCACGGCGAGCAGGAGGGTCATCACGAAGACATCGAGCAGGCCGTGCGGGAAGGCCCACAACCAGACGCCGTGGCAAAACGCGAGACCAACCCAGCCCCAGCCGTCGCGCCCGCCACGGCGCAGCAAACGCGTGGCGGCGAGCAAGGCGCCAAGCACGAGCGGAATGACGAGGGCGTAGCCGCGTGTTTCGATGCCGTAGCGCACAGCCATGGGATGCAGGGCGAGCACGGCGGCGCCAAGCAGCGCGGCGGAGACGGAGGCGCCCCAGGCGCGCAGCAGGACGGCAGCCAGGCACAGGCTGAGCGCGCAGAGCAGAAGGTTCGGCGCGCGCGCGGCGAGGTCATTGAAGGCATGCTCGGGCGCGCCGCTGACGGCGCGCCAAAGGTCGAGCCCGGCTTTTTGCAGAAGGGAGGCGGGGGCGTGGTTGGTCGGCTTTTGGTAATAATAGGCGCAGCGTTTCCAAGTGACGGGGCTGAACTTCCAGGCGGCGGGTTTGTTGGCGCCATCGCCCTCAGCGAATTTCCAACTGCCGTGGGAGCACTGGCGGATGGTCCACAGTTCGTCCCACCAGAGACTGCGGGAGGCCAGCGGCAGGCGGGCGGCGGTGCCGAGCAGCACCACCACGAGCAGACCCCAGAGCAGCCGGCGCGGGATGGGGCTTTTTGTTGCCGCCGAAGTCTGTGCTGTAGCCGGGACCGGGGCTCCCGGAGGGTTCAGAAGATTTGAGACCGCGATGCCGGGGTCACGGACAGTTCCGGGGTCACCGACCCCGGCTACAAAAGGCGGTCCCCCGGCGGCAGAACCAGCGGCGCGGCGGCGCGGGGCGGCGGTGAAAGGACGCAGCCACCAACCGCAAGTGAGCATGAGCAGGGAGAGCAGGACGACATTGGCGCAGGCGGCGAGTTGGATGCCGGTGTTGGCGTCGAGTTCCCAGGGCACTTTGGCGTCGGGATTGGCCTCGATAAAAGCCGCGACGCGCGCCCAATTCGAGCCGAGCGAGGGGCCGGTGACCAGCAGTGCGAGACAACCGAGCAGTAGCACGGCGAAGGCCAGCCGTGCCCGGGTCACCTTGGCAAGGCGCGGCTTCACAGCAGTTTTTTGCGTTTGAAGTAAATGATGGGCGCCACCGCGGACATGACCAGCAGGCCAAGCACCACGGGATAGGCCCAGGGCACCGCCAGCTCCGGCATGTGCTCAAAGTTCATGCCGTAAATGCTGGCGATGAGCGTCGGCGGCAGGAACAGCACGCTGGCGATGGTGAAGATTTTGATGATCTGGTTCTGCTGGATGTTGATGAGGCCGAGACAGGACTCGAGCAGAAAGGTCATCTCGTTTGTCTGCTGATTGGTGTAGTCGTCGAGGGACTTGATGTCACGCATGACACTGCGGAATTGGCTGGCGAGGTTGCCATGCATCCAGGTGGCGGCATTGTTGAGGAAGTACTGCAGCATGCGGTTCACACTGACCAGGCTCTCGCGCAGGTTCGCCACCAGGGCGCTGCGACGGCCAAGCAGCTTCACCACGTCACCAAGGTCCTTTTCAATGGCCGCGCTCGGCCGTCGGGTGTCCACGACGAAGACATCGCGCGCCAGTTTTTTGAGGTCGGCCTCGACGGTCTGCAAGGCGTCCGCCACGCGCGCGACGATGAGCTCCAGCAGCATGAGAAAGGCGGCGTCGCTGGTGATGGGAGTGGCGCACTGTTTGCGCAGGTGATCGGCGAAGACTCGGAAGGCGTGCGGATCGGCGTAACGCACGGTGGTCAGGCAATCGGGGGCGAGCACGAAGGTGATGGCGGTGTTGTCGGGATCGGAGGTCTCAAGACCGATGGGAATCCAGGCGGTCATATAGAGGGCGCCGTGCTCGGTGTACAAGCGGCTGGACTCCTCGATCTCCTGCATTTCCTCGCGTGTCGGGAGCTGGTATTCGAGCCATTTTTCCGCTTCCAACTCCTCCGCGCGCGCGGGGTTGAGCAGGTCCAAATAGACAAGGTTGTCCGGGAAAGGAAGCGACTTTTCGTCATTCCAATCGATGAGAGTGCCTTGCTGGGTGATGAGACGGACCATGCGGGAGGAGGCGGGTGGGGGAAGCTACGCCGGGAGACACGCGATTGCCAAGCAAAAGGAAAGTAAAGACAGCTTAAACATAGCAGGCGACAGCGAAAAAAGAGTCGAGCAATTTGAGTTTTTTATAACTTTTTGAATGAGTTGATCCACCATAATTAAGTGCCTGGACCTTTCTGCGGCTGTTTCAAATACTGTGGAGAATTCAATCCACCCAATGGCCATGAAAAGACTCGTCCTCATCGCCTGCTGCTTCTGTTTTCACGCTCCGTCACCCGCTGCCAGCCATGCGGAGGTGACCACGATCACCACCCTGCGCGGCCGCAGTTATCATCAGTGCCGGATCAGCCAGGTGCACCCCGATGGCGTCTCTTTTTTCCACGCCAACGGCGCCGCCAAGATCCTTTTCACCGAGTTGCCGGAATCGATGAGGCAAAAATTCGGCTATAGCAAGCAGCGCGCGGAGGAGTTCCAACGCGAGCAGGCGACGCGCCAGTTTCTGGAGCGGGAGCGTCAGGAAAAAGCGCGCCTGGAGGCGGCGGAGCGGCAGCGGCAGGACATGGACGCGCGGCTGTTGATGCTGGAACGGATGGCTCTGCTGCAAGAGCAGCGCCTGCTCTTGCAGCAGCGGCAGATGGCCTTCTCCGGTTTCCCGGCCATCGCCGGACCAGTGCCCGCAGTGGGTTGGCCGGCGAATTTTTACGGCCCCTTGAACGCGATTCACGGTCCCGCCTTCGGCGGCAGGAACTGGTGCCGCAAGCAGACGCGGTTGGCGTCGTTGGGTTGCGGCAGTGGCGGCATTATCGGTTGGGGCTGGCCGGGAATCGTGCGCACAGGCGGGTATCATGGCATGATTCATACCAGTCCGACGCTGGGCAGTTACATTCCGGGCCGGTTTGGTTTTTTTGGCGGTCCGGGTTTCGGCGGAGGCTGCTCCATCGGCTTCACCGGCTTGAACTTCCTCGGCACGCCCCCTGCCCCGGCCTGCGCGCCGGTCATCATGGGCAGCGTGGCGGTGCCGGCGCCTTAACGAGCCATCCGCCCGCGCATGGCTCGTGGCCGCGACAGCACCTTCAGCCCGGGCCTGATCGCCCTTGTTGCCGTTTTCTGCCTGATTTTTGTGGCTGGCGGCTCGACGCTGCTCTGGATGGGTTTTTCTCAGCGCCGGCTCGCCAAAGAATCCGTGAACTGGCCTCGTGTGCCCGGTCGCGTGTTGCATTTTGCCATCGGTCCTGATCCGACCAAGGGCCTGCCCGAGGTCCAAATGCTGTATGCCTACTTGGTGCGCGGACGCGAGCACCGCAGCCAGCGCATTTTGTTTGGCAGCCATGACGCCTCCGACATCGAGCGCTGGCGCCAGCAGCACGCGGCGGGCAACGACCTCGATGTTTATCTCCATCCCGTTGATCCCAATCTGGCGGTGCTTGAGCCGGGCCGCGTTTATGGAAGCTGGATCATCATTCTTTTTGGCGCTCTGTTGGCGCTAACGGGCGCGCTCATCGCGCGCGGGTTCATCAAGGCCTGGCGAAGCACGCGCCGCCGCAGGCTATAGCACCCGGCCTTCCATCGAGGAGTCGGGCAGTTGAAAGGCGTCCTCGATCACGTTCAGGCGCGGCAGGTGCCCGGGCACGAGCAGCACCTCGACGATGTCAAAACGAATCGGGATCGGCGGATGCCCGAGCCGCCGCAGCCAGTCCTGCGCGCCACGCCGCACCAGCCGTTGTTTGTCCGGCGTGACCGCGTCCGCCGGCCGGCCAAAGGCATCGCCGCCGCGCGTCTTCACCTCGACGAAGGTCAGCACCCGGCCATGGCGGCAGACGAGATCGACCTCGCCGCGATGCTGGCCGCGATAGTTGCGATAAAGCACTTTGCGCCCGCGCGCCGCCAGCCAGCGCGCCGCGTGCAGCTCGCCCAACCGGCCCAGTTCGGTGTTGCTCAACCGCCGGCCAAACAAAACCGGATTGTGGGAGCCGGAGCAGCGCGCCCGCCAGCGCAGGCTCCACTCGCGCCAGGGTTCGCGCCGCCACCAAACGGCCAGCCGTCGCCACCAGGCGGGCGGTTTCATCGCGCTCACGTCTTCCAGTCCAGACGCGGCGCGTCGTTCCACAATTCCTCAAGCGCGTAGAACTCGCGCTTGTCCCCCGCAAAAACATGGAACACCGCCCCGGCGTAACCGAGGATCAGCCACTGGCTGTCGAGACCGCCATCATTGACCAGGGCGGCCTGCCCGTGGTCCAGCTTCATGCGGTCCGCCACCTCGTCGCGCACGGCGCGCAGATGCGGGCTGGAGGTGGCCGAGCAGATGACAAAAAATTCCGTGATCGGCGACAGACCGCGCACATCTAGGATGACGATGTCCTCCGCTTTCTTGTCGTCCGCGTAGCGCGCGCACAGGCGCGCCAGTTGGAGGCTCTCCAACGAGGCGGGTTTGGCGGCGCTTTGGGTCATGCCTACGGATTACCCATGGCTCAGGGATAAAGCAAGTACCTCTGGCGTTGTACACGGAAAGCGTCCACCGAGCGCTTCCAGGAGGCCGCGATACTGGCCGGTGAGACACCGCGCTTCAGATCATGGTAAAGCCGGTCACTGCCATACACTTTGTTGAACAGGCTCAATTTGTCCTTGCTCATGTTCGCCAGCACCTTGCCGCCGGACTGCCGCTGCAACTCCGCGATCAAATACACGTCGAGCGCCGTCAGGTCCGCCTGCGCGCGCAAGTCGATCTCCAAACGCGCGCCGCCGAAGCCGTTGCGCGAGTAGGGATGGAAGGACACGCCCGGCATGTTCCAGCGCCGGCAGGCGGCGACGAAGGCATCCGGGTTGACCCCGCGCGCGCCGGCGTAGCCGAAGGGGTTGTTGGTGCCGATGCCGATGTCCACCGCTGACGCGCCGCCCAACATGCCGGTGGCGACGTAGTAAGCTGGCGAGTCCGCGTGCGGAATGTTTGGCGAGGTGCGATACCAGCGCAGGCCGGTGTCGCGCCACATCATGTTGCGATGCCATCCCTGCATGCGCACCACGTTCAGACGCGGCACACTGGAGATCCATTTTTGACCGGCGATCATCATCGCCAACTCACCCGTGGTCATGCCATGCACGTAGGGCACCGGAAGCTGGCCGACGAAGGACTTCCACTGCGGATCCAGCGGCGGGCCTTCCACACGCCAGCCGCCCAGCGGATTGGGACGGTCAAGCACCACAAATTCCTTGCCATTCTCCGCCGCCGCTTCCATTGCCACCGCCATGGTGCTGATGTAGGTGTAGCTGCGGCAGCCGATGTCCTGCAAATCGAACACCAGCACGTCGATGGGCGCCAGCATGGCCGGGGTCGGTTTGCGGGTCGGGCCGTACAGCGAATACACCGTCAACCCGGTGACGGCGTCCTTGCGCGTGCTGACGTGGATGCCGGCGCCGATGGTGCCGTCGATGCCATGCTCCGGCGCATACAGCGCCCGCAACTGGCCGCCGAGCGCGCGCTGCAGCGCCACCCGCGTCATCTCGCCGCGCCCGTTCATGCTGGTGTGGTTGGTGATCAAGCCCACGCGCTTGCCACGCAGCAAATCGAAATTGCGCGAGGCCAGAAAATCAATGCCCAGCATGAAGGGGCCACCTCTGCCAACGGAGGGACGGGACGGCCCGCTGCTCTGACATCCGGTGAGACAGAGCAGTCCTCCCAAAAGAAACAAGCGAATCATGACGGTAAACGGCGGGTTGGACGTTGAGGCAAGACAAGACGAAATGGTGAGAAAAGCCGAAAAATAGGCAAAAAACAGTTGAATAACATTTGGCGATTATTTAACATTCCAAATTAAATCATCAATGTTTTCGGTGCATTTCCATAAATTTTAGGATATAGAAGTCCGATCGTTTATTTGGACCTTCTCCAATTATGAGTTTCTCACTGCGCAGCATGTTCGGCAAGGAAGGGATACCGCCGCCTGCCACCAGCGGGTCGGCGCTTGCCCTTGGAGATCAACAAGGCCAGATGCCTCCCGGATTGTTTGCCCAAGTTCCCGATGCCCCTGCTAGTGGTGTTTTCCCCGCTGAGGGTCAGCTCTTTCGTCTGTCGGGCGAGGACCTGGACGGGTTTTGCGAACCGCCCGCGCCAAGTGCTGCTGGCGGCGCCTTGACGGTGGCGGATTTGCTGCCGCAGTTGCCGCCGGAGTTGGCCCGCGCGGATTCCGTTCCCCCCAGCGAGCCGGTGCGCATCGCTGCGGCCATCCTCAGCCAGGCTTTGTCTTCCGGGCAGTTGGCGGTACCCTTGTTTGAAGTGTTCCGGGTTTGCCCGGGAATTTTTCGAAGCCCTGTTTCGCCCGATGATCCGCGTTTGGTGAGCCTGCCGCCCGCCAAGCTCTCAGCGTTGATCAGCGCCGCGGCCAATGCGCCCGCCACGCCTCCCGTCAGTCCCTTTCAACCCTCGCCAGCCGTGAACTCTCCCGCTTCCGCTTCTCCGCCCGGCCAGTCACCCTTTGCCGCCGCTGCTCCGATCTCGCCGCCCGCCTCGCCCTTCGCCAGTCTCTTCGCGGAGGCCTCCCAGGAACCGCCCGCCCAAGTCGAACCGGCGCGTGCGGTGGCCCTGCCGCCACGTCGCGATCCGTCCCAGCCGCCAGCCACTTCCCTCCCAGCCGTTCCCTTCCTCGACTCCTCCGCGCCGCTCACCAACGCCGAACCAGTCTTGCCTCCGGCCTCGCCTTTCGCCGCCGCACCTGCGCTGGCTGCGCCAGCACCGGTCTCTCCTTTCGCCTCTTTTGCGGGCAGCGAAACAGCACCCCCTCCGTCTGCCCCAGCCGCCTCACCCTTTGCCGCAGCGCTCGCGCCGCAGCCGGAACCCGCCCCAGAGCCCGCGTCTCCTTTTGCGGCATTAGCCGTTCCCGCCACTCCAGAACCCGCGCCCCCCCCCCATTCGGCGCCAACCCTTGGTTTCTCTCTCTTTGAGGAGGGGCGGCCACCAACGCCTCCCACGCCCGGCGGGCCAGCAGAACCGCCGCCTTCACCTTTCCTGGACGAGTCCGCCGCGCCTGCACCCGCCAAAAAAATCTCCGGCCCCGCCACTGCTTCCGTCGCCGCGCTGCTGCAAGGCCAAAACGCCGAGCAACTGGGGTTCGACCCAGCGATGGTGCCTACCTGGATCACCACCCAGTTCCATGGCGGCACGGTGGCCGAATTGCAGGACATGCCCATGCCGGTAATGGACCTGGGAACCATCGTCGATGGCATCACGGACATCGGCTTTCGCAACGTACTCAACAGCGCCCGCCGCGACCACACCGTGGCCGTACCCCTGGACAAACTCACCCCCGTCGGCGCGCCTGCCACTGCCGCCCCCCCTGCCGTCGCACCGGCACCCGCGCTTTTTACCACCCCGCCTGCGCTCTCCAATCCCTTCATGCCCGAGCCCGCCGCGCCTCCTCCACCCCCGCCTGAGACAGTCGCCAATCCTTTCCGAATCGAACCGGGCAATCCCTTCGCTGGCGTGCCGGAGGCGCCGCCACCCGTCGCCCCGGAACCAACCAACCCGGGGCCCTCGCAGACTCCCGCAGCAGCAGAAGCGCCCGCTCCTCCTCTGTCCGCCTTCACCGTGGTGGCCAAACCGCAAGGGACCTCCCTCATTCAACCCAAGGCTGACATCGAAGGCGTACTCTCCGCCGTGACCGCCCCCAGTCCGGTTCCAGCCAGCAAATCCGCGCCCAAGGTCATCGACCCGTTTGCGCCGTCCCAGCCGGACTCGCCAGCAGGCGGCTTTACCAGCTTCGATTTGCTCGGCGGTCGGCCCGAACTGGCCGCGCCGCCCGCGCCAGAGCAGTGTTCTCCCGCAGTGGAGATGCCCGCCGATCTACCGGCAATCCCAACAACACACGATTTCTCTGCCGGCCCTGAAAAGCCGGGCTTCAACACGCCCGAACCCGGCACAGATCTTCCATCCTTTACCCGAATTTCAGAGACCCCGGCGCCCGTCCTAAAAGAAACGGTGTCGAGCTTCGGCGGCTTGCCCACTCAAGACGGCCAGCCTGCCGCCGGACCTTTCACGACCGACAGCCTGCCGAATGTCATGCCCGCCGCCACCCTTCCCCCGCGCGCCGCCCCGCCCGCCAAATCCGCGCTCGGCGTCTCCGCCATGGAGCCAACCGGCGAAGAGCAACTCGTGCTGCGCGCCCTGCTCGACAGCGACGAGGACCTCGACACCCAGCGCGTCATCGACCTCACCACCGCCCTGCCCGGCATCGCCGCCTGCGCCTTGATCCGCGGCGAGCGCGTCCTTGCCAGCGCTTCCAGCAAAGGCACCGAGGCCAAGGCTTTCCGCACCCAGGCCGCCGAGGTCGCCAAAAACCTGCGCGCCCTGGCGCCGCTCATCGGCATTGCCGATGCCGAGACTTTCACGCTCAACACCGACACCCGGCTCATCACCCTGTGCTTCCCCGGCGCGGTCACGCTCGCCATCCTGCACGACCGCGAGCCGACGCTCGGCCAGCGCGACAAGCTCACCTTGATCGCCCGCCAGCTTGAGCGCTTGAGTTCCGGCTCCTGATCCCCGCCCATCATGCCCGCCGTTCTGCCAGACCAAAAGACGATCAGTTTCAAGATCGTCTATTGCGGCACTCCGCTCAGCGGCAAGACCACCAACCTGCGCTGCATCCACTCCCGCCTCGACCCCGCCGGACGCGGCGACCTCGTCTCGCTGGCCACCAGCCGCGACCGCACCCTGTTCTTCGACTTCCTCGCGCTCGAAACCGCCGCCATTCCCGGTTATAAAGTCAGCTTCCAGCTCTACACTGTCCCCGGCCAGATCGTTTATAACGCCACCATGCAGCTCGTGCTGCACCAGGCCGACGGCGTCGTCTTCGTCGCCGACTCCCAACTCGACCGCCAGCGCGACAACTTGCAGGCCATGCAAAATTTGGAGGCCAACCTGCGCCTCAACGGCCGCTCCATCGACTCCATCCCGCTGGTCCTGCAATACAACAAACGCGCCCTCGCGAATCTCGCCCCGGTGGAGTACATGGAGTTCCTGCTAAACAACCGCCCGCAGCGCTGCCCAAGCTTTGCCGCCGACGCGCTCAGCGGCCGCAATGTGCTGGCCACACTGAATGCCATCTCGACTGCCGTCCTGCAGCGCTACCTCAGCCGCAGCCAGCCATCTGACACCCTCCGTCAGGCGCCAGCACAACCGGCAGCACCAGCAGCGCTCGCCCACATGTGAAACTGCTCATGGCCGCCTGCACGCCGGATGTCACACACGAATCGCTGCGCGAGTTGGCGCTTCTGCCGGGCGCGATTTATGCCGGTCTCTCTGACCGCGCCGCGGCCAGTTTGGCTTGGTCGGATGCAGAGGGCACCACCTCCGAAGCGCCGGCAAACGTACGTGTCCTGGTCGAAGCCATGCTTACCGCCGGCGGTGCGTTGTGCGATGCCTGCGCCTGGGACGCCCCCAAAGAACTCCGCATCGCCGCCACGGAGGGCGCGCTCCTCATTCATCGTGTCGATGACCAGCGCGCCCTCGTGCTGCTGCATGACGCCGCCGCCTCCTCGCCACGTCTCGCCTTGGCGTTGCGCGAGGCCGCCTCCCGCCTCCCCCCCGCCCGCAGTGAAACAGCGAAGGACAGGCTCACCGAGATGCCCGTGTTCTAACCCGCAATAGCGCGGCGGCGTCCTCGGAGCGCAGCGGCAAAGCGCAGCGCGACACCGCTTTCCTTTGCTGACACGCGACCCAACCGCCAGAAAACCACTTCCGCGCATGCAAACGATGTTACAGTCACACAGTTTGCATCGCCCAATTTCACAGGGTTTCCTGGGTTCAAAAGCTGCCGTTTTCGCGGCCGGGGGGCCGCCGCCACGGCTCAGACCAACAGCTCCTTCACCACATGCCCGTGGATGTCGGTGAGGCGGTAGTCGCGACCTTGGAAGCGGTATGTCAAACGCTCGTGATCGAAGCCGAGCAGATGCATGATGGTGGCCTGCAAGTCGTGGACGTGCACCTCGTTCTCGGCGACTTTGAAGCCCATTTCATCCGTGGCGCCGTAAGCGAAGCCGCCCTTCACCCCGCCGCCGGCCATGAACAAGGAGAAGCAGTCGGGATAGTGGTCGCGCCCAAGCACCTCGCTGGCGGCGGTGCGGCCCTCGCGGAAGGGCGTGCGGCCAAACTCGCCGCCCCAGATGACCAGGGTGTCCTCCAGCAAACCGCGCTGCTTAAGGTCGGTGATGAGAGCGGCGACGGGTTTGTCCGTGGCGGCCATTTTTTTGGTGAGGCCGTCGGTGATGCCGGTGTCGGCGCTGGTGCCGTGGAAGTCCCAGCCCCAGTCGAAGAGATGCACGAAGCGCACGCCGCTTTCGACGAGGCGGCGGGCGAGCAGGCAGTTGTTGGCGAAGGAGGACTCGCCCGGCTTGGCACCGTAGGCTTCGAGCGTCTTCGCATCCTCCTTGCCAATGTCCATGACTCCGGGCACACTGGCCTGCATACGAAAGGCCAGCTCGTACTGCGCAATGCGGGTGACCGTCTCGGCATGGCCAAGCGTGGCGGCCTGCAACTCGTTCAGCGCGCGCAAGGTGTCGAGCGTGCGGCGGCGCAGATCGCGGCTCATGCCGGCGGGGTCGGAGACGAAAAGCACGGGGTCACCCTGGGAGCGGCATTGCACGCCTTGATAGACCGAGGGAATAAAGCCGCTGCCCCAGCAGCCCTGCCCTCCACTCGGTTGCGTGCCCGAGGAAATGAGAGCGACAAAGCCGGGCAGGTCCTGGTTTTCCGTGCCCAGTCCATAGGCCGCCCACGATCCCATCGAAGGGCGGCCCTGGCGATTGTGACCGGTGTAGAGCAGCAACTCTGCGGGCGCGTGGTTGAACTGGTCCGTCTTCATCGAGTGGATGAGGCACATCTCATCCGCGATGCGATGGAAGTTCGGGCAGGCATCGCTCATCCACAAGCCGCCCTGCCCGTATTGCTTGAAGGCGCGCGGCGTGCCCATCAGCTTCGGCACGCCGGTGGTGAAGGCAAAGGTGCGCCCTGCCAGGAAAGAGTCGGGACAAGGCTGGTCGCTGTGTTTTTGCAGCGCCGGTTTGTAGTCAAAGAGATCCAGGTTCGGCGGGCCGCCCGACATCGAGAGATAAATCACCCGCCGCGCCTTGGGCGGATGCTGTGAAAACTTCGGCGACTGCGGACTCGCCTCCGCGTTCAACGCCTGCAAAGCAATGGCCCCGAGAGAAAAATGCCCGGCGCTGCTCAAAAACTCGCGGCGCGTGGCGGTCTCAAGTTGGGTGTGGCGGACGGGCTTCATGGATGGGATCACTTTTTCCCCGGCAGCGGCAAATTTGGATCGACGCAGTTGGCTTCGATCATGAGGGGGCTGGCGGTGATTGGCTCGGGGGCGTTGGCGTCGGCTTGCACGCGGATGAGATGCAGGTTGTGACCGCCGAAGGTTTCGATGCGGGTGAAGTTTTCCAGGGTGCGGCCGGTGGCGGAGAAAAGCGGCTTGTCGATGCGGAAGTAATGGGTGTCGGCGTGGAAAAGATAGACGGGTTTGGCGACAGCTTGGACCTGCTTGAGCAGAGCAGGCACGAAGTTGGCGAAGCCGGGGCCGGCCGGCTCGGTCCTTTTGGGATTGTTGGCAAAGGGATTGGCGTGCAGGAAAAGCACGAGCGCGCGGTGCTGCGGCTTGGCCGCCTCCGCGAAGGCGGCGTTCAGCCAGGCGATGCTGGCGGCGTCTCGCGCGAGGAATTCCTCCATGGCGGCGGTGTCATTTTCACGGGCGTTGTTGTTGCTGCCGACGACATGCAGGGTGGTGAACAGAATGCCCTGATGCGCCCAGCGATTCTGCTCGATGTGCGCGGCGAACTCCGGCTGCAACCGGCTTTGGCAGTCGAGCACGAGCGCGGGGCTGCCCAGACTTTTCTCGCCGTTGAAAAACAGGCTGCGCACGAGGGCGAGCCGGTCGATGGGATCAAAGCCGCCCGCGTTGGCGGTGTGGCAGTCAGTCCATTCGTTGTCGCCAGGCACATAGACCAGGGGGTGGGTGAAGCGCTTGAAGCGATCCAGGATGACGGGGTAAACCGCGTCATCGCAAGGCGTCTGGCCGGACTTGGTGTCGCCGACATGGACGGTGAACGCCGGATGACGCTCATTGGCGGTTGTAATGACATGTTCAAACCGCCCCGCATCCTGAGGCATATGGTAGGGCATGCAGCCCATGACCAGGAACTCAAACGGTTGTGAACTCGCGGCGTGGCAAAAAAGCGGGGCGAGAAGCAGGCAGAAAGCGCTGGCGCGGTGCATGGGGGAAACAAACGGCAGCAAACCCTGTTGGCTTGCGCATTTTGAGCGGGATTGTCAGCCCAGGCGAAAGCGGTTGGCTGCGAGGATCACCCGTTCAAGCCGCCCGCCTCTCCGAATCCTCACCAGAAATAAAAAAGACACCCCCCGGTTCGTTAAAACCGGGGGGTGTAATACTCTGGCAACGTCCTACTTTCGCGGGGCCTATCGCCCAACTATCATCGGCGCAACAGTGTTTCACTTCCGTGTTCGGAATGGGAACGGGTGGTGCCACCGTGCCATGATCACCAGACGGGGCGCCGCGCGGCGCGCGGGGCCTTGGTCTGAAGACCGCATGGGAACCAGATTCCCAGACAGCCGCACACAGGATGGACATTGCAAATTCAACGGGCCCGCGTGGAGCCAAGTTGGAAATGGAACGATGTAAGACAAACAGATGATTAGTATCGGTGAGCTAAACACGTTACCGCGCTTACACCCCCGACCTATCAACGTGGTGGTCTTCCACGATCTTTCAGGGAAAATTCATCTTGGGATGAGCTTGGCGCTTAGATGCTTTCAGCGCTTATCTCTTCCGCACTTAGCTACCCAGCTATGCCGTTGACACGACAACTGGAACACCATGGGTGCGTTAATTCCGGTCCTCTCGTACTAGGAATTAAACCCCTCAATTTTCCTGCGCCCACAGAGGATAGAGGACCGAACTGTCTCGCGACGTTCTGAACCCAGCTCGCGTACCGCTTTAACCGGCGAACAGCCGGACCCTTGGGACCTTCTCCAGCCCCAGGATGCGATGAGCCGACATCGAGGTGCCAAACTTTTCCGTCGATATGAACTCTTGGGAAAAATCAGCCTGTTATCCCTAGCGTACCTTTTGTCCGTTAAGCGACGGCAATTCCACATTAAACCGCCGGATCACTTTGGCCTGCTTTCGCATCTGTTCGACTGGTAAGTCTCACAGTTAGGCTGGCTTATGCCAATACACTCGTCACGCGATTGCCAACCGCGCTGAGCCAACCTTCGCGCTCCTCCGTTACTCTTTGGGAGGATACCGCCCCAGTAAAACTGACCGGCTGCCATGGTCCCTCGACCCGATTCAGGGCCCAAGGTTAGATTGTTCAATACTCAAGGGTGGTGTTTCATTGACCGCTCCATCTGGCCCGAAAGCCAAACTTCAAAGCGTCCCACTTACGCTAAGCATGAGAACCAAACAAACAGTGACAGCTTACAGTTAAGGTGCATAGGGTCTTTCCGTCCTTCTGCGGGTAGGCGGCATCTTCACCGCCACTACAATTTCACTGAGCCCCTCGTTGAGACAGCGCCCAACTCGTTACACGATTCGTGCAGGTCGGAACTTACCCGACAAGGAATTTCGCTACCTTAGGACCGTT